>Ga0067045_1002980_pt1 | contig 37049 bp, 27 predicted proteins | sample TerdegcTABiofilm_FD_59184 | JGI IMG/M metagenome (GOLD analysis project Ga0067045, IMG submission 59184) | Combined Assembly of (Gp0054472, Gp0054536) Wastewater bioreactor microbial communities from Singapore -Terephthalate degrading...
TCCCCGCTCGGACAAGGTGTAATCTCCCACTCTGTCCCCTCTTCATTACACACCGATAAATACTGATTGTAACAACCCCTGTCACCGGGATTGCAGACCTTCTGTGTTCCGCCGTCCTTGACTGATGACTTCTTAACGCATTTACTGATAGTCTTATCGCAGTATTCATCTCCTTTGCATTCATTATCCGAGGAACATCTGATCCCTCCTCCTACATCTGTCCCCTGCAGATTTCCGTCAGGATTCTCAGAACAGGAAAAAAGAAATATTCCCGAAATGGAAAAAACCAGCCAGAAAATCATTCTCATGCAATTCCTCCATCTGATGGGTCTGATTATATCACAAAATACAAATAACAGAAAAGAAGAAAAGGCAATAAATATAAATTTACAACTTTTGTCAGTCAGTCAACCAGTATATGAGAAAAATATTTTCTAACATTATTTCATAAATCATCAGTTTCATCGATTCGGAGGTTAACCGACTGATATGTTTTGCCAGACTACTTTATATACAATATCCGGTCCTTATTTGTTTATCGGTATCAGGTTGAGCCCGCCCGGATAGGCATAACTAACATACTGGTCATATCCGTGTACTGTGATACCCACAGGCTGATCCGCCGTGATAGTATGCGTCCCGGCAGCAACTGCGATCTTGGCAACCTGATATTTTCCTGAACCGACAGCCGTAAACCCGCTAACAGGACTGCCATCGAGAAAAACCTGAGAACCGGCCGGAGCAGTAATATTCACAAAATTCCCACCATTATAATTGGTAGGTATCAGAAAAATATAATCGGTTCTGTATTGTTCTACAGGAGGTGTAATAGACATTGAAGGATCACCGGTGCCGGCACCTGCATCCTGCCCTGCCATATATTGTCCGAGTAAGATCGGTCTTGTGGAATAGACCTCGAAATCCTGCTTGGAATTAAAATCGTAAAACTGACCTCTGTTTAAGGTCTTTGGTGTTCCGGGCTGTACAGGATTTGTCGTTATGACTGTGTTATCAAAAGCAGCCAGAAATCTCCAGTAATCAGGCTCTGTCTTTCTGGGCTTATATTTTGTAGCAATGAAATTGCTTCCCCATGTTGTTATGGGGAAGATCTGCATTTCAAGATGGTCGCAGGCTGTAACTCCGGTGGGAACCTGTGAACAACCTGTCCCTCCGTATACCGCAACAGGCTTATCCGCAAGTATATAAGTACCTGTCATATCGCTCCCATAATCACAGGCCTCAAAATCCAGAACGTCCCACTGATTCATAGTAAATTGTCTCGTGGTCCCTGCCGGCATATCCGGGATAGAACCTCCGGCACATACGCGGGCCGAAACCTTTATTGTTACAGTGGTAGTGCCCGGCTGAGTCGCAATAACTACAGCAAACGAGCTTAGCGATTCATTCTTATCTCCATACCAGTTAAATGATCTGTCCCTCGCCAGAACGAAATACTCATTTCCCATAGCAGCAGTCGGTATCAGAATTGATGCATCATTCGAGTACACCAGTGCATTGTTATATGGATTAAACTGATAAACCGCAACAGGAAGAGAACTTGTAAGCTTATAGGAATTCTTGCCTGAATATGACTTACCGTATCCTTCTATACTATTTGTTTCATCCGGAAGAAAAGTAGCTAATCCCTTGGCAGGAACCACCTTCTGTTCAATTAGTCCGGAGTATTTATAAAGTGCGGCGGTTGCCGGTCTGTCATTCGGATTACTAACAACGATTGCATACTGTGCCGTTTGAGCATAATAACCGCCACCCTGAGGTAGATCTGCCGGCCAGTATTCGCAGCCGATATATGATTTCTCCGCCTCCGCCCTGTCACACAACGTCATACACCTCCCGTTTATACACTGATTACCAAGATTGTTCGGGTCCGTACACTCCTCCACCTGTATAAACCCAGTCCCCGTATCATTGCACTTCATCACCTTGTTCCCTTCACACTTTTTATACCCAACAGAACATACCTTCTCTACACACCCGCTCCCGATACATATCATACCCGCCCCGCATCCCTTCAGCTCCCACTCCGTACCCAACTCATTGCATATCTTCAAAGTGTTCGCATTGTTTGTATCACACTCCTGATTCCCCGGCTGACATATCCTCGGTACACAATGATTGTTTATACATACCGCATTCTTCCCCTCACAGTCCTCCTTCAACTCATAATTAGCTCCCTTATCATCACATACCTCAACCCTCTTCCTGTCTGTTGAACACCTCTCCGTACTCGGTATACACTGCTGCTTCAGACACGCATATACCGCATCCCCGTTCCCGTCAGTTCCAGCCCTGTCACATACATACCCGGCCCCACATCCCCTGCTCTCCCACTCTGTCCCAGCATTGTTGCACGTCTGAAGAAACATATTGTCACCACTGCACTCCGTCGACTTCGGCTTGCATATTATATCCTTGCAACTACTTAAATCACATACCTGATTCTTCGGACACTCCGTCGTCACAAATCCCGTCCCCTTCTCATTGCACGTCTGCAACCTCCCGTCCCCGCTACACCTCGTCTCACCCTTCGTGCATATCACGTTTATACATACATTGTTCAGACAATATGTGTTCGGCGGACAGTTGAATGTGTCAAACTTCTTCGTCGTCGCATTGCATATCTGTAACCTCCCGTCAGATGTGCACTGCCTCTCCCCGGGTATGCACTTCGCACTCGTACACTCCCCGTTCTCACAATACTCCCCGCTCGGACAAGGTGTAATCTCCCACTCTGTCCCCTCTTCATTACACACCGATAAATACTGATTGTAACAACCCCTGTCACCGGGATTGCAGACCTTCTNNGNTCCGNNAATCATTACCCGTATACTTTACACATCTGTTAAGTGATTTATCGCAGAACTCATCACTTCTGCATTCGGAATTTGACGAGCATCTTACACCGGTTCCGGTATCATTCCCATTCAGATTATCAGTTGCGCTGTCACTACAGGAAGCAAAAGCAAAAAAAATCAGACTTGTTAGAACAGGATAAGACAGAGAAGACAATTTTAACATAAAAACCTCCTGAATATATATTATACCAAAATTTAAGGGCAATTGACAATATTAAGAGTATTTTATGTTGAAATAAATGATTGGAGGTCATATCATACTTAAGGTATGAAAAAAATATTTGTAGAAATCAGCCGCAGGTGTCACAAAAGCTGTTATTACTGCTATAACAACAAGAAAACCGATAAAGAAGTCAGACCCGACATCAAAAGAATTATCGAATCAGTTATAGCCCTCGCAGGAGATGAGAAAAGACTGTCCCCCGTATTCTCCGGCGGAGAACCGGTATTTTCATTAGATGAGATTGAAAAGATATTGCTGCAGCTCAGAGAATCAGGATATATCCTGTATCCTGTACTAATCACAAATACAGAGCATATTTCAACGGATTTTAAGGAATTTATAATTAGGTACAAACCATATCTGGTCCTGTCGTTCAACAAAAAGACAAAAACTCTTTTAAATGAATTCAAACTCCTATGTCCCCAAAAAAACCTGTTTATAAGATTCACCATTACACCAAAGAACTTAGATTCGGTTTATAAAAACATTAAAGTGCTTACAGATAAAATGTATTCTGTGGGTATATCTCCTGCCTATGGAATACTATGGACTGATCATTCACTTCAAAAACTTGGAAGACTTTATTTAGAACTTTTGAATCTCAGGAATATAGAACTTATATATGATTTTCATAAAATACTACATACGAGAGACAAAAATCCGGAATTATGCAATTCGCTCATGACCAGTAATGCAGTTGATATCTATGGAAATATTCACTCCTGCCACAGAGCTATATATTTTCCTGAAAGGGATATTCAGGAGAGCCAGTTCAGAGAAGACTGCGAATTATGCCCCGCCTACAGATTCTGTACACCGTGTATATTCAAGGATATTCCGGGGGAAGGATGTAAAATAAGAGTTGCAATATCGCCTGCATATGAGTTATTATATAACCTACGGAGGTCCGGGATGAAGAAGAAGGCAAAGATATCCTATAAAGGGAAAAAATACGAGATTCCTGAGACAGTACTGAAAAAATACACGAAAGGGAAAAGATCTCCCACAAAAAGGAATCCGAGAAACTTTTACGAATTGGGTGAGTCCGACTGCTACTGACAGATACACTGCCTGAATTGTGTATCACAGGCATTACCGAAGCAATCTTCCACAGAATAACACTCTACTCCGCAGGTACCACCCTTGAACGGATTCATGGGGTCAATGGGCTGGCATTCAAGCGGCGAGGGACAGTTATTCAATGTAACAGAACAACTTTTACAGAGATCGGGATTCTTCGGCTGGCAACTCGGGGGATTGGTCTTTGTACTGCAGTACTGCTTTGTATAATCACAACTGCCGTTGCAGGCATCCTGAATCTTCTGACAGGTCTTGGAGACTATCTCACAGAAGTACCCCTTTGTCTGGTCACAGTGTGAATTAACGATACATTCCTTGCATTCAAAGGAGTCTCCGATATCGCAGTGTTTGTTTACAGGATTACTCGCACACTCCTGGTCGCTATGGCAGATTGTATTTACTTTGCAGGTCTTTGTATTGGTGTCGCAATACTGTCCGGCACAGCAATCAGTAGTCTTGAGACATCCGGTCTTACACTCTGCCTTATTGTTCACAACAACGCAATAGCTTCCGCAGTCGCATTTATAATTGTCGCAGGGGGTTCCGGCATCATAACCGGTATCCGTAATCTGTTCAACACCTGTATCTGTAATACCTGTATCTGCTGTATCAACCGGATTAACGTCCTTTGGGACATCCGGTAAATTTGTGTCCTGATGGACATCATACGCAACATCCTCTGTTTCGGCATCCTTCACACAGACATAACACTGGTTTTTCAGCGTATCGCAACACATACCGGTCCCGCACTCTTTATCTTCTGTGCAGAATCCTGCGGATTTACACTTGCATTTACCGCCGGAACAGATTCCTCCGTTGCAGTCGCTGCTCTTTTTACAGGCCGCACCTTCTTCGCAGACACCGGGACCTGCGTCCTCCGTGGTCTGACCACCTCCGCAATAGGACAGAAGAGTTGTTAATAAAGCAAAAATTAAAAGACTAAGAATTTTGATAATCTTACTCATAGTGAAAATAATTTTATATATCTTTTTTAACTTCGTCAATAATAAAAGTTTGCAAAACCGGTTATCTGTATAATCTGACATACCGAAACAGAATATGAAGCAAAAACCAGATGAAACTTATTTCGAATAAATACTTTACAAAGATTTACAAAACAGTTATCTGTAATCTGTATTGCTATTGGAACCTATATGAAACAGACCTTCTTAAAACCAGTCTTTTACGATAAGAGAGGGAATATCTGTTCAGACGAAAGATTTATTGCTGCGGGCAGGTATTCAGGGTCATTTACACCTCTGCTTCTCAAAGACCTTATACCAATCCCAGAGGATACAATTCTATTTCAGATGCCCGGAAGGCATCCTGTTGTCTTCACTGAAAATCTTCAGCCACTTATTCTTGAAGACAGGATTCCTGTTGCTGCGTTCATACCGCCCGGATATACCCAGACACTTCTGTGTTCTGCGGTCAAACATAAAAAATCCGAAATAATTCTCCCTCTCTTTTCCTATACAGCTGTCGGGATGTACAGAGACAAATTATATATTGCGGCCATACATATTGATAAAGATATCCGTCATAAAATTTCTGCGTTCGATGATGCAACGATTTCGAGAAGAGGTGCAGATCTTATGAAATTATTCCCGCAAAACAGACTCGTTGCACATCTGGTTGAAAAATGCGCAATCGGATACAGATGCCCCAACGCCAGAAATCTTATTATGAAAAGATTCGAGGCCCCGCTACCTGTCTCACCTAAATGTAATTCCAGATGTATCGGCTGTATTTCATTCCAGAAAAACTCATCAAAGGTAATTTCTCCGCAGAACAGACTCGGTTTTGTACCTTCGGAAGACGAACTGTACGAAATTGCAGAATATCATATAAGGAATGTCAGAAAACCCATACTCAGTTTCGGTCAGGGTTGCGAGGGAGAACCTCTGCTCGAAGCGGAGAGAATTTCAAATGTAATAAAAAGGATTAAAAAGAGATACAAAGGAGTAACTGTCAACATAAATACCAACGGGAGCAACCCGGATGCTCTCAGATATCTCTTTGAATGCGGGCTGGATTCCGCAAGAATCAGTATGAACAGTGCACAGGAAGAGCTTTATACAAAATACTATAAACCTGTCGGCTATTCCTTTTCCGATGTAATCAAATCAATCTCTCTCGGTAAAAAACTCGGGAAATGGATATCGATTAATTATTTCGTATTCCCCGGCATAACTGACAGCGAGGAGGAATTCAGGCATTTTCACAGCTTAATACAAAAACATACCCCTAAAATGGTACAGTTCAGGAACTTCAATATTGACCCGGACTGGTATCTGGATTCATTAAATATAAAAAAGACAGGCAGAGCTATCGGTATCAAGAAACTCATAACTCTGCTTAAAGAGAAATTTCCCTTCCTCCGGTTTGGCTATTTCAATCCGTTCATCAGCAGGAGTACCTGAATCGTTAAGCTGCTGCTTTTGCCTCTGACTATTTTGAACTATTTATATGTTTTTACTTGAAAATTCTGCAAACTGAGATTATAAAAACAGGGCGCAGCGAGGGACACATATCACTGCGCAAGAAAAATCTGGAGGAATTTTAGGAATGGTTAAGAAAACGGCTGTTCAGATGGATATTTTTAAAGAGATTCCGCAAACCGGTGAAAACATCAAAGAAAATCCGGTCTCTGAGAAGAGAGACGAAAGACAGGTAAAGGAGTCCAGAAAGCAGACTCAGGATACGGCACACATTCTTGCACAGAAACAGAGGGAGATATCGATATCCGAGTTTTTTCTGAAGAACAGACACCTTCTGGGATTCGATAACCCCTCGAAGGCACTTCTGACAACCGTCAAGGAGGCAGTTGACAATTCACTCGATGCCTGTGAAGAGGCCGGTATCCTGCCGGAAATAATAATAGTTATCAGACAAATTGCCGAAAACAGGTTTTCCGTATCAGTCGAAGACAACGGACCGGGTATTGTAAAGAATCAGATTCCCAAAATCTTCGGGAAACTCCTTTACGGTTCAAAATTTCATACTCTGAAACAGGCAAGAGGCCAGCAGGGAATCGGTATAAGTGCCGCGGGTATGTATGCCCAGCTTACAACAGGAAAACCTATCAGAATTCTGTCGAAGATCAGGAGTCAGCAGGAGTCCCATCAGTTTGAAATTCAGATAGATGCGAGAAAGAATGCACCGGTTGTTGTCCGGGAAGATACGATCATCTGGTCCAACAATGATGTACTTAAAGAGCACGGGACGAAAGTCGAGATGGAGATAGAGGCAAATTACAAGAAGGGCTCCCATTCAGTCGACGGATACATCTTTCAGACAGCCCTTGCCAATCCCCACGCCACCATTATCTATTATCCTCCCGAGGGCGAATTCGTAAAATATGAAAGGGTCAGCAACGAACTTCCGGTCGAATCAAAACCTATAAAACCACATCCGTACGGAGTTGAACTCGGTATCTTCATTAAAATGATTCACGAGACAAAGGCAAAAACCCTAAGACAGTTCTTTACCTCCGAGTTCTCAAGGGTCTCTCCGAGAATAGCCCAGCAGATTGCCGAGAGTGTAAACCTGAATGCCGACCAGAGAATTTCCTCACTCTCCCCCTCCCAGATAGAACTTCTCTACCAGAGTATCCCCAAGATAAAGATAATGGCTCCTCCTTCTAACTGCCTCTCTCCGATAGGAGACCAGCTTATCATATCTGCGCTCAAGAGGCAGTTTAAGGCAGACCTCTACTATGCAGTTACAAGACCTCCCACGGTTTACAGAGGGAATCCGTTCCTTATCGAAGCCGGAATTGCCTATGGCGGTGAATTGCCGTCAGAAGAACCGGTTGAGATAATGAGATTTGCCAACAGGGTACCACTGTTATACCAGCAGTCTGCCTGTGCAATGACAAAAGCAATAGTCTCTACTTCGTGGAGGTCCTACAATCTTCAGCAACCCAAAGGTTCACTGCCGGTAGGACCTATGGTGATATTCATACATATTGCATCTGCATGGGTTCCGTTTACCTCCGAGAGTAAAGAGGCAGTAGCCCATTATCCGGAGATTCTCAAAGAGATAAGACTCGCACTTATGGAATGCGGAAGACAGGTATCCATACATATCTCCCGCACAAGAAGATTTATGGATCAGGAGAAGAAAAAATCCTATATAGAAAAATATATTCCTCATATCGGTGAGGCATTAAGGGAGATACTCGAACTCAACAAGGCAGAAGAAGAGAGAGTCAATAACACCCTTCGTGAAACGCTGGAAAAGTCCAGAACCAAGATTGTCCTCAAGGAGGCTGACTGATTATGGCAAGGGAATCAATACTCAGGAAGATAAAGGAATCATCAAAGGAAATATACTCCGATATAATCCATCGTAAAAGTCCCAAAATGGCATTCCCGCTCAGATCCCTTCAGAACGTAAAATACGACCCGAAGATAGGTTTTTTCGAACTTAAGGGGAGAAAAAAGTCAAGGACGCTTACTGTCAATACTGTCAAGACATTTGCCCAGACACTCAGAATGGTTGCACTCTCCAAGGAACTTATTTCAACTGACGATATCGCTACCAAGAGAGAGGCTTACTATGTTTCCAAAAACTGGGGCGATGCACGTTTCAACGAACAGGTTGAATCGGACACAGTAATGGATGATGTGGAGGCATTCTTTCAGGTAAACAGGGAACAGCTCGGATTTATACCGGAGGAAAAAGGCGGGGATGTGGCCGGCAAATTATTTATAATTGACGAAGACAGAAATACAAAGAAGAAGTTGAGGATAGACTGTACAAAATTCGGTTCGGGGGCGTACTCAATTCCGATATACGTTGAACACCTTCAGTTCGAAACAGATGCAAAGTTTATTCTTGCTATAGAGACCGCCGGTATGTTTCAGAGACTCGTCAAGCACAATTACTGGCAGACGGCCAACTGCATTCTCATCAGTATGGGAGGTGTTCCTACAAGGGCGTGCAGGAGATTCATCAGAAGGCTATCCGATGAAATGAAACTTCCGGTCTACGTCTTTGTGGACGGCGACCCCTACGGAATCGGCAATATCTACCGTACACTCAAGGTAGGTTCGGGAAATGCAGCCCATATCAACGAATTCTTCTGCGTTCCGAAGGCAAGATTTCTGGGCATAACACCTCAGGATATCATCGACTACAAACTTCCCACTCACCCCCTAAAGGACGTGGATATCAAAAGGGCAAAGGACTCAATCAAAAATGACCCGTTTTTCAATCATTACCCTGAGTGGAAAAGGGCGATAAATCAGCTGATAGATATGGGAGTCAGGGCAGAACAACAGGCACTCGCAAAGCACGGTCTGAATTATGTCATTGATGTATATCTGCCCGAAAAGATTAAGAATTCGTCAAAATTCCTGCCATAACGGGATTTTGATTTTTCTGTTTTCTGTGATATTAATATAAATCAACCGGTATGGAGTTGTCTTTGTGAAGCTATGTCCGAAATGTAACAGAAAATTTGAAAACAGCGAGAATATTTGTCCGTTCGACAACATTCCGCTCGCTGAAACCGCAGAAGACCCTCTGATAGGGACAATCCTTGACAAGAGATATAAAGTTACCGAAAAAATCGGTGAAGGCGGTATGGGGAAGGTATATAAGGCCGAACACACAATACTCGGAAAACCCTTTGCCTTAAAGATACTGAACCCCGAACTTGCAAAGAGAGAGGATTCCCTCAAGAGATTTGTAAATGAAGCCAAACTTACTTCAAAGCTCGGGCATCCGAATATTGTTGAGGTGACTGATTTCGGCAAGACACCGACCGGTTCTTTCTATTTTGTAATGGAGTATGTAAAAGGGAAGACTCTCTTTGACCTTTTATGCCAGAGCAAAACCATACCGGCAGAGAGAACGGCAGATATTCTTACACAGTGTGCAGATGCCCTTTATGCAGCCCACAACGAAGGGATAATTCACCGTGACCTCAAACCGGACAACATAATGCTTACTGACAAGGGTGATGGCAGTTATTTTGTAAAAATTCTCGATTTTGGTATCTCGAAGATCGCCGGCGACCTAAATCCCAGACTAACCTCCTCCGGTGTAATTATCGGGACACCTGAATATATGAGCCCCGAACAGGCGTCACAGGAGAACGTAGACCACAGAACGGATATCTACTCGCTGGGCGTTATTATGTATCAGATGTTGACCGGAAATCTGCCATTTGTCTCATCCAATCCCCTAAACCTTCTTATGATGCACAAGACGAAGTCGCCGAAACCTCTTAAATCATACAACCCGTCTGTTTCTCCTCTTTTCGAATCTATATGCCTGAAATGTCTTGCAAAGAATCCTTTAGACAGATTTCAGAATATGAAAGAGTTTATTAATGCCCTTCAGGATGCACTTAAGGGGAAAGCTGTCAGCCCGGCCTCAAAAGCAGGTCTTGATTTTCTGAAGGATATAACTCCCGTACAACCAGATGTCCCTCCTGCAGAGATTCCGCCGGAAAAGATAGATGAAGTCAGAAAAGAACTCTTCGCCGACAGCAACAGTGTCTGGTTTGACCCGTATTCAAAACCGAAGGAATCAGAAGAAGATAAACCGGTCGAAAGCAATGAAAAGCCGTCTTCCATTATCATAGACGTCTCCGCCGCAGAGAAGCCCATAGACCCTGAACCGGTCAGGAAGAAGACAGCAAGACCCGAAAGTGAGGAACTACTCCTTGTAACTGAAGTACCTAAACCAAAATCACCTGTACCCAAAGTTCATATACCCTTAAAAGAGAAGACATCGGCAGTAAAAGAGGAAGAGACATTAAATCTGGAAAAGTATCTCAATAAGCAAAATCTGATTATCGGATTTTCTGTATTGCTTACAATCGGTTTTATTATAGGAATTATCATCTACAAAAGCGTGATATCCGGAATCGACAGTGACTTAAAGAAAGAGATAACTTTCAATACTCCTTCACCCGTCAATCCTGTGGCAGTAAAACAGGAGCCAGCAAAATCTGATGCCGAGAATAAAGACGAGCAGAATCAGACAGACAGGAAAACCGATGCGAATACACAGGATAGAAAAGCAAAGGCTCAGGCACCGAAACCTGAGAAGCCCCTGTCAGCCAGACAGGACAGGCCGGAGAGTGCAAAAGATTATTTTACAGAAGCAAACAACTACTTTAAGCAGGGTAAATATGACATCGCCGCAGAATATTACAAGTCTGCAATAAGGCTCAAACCCGACTTCGCAATGGCATACAGAGGGCTTGGTGCCTGTTATGCAATGCTCGGGAAGGCAGATCTGTCTATCAAACAATACGAAAAGTATATCGAACTTGACCCGAATGGCCCTGATGTCGATAAGGTCATCAACATAATCAACGAATACAGAAACAGGAAAAAATGAAGTGGTACTGTAAGCCGGGTTCTGTACTCACAAAGGAGCGGTAATCATTTATCTGTGCGGCCTACCCGTTCTGTATGTACAGAGTACAAGGAGGCGGGCAACCTCATCTTCCAGAACTGTTTGGCCTTGCTCCGGGCGGGGTTTACCCTAAGATACCGTCTCCGGTATCAGATGTGAGCTCTTACCTCACAATTTCACCCTTACCTGCCATAGGCAGGCGGTATCGTTTCTGTGGCACTTTCCTTACCTCACGGTATCCGCATATGACGGACGCCCTGCCCTTGGGAGCCCGGACTTTCCTCTGACTCAGAAACTTAATCTGAATCAGCGATTACCCGTACCACTTCATCGAATATTTTATTACGAATATCCTGTTTGTCAATCCGGCAATATAAAAGGCTTAAAAAATGATATCTGTTATTTTTTCAACAGATTCTCACATATTCTTAAGAACAGGTCAGCGGACTTTTTAAGACCGAACTCCTGTGCAACTCTGTTATGTATATCTTTCCTCAGACTATTATCTGCAAAATCACGGACAGATTCAATTGTTTTTGCTATGCTTTGGGTATTACTGACATCAGAGAAAAAACTTCCGTATCCGGTTGTCTCTATAAGTCTGCTTGCAGGAAAATTTTTATATGTCAGGATATATGTCCCGCAGGACTGAGCCTCATACAGCATTCTGAGGGAAGAATCGTGTCCGCCCCTTAAAAGGACGAATACATCCATCGCATTGTATGAATCCACAAGTTCATTCTCCCCGACAAAACCTGTAAATACAATATCTCCGGTATCAGCCTTTCTGCGCGCATATCTCTTTATATCTTCGAGAGTTTCTCCCGAACCTACCATCAGAAGACGGGAATTTTCACTGCCCTTTTTCACCCTGATAAAGGCATCGATGAGCTCCCTGTGCATTCGTCCCTTCTGAAACATACCCACATATCCGATTACAAAAGAAGCCCCTTCAAGACCAAACCTTTTTCTGAATTCTGCACCGTCTTTCGGAACAAATATTTCTGTGTCGATACAGGAAGGAAAGAGAAATAATCTCTCCCTGAGGCTGTTGTATCGTGATTTGAATCCGGCATAGATATCATAGTCATAGAAAATGAATACATCAGTCTTTTGATAGAGTGATTTGTGAAGAAAATCCCCTCTAATCCCCGGGCTATGGAAAAATCTTATTATCTTAGGTTTCTTCTCAAGGTTTTTTAAAGCAATACCTGCCGAAAAGTGGTCATTCGAAAAAGATGAAACCACAAAATCAGGCCTCATATCCAGTATGACCGAGCGGAGAAGATTTATCTCCCTGCTCTTTCCGAACAGTTTATTCTTATTGGAGACGGAGACATCTCTTATCAGAACGGCCCCCGATTTTTCAATTAGTGAATTCAGGTCACCGGTCCTGTTCTGGTCTGCTACTGCAAAGACCTTATGTCCCGTTTTTACCAGAGAGCGCAGGATATTAAAGGACTGTGCGGCCTGTCCCGTGAGTGTGGAAGTCGAAAATAGGAATAAGAACCTCATTATCCCCTGTAATGTTTGCAAAACCTGTTTTTACATTCACTGCAGAAAATAAAATATTTTCTGAACTTCATTGCATACTCTTTCTTCATCCTGAAGAAAAGACCTGAAATACTCTTTTCGGGGTACATCTGAAATGATTCACTGAGAGTGACACAGTCATTCTCTTCTTTCATAAGGTCGAAAATTACACTTTGCTGTGAGATATTTATATCGCAGTAACCCGGGGAATACGGAGCAGAGAGTGAGAATCCGGCAGGATTTATCTCATCCTCGATTCTGTTCATAATATAATCGAGGGTCGCCTCTGCGTACACAGAACCGTATCCGTCTGCAATCTGGGATAGAAAATATTCTCCGTCTTCATAATACTTTCTGCATTCTTTCTCTATTTTGTCTCCGTTTGTCAGTATAAAGACAAACACGGATTCTGCATTTAAGGATATTTTTGCCAGCACACCGGATTTGATTTCATGATTATCTATAAGAATTCCGTCATTTGATGCCGTAAAATCCTTAAACTCCCTGATTATCACGCAGGGAGAAACCAGCTCAGATAATTTTTTCCCCGAATCATCTATTAATTTTCTTATATGCTCCGGAAATTTTTCTTTATCTGCAATCTGAAGATATCTGTACAGATTATCGGCCCTGAGATACCTTACTATATCATCACCTGATGGCTTGATTATCATCAGTCTTCCATAATATGAGGCCTGAACTGCAGGTCGATATTCTCCTCGAAACTCTTCCACAGATTGCCGAGATGGTTTGCAAATACAAGGATATCCCTCTTCGTCCCCTTCTCGTCCATAAAGAATTCGGGCAGAACTGCTATCTGTTCAAAATCGAGTTCCTCAATCTCCTTCTTATGTTCCTTCATTTCAGGGAGAAGTTCTACCACCACTCTCTCCTTACCATCTTCCATACTCAGATAAACGAGTTCTGAAATCAGTTCACGGGTGAGCCCCGTTCCCCAGAAAGACTTGTCAATACAGATATAAAATCTCTCGATATGTCTGAAATAATATTCGTCGTATTTTTTTGAAAGACCTATACCTACAACCTTGTCCCTGCAAAAGGCAACTATTATGTAATTACCTTTTTCGAGGAGCTGCCTGAACTCGTTCAGAATATCTTCCGGTTCCCTGTGCATCCAGAAGAATATCCTTTCATAAAGATTCTGATTCGACAGAAATGCTGCCAGTTCCTTTCTGTCCTGCTGGTCCCTGTAATTCTTTATTTCTATTCTGCTCTGATTCTCCAATGTAATAATCTTAAAAATATTCTTCACGTTCTCCTCCTGTTAATAAAAAATACTCAGAGAAATTCCTCCTCCGTATCCAAATCCCGACATAGTAAATCCCGGATAACCCGGGTTTTTACTCTGAAGTCCGTCAGTATATTTATCTTCGTCGATAACCGGTTCAGCAGCAGTTTCGCTCTTTTTATTCTCCCGCTTTTCAAACAGCATAAAGAGAGAATATATATCCAGATGAAGTCTCCACCCCTCATAATTCCATTTGAGTCCGGCCCCGAGTGTTATATAGTGAGTATCAGTATCTGCATAATTCGTCCTTCCGTTCTGCTCAGGGACAGGGGTCGGGTGATACACATATCCTCCCCTGAGAAGCAGAAAATCATTCAATGTATATTCCGTGCCGAAATGAACTGATACAATATCATTGAAAGGGACCACAGGTTTCTGATTATGTGAGTCCTGATATTCGGAATATTCCTCGTATACGATATCCGTTGTAAATACCCAGTCATCAAATCTATAGGTCAGGGAACCGGAATATTCGGAAGGGGTATACTGAAAATTGAAAATCTCCTCCGAAACATTCGGTTGTCCCGGCTGAGTAAGGCCTTTCACCTCCGTATATGAACGGGAAATAATCTTGAAATATGTATTTGACCTGTATGAAAAGCCTATACTCAGATTATCAAGCGGTCTGTAATATATGCCTGCCATCGGAAAAAGTTTGATCTTCTCTTCGGCAGCCAGATTCAGATACATCTGGTCTGTCTTTGTAATCGAGGGGAGATACTGATAGGAAGGGGCATTTGAATTTATCTTCATAATCGCACCGGCACCTATGCTGAGATTACTGAATATCCTGTAAGCAGCCGCAACATATATAGATTCCCCTTCCGACCTTACACCATAAAGTTCGGGGTGAATCTTATTTGTAAAAAAACGTTCCCTCTCGTCAGGGAAGAAACTCCTTTCGAGATGAATCCTGTTGGTCGGCAGATAAATTCCGAAACCGAATGCAAAATTGCTGAACTTTAGATTATGCCTTCCGCTGATATAAAGACCGTACATATTTGTAACACCACCGTAGCTTTCGCCGGTGCTTCCTTCGAATGGGACAATATCGATATACATGTCTGTCAGTGTCGTTCCCAGCATAAGATGATTCCCGGTCTCTGTCAGAAGTGCTGCATTATAGAAGACCACCGAAGAATCATTGCCGGCAGAGACACCGGTATTCCCCATAGAAATTCCTCTGGCACCGAAGCCGATTATATCGGAGCCGGAAGCATAAAGAGAGCCGGAATATATAAGCAATAATATCAGAAACAGTCTCTTTCTCATAACATCCTCAAATACAGACCATCAATCTTATATATTTTCAAAGGCAGTATGTCAAAAAAAAATCATCCTTTTAATACGGCAATGGGCTTCATTACAGCAACTATCCTTGCAATACCCGCTCCGACCACGACATTTATTACTTCATCTATATCCTTGTAGGCCGCAGGTGCTTCTTCCTTTACCGTTCTCCTGTCTTCACAGATAAGGAATATACCCTCCATCGATTTTCTGAATTCCTCATCTGAAATAAGCGATGATCCCTGTTTACCCCGCCTGCCTATACCGGAGGCCGCCGTACGGCTCATTACCCTGCCCGCCCCGTGGTTTACAGAGAACAATGTCTCGGCAGACTTCTCTGTCCCCACCAGAAGATATGATTTCGTCCCCATTGACCCCGGAATCAGGACAGGCTGTCCCAGATCTTCGAAAACCGTCCTTTTCATCCTCGACGGGGGATAGGCACGTGTCGCACCTTTTCGGTGAACAAGCAGCTGCTCATCCGATATGCTTTCGTACTTTGCGATATTATGCGGGACATCATAAAGGATATTTATTCTGCCCTTTTTACAGACCTTCGAAATGATATCCCCTGTAATCAGGGATATAAGATGCCTGTTGACAAACGCAAAATTTGCTGCGGCATACATAGCCTTTATATAGTTCTGTCCCTCCGTATCACGGGTATAAAAATATGCTAAATTATTATTGGGAAACGGCAGATTTTTACGCCTGCAGTATTCAACGGCAGACCTCATATAATAATCTCCGATCTCGTGTCCGAGTCCCCTTGAACCGCTGTGTATCATAACCGTAAGTTCATCTTCGAATATCCCCCATCTCTCTGCGACTAATGAATCACATACAGAGATAACCCGCTGAAGTTCGATGAAATGATTCCCGCCACCCAGTGTTGCAAACTGGTTATATCCTCTCTCGAGAGCCTTTTTTGGCACTGAATTGATATCCGTTTGTATAGAACCATTATCTTCAATATGCGATGCTACGGTTTCATAATCAGATTTTTCAAAGAGCTCCGATAAATCCGGATACTTCTTCCGAAATGACCTGTTTGAACTGATATCATACAACCCCCTTACCCCGAATGAGAGAATTCTGCTCAGGTCCTCGCCCTCAAATGAGATATTATGCTTGCCTTCACCAAGAGGAATTCTGTTGTAAATAAAGTGGGCTATCTTTTCCGCGGATATTTCATTATACTTCAGGCCGGTCGTCAGCATACTCATACCACAGTTGATATCATATCCGACTGCCGAGGGAATAACGGCATTCTCAAAAGCGGCAACCGTACCTATCGGGACACCGAATCCGATATGGATATCCGGTGTGCAGAGAACTCTTCTGATATCAGGAACAGTCGCCGTATTGTACAGCTGTCTTATTGCCTCTGTCTCCAGATGTATATTTTCGCTTGCATAGATAAAGGCATCTGTCACCATTTCCCCTTCTCTTTCGAGTTTCAGTCTGTATTCGTCAAGACGGATAAGTTTCATATCCCGGTAATCCCTGTACCCAGCTTCAGATATTCTCCTTTCAGTCTGCGGTCCGGTTCATAATTACTGAAAATAAGAACAACAGTCGAACCCAGTGCAAAATATGCCAGCTTTTCTCCCTTTGATATTTTTATAGGGTCAATATTGAGGTCAACCGGGCCGTCTGTCTCATTATGTTTCAGTATTTTATCGGAGGCTATAATATTACCGACCCCCATTGCCGCAACCATAGAGACGCAGATCCTCAGCTTGTCGTTTCGTATAAACACATTATACCGCTCATTTATGCAGAGAATATCCTTTTTTTTGTGAATCATTTCGTTGAATACAGGATACAAATCTCCTCTCATTCTCTCCATCCTGTATATCTCACCGTCAACCGGCGAATGTATCCAGTGATAGTCTCTGGGACTCAGATAGTGAACTGTAAAGTACCAGTTCTCTGTATCACCGAAAAATTCATCGAATGCTATAAGGTCCCTTGCCGAAAGCAATTCACCCTTACACTCGAATCTCTTGTCAGTTATACTGCCGCATTCGGTCATAATACCATCGACCGGTGCAACTATAGTCTTTGAATCGATTGGTCTGGCCGACGGCTTAAGTTCCCTGATAAAAAAGTGATATAGTTTTTTGTAATGCCCGACCGGATAGAGCATCTCCTCGGTATTTACATTATATTTTCTGATAAACCAGTCAATCAGTCTTCTCTGAAATCTCTCGTTCCCGAGATTTGATACCCATCCGATTAAATCTGTAACTTTCTTCCTCGGGAGATATCTGAACATATAAGGCAGTAATTTATTCATAAAATTACCTCTTTATACAATCCGACGGCTGTCCCGCCTTCTTTGCCTCCTCGATGATCTTCGAAATATCTTCATTATATTTGCTGATTTTCTGCAGCAATTCGTTTTTGCGGGCATTCAGTGTACCGAACTCCTTTGCAGGACCTTCTGCTATCTCCTTCTGTTTTTCGGGAGGTGTATCTGCGGGGACCGCAATATTATAAACACCATCCTTGCTGACAACCTTGTATTCGGAGGTAATCTTTGAAAGTTTCTTTTCTATTTCATTGAGTTCATCCTGATACGGTTTCATCTCATTTTTTACATTCTCTATTCTCTCGTTGTAAGTGTTGTCGCACCTCGAGACCTTAAACTCGGTACTCTGGACGGGAGTTGCAGGCTTATTCTGTATCTCAGATGGTTGCTGCACGGCCTTAGTTGCGTTTGCCTCTGCCTTCAGTTTCTCCTCTGCAATCTTCGAACTGACATATCTGATCCGCTCCTGAACTATCTCGGTCTTATAATCACGGCTCTTCAGCTCGACGTAAATATCGAAAGCCTCCCTGTACATATTCAGTTTAAGAAAACCTTCTGCTTTCAGAAACAGTTCCTCACTGTCGTCCTGCTTCTGACAGGAAATAAAAAGAAATGCAATCAGGACAATCATTACTGCTCTTTTCATCTCTGTATCTCCTTTAGTCAAAAAATGTAATATTTTCAACAATATCCCTGCATCTGTACTCCGGTTCATATCCGAAGTCCTTTCTCGCCTTATCTATAGATAAAAGACACGGGAATGAGAGTATGTCAATAAGTTCTGAATTGTAAATATCTGATTTAAATAGCAGCTTTGCCGAACCAAAGATACTTCTGGATACGCCTTCGGGCAAATAAATAAAAGGTTTATTCAGGTGAGATGCAATCTCGCTTAGTCTTATGGTATCAGATGACGCAATATTGTAGACCCCGCCGGAGGAGAGCAGAACCGAATTGAGTATATAATTGATGACGTCACTGAAATAGAGGAACTGAAATTCGGGGTCTCTTCTGGCAATCGAATAAATAACAGGTGTCTTTTTCAGGAATTTTATGAGTATATCTTCCGAAAAATTATGATAGACAGGGACTGTCCTGAAGAGGAACAAACCTTTGTTTTCATTCTGTGAAAAATAGCCCGAGAGATAACGTTCTATAATAAGCATATCATTCAGATAGGCAACCGATGAAGCTGAGATGAGCACATCCGACTCAACATATTTCCTGCTGCTTGAGAAGTTTACCCCGTATACAAATGAAGAAGAGAAGAGATAAAGTTTTTCAAAGAGATTTTCCCTGAAAAACCTGAACAACCTCTCGAATCTGATGAAATTATTACGGTTGTAGGGATGTATTTCGGAATATATGTCGTAGTCGAACATAAGATGTATTACAACATCCGTATTTTCCGATTTGCAGATTTCCTTTATGTTGGAAAGATACGGGTCTGTCTCGTAAAACTTCATCCCGGGCGGATTATATGAAGGAAATCTTGTATCTACCCCGACTATATCAATTTTCTGCTCTGTAAAATATTTTACTATTTTCGTAGCGGGGAATTTACTGACTCCGGTTACCAGATATTTTTTGCTTCTGATTCTCTGCATAAGTCCTGATTTTATATCACAAAAGGAGAATTTAATGAATAAAAATTATTTTATATTGAACCTGTTACAAATCCTGATATAATTTAGATATTCAAGGAGATTATATGAAAAAGGTGATAGTAATTTTACTAATAATATCAGTTTTTAACTGCATTAATCAGCAGGATTTCTACTTTACGAACAGCAATGATACAGGGGATACTGATTCAAATAATACAGATTCTGAATCTGATGCATATGTTGCGGATTCTATAACCGATATCAGTAACACATCAGATTATTTTGAACTCATAAATCTTAATCCCTATGACACCATATGCGGGACATATTACTTGCTGATAGAAAGCAAAAATACAGATAAGATCACAGGTATCGGTGTCTACCTTGACAGCATACCGGTTCTGAACAAATACAGCATCTTTAACAGAAAGATAATAGCCGAAATCAATGTAGAGAATTTCCGCAATGGTTCCTATTTCCTAAAAGTAGAAATTAATAATTCGTACACTGAGTTTGAAGTTAATATTGATAATAGCGAAAAATGTGACAATCCGCCTGTCGTTATCATCACTGAACCTGAAAATAACAGTTATATCTCGAATAATAATATTATCAGGGTAAAGGCCTATGATGATATCGGAGTCGTAGGTGTCTCTTTCTATGTAGATAATAATCTCATTCTTTACGATACATCTGCCCCTTATGATATATCAATCAATACTGAAGGCTTTGAAGAGGGTCTTCATTTCATCAAGGCAGTTGCCTTCGATTCTTCGAACAAAAAGGCAAAAGACACAATCAGACTCTTCTTTGACACCAAGGCCCCTGAGATAGAAATATTAACTCCGTCAGATTATGAGATTTATAATAATAAACTCAATATTAAGGTAAGAATTGCTGACAATACCATAACGGATTCAGTTACAATATATCTTCTGAATTTTCTGACTAACGAGAAATCAATACTTTATAACGGCGAACAGATAAATGATATCAATCTGATATCCGGAACCGAAAATATAAAAAACGGATTTTATTCATTAGTTGCCGAGGCATCCGACAAAGCGGGAAATATTGGTCGGGCAAGTAAGGTTATTATTATTGGGCATAATGAAGTTGTAAAATATTATAGATGTAGTTCAGATTATAAAGAATGTGCTGACCTATTCAGTTCGCCTGTAAGGGGAATACTCTATCTTAAAACCGAACCCGATATTGCTTTTGGTCAGTTTTTTTACAGTACAATATTTCTTGGAAACGAATATTTTAATAATAGCAATAAGATTGAAATCGATACGAGATATTCATATGACGGATTATGGGATTTTTTCACCGTACTTAAATTCAAAGAGGACATCATAAAGATAAGCAAAAGCGTAATTGTTCAATCCTGTGATCAGGACAGAGACGGATATCTTGATACCAGTCCGGAATGCGGCGGAGACGACTGTGATGACAGAAGACATTCCGTAAACCCCGGAATGCCGGATTTTCAGGGAGATGGAAGAGATACAAACTGCGATGGTATAGACGGGACAGACCTTGACAGAGATGGATTTGTTGCACAGCAATTCGGTGGTAATGACTGCAACGACAATAATAATAAGATTAATCCGGCAGCAAACGACATACCCGGAGATGATATTGATTCAAATTGTGACGGCATTGACGGAATCGATAAGGACGGCGACGGTTTCATTTCAAATTCATATAACAATAAACTGAGAGACTGTAACGACAATGACCCTGATATACACCCCGTTAGATTTGACCTTGCCGGTGACGGAACTGATTCCAACTGTGATGGTATCGACGGCGAGGATTATGATAGTGATGGTTATGCCAGCACAGAATCAGGGGGAAATGACTGTGATGATAGCAATTATTATATCAACCCCGGCAGATACGACTATTCCGGAAATTATATTGATGAAAACTGTGATGGTATCGACGGCACAGATAATGACAGAGATGGTTATGCATCCAATCCCAATTATTCATCGTTGAGAGACTGTAACGATAATGACCCTGATATACACCCCGGTGCAACTGATATGCTGGGAGACGGAGTTGATTCAAACTGCGACGGGATAGACGGGATTGATTATGACCAGGATGGATATTCCAGTATTGAATCAGGCGGAGATGATTGCAATGACAGTGATCGGAGTATAAATCCCAGAAGAACTGACATATATGATAATGGTATAGATGAAAACTGCGACGGGGTTGATGGTGTCGACAATGACAGAGACGGTTATGCAAGTATATTATCAGGTGGCAGCGATTGTAACGACTACGATAAAAATATTAACCCCTCTTCTTCTGATTTATATGGTGACAAGATTGATACAAACTGTGACGGTATTGACGGAGTTGACAATGACAGAGACGGTTATATAAGCAGGGAGAACGGCGGTAACGACTGTAATGACAATGACCCAAAAATAACATTGCCGGATTGCTTTAATAAATGTACAGGATATTACAGTGATTGCGACATTATTTGCGAAAACGGATGTCTTAACGGATTTAACTGCATCAGCAATATATGTCAGAGTAATATATGTCCGGAGTTTATTTCGGTCGACCCAAAGGGAATTTATCCTGTCATCGGATACTGTCCGGCTGTCACGGGAGTTTCACCTTATAAAGGCCCCGACAGACCAAAACAAATCAATTCCAGAACGACTTCCTATACTATGTATTATTCTTCATACAGGGATACAATGCCTGTCGTCGATGAAAACGGATTCATTTATATGGTTGCAAACGGTAAATTTATAATCTTTGACAACAAACTTATGATTAATAACACACCAAGTAATATCGGAGAGTCATATAGTACACCCGTAATAGGTGCAAGCGGGACGATTTATGTAAGTAGTTATTACGGTGACCTCTATGCACTAAGAAAAAACGGTTTGGTAAAATGGATTTTCTCAACATATTCCAATATTGTTACTTCACCTGTCCTTGGAAGTAACGAAAATATTTATATTACTTCATCCAACAGAAGCCTGTACAAGATTTCCAGCAATGGGCAGCTTATATGGGAATTCATAACGGGAGGCAATATAGAGGCTCAGCAGTTCATTGACAGAGACGAAAACATTTATATCTATTCAAATGATACATTCTTATATAAAGTTTCCAAAAACGGCGAACAGATTTACAGATATCAGGCAAATTCTGTTACCAGAAAAATGGCTATTGATGAAAATTCAAATATCTATTTCGTCAATAAGGACAATAAACTCGTCTCCCTTAATGCTGACGGGAATAAGATATTTGATATAAATCTGCCGTTTTATACAAATAAGAACTACCTCATTTATCACAATAAAAAGTTATATTATTTATCAAATACACGATATGCACTATTTGATATCGGGACAAAAACTCTTGTCTGGGAGAGAACACCTGCCGGCTCGGGTGGCAATGCACAGATGCCGCTTCTCGATTCAGTGGGAAATCTGTTTGTCATCTATAATTGTACACTAGAAAAATTAAGCGGAATAAACGGAGAAAATCTTTTTCTGTTTGTTACTTCTTCAAGTGACTGCACCAATTATATGACAACACCGGTTATAACTCCGGGTGGAAACATTATACTATACACCGACAGAGGCAAATTATTTATTATTGGTGATGTGCGGTAAATATTCTACCTGATTAAAAAATGTGTCAGAAGTCCTACTATCCTGTCCGGCAGGATACCGGCAAAAATAATGACCAGAACGAGAATCCCTATGACAATATTAAATAGTACGTTACCCTCATATCTTTCTTCGTTGTTAGGTTTCTTCAGGAATAATACCAAAACGAAGTTCAGGTAATAATAAAGTGAAACTATTGTCATAAGTATTGCAATGACAGAAATCAAAATCAATCCGGAATCTATAGCGGACTTGAAGATAAAGAGTTTGGCAAAGAAACCACCTGCGGGCGGAAGTCCGGCAAGTGAGAAGAGAGAGACGGTCAGAGCTACTGCCAGAAACGGGTTCTTATAATACAATCCGTTGAAACTGCCTATCAGCTGATTCTCCCCTCCTGCCTTTTCGAGTCTCGAGAAGATACCGAAAGCCAGCAGATTCATAAGTGAATAGATAAAGACAAAGAAGAGGATATTGACCTTAATGGTCTCTCTAAGCTCCCCGGAGGCGACCAGATATGAGAGAATTCCGAGCATTATGACGGCCGCATTCGCAATACTGGAGTAGGCAATAAGCCTCTTTGCATTTGTCTGATGAAGTGCGATAAGCGTTGATATAACAATGGTAATAATGGTCAGGATTTCGAGCAATCTGTATGCAATATGATAATCGGATACCAGAGGAGCAAAAAACATCTTCGAAAATATATTCAGAAGGACTACAACAGAAGCCACTTTTACTGATGTAGATGCAAAACCTGACACACAGGAAGGAGAACCCTCGTAGAAATCCGGAACCCACATATGAAACGGGACAATTCCCAGTTTCAGCAGAATAACGGCTATAACAAAAATATATGCGGTTATTAAAACAGTATTACCTGCATTGATACTCTTCCCGATAAACCCCAGATTGTGGAAGCTCAGCATATCCGAATTTACACCGATGGAGAGCATAAAGCCGTATATCAGGGCAACGCCAAGGAGCGTAACCGCAAAGAAGACAGAACTGAATATTAGATATTTTAGTGTTCCTTCGATTGAAAGTCTTGAGCGGTTGTTCTTCGAGGAGAGGACAAAGAGTGACATAGAAGTGATTTCGAGACCTATCAGCATCAGAATCAGCTCTGATGAAATTACCATAATCTGCATCCCGCACACCGAGAACAAAATAAGTAGAGACGCATCCCCCCTGTCCTCTGTCATAAAACCTTTGAATGAATCGGTTATCAGGATACTTACTATGGCCGTAATATACAGAATTATTGCCGAAAGTGAGGTCAGGGGATTGACTGTCACCATATGACCCAGATATTCACCCCTTCCGGATGCGAGTTCATTTGCCTCCCAGAAGGCTGCGGCAAGAAGTGAAATAACGGAAAGTATATTGATGAACGAACCGCTGCTCTCCCTCTTCTTGAAGGAGAGAAAGACCAATAGTAATATCGCCGAAACGAATATAACGATGAGCGAAGCTATGTTTGAGAGTAATTCTGTCATTACTTTAACCCGGCATAAAATATCTGTATCAACCTGTCTGCTGACGGCATAACCCTTGAAACAACAAATTCGGTATTGACCCCCAATACAATCATAAGAACCGCATAAGGAATCAGAACCATATACTCCCTGAAACTCAGATCCTTCAGGTTCTGGTTTTCGGGGTTTATGTTCGGACCGAATATCACCTTCTGATAGACCCACAGCATATATACGGCACCGAACAGCATACCTGTTGCGGCAATATATACAAAAATCCTGTGATACTCAGATGAGTTCTGCATAAACTCCGATGAATATGAACCAAAAAGTATCATAAATTCACCTGCAAAACCGGAGGTAAAAGGAACTGCAACTGATGTCAGCGCTGCAATCATAAAGAAGACCGAAAAGGCAGGCATTACGGAGGCTATGCCGCCGTATTCAGATATGAGTCTCGTATGTCTGCGTTCGTAAAGAATTCCGACAATCAGAAAGAGCGTACCTGTCGAAAGGCCGTGGGATATCATCTGATATACGGCACCGCTTAGGGAAACCCTGCTCAGGGCAAAGAGACCAAGCACAATCAGACCCATATGTGAGACCGAAGAGTATGCGACGAGTTTCTTGATATCCTTCTGAACAAAAGAAGCCATTGCAGCATAGACGACACCGGTTACGGCAAGTATAAAGACTGCCGGAGCAAAAATCAGGGTTGCATTCGGAAAGAGCGGAATGACAAATCTCAGCATTCCGTAGGTCCCCATTTTGAGAAGGATTGCCGCAAGGATTACAGAACCGCCTGTCGGTGCCTCCACGTGTGCATCGGGTAGCCACGTATGAACCGGAAATAAAGGGACCTTTATGGCAAATGCCAGAAAGAACGCCCCGAAAAGTAATAACTGTTCCTTGACCGAAAAATTAGTCCCGTATATCTCGCTGACCGAGAAACTCCCCGCAGCGTTACCTATATAAAAAATACCGATAAGCATCAGGACAGAGCCGACCGAAGTGTATATCACAAACTTAAATGTGGCATAGACCCTGTTCTCTCCTCCCCACATTGCAATGATAAAATACATTGGTATCAGCATCGCCTCCCAGAAGAGGAAGAAGAGGACGAGGTCCAGCGCAAGGAATGTCCCGAGCATTGCCGTTTCCAGAAAAAGCAGCATCATATAGTAGAGTTTTTCGTCTGTCTTTATGTAATTGAATGACGAGACAACAACTACCGGTACAGATAATGTTGTAAGCAGAACCAGAAAGAGACTTATCCCGTCGACACCGGTATGGTAATAGATATTCAGCGGACCTATCCATCTGATAAGAGTCTCGAACTGGAATCCCGCATTGCTCCTGTCGAACAGTATTAGCATTAGAACAGATAATGCCAGCGGGACCAGCGACAAGATGAATGTAATATTCTTTATCAGTACCTTCTCATCCCGTGGTATAAAGAGAAGGATAAGCAGTCCTATGACCGGAGAAAATATTATATATGTAAGAAGTACCGATTCCATCTACCTTCCCACCATAAAATATAGTATTATGCCCAGACCGGTTATGCCGATGCATATAATCTTATACAGATATCCGTTCTGAAAAACCCTTAGCACAAAACCTGTTACATATACAATCTTGACCAGCAGCCCTATAAAGACAAATTCGATGATAAAACGGTCGATCAGGCCATAAAGTCCCTTTGAAATATAAATATAAGGTCTGACTATAAGGAATTCATAGATTTCGTCGATATAGTATTTTTTGTAAAGAAGATTATGCAACGGATAGAATTTACGGTTGAAGGATTCAACCACAGGTGATATCTGCTGGTAATACAGATACCTTCCCGAAAACCAGCCGGCAAATGCCACAGCCACGGATACGAATATCAGCAGAATCTCTGTAGATACATCGGAACTTACCGAACCAAAGGAGGCTATGGACGGTTCAAGTATTCGTTGAAATGTATTAGTTAAGTGTATGTTTTTAATGAATATTTTGGCAGGCATTTCCATAATATGTGCAATTCCTCCGCCCATCCCGAAAGGACCCGAAATAGCAAACAGGATTGTCAGGATATATAGCGGGACAATCATTATGCGGGGAGATTCGTGAGGATGTTTCTCGCCCTTATAGTCACCCGAAAATACCTTAAAATAGAGCCTTGCAATATAGAATGCCGTCATAAACGAGGTCAGAAGAAGCATTATATAGGCAATCTTGGGGGCAAAATGTGCAGCCGGATTTTCGTTTATGAACACCTTATAAAGAATCTCATCCTTCGAAAAGAAGGCAGAGAACGGGGGTATTCCAGCAATCGTAAGGGAGGCAAGCCAGAACATAAGTGATGTATGCGGAAGATGTCTTTCGAGCCCGCCCATACGGTTTATATCCTGTTCTCCGGATAAGGCGTGGATGACGGAACCGGCAAGCAGAAAGAGTGCAGCCTTGAAGAATGCATGCGTTATCAGATGAAACATAGCGGCACTGAAGGCAAATGCTCCCGCCGCCGCAAACATAAATCCCAGCTGGCTTATCGTCGAATATGCAAGAATCTTCTTTATATCGTTCTGTGTTGTGGCAATCGTAGCGGAAAAGAGGGCTGTAAATGAGCCTGTGAGCATAATTACTGCGAGTGTCATATCCGACATCATAAAAAGGCTTCCCAGACGTGTAATCATATACACACCCGCCGTAACCATCGTAGCGGCATGAATGAGGGCTGAGACAGGTGTCGGACCTGCCATTGCATCGGGGAGCCAGACATACAGAGGAATCTGGGCGGATTTGCCGGTTGCACCTATAAATAGCAGCAATGTAACGGCAAAAGCCGTCATCTCAGGTATTTTATACGAGTTTGCATTTATGCTGATAAATGAGGCGGAATTGAAGTATCCCAGAATCAGGAATATCCCTATAATGAATGCAAGGTCGCCGATTCTGTTGACTATGAAGGCCTTCCTGCCGGCATTAGCCTTCTCTTCCTCCGAGAACCAGAAACCAATTAAAAGATATGAACAGAGTCCGACGCCCTCCCATCCCACAAACATCAGCACAATATTCTCTGCCATCACAAGAATGAGCATAAAACCTACGAAGAGATTCAGATACGAGAAGTACCTGTTGACTCCCCTGTCACCACCCATATAACCGATAGAGTAGAAATGTATAAGAGCGGAGACTCCGGTAACCATCAGAGCCATAATCAGCGAAAGTCTGTCTGCGATAAAAGAGATACCGGCATTGAAATCACCCAGAAAGAGCCATGGTGCCACCTGAACCACATAAGGTATTCTGATGGCATTCCCCGCGGCTATATATACAACCGCAAAGAGCAGAAAGGAGAACGTAATTGTACAGGAAGCAATGATACCCGAGATTTTTCTGGGCATATATCTTACCAGCAGTCCGTTTGTCAGCGCACCGGCAAACGGCAGCAGAACGGCAATAACCAGAAGGCTGGACAACTTATCAGTCATCAGTTCCTGAGCTCCCTTATATCATTACTCTTAACCGAGCCAAATATCCTGAACATAGCCACAACGACCGAAAGACCTATTGCCATTTCACACGCAGCAATAAGCATAATCACAAGCGTAATGAACTCTCCCGAATAGTTATTATAAAACCTCGAATAGGTAACAAACATAATACCTGCGGCATTCAGCATAAATTCTATGCCCATCAGAACCACAATCAGGTTCCTTCTCACGATTACGGTAATCAATCCGATAAAAAAGAGAATAAGTGATAAAACAATATACTGGTAAATCATTTAAGACTTCCTCTTTGCAACAAGAATTGCAGACATAATGCTTACAATCAGAATCACCGAGAGTGCCTCGATGTGGAGCAGATAATCGCTTACCATCAATCTGCCGAGTTCCGAAGTATCCGAGAGGGCGACTCTGCTGCTACCCGAAAACCTGACAATACGAATCAGGATATAAATGGTATATAGTACAGAAATAACCGCAAGTGATTTTGTAAATAATCCGTGTACAGGAAGTTCATACTTCTTCTGCTCATCTATCATCATTATTGCAAATACTATAAGGACTGCAACTGCCCCCGAATAGAGGAATATCTGTGCAAGAGCCAGAAAGGGGGAAGAGAGTGAGAGATAAATACCGGCCGTAGCAACGAATGCCAGAAGGAGCCCCATAGCGCTGCCGACAGTATTTTTCGAAAAGAGCATAATGAAACCGCCCGATAAGGCCAGAACTGCCGACATATAAAAAAGCAGGGCCGAACTCATACCATAGACCTCCCCTCGAGCACAGGCGCAAGCGGCAGATTGTCGAAATAACAGCCCTTTCTTTTGATATGCTCTTCGAACTCCTCCCTGAATTTCGTAACGATAGATATTGCCGGCATTGCAGCGGCATCTCCGAGCGGGCAGATAGTATTACCCAGAATATTTTCGGATACCTCGAGCAAAAGGTCGATATCCTTTGGCTCTGCCTCACCCTTCTCTATCCGTCTTGTAATCTTGTATATCCATGGGCAGCCTTCACGGCAGGGTGTACACTGACCACAGGACTCATCGGCATAGAATTCGAGGAGGCTTTCGAGAGCTCTTACCATACAGGTCCTGTCATCCATAACTATTATTGCCCCCGAACCCAGCATAGAACCGATCTTCTTTACACAATCGAAGTCCATATTTACATTACATTCATCTGCTTTTATTACCGGCGTTGAAGACCCTCCGGGAAGAACAGCCTTCAGATTTCTGCCCGATACAATGCCGCCTGCATAATCAAAAATAATATCCCTGAGATTCGTCCCCATAGGAAGTTCGAAAAGCCCCGGTTTTTTTACATGTCCGCTGACGCAGTATAGTTTCGTACCGCCGTCCGTCGGAGACCCCAGCGAGAGGAATTTCTCCGCACCAAGCTCAAATATCGCAGGGACAAGCGCAATGGTTTCGACATTATTCACTACAGTCGGGCTCTTATAAAGTCCGGAGACTGCCGGAAAAGGTGGTCTCAGTCTCGGTCTGCCTGCCTTACCTTCGACAGATTCTATAAGTGCGGTCTCCTCACCGCATATATACGCACCGGCACCGCGAATCAGATGAATTCTTAGATTATGTTTTGAGCCCAGTATACCCCTGCCAAGAAATCCCCTCTGCTCTGCCTCTTCAATGGCAGACTTTAGCCTCTCATAAGCCTTCTGAAACTCACCTCTTATATATACGAAGGCAGTTTCAGCCCTTATGGCATAGGAGGCGATGATAATTCCTTCAATGAGCATATGAGGGGAACGTTCCATAATATATCTGTCCTTGAATGTCCCCGGCTCGCCCTCGTCGGCATTTATAACCAGATAATGAGGTTTATTATCATCGGGGACGAATGACCACTTCTGTCCTGCAGGGAAACCCGCTCCCCCGCGTCCTCTGAGTTTGGCCTTCTTTACCTCCTCAATAATCTCCTGAGGTCTGAGCGCAAGTGCCTTTTTTGCAGACTGATAGCCGCCGGATTTCAAAGCAACATCTATACTATGGGAATCCTTTTCATCCCAGTATTTTGTCAATATCCTTACCACTCTTTATTCCTTCGATTATGGCATCGATCTTTTCAAAGTTGAGGTTTTCGAACAATACATTATTTATCAGCATTGCCGGAGCCGTCCCGCAGGAACCCAGACACCCTACTCTATTAACCGAAAATTCATTCTTTCCGCCTCCGCTTCCCGGCTGGGAGAGTCTCCTTTTCAGATAATCGTAGATATGTTCACTCCCCAGAAGCGAACAGGATATCGAACTGCAGACCTCGATTCTGTACCTTGCCTGAGCTTTTTCGGTAAAGAAGTGATAGAAACGGGCGGCAGAGAGAATCTTTACAGGCGGGATATTAAGATTTCTCGAAATCTCCTCAATTATATCATCATCGACCCTGCCATACTTCTCCTGCGCAAATCTGAGTGCGGGCATAATAATCGTACTCTTTTCTGCAAAAACACTCTTCAGCTCACTGATATAATTTTTTAGCTCAGTATTATTTTCCATAAAATCAGAAAGTTTTTAGTTTATTTCAAAGGCGATGTCAAATAAAAATATGAAATATACAACATAAACAAGGCATTTTCTCTTTACCAGATACCTAAAATATATCCGGACCCGTTCTGTGGTCCGTGAACTATGTACTATGGACTATTAAAAGGATATTGAGTAGGCAAAGCCGTACCGAAATGTCCATTTTAAGTGGTAGCTTCGATACGCTAACGCTACTCAGCCACCTTAATAGTCCTATCGCCTTCAGCACTTCAGTCTTCAGCACTAAAAACCTATAGACAATGGACTGTGGACTATAAAACTATCACTCTATCTTTTTTTCTTCTTCTTTTTGGAAGGCATATCATACTTTACAACAGCCTGAGCCGCAGCCAGTCTTGCAATAGGCACTCTGTAAGGGGAGCAGGAGACATAATTCATCCCTACTCTGTGACAGAACTCCACAGATGAAGGCTCACCGCCATGTTCGCCGCATATTCCTACCTTGAGCGCCGGACGCACCTTTCTGCCTCTCTCGATACCAATCTGAATCAGTTCTCCTACCGCCTCCTGATCCAGTATTGCAAACGGGTCATTCTCAAGAATCTTTCTTTCAATATATTCGGGCACAAACGCTCCGATATCATCTCTTGAAAAACCAAATGTCATCTGCGTAAGGTCATTTGTCCCGTAAGAGAAGAATTCTGCAACCTCTGCTATCTTGCCGGCGGTGAGTGCCGCTCTCGGTATCTCAATCATTGTCCCGAACATATACGGAATCTTTCTGAGATTATATTTTTTGAGGACTTCCCTGTAAACCCTCTCTACAATCTCTTTCTGGTTTTTCAGTTCCGTTACAACAGAAACGACAGGAATCATTATTTCGGGGAATACCTTTCTGCCTTCTTTCAGAAGTTCCGCCGTCGACTCGAATATGGCTCTTACCCACGCCTCTGTAATCTCACTGTAAGTAATACCAAGTCTGACTCCCCTGTGTCCCATCATAGGATTGGATTCGTGAAGCTCCTCTGCTCTCTTGTCAAACTCCCCGATACTGATTCCCAGACTGTCCGCAAGTCTTTTACGCTCGTCCTCCCTGCTGGGTATGAATTCGTGAAGAGGCGGGTCGAGAAGTCTTATTGTTACCGGTTTGTTCTCCATAACCTCGAGGGTTCCCTTGATATTCTGCTTGATGAAAGGATACAGTTTGCCAAGAGCAGCCTCTCTCTCCTCCTTCGTCTTCGATGAAATCATCTTTCTGAGATAAAAGAGAGGTTCCTCGGAGCCCTTCCCGTAAAACATATGTTCGGTTCTGAAAAGACCGATTCCCTCTGCACCAAATTCTATTGCCTTGGCAGCATCTTCCGGTGTATCCGCATTTGTCCTGACCCTGAGTTTTCTGATTGAATCAACAACCTTCATAAATCCTACAAAATTCGGATTTTCCGTATCACGAACCATATTCATTTTGCCGGCATATACATTACCTTTACTGCCGTTGAGAGTAATATAATCTCCTTCATTGTATCTGTTTTCACCTATGATGAGCACCTTTGCCTCTGAATCGACTTTAAGGGCGCTGCACCCGACGACACAGCATTTTCCCCAGCCTCTGGCAACGAGTGCGGCGTGACTCGTCATACCGCCTCTTGCAGTCAGAATTCCGACTGCCGCCCTCATTCCTTCCACGTCTTCAGGATTAGTCTCCTCTCTCACAAGTATTACCTTCCTGCCCTGTTTAGTCCACTCGACGGCGTCCTGTGCTGTAAATACTATCTGACCCGTTGCGCCGCCGGGACCTGCCGGAAGACCCTTTGCAACAGGTTTTACCTTCTTCTCCTCCTCGGGGTCAACAACCGGATGTAAAAGTTCATCAAGCTGTGACGGGGAGACTCTTGTTACAAGTGTGTATTGATCTATGAGCTTCTCCCTGAACATATCCATTGCGATATTCAGTGCCGCCTTTCCCGTCCTCTTACCGACTCTGACCTGAAGCATCCAGAGTTTGCCTTCCTGAATGGTAAATTCTATATCCAGCATATCCCTGAAATACTTTTCAAGCCTGTCCCTTATATCGGATAACTGTCTGTAGACCTCCGGCATATACTCTTCGAGTGTAGGTAAGTCCCTGTTATGTTCGCTCGATGACTCTTTGTTTAAGGGATTCGGTGTCCTGATTCCTGCAACCACATCCTCGCCCTGTGCATTCGGAAGCCATTCGCCGTAGAAGAAATTCTCCCCGGTTGCCGCATTGCGTGTAAATGCTACCCCTGTTGCCGAATTATTACCCATATTTCCGAAAGCCATTGCCTGAACGTTTACTGCCGTACCCCAGTCATCAGGTATCCCCTCGATTCTTCTGTATGCAACTGCCCTCTTCCCGTTCCAGCTTGCAAAAACTGCTCCGATTGCCCCGTTCAGCTGCTCCATAGCGTTGTCGGGGAATTCCCTGCCCAGAACCTCCTTTACCCTTACCTTGAACTTTTCACAGAGAGCCTGCAGTTCCTCAGCCGGTATATCTGCATCAGTCTTATATCCCCTGCTCTCCTTAAGTTCGTGCAGCATTCTGTCGAGCTGAACTCTTATACCCTGTCCGTCCTTCGGTTCGATGCCCGCTGCCTTTTCCATAACGACATCAGAATACATCATAATCAGTCTTCTGTAAGCGTCGTATACAAATCTTGCATTATTCGTCTTGTTGATGAGACCCGGAATCGTCTTACTGCAAAGACCCACATTGAGGACGGTCTCCATCATTCCCGGCATAGATTTGCGTGCCCCTGACCTGACCGAGACAAGGAGCGGATTCGAGGCATCTCCGAATTTTGCGCCCATAGTCGTCTCTATGTGCCTTATCCCGCTTTCGATCTGAGGCCTGAGTTCCTTGGGAAATTTCCTTCCGAGTTTATAATAAAGCGTGCAGACCTCGGTGGTTATAGTAAATCCGGCCGGAACGGGAATCTTCAGTTTTGCCATTTCTGCAAGACCTGCGCCCTTCCCGCCAAGCAGATTCTTCATCTTCTCCGAACCCTCTGTCTTCTTTCCGCCAAAGAGGTAAACCATCTTGATTTTTGCCATATATTCCTCCTGAAAAATCGTTTACATCGAACTTATATAAGAAAGGTCGATTATCTTTCTGAACATTACCACAACATTCTTCAAAAGAGCAAGCCTGTTATTTCTTATACTCTCGTTCTCTGCCATTACATAGACCTTATCAAAAAAGCCAAAGATCGGGCCGTAGAGGTTCTCTTTCAGAAGTCTCATAGCATTGAAATAATCCCTCTTACCGATGAAGGAGAGAAACTCACTTTTTATCTTCTCGACGGAATCATAGAGAGCCTTCTCCTCTTCATATTCGAACAGGGAAGTGTTTACGGAGAGCGATGTAAAGTCCTTTGTAATATTGCTCGCCCTTTTATAGACAACCGAAAATTTTTCGAAATCAGACTCCTTTATATACTGACCCAGTGCCTCTTTTCTCTCGAATATGGATGAAATATCATCTATGCCCGATTCTGCATTCAGAAGTGCTTCTGCCACATCAGGTTTGATCTCTTCGGAAAGCATTGCCTTAATTCTGACACGGATAAACTCCAGAATCTCTTCCTTTGCATTGCTGTTTATGGTTATTTTGGAATCACTTGCCTTTATTTCGTCAGTATTATAACCGGAAATGGCACAATCGATAAGAGCACTGACCGACAGATTCCTGAAACCTGCGTATCTGATAATCTCGATTATACCCGATGCAGCCCTTCTTGCGCCAAAGGGGTCGGATGAGGCGGTCGGCTTCTGATTTATAAGAAATAATCCTGCCAGATGGTCCGCCTTGTCGGCTATTGCGACAATCTGTCCGATTATTGTCTGCGGGAGCTCTCCGCCTGACTGAACCGGTCTGTAATGCTCTTCTATCGCATCTGCAATCTGAGGTGAAAGACCGGAATTCAATGCAAAATATTTACCCATAATACCCTGAAGCTCGGGAAACTCACCGACAGACTGCGAGACAAGGTCTGCTTTTGCAAGTCCGGATGCGGTCCTGATATCATTCAGAAGAGTATCACCGGCACCAATTCCTTTACCGATAAACTCGGCAATTCTTCCGATTCTTACAGCCTTTTTATCATAATTGCCAAGTCCCCTCTGATAGAGAACCATATTCAGGGCGGAGGCCATATCCCCGATGCTCTTCTTCCTGTCCTCATTGTAGAAAAAGACAGCATCATTCAACCGGGCTCTCAGAACCTTCTCCATCCCTTTTCTGATTAAATCCTTATCACCGAACGGATTATTGGCAAATGCAACGAAATGCGGCAATACCCTTCCGCCCTTCTTCATAGGAAAGTATCTCTGGTGATGTCTCTGGACAACTTCAAGTAATTCGGACGGCAACGACAGATATGCATCTTCAAAACCACCGGCAATCGTAACAGGATACTCGAGAAGATTTACGACTTCATCAAGCAATGACTTATCAAACGACTCATCTGCCTTATATTCCGAAAAGACTCTTTTCAATTCAGTCTCAATATACATTTTCCTTTCAGCGGCATCATACATTACATACTTTTCCCTGAGATTCTTCAGAAAATCATCTTTGCTTCTGACCTCAAAGCCCTCGGAATCAGCGTTGTAATTGCCAAAGGACCTTCTGCCGGATTTCACACCGGCAAACTCGAAGGGGATTATCTCTTCTCCGAGAATGGCCACAATCCACCTCACAGGCCTGACAAAAGAGATATCATTATTTCCCCACCTCATAGATTTCCTGAATTTCAGCGAGGAGAGAATCTGCAAAAGCCCTGTTTTCAGAAGTTCTGATGCCTCCATTCCCTTTATCTTTATCTTTGCAGCAATAATCTCACCCTTATCCGACTGAACTCTGTAACAGTCACCTTCCGTAATTCCGTATTTCTGCAGAAAAGAATGGAATGCCTTCTGAGGTTTTCCGTCCTTATCAAAACATATCCTTACCGGAGGGCCTGATACCTCTCTTATCTCATCTTCCTGTCTGGTCTTTACACCATCTTTTATAAAAATTACCCTTCTCGGGGTATAATACAGTTCGCACTCTTCAGAACCTGTCAGACGGCTGTCGGATAAAAAAGCCGTAAGTTTTTCCCTCAACTCACAGGCAAAACCTTCAATGAAACGGGCCGGTACCTCTTCGGTTCCGACCTCAAAAATCAGACTTTTCTCCATCTGTTAATCCCTTTATCATCTCTTAAAACCGGAAATCCCATACTTTCACGGAGCTTCATATAGGCATCTGCACACATATTTGCAAGTTTTCTGACTCTCAGGATATATCTTGCACGTTCAGTCGTGGAAATTACACCCCTTGCATTAAGGAGATTAAAAGTATGTGATGCCTTCATACAGAAATCGTATGCCGGAAGAACGAGCCCTTCTGCGATAAGTTTTACCGCCTCCGCCTCGAACTCATCGAAGTACCTGAAGAGTTTCTCTGTATCTGCCTTCTCAAAATTATATTTTGAAAACTCTTTTTCGTCTTCGTGATGAATCTCTCCGTAATAAAAGCCATTTCCCCAGTATATATCATAGACATTATCCACACCCTGCAGATACATACAGATTCTTTCAAGACCATATGTAATCTCGACCGTAACGGGCTTAAGTTCTATTCCTCCGCACTGCTGAAAATATGTAAACTGTGTTATCTCCATACCGTCAACCCAGACCTCCCATCCGAGCCCCCATGCCCCGAGTGTGGGAGACTCCCAGTCGTCCTCCACAAATCTGATGTCGTGTTTTTTTGTATCTATCCCGATGGAATTCAGACTCAGAATATATGTCTTCTGGATATCATCGGGTGAAGGTTTTATTATGACCTGATACTGATAGTATTTCTGGAGTCTGTTGGGATTTTCACCATATCTGCCATCTGTGGGTCTGCGTGAAGGCTGAACGTATGCAGCGGCAAAGGGCTCAGGTCCGAGGGAACGTAAAAATGTTGCCGGATGAAACGTCCCTGCCCCTACCTCGAGGTCATAGGGAAATATTCTGAGACAGCCTCTTGATACCCAGAACTGTTCAAGACTCAATATAAGATTCTGAAAACTAAGTTTTTCATCCATAAAAGGACCACCTGAATAAGCGGATTTTGTATTACATCAGAGGGCAGTATGTCAAGTTAATTATGAGTCTGGAAATACCCCAAAATTTTTCATACATCCTCCGCAAAACTAAATCTTAGCTGGTTTTTATTCACTTTTTTCTCTTTACTAAGCATCTGCTTTATCCTTTTCATAATGATTTTAAGTACTTCAGAT
>Ga0067045_1002920_pt1 | contig 37048 bp, 41 predicted proteins | sample TerdegcTABiofilm_FD_59184 | JGI IMG/M metagenome (GOLD analysis project Ga0067045, IMG submission 59184) | Combined Assembly of (Gp0054472, Gp0054536) Wastewater bioreactor microbial communities from Singapore -Terephthalate degrading...
CTGGGACGACCAACTCGTCAAGGATACGGCCACGGAACTGTGGCGGCTGCGGACCGAAGCCGACGAGCCCATGACCAAGCTGCAATTCCGGAAGAGATTCACATTCGCCGAGCAGGTGGCCATCAAGACTCTGGCGCAGACGGATGTCGAGGTGGCGGTGATTGAGGACAATTTTGCGGCGGCCAGTGAAATCGTCCTCTCGGACCCGGCTACGATCGAGATGGTTGGGTTGTTGACAGCCAAGGGGTTGCTCACGGCCGAGCGCCAGGCTGAAATCCTGGGGACGACAGCATGAGCGGTTAAAGAGTTGGCGACGTAAGCGGTTAGGCGTGGAGGGGTATTGTCCTGAGGGCCGCGGGCCCCAACCAGAGAGCCGGTGAGCCCCTGAGAAGAGGGGCTCGTCATGCGAAAGGCGCTCTTTGACAATGGCATACTGTGGAATGGCGACGCGCTGGCAGTCCTGCGGGAGTTGCCGGACGAATCCGTTGACGCCGTGGTGACCGACCCCCCGTATTCCAGCGGGGGGTTGTATGCCGGCGCTCGCCAGGTCGATCCAGCCCGAAAATACCAACAGACCGGCACCCAGAGGGTCTACCCGGCCATGCTGGGGGATCTCAAGGACCAGCGCTCGTTCATCATGTGGTCCGCCTTGTGGCTCTCCGAATGTTGGCGTGTGGCACGTCCAAGCGCGCCGGTCCTGGTGTTCTCGGACTGGCGGCAGATTCCGGCCGTAACCGATGCGGTTCAGGCCGCCGGATTCATCTGGCGCGGGATAGTAGTCTGGCACAAGCCGGCCGCGCGGCCCATGCGTGGTTCCTTTCGGCGCGACGCTGAGTTCGTGATCTGCGCTGCCAAGGCCCCTGCCAAGGCGTTCACGACGCGCTGCCTCCCAGGGGTGTTCAGCTTCCGGGTTGTCCCCGGGGACAAGGTCCATTTGGCCGGAAAACCGATCGACCTTCTAGTCGAATTGCTGGCCGTGACGCCCGAAAGGGGGACTGTCCTCGACCCCTTTTCGGGCGGCGGGACAACGGCCCTGGCCTGCATCACGACTGGCCGTCGCTTTGTCGGAGTCGAATTGTCGCCCGAGTATTGGCGCGTGGCTGGTGATCGGATACGGGCCGCTTGCGGAGCGGCGCAAAGAACTGGACAAACAGCCCAATAAATGGAGCAGGCGGGGCGGTGGCTGCCGCCCCACTGGCCCGGTGCTGGCACACCGGTCCCCGGCCGAAGCCGCTGCCCCTCCCCTGGTACCAGGGATGGAGATGGGCTAGCAGGCCCCGGCCCAAGCTGTAAAGGACTGAAATGAGGGAAATAAGGTGCGGTATTTGTAACAAGCTGTTGGCGAAGGGCGAGGCTTACGAACTCGCCATCAAGTGCCCGCGCTGCGGGACGGTACATCTCCTGAGGGCCGTGAGCCCCGGACCAGAGCCCCGCGAGGCCCCGTCAGGAGAGAAGATTGCATGTCGGGAGTCTGTTTAGCGGCGCCGGAATCGGCGATGTGGCGGTCGACCAAGCCGGGCTGGTTCATGCCTGGTTTTGCGAGTGCGATCCATTCGCGCGTTCGATCCTTAAAATGCGCTGGCCGGGTGTCCCGGTCTTCCATGATGTGAGGGACGTTAATGCCGAAAACGCCCAAAAGGTCGATATCGTCATTGGCGGCTTCCCGTGCCAGGACATCTCGTGCGCCGGTTCTGGCGCGGGGATCACAGGCAGTCGATCCGGGCTCTGGTCCGAATACGCCCGGATCATTCGCGAATTACGACCTGCCTACGCGGTCGTGGAGAACGTCAAGGCCCTTCTCGGCCGGGGGATCGACCGCGTACTCGGGGACTTGGCCGAGATCGGGTATAATGCGGAATGGGACGTGTTCCCGGCGGCAGCCTTTGGCGCCCCGCACCTGCGTGAGCGGGTTGTCATTGTTGCCTACCCCCGCGGCCATCGAGGGGGAGCGCGTGCGTCAATACTTGCGCCGGGAGGAGACGTGGCAGTCCACCGGGAATCTCACGGCCCGGTTGATTGGAATGGTCTGCGGCTTGAGGGACCGCGAGCCCAGGCCGCCGTTGCGGCGTATCGCGGCCCCTGCGTTTGTCGAGTGGATGATGGGGGTGCCGCCTGGATGGACAGATTGCGCGTGCTCGGAAACGGCATCACGCCTCCTGTCCTGAGGTGGGTCCTGGAGCGGATTCAGGCCGTTTCGAACCACGTAAGATCGTAGGGAGGTTGAGGGCGACTCCTGGGTGATTCGTCACCCCGTCGGGCCGCCCTCACGATTTCTCATTTTGCTTGCGACGATTTCTCATTTTGCTTGCGCGCTTACAACCGCCTCCCGGCCGCATTACAAAGATACTTTCCAAAGGTGGGTGCAAACTGGGTGCATTCTGCACTCAGTTTGGCTGAAATTTGGTTGTTTTTGGGAGAAATAAAAAAAGGCTGAAAATCGCCTAACCGATCTTCAGCCCTTGAAATTCTTGGAGCCAGCGAGGAGACTCGAACTCCTGACCTGCTGATTACGAATCAGCTGCTCTACCAACTGAGCTACGCTGGCGAATGCGCGGAAATGCTTGATACACGGGGCCTTGCGGAGCGTCAAGGGCAATTTCGACCTGCTCGAATCCGCCCTTTCCTGCCCCCTTCGGTCCGCATTACGCGAACCACCTGCGAACCATAGCGGTCCCCGCCCCCAGCCCTGGATACCGCCCCGACCCCATCAGGAGCAACCCGAATGGCATCCGTCCCCGCCCCGGATCGAATCTTTCCCTTGACGCCTCCCGCAGGATCGTTCTATCCGTCGTCTCAAGAGACGAATCCATCGTCCAGAGGACTTTCATGAACCGTTCCCCCTTCCGCCCCCAGCGCGCCATCGGCAACGCCCTCGTCCTAGGCGTCGTCGTAGTCGTCGTATCGAACGTCGCGTCGTAACGGGCGGAAGGACACCACTTTTACACCTCATCCCCCGCCGGCGCGACCGCCGACGGGGGATTTCTCTTTTTTCTCTCCCCATCCCCCCAGGCGGCGCGGCGCGAGGCTTCCACAAGGAGCGCGGCCATGACCATCACCACCGGAGCCGAAATCATCGTCAGACTGCTTACGCGTCAGGGCGTGACCATCGTCCCGGGCATCCCCGGCGGCGCCAATCTGCCCCTCTACGACGCCCTGGCCCAAAGCCCCATCCGCCACATCCTGGCCCGTCACGAGCAGGGCGCGGCGTTCATGGCCCAGGGCCTGGCCCGGGTCACCGGCCGGCCCGCCGTGTGCCTGGCCACCTCCGGCCCCGGGGCCACCAATCTGGTCACGGCCGTCGCCGACGCCCACATGGACTCCATCCCCCTGGTGTGCCTCACCGGCCAGGTGCCCCGGGCCATGATCGGCACCACCGCCTTCCAGGAGGTGGACACGGCCGGGGTGTGCGCCCCGGTGTGCAAGAAGGCCTGGCGGGTGGAAAGCGCGGCCGAGCTTCTGACGGTCATCCCCGAGGCCTTCCGCCTGGCGGCCTCGGGCCGGCCCGGGCCGGTGGTGGTGGACATCCCCCGCGACGTGCAGACCGAGACCGCGGAGGTGAAGCACTGGCCCGAGCCCGGCCTGCCGTGCCCTCCTCCCGAGGCCTGTCCCGAGGGCATCGCCACGGCCGCCCGGATCATCAACCAGGCCAAACGGCCGATCCTGTACGTCGGCGGCGGCGCGTCCCGCTCCGGGGCCTCCGGACTCCTGCTGCGGATCATGGAAAAGGCCGGCATCCCGGCCGTGCAAAGCCTCATGGGCCTGGGGGCCGTCCCGGCCGGCCACCCCCTGTGCCTGGGCATGCTCGGCATGCACGCCTCGCCCTGGGCCAATCTGGCCCTGCACGAATCCGACGCGCTGATCGCCGTGGGGGCCCGCTTCGACGACCGGGCCACGGGCAAGGTGGCGGCCTTCTGCCCCGACGCCTCGGTGGTGCACATCGACATCGACCCCGGCCAGATCCACAGGATCAAGACCGCCCACGTGGGCATCATCGCCGACGCGGCAAAGGCCCTGGCCGACCTGGAGCCCTTCATCGAGAAAAAGACCCGCGTGTCCTGGATGGCCCGGATCTGCGCCCTGCGCCGGCTGCACGCCGCCCCGGAGGCCAAGCCCGGCTCCCCGCGAAGCGTCATCCGCACCGCCGCGGCCCTGGCCGGCGATGAGGCGATCATCGTCACCGACGTGGGCCAGAACCAGATGTGGACCGCGCGCCACTACCCCTTCGCCCGGCCGAACCGCTTCCTGACCTCCGGGGGCCTGGGCACCATGGGCTTCGGGCTGCCCGCGGCCATCGGGGCCGCGCTGGCCGAGCCGAAAACCCCGGTGGTGCTTTTCTGCGGCGACGGCGGCCTGCTCATGAACATCCAGGAGATGGCCACGGCCGCCGAGGCCGGGGCCGGGGTGACCCTGGTCCTTTTCGACAACGCCGGCCTGGGGCTGGTGCGCCAGCAGCAGGACCTGTTCATGGGCGGCCGGCGCTTCGCCACGGACTACCGGACCCGCGTGGACTTTCCGGCCGTGGCCAGGGGGTTCGGCTGGCGGGTGTTCGACTTGCAGAAGGGCGGCGACCCGGCCGAAATCCTGGCCCGGGCCATGGGCCTGCGCGGCCCCTGCCTGGTGCGCGTGCCCGTGGACGCCTCGGCCAAGGTCTACCCCATGGTGCCCCCGGGCGAGGCCAACACCCGCATGATCGGCGCCACCCTGCCGGCCCCGGAGACGCAGGCGGAGGAGGAGGCGGTGTAGGAGGCCCGAGGCGGCCGGCGAGGCAAGGGGAAAAACCGGAGGGCGAAGATGCGCCCCACGACCGCCCCCTATATCCGGCCGCGTGAACGTGGTAGGAGCGATTTCCGGAACGAGGCCATGGCCCTGAGGCGGCATATGGAGAGCGGCGACTCAACCTGGCCTTTGCAGGCCGGACGATTTCCTCAAGGAGGACGTCATGAAGGTTCTTTTCATCATCTCCACCAACGATTGCGAAACCGTCTACAACGCGATGCGCCTGGCCAACGTCGGCGTCAAGAAGGGGGACGATGTCAGCGTCTTCATGCTCGGCAAGGGCGTCCTGTTCGAGTCCTGCGGATCGGGCGACTTCAACGCCATGGAGCAGATCAACCAGTTCGGCGGGGATTTTTACGTCTGAGGCGTATGCATGAAATCCCACGGTCTGGTGGGATCGGGAACCTGTCCGGTGGCCTGGATGGACGATCTGTACGGCCTGATGGTGGAAGCCGACAAGGTTCTGACATTTTAGACTTCTTGCTTCCGACATGATCCATTGGGAATATCCATGGAAAAGGGCTGCGGGGGATGTCCGGGGGAGTGACCCGTTTCGCGGGCCAGCCTTTCCCGCATCCGCCCCCCAGGAAGGCCCGAGAAGGTTCTTGCCCCATGCGGCCCCGTGGTTTATCACCGGGCGGATTCCCGACGAAGGGACGCCAGACCAACGCACGGAGGCCGCCGTGGGCAAGATCATCCGGGAAAGGCTCGACATCACGCCGGGTTTCGACATGTTGCAGTACATGGAGATCGCGGGCCTGCCGCGCATGGAGCAGGACCAGGCCGCGCGGCTTGCCGCGCAGGCCGAGGATTGGGCCGGCGCGCTTCGGGCCTACCGTTTCGACCTGGGCCGGCGCAAGGGCTTTGCCCTGCTGTACCTGGACGAATCCGTGGAAAACGACGTCGAGGCGGCCTGGCAGCGCTCCCCCTCGGAGGGGTTCTCCCTGCACAACCTGGCCATCGCCCTGGTCATGGGCGCGGCGGGGCAGGCGGTGCCGGAGGTGGCCGACGGCGGATGCGCCCCCCTGCCCCGGCCGGACCGGGACATGCTGCGCCAGTTCAAGGCCCTGGGCCTGGAATGGAGCCCGGCCGGCACCGTCAACCGCCAGTACGCCGTGTTCACGCCCATGCCCTACCTCGGGGGCTGTACCGTGTGCATGCTCAAGGACTCCTGCCCCAAAAGCCAAGCCTAAACGGCCTTCCGGGGATGGCCCGGATCGTAAAAAGTCTTTTCCGTTTTCTTTTACATTTCCTTCTTTTCTTGCTAGGATATGTTATGTTGGTTGACCCGTAAACCCGGAGGCCGCAATGCGAGTCCTGGTCGTGGAAGACGACTTCACCAGCCGCAAGGTGCTGCAGAAAATCCTGTCCCCGTTTGGCGAGGTGGACATCGCGGTCAACGGCCTGGAGGCCGTGGAGGCCTTCGAATCCTCCCTGCGCGAAAAAAGGCCCTACGACCTGATCTGCATGGACATCATGATGCCGGAAATGGACGGCCAGGAGGCCCTGAAGCGGATCCGGGCGGTGGAGAAATCCCTGAACACCCGCCCGGCGGACGAGGTCAAGGTGATCATGACCACGGCCCTGGACGACCCGAAAAACGTGGTCGAGGCCTATTACAAGGGCGGGGCCACCTCCTATGTCCCCAAACCCATCGACAAGCACATGCTGCTCCATCTACTCAAAAACCTCGGCCTGATCCAATAGCCGGCCCGGGTCGAGGCGGTTCCCATGAAAACGCCGGCCGGTTCCTCGAGGAACCGGCCGGCGTTTTCGCTTTCCCGAGGGGACACGTCATGCCCCCGGGACTCATGGGGAAAACCTTCCGTATATTTCAAGATACGTCGTTCTACACTTCCTTCTTGACCTTGGACTTGCTCATGGACAGGCCTATGCCGTTGAAGAGCTCGAAGATGGCGAAGCCGTACCACATGGTGTAGACCACGTAGAAGATGAGCAGCCCGGAGGCCGTGGGAATCTTGTCCAGGATGGACTCGGCCTTGATGCCATAGAAGTTGTAGGCCGGCTCGATGGCCTTCTGGTTCACCAGATTGACCGCGTTGGCCATGGGCACCTGCTTTTCCTTCTGCAGGGGCTTGATCATAGCGGCCAAAACCCCCCACCAGGTCTTCATGGCCTTCTTGCCGTCCGCATCGCCGGTCAGGCCGTAAAAGGAACCGACCTTGGCCCCGTCGTCCTTGTACATAAGGTCGGAGTCGTCGACGACCTTGGCCAGCAGCTTGCCCAGGTCCACGTCCATTGCCAACGTGTCGCCGGTCGCCGGGACGGTGAAGCCGGCCTTGGCCAGAACGGCTGCGGCGGCCTTGGCCTCGTCCTCGGACTTCATTTTCACGGACACCTTGGCCTGCTTGCCGGCAAACTCCTTGATCTGGTCCTTGACGTCCGGAATGAAGTAGGACGAACCCTTGGACAGCTTGTTGAACAGGTCGTCGGAGAAGTCCAGACCGGTCATGCCGTCGCCGAAGATCGGCATCATGATCAGGAAGAACACCCCAGCGAACGATATCAAGAGCGTCATGCCCATGGAAAAAGCTTTTTTATTGGCCAACATGACCCTAGGCCTCCTGTCTGAGCGTGGAGATGTTGGTGACGAACTTGCCGATGACCCAGATGCCGAAGATGGCCACCACGATCCAGAAGACGATGTTGCCCACGAACTCGATATTGGCGACCATGGGCTTGGACATCTCGATGTACTCGAGCTCCACGAGCTTTTTCGGCAGCACGGCGGCCCGGTTGATGAAGCCGGCGATGATGGACATGGCGTAGAATCCCCGGATGTGGATGCCCTTGACCACCTTGGTGGTCAGGGCCCCGATCTGGATGCCCAGAAGCGACCCGAGCAGCATGCCCATGGCCAGGGTGTAGAACACGAAGCCGTAGATGGCGTATTGGGCGATGGCCCCGAGTCCGGCGGTGAAGATGATCTGCAGGATGTCCGTGCCCACCGTGGTCATGGAGGACACGCCGAAGATGTACACGAACATGGGGAAGGTCACGAACCCGCCGCCCACGCCCATGATCGCCGCAAGAATGCCGACCACCACGCCGCCGGCGGCCACGATCCAGCCGGAAATGCGCTTGCCGCCGGGCACGAAGTCCTCGTCGAAGGTGATCATGGGCGGAATCTTCATGGTCTGCAGCTTCACGGCCAGGCCCGTGGTGCCGCTGGGGCCGCCGTGGGCGTCGTGCCCGCCGCCCTGGGCCGCCGGGCCCCGGCTGGACTTGAGGAAGTCGAACAGGGCGTAGAAGCCCAGGAAACCCAGGAGAATGGCGTAGATCACGCTGATGAAAAGCTCGGACAGAAGCGGGTCCTTGTTGTACAGGCCCTTGTTGATGGCCCCGCCGATAAACGTGCCCGCTCCGGAGCCGACCAGGAAGGCGACGGCCAGCTTGACCGACACGTTGCCGAGCTTCTTGTGCACGGCCGTGCCCATGATGGCCTTGGCGAAGATATGGAACAGGTCGGTGCCCACGGCCAGGATGCCCTTGACGCCGGCGGCCATCAGCGCCGGGGTGATGATGAAGCCGCCGCCCGCGCCGATACATCCGGTGATGAGGCCGGCCGCCAGACCGACCGCGATGGACACCAGGAAGATGGTGGTGGTGTAGAAGGCCGGGGCGTAGGCCGTCTTGCCGCCGATCATGTCTCCGGCCTCGACAAAGGACACCGCCAGGATCGGCAGGGCCAGGACCAGAAGGAACAACATCTTTTTCCGATTGCGCAAAATGGACGTGGAGACTTCCATGTCCCATTTGGCGTGCGCGATGGACGCGGCTTTCAGGAATTCAAAAACCTTTCTGCCGAAACCCATTTCCTCTTCCTCCGTTTTGAGGGTGTGCCGTCGCCGGCTGTGCGGCCTTGCGCCCGGGACATGCGGCGCTTCTGGGCCATCTGACCCGGCTCCCGTTGCCGCCCGAACCGGAAAAGATCCGGGAAGCGGGCATCCTACCCGCCGAGATCGCTTCCGGGTGCGTTCCGGGCTCCCGGAACGCTTCTGGGTGATGTCGAAAAAAAATCCGCCACGGCGGCCGTCAGCCGTCCCGGATCCTCCCCCTTCCTTACCACGGCCACCACCCTGCCCGTCTCCCTCTCCCCGATCTCCCCCGGGGAAAAGCAATGCAGGATCACGGGCGGGCCGTCCCGGCCCAAAAAATCCTCAACCTCCCCGGCCTCGCCTTCGGGCTGATCCCCGTCGAGGATGACCAAGCCCACGCCGGGCTCTGCGCGAAGTCTCCCCAGGGCTTCCGAGGGACATGCCGCCGTGAGCGTGAAAAACCCCGCCCGCTCGAACTCCCGGCGCAACAACTCCCGGATGTTTTCATTGCGCTCGGTGACGAGGATGGTGCGGCGGGATCGGTCCATGCGTCTGTCTCCTTGGCGGAACGACATCCTCCCAAGGCAACTTGCATGCCAGCCCGGACACCCCGGACGGATCATCCAACCCACTGGATGGACAGGATATTCTTGAGAGGCTTGTCCGATCGCATGGCGGTGGGCCGCGATTCGGTGTCAGGATTCTTTACATTGCGTAAAACATGTCGGCCGTAGCGGTCACAGGCCGGCCCCTTGGGCGTTTGCGGCCCCGTCCGCCTATTTCCTTGATCGGAGGACGCATCTCTGCTATCCGGCGTAACGGTGCCGTGACGTTGCGGATGCCGTCCCCGGGCGGCCCGGGGCGGACACGGGCCTGATGTTGCCGCCTCCTCAACCCCGGAAAAAGGAAAGCACCATGTTCAAACTGCTGCGTGTCGCCACCCTTCTGGCCGTGGCCCTGGCCTTCGCCTTTGCCGGCGCGGCCTGGGCCGAGGAAAAAACCTACGTCAACGGCATCGATTTCGGCTTCCCGCCCTTCGGTTTCGTGGACAAGGACGGCAAGCCCGCCGGATTCGACGTGGAATCCCTGGACTGGATCGCCAAGAAAATGGGATTTAGGGTCAAGCACCAGCCCATGGACTGGGACGGCATCATTCCGGCCCTGACCGCGAAAAAGATCGACATCATCGCCTCGGGCATGAGCGCCACGGCGGAGCGGGCCAAGATCGTCAACTTCACCATCCCCTATTACGAGGTCACCCAGGTCCTGGTGGTCAAAAACGACTGCGCCACGCCCCTGGCCGAGATGCTCAAGTCCGGCAGGAAGATCGGCGTGCAGCGCGGCACGGTGACCAACAAACTGCTCGAAGAGCTTTCCAAGAAGGACGGCTACAAGTTCGAACTGGTGCTCTACGACTCCACGGACCTGTCCATGGAGGACCTCAAGGTCGGCCGCATCGACGGTTCGGGCATGGATTCCTCCATCGCCAAGGAAGTCATGAAGGGCCAGCCCTACAAGGTGGCCGGGACCTTCGACGTGCCCTCCGAGAAGTACGGCTACGCCATCCGAAAGGAAGACAAGGAGTTCCTGGAGACCGTGAACAAGGGGCTGGAGATGCTCATGAAGGACCCCTATTGGCAGGAACTCAAAAAGAAGTACGACATCTAGGCCTGGCGCCGCCCCCGCGGCGGGGCCGTTTGCTGTGGGAACACCCAGGATCCGCAAAGGCTGGCCTTGAAGTCCGCGGTGGCGGATTTCAAGGACGCGGCGCGAACGCACAGGACGGACAATCCGCCCGGCGTCCGGCCCCGAAGGCCCCGATCCGCGAGTGCGGGGCCTTCGGGGCCGTCGCCTGTTCCATCCCCTTCACCCCGAACCCGTGACCCCGAAACGGCATTGGATGAAACGCCCTTGGACGGCATGATGACGGCCCTTTCCGCCTCGTGGGAGGCCCTGCCCTACATCCTGGGGGGCGTCTGGTGGACCGTGGGCCTCATCGTCGGGGCCATGGCCGTGGGCCTGGTCATGGGCGTGCCCCTGGCCGTGGGCCAGGTCTACGGGGCGCGGCCGGTGCGCCGCCTGGTCTCGCTCTACGTCTGGCTTTTTCGCGGCGTGCCCATCCTGGTCCAGCTCTACCTTTTCTATTTCGGCATCCTGGCCTACCTCAGCCGCATCCCGGCCCTGGCCTTCCTGCACCTGGACAGCGCGTTCGCCGCCGCAGTCCTGGTCCTGGGGCTGACCAGCGCGGCCTACCAGTCGCAGATATTCCGGGGGGCCATCCAGGGCCTGCCCGAGGGCCAGCTCAAGGCCGCCCGGGCCCTGGGCATGAGCGACGCCACGGCCATCGCCTGCATCATCCTGCCCCAGGCCCTGCGCCTGTCCATCCCGGGCTGGTCCAACGAATATTCCATCCTGCTCAAGGACTCGGCCCTGGCGTTCGTCATCGGCGTCCTGGAGGTCATGTCCCGGACCCGGTCCGTGGCCGCCACCACCCACCAGCCCCTGCCCCTGTCGCTTCTGGCCGGAGTGATCTTCTTCGTCCTGACCTGGGCGGGCCTAAAAGCCCTCAGGATTCTCGAGGCCAAGGTGCGCATGGAAGGCTATTCGCACCAGGGATCGTTGTGATGCAAAGCGAAGCCGTTATCCTGCGCGTGGAGGACGTGGTCAAAAACCTTGGCGGACACCGCATCCTGGACGGCGTCTCCCTGTCCATGAAAAAAGGCCGCCTGAAGGTCCTCATCGGCCCATCCGGCGCGGGCAAGTCCACGTTCTTGCAGTGTATCAACTATCTTTTGCCCCCCGACGAGGGCCGGGTGTACCTGGAAGGCCGGGAGATCAACGGCAAAAGCCGCAAGGACCTGATCTGGCTCAGGCAGCGGGTGGGCATGATCTTCCAGGACTTCAACCTGTTCGACCACCTCACGGCCATGCAGAACGTGCGCGTGGCCCTGCTCAAGGTCAAGAAGATGGACAAGCGCGCGGCCACCAACCGAGCCATGGAGGAACTGGCCCGGGTGGGGCTGGCGGACAAGGCCGGCCTGTACCCGGCCCAGCTCTCGGGCGGCCAGAAGCAGCGGGTGTCCGTGGCCCGGGCGTTGGCCATGGACCCGGCGGTGATGCTCCTGGACGAGCCCACGAGCGCCCTTGATCCGGAACTCATCGGCGAGGTCCTGGCGGTCATCCGGGATCTGGCCGACGCGGGCATGACCATGGTCATGGCCACCCACCAGATCAGTTTTTCGGCCTCGCTGGCCGACGAGTTCCTGTTCATGGAGCGGGGGAAGATCATCGAGCGCGGCGCGCCGACCGAGCTTCTGGCCCGGGGATCGAATTCGCGCACCCAGGCCTTCTGCGCCAAGCTCAACGAACTGACCGGGGAGATGGGCGGGTGAACGAGGCCCTGGCCTTCGCCTTCGAGCGGGTCATTCCGGGACTCAACGCGGGGCTTTGGGCCACCATCGAGATCGTCGCGCCCTCGGCCCTGCTCGGGGTCCTGATCGGGGTCGCGGCCGGGACCCTGCGGGTCTACGGCCTTCCCTGTCTGCGCCGGGCCACGGACTGGTACGTGGCCCTTTTCCGGGGCACGCCGCTGGTGGTGCAGCTCTATTTCTGGTACTTCGCCCTGCCCTACGTCAAAATCGCCGGAACGGCCCTGATCCTGACCCCGGTCCAGGCCGCGATCATCGGATTCGCCCTGTGCAGCGGGGCGTATCAGTCCGAATACATCCGGGGCGGGCTGCTCTCCATAAAAAAGGGCCAACTTCTGGCCGCCCAGGCCCTGGGCATAAGCCCGGCGCAAAGCGTGATGTCCATCGTCCTGCCCCAGGCCTTTCCGCAGGGCGCTTCCGGGCTGCGGCAACGAGATCATCTACCTGATCAAGTATTCGTCCCTGGCCTCCATCATCACCGTCAACGAGCTGACCGGCGTGGGCCGGGGCATCGCCAAGGCCACNTTCCAGAACACCGAGGTCTATGCCATCGTGGGCNTGTACTACCTGGCCCTGGTGACCCTGGCCGGGTGGCTGCTCACGTTCGCTGAAAACCGCATGTCCATTCCTGGTTTCGAGGTCAAGAAAGCCTGATGTCCGCCACGACCTACCCCCCTCTCGACGCGGCCCTTCGCGCCGAGCTTTCCCGGCGTTTCGGCCCGGCCTTCTCCGTGCGCGAAAAGGACCTGGAGGCGGCATCGAGGGATGCCTCGGGCCTCACGCGACGTCCCGAGGCCGTCCTTGCGGCGAAAAGCGTGCGGGACGTCCAGGACATCCTGGTCCTGGCCAACCGCCACGGCTTCCCGGTGACCCCGCGCGGGGCCGGCACGGGGCTGGCCGGAGGGGCCCTGGCCGCGCACGGCGGGGTGGTGCTCGATCTGGCCCCGATGAACCGCGTCCTGTCCATCGATCCGGCAGACATGCTGGCCGTGGTCGAGCCCGGGGTGGTGACCATGACCCTGCGGGACGCGGTCCGGAAACTGGGCCTGTTCTACCCTCCGGACCCGGCCAGCCTGGACGTGAGCACCCTCGGCGGCAATGCGGCCACCAACGCCGGCGGCCCGGCCTGCGTCAAATACGGCGTGACCCGGGACTACGTCCTGGGTCTTGAGGCCGTCCTGCCCTCGGGCGAGCTTCTGACCGCCGGCGCGGCCACCCGCAAGGGCGTGGTGGGCTACGACCTGACCAAGCTTCTGGTGGGCAGCGAGGGCACGCTCGGGGTCATCACCAGACTGTTTTTGAAGCTCATCCCCCATCCCCGGGCCACACGCACGGCCCTGGCCCTTTTTCCCGACCCGGAACGGGCCGTGGCCGCCGTGGGCGCGGTCATGACCTCAGGCATCACGCCCTCGTGCGTGGAGCTCATGGACCACAACTGCCTGTCCCTGGTGTCCGGGGACCTGCCCTTCTCCCCGCCCGGCGGCCGGGCCTCCCTGCTGCTGATCGAGACCGACGGCGACGAGGCCGAGGCCGAGGCGGACATGGCCCATGCGCTGGCCGTATGCCGGAGGATGTCCGCGGGCGAGGTCCTGCCGGCCGGAGACGAGGCCGCCAGGGAACGGATGTGGCGGGCGCGCCGGAGCATCTCGCTTCGGGTTCACGAATCCGCCGCCCTCTACGTGTCCGAGGACGTGGCCGTGCCCCTGTCGCGCATCCCGGAGCTTCTGGTCGCGGTGGAGGCCCTGGAACGTGAACACGGCCTGTTGACCTATGCCTTCGGACACGCCGGGGATGGCAACATCCACCTGAACATGACCGCCGAAACATGCGACATGGAGGCGACACGGCGCATGGAGCGCATGGTGGAGAAGGTGCTGCGCGCCGTTGTGGACCTCGGCGGCACCATCTCCGGAGAGCATGGGCTGGGCATGGCCAAACGCCGCTTCGCGTCCCTGGAGCTTTCCCCCCAGAGCCTGACCCTGCAAAAGGGCATCAAGCGGCTGTTCGATCCGGGGCGGATCGTCAATCCCGGCAAGCTGTTCCCGTAACCGTCCGAGATTACTTCTCCCGCCAGACAGCCGCCAGGGCCTCGATTTCCTCCTCGGAATACGACGGCCGGTCGTACATGCCGGCCGCGACGCGCTGGCGCTGGGCCTCGTGCAGGATAATGGCCGCGGCCACGGAGACGTTGAGGCTCTGGACCATGCCGCGCATGGGGATGTACAGTTCGCCGGCCACGTGGACGGCCAGTTCCGGGGAGACCCCGCTGTGCTCGTTGCCGAGCACGACGGCCGTGGGCCGGGTGAAATCCCAGTCGCACAGCGCAACGGCCCCGGGACCGAATCCCGTGGCCAGGACCCGCAGGCCGTCGCGGTCCAGGCGCGCGGCCAGGGAGGCGGCGTCCGCATGGCGCACACATTCCACCCATTTTTTCGCCGAGGCCGAGGATTTCTTGCCCAGGTGCGGGAACGGCGTGCCGGTATAGTGCAGGTGGACCCTGGGCACGCCGAAGGCGTCACAGCTTCGCAATATGGCCGACACATTGTGCGGGTCATGGATGTTGTCCAGGACCAGGGCCAGATCCTTCTGGCGGGCGGCCAGGACCTGGCGGATGCGCGCCAGGCGCTTCTCGGTGATGTCTCGCATGGCCCGGTCATGTAGGCAAATCCGGGACGCGAGGCAAGCCCGGCCGGCCCGTCGCGGGACCGGCCATCCCGGAAGAGACAAACCCGCCGGAATCGGGTAATCACATGCGGCATGTCGCCGGGACCCCGAACGGTGAGGCCTTTCCCGGCGCCGGGCCTTTGACAAGGAGTTCCGTCATGCCCCGCAAGAAAATCACCGTCCCGGACATCCTGGCGGCCAAGGGCACCCGCAAGATCGCGGTCGTGACCGCCTATGACCATGCCTCGGCCCGGCTGGCCGACCAGGCCGGCATGGACGCGCTTTTGGTGGGCGACTCCCTGGCCATGGTGGTCCTCGGCCACGAGGACACCCTGTCCGTGACCATGGAGGAGATGCTCCACCATACCCGGGCCGTGGCCCGGGGCGCGGAAACGGCCCTGGTGATCGGGGACATGCCCTTTCTGTCCTACCAGGCCTCGGTCGAGGAGGCCGTGCGCAACGCCGGACGGTTTCTCAAGGAGGGCCGGGCCCAGGCGGTCAAGATCGAAGGCGGCCGGGAGATGGCCCCCCAGATCCGGGCCATGGTCGCGGCCGGCATCCCGGTGATGGGCCATGTGGGACTGAGGCCCCAGCAAGTGGCGAGCATGGGCGGCTTCAAGGTCCAGTCCAAGACCGCGGAACAGGCCAGGATACTCTTGGAGGACGCCCGGATCGTGGCCGAGGCCGGGTGCTTCGCGGTGGTCCTGGAGGCCATCCCGGCCCGGGTGGCGGGCGTGGTCACGGAAAAACTGTCCGTGCCGACCATCGGCATCGGCGCGGGCCGGGCCTGCGACGGCCAAGTCCTGGTCTTTCACGACATCCTGGGCCTGTTCGACCGGTTCACGCCCCGGTTCGTCAAACGATACGCCGAGGCCGGACAGGCGCTGACCGAAGCCCTGCGTCGCTACGCCGACGAAATCAGGGAAGGCGTCTTTCCCGGTCCCGAGCATGAATTCACCATCACCGACGAGGAATTCCGGCAATTCATGACATAACCCGGCCGTTGTCCGGACGAGAGACGCCGCATGTCCCTTACGACCCCTTCCGTGAAAGCCCAGCCGGCGAAGCCGAAACAATACGACGACGACGTCCGGGAATTTGTCACCGTTCAGCGGGGACTTCTTCTGGCCGCAAGCCTGGACGTCCTCTTCAACAAGAACCTTCGCGGCACCCTGGTCAGACATCTGGGCCTCAAAGACGACTGCGTCATCCCCATCGCCACCATCCTCGAGCTGCAGCAACACGTCACGATGTACCTCTCCAGGGGGCACCGGCTGCTGGTGCTCATCGAGCGTGAACTGGCCGGGAAGCCGACCACGGACATCATCAAATACATCAAGCAGGACCACCCCGAGGTGCTGTTCGTGGTGCTGACCACGGAAATCGAGCGGGAAAAGCTGATCCTGCTGCACGAGGTGGGGGCCGACAACATCATCACCAAGCCCATCGCGCCGGATACCCTGATCGAAAAGATCGCCTTCACCGTCAAGCCCCGGGGGGAGATCGGGGAGCTCATCGACGAGGGCAAGAAGCTTCTGGCCATCGGGCGCTGCGAGGACGCGGCCGAAAAGGCCCTCCAGGTTCTGGAAATCAAGGCCCAGAGTCCGGCCGGCCTGATCCTTTTGGGCGACGCCCACAAGGGCATGGGCCGGATCGAGCAGGCCCTGGACGCCTACCGCCAGGCCGAAAAAAGCGCCCGGCTGTTTCTCGAACCCCTAAAAAAAATCGCCGCCCTGCACCGCGAGACCGGAAACACCGCCGAAGAGGTCAAGCTTTTGGAACGGCTGGACAAGCTGAGTCCCTTGAACGTGGACCGCAAGATCGACATCGGCAACGGCTATATCCGGATGGGTGACACCGGCAAGGCCAAAAACGTTTTCGACGAGGCCATCAAGGTGGCCACGCGCGACGCCATGGAGTCCCTCAGCCGGGTCTCCCGGGAAATCGCCCAGATATGCCTGGACGTGGCCCCGGAGCTGTCCGAAAGATACCTGCGCCGCACCCTGGAAGCCAAAAAGGGGTTTCTGGACAAAAGCGACATCGAGACCTTCAACCGCCTGGGCATCACCCTGCGCAAGCAGGGCCGCTGGGAGGACGCCATCAAGGAATACCGCCAGGCGCTCAAGATCTCGCCCCAGGACGGCAACCTGTATTACAACATCGCCATGGCCCACCTGGAGGGCAAGCAGTTCCTGGACGCCTACAACTTCCTGGACAAGGCCTTGTCGCTAAGTCCCGACATCTACAAGGCCGGCGAGGCGGTCTGCCTGAACATCGCCACCATCTTCCGCCGGGCCGGCAAGAAGGAACTGGCGGCGGACTACCTGAAAAAGGCCCTGGAGTTCAATCCGGAGTCGACCAAGGCCGCCGCGTACCTGCGTGAGCTCGAAAAAGGGCGCTAGGCCGGTTCAAAGGACAATCTGGCGACCATGATCCTATTTCCGAACATCGATCCCGTGGCGGTGCGGATCGGCCCCCTCGCCGTGCGCTGGTACGGCCTCATGTACCTGATCGGCTTTTTTACGGCCTGGCTCCTGGGACGGTACCGGGCCGGGCGCCACGGTTCGGGCTGGACCCGGGCCCAGGTGGACGACCTGATCACCTTCTGCGTGCTCGGGGTGGTGGCGGGCGGCCGGATCGGCTACGTCCTGTTCTATGACTTCAGCGGCCTTGCCCACGACCCGCTGCTGTTGTTCAAGGTCTGGCAGGGGGGCATGTCCTTCCACGGCGGGGCGCTGGGGATGTGCGCGGTGTTCTGGCTTTTCGGGAAAAAGACCGGCCGGACCTTCTTCCAGGTGGCGGATTTCACGGTGCCGCTGGCCCCGTTGGGCCTTTTGGCCGGCAGGATCGGCAATTTCATCAATGCCGAACTGTGGGGGAAGCCCACGGACATGCCCTGGGGGGTGCTCTTTCCCGATCCCCGGGCCGGGAACCTGCCCCGCCATCCCTCCCAATTGTACGAAGCCGGACTGGAAGGGCTGGTCCTTTTCACCATCCTGTGGCTGTATTCGGCCAAGCCCCGTCCGGCCGGAACCGTCTCGGGCCTGTTTCTCGCCTTCTACGGCATCTTCCGGTTCACGGTGGAGTTCGTGCGGGTCCCGGACGCCCAACTCGGCTATCTGCTGTTCGGCTGGATGACCATGGGGCAGATATTGAGCCTGCCCATGGTCCTGGCCGGGGCCGCGATTTTTCTCGCCGCCCGGCGGAAAGCCGCTCCAACGCCGCGCGGCTAGCCCCCTCCCTCCTCTTTGGCCAGGGCCAGAAGCTCGAAATCCCCGCAGACGTCCGCGGCCCTGGTCTCCGGCCATACGGCCACGAAGGACTTTCCCCTCGCGTTCTCCACGGTCTCCACGGCCGGTCGCGGGGCGTGCCGGCGGCACACCCCCCATTCATGGGCCAACACGTCCTCAGGGGGGCAATACCGCTCATGGGCCGCTATGGGGCCTTTCCAATAGCGGCACACCTTGCATTGGGGCTTCATGGCACATCCTTTGAAACGAAGGGCTCCGGGGAAACCGAGGAATCCGCCGACGCGCCCTTGCCCGGCGGTTGATCGACTCCCAGTTCGAACAGAAACGGCCACAGCTTGCCGGTGACGAAAAACCGTCCGCTCGACGGATCGTGAGCCAATCCGTTGGCCACGGCCTCCTGGGGCAGCCTTCCCATCCGGGAACGAAGCCCGGACAGGTCGAGCCAGGCCAGGACCCGCCCGTCGGACGGATCAACGACCGCGACCCGGTCGGTCATCCACACGTTGGCATAGATGAGGCCGTCGACACATTCCAACTCGTTCAAAAAGGGGACCGGGGAACCGGCCTCGGTCACCGGAAGGCGCCGTCCAGGCGCGAAGGTGTCCGTGTCATAACGCCGCAGGACCGAGGTGCCGTCGCTGACCACAAACGAAACCCCGTCGTGGCAGATGCCCCAGCCCTCGGTGGGCAGGGGCTTTTGCGCGACCAGGTCGAGCGTGGCCACGTCGTAGACGAAGACCGTGTTTTCCCGCCAGGTGAGCTGGTACAGGCGACCGCCCACCTCCTCCACCCCTTCTCCGAAACAGGAGACAGGCAGGTCCCGGCGCAAAAGGACCCGGCCCGTGGCCACATCCACCCGGCGCAGGCTCGATTGGCCATAGCGGCCCGTGCTCTCGAAAAAAACGCCGCCGCGGAAGACAAGCCCCTGGGTGAAGGATGCAGGATCGTGAGGATGGACGGCCAGGATGCGGCATCCCAGCACGGGGACGCCCGACTGAGTCGAAAAAACGGGGGGGACCCGAAAAAGCGCCGTGGCCGCCAGCAGCAGCACGAAAACGTTTCCCGCAGCGAATGCCTTGCCCATGTATCCCCGCTTTCCAAAGCCCGCGCCCCATCCCCTCAACAGGAAGGCCGGGACATCACCGGCCACGGATACAGCGATCCGGCCGGTCCCGGCAAATGGTTTTCGCCGGCCGTCCCCCGGGCATTGCCATCCAGGCATTCATGCTTATGATGCTTCCAGCCGGATATTTCCGGAACACTCGAAAGACAAGGAGCCCGCGTGAAGACCTTGCTGACCCTGGCCGTGTTCGTCGCGGCATTCTACGTCCTGAACCGCTTCATCCTGCCCCGCTTGGGCATCAAGGGCTGAGGCGTCGGCCCGTCGGACCGGTGCGGTCCGAAAAACAAAAACTAATCCGCGCGCCCGACAACGCGCCGGACTTTTCAGCGAGTCCCGCCTCCCGCCAGAAGCCTTCGGAAGGGGGTGCCGGGGGAAACCCTTCTCCAGAAAGGGTTCCCCCGGCATTTCCACTCCCCATCCTAAAAACTGATCTTCAACCCCACGTTGCCGCCCATGGACTCGGTCCCGCCGCCGCCCAGGCCGCCGATCTGCTGGTAGCGCCCCTGGGCCTTGAAACTCACGCTGTCGCTCATGTTCAAGGTCAGTCCCACGTCCGCATTGTTGGCCTGGCTGAGCCTGTCCTGGGCCAGGACGCTCTCCTGCCCGGACATGAGCCCCCCAGTCCCGGCGCCGACATGCACGGAACCTTTCTTGCCGTGCACGATGTGCCACTTGGCCATGACGCCCGTGCCCATGGCGTCCATGGTGCCGTTCTGGCCGATCGTCGTCCCGTCGGGCGTCCGGGGCGTTTCGGAATCCTCGGAATAGCCCAGGCCCTCGGCCTCCAGGGCCAGCCCGTCGGCCACATAGTAACCGGCCGCGCCGCCCTGGGTGCTCAGGCGATGGGCCTCGTCGCCGGTGGTCCCGTAGACGCCCCCGCGTTCCTCCACATAGGACGTCCCCCGGCGATAGTCCTCGGCCGTCGCGACGCGGGAAACACCCATCGCGGCCGCAAGCGTCAAAAACGCGGCCATGAAGACGGCCGGCCATGGGGATGTTACGCTGAACACGGTGTGTCTGGACATCGCCAGCCTCCTCTCCGCGGACCTGACGCCTTGCCGGACGCCATGTTCCGCCTCCGGCCCTGAGGCCGGGGTTACTGCATGATCGCCTTTCCGGCCAGGGTCTTGGCCGGCGGCGTCTTCTCCAGGACCACGGCCGTGCCGTAGCAGGAAAAATAGCGCGATCCGTCCGGATGAAAAGCCACGTTTTCCTGATAGCCGATGATGGCGTCGGCCCCGATATCAATGGCGCTGGCCGTCAGCCCGTAAAACGCGCACTCGGAATCAAAGCCCCGGCCGCTGACCAGTCCGAGCACCCGGCGAATCCTGCGCCCCTTGATAAGCGGCGTGGTCACCACGGGAAATTTTCCCGTATAAAAAAGCTCCTTGGCGTTTTGCAGCCGCTTCCCCTGCTTGAGTTCGTCGGTCCGCTTGCCCTTTTTCTCGCTTCCGCCGAATATCGAGAGCATGGCTCCCTCCTTAGAACATGGTCCATCCCCGGCTCCGTCGGATTGTTCCCGGCGGGCTTCATCACAGGGCAAGCAATTATCCTGCCACGTCATAACATTATGATATTATGGGAAAAAATTATCAAGCCGGGATGGCCCGTCAAAAAACCGATCGGAAGGTCACGGCGCATAACGAGCGGCCCGAAAACGAAAAAAGGGAGCCGGCGAAAACCGGCTCCCTGAAAAAACCTGGGGAGAGGCGTCGGGCCGGTTGTGACCGGCCAGAGCTCGAACTACCAGGAACGGCGGGGGGGACGGCCGTCACCGCCGCCGGGACGGCGCGGAGCCCGCTCCTGGGCCTCGTTGACCCGCAGGTTGCGGCCCTGGAAGGGCTTGCCGTCAAGGGCGTCGATGGCCGACGAGGCGCCCTGGTCGTCCATCTCGACAAAGCCGAAGCCGCGGGCGCGGCCGGTCTCCCGGTCGCTGATGAGGCTGACGGAAATGACCTCGCCATGGGCGGCGAAGTAATCGCGCAGATCATCCTCGGTGCAGGAAAAAGGCAGGTTGCCGACATAAAGCTTCTTGGACATGGGAGTGACTCCTTCGTGTTTTCGCATGCTTCTCATGGAGATTTGGAGCCAGGATCGAACCATGGTCCAAGATTCGACAAGAATCATGTCGTTGCGTTTCAGACGGGAAAGGGCAAAACCCTCCCGCCGGCCTAAAAGGGAACGTCGTCCATACCGGAGGCCTCGGAAGGGAAGGCCGGTCCGAGGTCGTCGTCATGCTGGGGGGCCGGCTGCGAGACCTGCCGCCCACCCTGGCGCTGCTGGCGCGGCTGGCCGCCGTAGTCGCCCTGGGGCGCGTCGGCGGTCTGGGAACGGGAATCGAGAAACTGCACGGTGTGCCCGGGTCCGGTGACCACGATCTCGGTGGTGTACCTGTCCTGGCCGTCCTGGCCCTGCCATTTGCGGGTCCGCAAGGCCCCCTCGATATAGACCAGCCGGCCTTTGGTCAGATAGTTCCCGCAGAACTCCGCGGAGCGGCCATACACGGCCACCCTGTGCCATTCCGTGCGATCCACCTTGTTCCCATCGCGGTCCTTGTAGGATTCGTCGGTGGCCACGTTGAAGTTGGCCACGGGATTGCCCGAAGGCAGGTATGTCACTTTGGGGTCCTGGCCGAGACGGCCGATGAGGATGACTTTGTTCAGGCTTGCGGCCATGCCTTTTCCTCCAGGCAAGAAATACATTATATCATAGACGACAATGCAACATTGGTCAACCAAGGCTTCGCTCAAGTTCCCGAAGCGTATCCTCGATCTGGTAACTGACGCTGTCCGCGGTCCGAGGGTCTCGGCCGGCCAGGGCCTGTTCCAGGCGCTCCTTGAGGGCCGCGGCCCGCACAATTCCCGGCCTCAGGGCCTCCCGGACCTCGGGGTCGAGATCGCCGAACGCCAGGCGGTCATGAAGCCCGGAGACCAGTTCCAGGACGCCGGGAGGGCCCGAGGGCGGCGTGGCCTCGACGGGCCAGGCCAGGGCCGCAAGCCTCGGCCAGCTCTTTTCCACCAGCCGGGGATCAGCGGTCTCGGCCGAAACCCGTATCTGCAATATCGCGCCCATATCGTCCCTGGCCCCGGTCAATTCCGCTCTTCCCAGTCGCTGTGGACCCGGTTGACCACATCCTGGATGAGTCCGGTCTGGCTCTCGGGGCAGACGCCGATCAGGGGCTGGCCGGCCTCCACGTTGTCGTCGTGGTGGAAATAGACGGCGTAAATGATGCCTTCCGGTCCGTCATAGGCCAGGGGTTTTTCCCGTTTCATGCGCGAAACGATGAAAAGCTCCATGCCCGGCTTGAGCATGACCGAACGGCACCCCGAGGCCTTGATCTTTTTGTCCACGCTGGGGATGAAATAATATTTCGCCCGTTCCGGCGCGGAAAAAAGGTGCAGCACCCGGCGCAGAATGGCGGCCACCACCTCGTCCTTGGTCAGGTAGTGGCGGATGACCAGAAGCGGGGTCCCGGCCTCCACGAAGGTGCCGTGCAACTCCCAGACAAGACTGGCCACCTCCCCGGCGACCTCGGCGTACAGGGGCTTCTTGTTGCGTTCCCGGGTGATGCTGGCCAAAAGCGTGCCCGGCTTTTCCTGGTAGGCGCCCGAGGCGCCCACGACCATTGACCCGGGCGTCTTGACCTCGAAGGTCACAACGCCGGTGTGCGGGGCCTTGATCTCGATCTCCTCATAGGGAGCGGCCTTGATCTCTTCCAGGACGGATTTGACGTCTATCATGTTCGCCCTCCTTGCCGGGCGCGTGACTGAACCCTGATCCTTGACGGCACCGACCCCGGCGGGCCGGACGCGGGCCATGCCCGTCCGGGCTCGCCGAAAGCCGTTACCGGTAGTACAGGTTGCGCCCGCCGATGGTCATGAGCGCGTTTTTCAGGTGCTTACGGACCTCGCGCCGGTCCCATATGCCCTGGATGTGTCCCCGGGTCAGGGCCTGGTAGGCGTTATGGTAATGCGGAGGAATGTCGATGCCCGTGGTCTCCTTGATGACCCCCGGTCCGGCGAACCCGATGTTGGAGGAGCGCACGGCGAACTGGTACGGCGAGCAGCCCAGGAAACTGGCCACGGGCCCGGCGTAGGAGTTGGTGTCGTAGAGCACGATGTACAGGCCTCCGGCCTCGATATACCGCCTGACGGCCATGGTCACGCGGGGCATTTGGATAAGGCCGTTCAAGCTCTCCTGGATGCGGATTCCGGCCGTGCCGTGGACATAGGCCAGAAAGGGGTAATGCCGCTTGCGGGCCCTGGCCAGGGCCCGGATGAATTTTTCCCCTTCGGCCGCCCCCACGGTGCCTCCCCGAAACGGGGCGATCAGCACGGCCACCACCAGCTTCTTGCCGTCAAGCCGGGCCTCGTAGGTCAGGCAGGAGCTTTTGACGCCGGTCTTTTTCTTGGCCTCCTCGAGCTTGGCCATGAATCCCGGATAGTCCAGAGGATTTCCGGCCTCGATCTCGGCGTTGAACTCATGCAGGGACTCGGAATCAAAGACGTTGTGCAGGTACCACTGGTATTCCATGGGGAAGTGGTGCCCGCAGTGGCTGCATACCCCGGCGAAGTCGCCGTAGAGATCGGGGGCCCACAGATCCGGGCAGCCGCTCTCCTTCATGTTGGGGCAGGTGACGGAACGGTCCTCCCTGGCCCGGGGGCTGATGTAGCTCCACCCCCAATCCTCGAGGCAGGCCCCAAGCTCGGGCTGGGACAGCTCCGTGAGCATGCGGCTTTTTTCCGCGTCACACCCTGAGGCGCCGGACCGCTTGGCGATCTTCCTGATGGGCGCGGCCACCTTGTCCACGACCACCCGCAGTTCCCCCTCCACCTCGCCCAGGGCCTTGGACAGACGCTTTTCCTGCTTGCCGAGCAGGTCGTAGCGGAAAAAGGAATACCCGGACCACACCGCCCCCTGCACCCGGGAATACAGGCGCTTGGCCGGCGTGCGGCTGTCCAGGAAGGCGCTCTCGGCCATGCGCCGGTATTTGCGGTAGCGCCTCCATAAAAGCCGCTCGGCCGAGGCCTCGTCCACGCTCCAGCGCACGTACATGTTCTCGGCGTCCGCCGGAGAGACGTCCTTGTGGCGGCCCAGGACCATGGCTCGGAAAATCTTCATTCCGGCGATGCTCAAGAAAACCTGGTCCGTGGTCCGGATGATCTCCTGGCGCAGGGTCTTGAAAAAATCGTAATGATGGGACCTGGCCCCCAGCGGCGGTTCCTGGATGATCCGGTCCACATAGCCCATGCGCAGGTTGTCCGGGGCGGTCATCTTGAGGCGGGAGGCGCAGGTCGCGATGAGTTCCGGAGGCACGCGCTGTCCCTGCCTGGTTCCGGCCTCGATGGCCGCCGCGCCTTCGGGGGAAATGACCGAATAATAGCCGTGGGAGAACATGAGCCGGGCGTCGGACAATCCGATGGCCTCGGCGCCGCCCGAGCCGCCCTCGGAGATGACGCTGACCACCGGGACCTTCAGGCCGGCCATATCGTAGAGGTTGCGGGCGATCTGCTGGGCCGCGCCGGGATAGTCCTCCACGGGAAAGGCCCCCGGCGTGGAGACGAAGGTATGGATGGGGATCTTCTCGGTCTCCGCGACCTTCATGTACTGCAGGGCCTTGGCGTTGCCCCAGGGCTTGACCGAGCCGCCGTTGCGGAACTCCTGGCCGTGGCCTTTTTCCTGGCCGATGACCATCACCGGCTGGTGGTGGACCTTGTCCCCCCGGCGGCGGGTGATGTAGGCCCGGGCGATGAGCATGCTCGGATCGATGCTGTATTCGTCCTGGCCCCCGATCTCGGTGTAGTTGTCGTAGACGTTTTCCAGGATGTCCTTGAGGCTCACGCGCTGGGGGTGGCGCACGATGCGCACCACATCCATGGGCGTCAGGTCGTTGTCCAGTTTTTTCTCCAGGAAAACGAAAAGGTCCTCCAGCTGTTGCAAGAGCCTGGGAACCTCATGGACGCCGGCCAGTTTCTCCCGTTCGCCGAATTCCCGCAGTTTGGACTCCAGAAGACTGATGTTGGCGTTTTCCCTGGAGCCAAAAATGTCCCGGATGTATCCCAGCCGCTCGGACAACTCGGCGATGCGTTTCTCCGTATCCATATTTCCGTCTTCGCGCGGGCGGGCGCCAGGGGTCCGGGACATGTCCGGACCGTGGCGCCGCCGGTCGGGGTGTCTCTAAAAGTGAAGAAGGGTGGCGGTCTTTTCCCGCAGAAACGCGACATTGGACCTAAGCGGCATCCCGGCCTGATCCGCGCCCTCAAGAACCATGTCGTCCAGGAAAGAAAGTCCCCGGGTCCTGGCCTCGGCCAGATCGCGGCCCCAGACAATGGCCAGGGCCAGATTGGGATCGAATTCCGTGGGGATCAGGTATGCCGTGTCCCCGGGGATGTGGGAATGGAACCGCAACCATTCGTGCCTCGGGACGACAAACCGATCGATACGCCCGACCCAAGGGGTAAACCGGCTGGCCGGATCCTCGGCGATGATCCGGTATTCGATGCCCACGCCGGCGAACGTGATGTCGGATTGATCATATCCCAGGGGCTGGCCCAAGGCCAGTCGAATTTGCTCGGCGACGATGTCCACCCCGTCCTTGCCGCGAATCCTGGCGATGGCGGCGGAGACGCCGTTTTCCACCTGGATGCGGGTATTGACCTCCATCAGGAAGGGCTGGCCCGTGGGAGAGACGATCCATTCCCAGGTACCCACGTTGTCGTAGCCGACCTCCCGGGCCATGGCCAGGGAATAGGACACGATGTCGTCCAAGACCTTCTTGGCGTCGAAGGCGTAGTGGATTTCCCCGGGCCGGAATCCCGGGGCCACCTCGATGCGTTTCTGACGGCCCGTGGACTGCACGGAACAGTTGCGGGTGCCGAAGTGCACGATGCCTTTCCCGGTGCGGTCGGCCACGATCTGGACTTCCAGGTGGTTGAAATCGAAGATGCGCTGCTCGATCAACACGCCCTCGTCGTGGAACTGGCGCTTGGCGTAGTTGCGCACCCGCCGGTAGACGGTCTTGAACTGGTCGATGTCCTGGATTTCCTCGATCCCCATGCCCCCGCCGCCGGCCGAGGCCTTGACCAGGACCACGGAGTGCTCCACCCCCTGCTCGGCCTGGAAGGCGAACAGCGTCTCGGCGATCTCCTCGGCTTCCAGCTCGTCGTACACCGGCCGGTCCGAACCGGGCACGGTGGGGATGGACAGGCTGCGGGCCAGCCGCTTGGTGTTGATCTTGTCTCCCAGGGACCGGATGATGCCCCAGGACGGGCCGATGAACTCCAGACGGTTGGTGCGTTCGGTGACCCGCCGGGCGAAACGGAAGTCCTCGGCGAAAAATCCGTAGCCCGGATGGACGGCCGTGGCCCGGGCATGGTCGGCCACGGAGAGGATCTCATTGGCGTCGTGATAGGAACTGATCCGGTACAGGCGCTCAGGGCCTCCAAGCTCACGGGCCAGGGCGGCATGACCGGAGGCCTCGTCCTCCCTGGTGAAGACGCAAACGAAATCCAGACCCAGCTTGCGGCAGGCCTGGACGATGCGCATGGCAATCTCGCCCCGGTTGGCAACCAGGACCTTGTGTTTTTTCTCGGCCACGTTTCGCGTATCCAGCTATGAGTTGCTTTCGTCTTTCTGGTGGGTCCGATCCCGGTCCGCGTCGGGCTCCTCGTCAGGCGTCTCCATCTGCCGTTTGGCCAGATCCTTGGCCTTGCGCAGGTCGATGAGCCTTTTTTGAATCTCGAGGACAAGCTTGTCCAGACGCTCTTCGGCCTTGGGATCGAGCTGCGTGAAGTCGAGACCGACAATGCCGTTTTCCAGGGTCCGGATCACCCTGACCGGCAGATCCTTCAGGAACGCCTTGCGGTGGATCTCGATATCCACAACGAGGGACTCTCCCTGTCGGAAACCATGGGTTTCGTCAAGCAGGGCCAGGCCGGTCGCGCTGATATCCCTGACCGGATAATCCCTGCCGTGGGAATGGACCCGGGCGGCGAGCCCGACGACCCTGGCCCGGAAGGCCCTGCGCGGAAGGTTTTCCCCTTCGAGGGTGAAGTCGAAATCCATGTGCCCCACCTTGAATGGGTTTTCCTTTTCGAGTGCGGGATCACTCTCCGATCCATCGCTCAAGCACAAACTCGACACGCCGGTTCCCGGCCCTGTTCTGCTCCGAGGTATTCGGATAAAGGGGTTCTAAATCAGCTAATCCCGTGGCTGTCAATCGATTCGGGGGCATTCCCCGGGAGACGAGATAGCGCAGGACGTTGACGGCGCGCATGGACGAAAGCTCCCAGTTATCCTTGTACCGGGATTCCGGGGACGGAGGCTGATCGTCGGTGAAGCCCCGGATGTTGACGCGTTCCCCCGGAACCTTGATCAAAAAATCATACATGGTGTCCAGGACGGCCTTGCCCTTGTCCGTCAGTTCGGCGGTATCCTTCGCGAACATGACGCCCGACGGCATGTTCAGGGTGATCTTTCCGGCCTCCAGGGTGGCCGCCACCACCCCCTCGACCCCCTTGGTGGAGACATAGGACCGAAATTCGTTGTAGACCTTGCGTTGCTCATGGAGAATCTGCTGCTTGAGCTTGGCCTGCTCGACCATGACCGAAACCTCCCGGACGGAAACCGGCGCGGTCATGAGTTCCTTGCCCTTGGAGCCGATGGCCTTTTTCACCGACTGAAAGGAATCCGTGAATTTTTTCGTATCCAGCGAGGACATGGAAAAAAGCAGGATGAAAAAGGCCATCAGCAGCATGGACAAATCGGCCAACGTGGTCAGCCACTCGTTGGGGACCTCGGCCTCCTCTTCGTCGTCGAAGCCCTCGAATTCGTCATCGGCGCTCATAGCGGCGCTCCTTGGGGGCGATGAACGAGGACAGCTTCTCGTAGACGAGCCTGGGGTTGTTGTTTTCCAGGATGCACTTGGCCCCTTCGAAGATGATCTCCAACTGCAGGGTTTCGTTCAAGGTCCTGGACCTGAGTTTTCCGGCCACGGGCAGAAAAAACAGGGTGGACATGAGGGCCCCGTAGAATGTGGTGATGATGGCCACGGCCATGGCCGGGCCGATGGACTTGGGGTCGTCCAGACGGGCCAGCATCTGGATGAGGCCGATGAGCGTGCCGATCATGCCGTAGGACGGGGAAAATCCGGCCAGGGACTTGAACACGCTCTCGCCCACGGCGTGGCGGCGCTTCATGGAGCCGATCTCGATGCGCAGGGTCTCGCGGATGAGCCCGGCATCGGCGTTGTCCGCAATGAGCTGGCAGGCCTTCTTGAGGATGGCGTTCTCGGTCTGGATGTTTTCCAGGGCCAACAGTCCCTCCCGCCGGCTGATCTCGGCGATGCGCACCATCATGCTCACCACCTCGCCGTCTTTGACCTTGCGCGAGGCGAAGATCTTCATACCCGCGGAGAAGGCCTGGAAGACCTCCTCGAACGGATAGGTGACGCAGATGGAAGCCAGGGTGCCGCCCACAACGATCATCAGGCTCGGAACATCCACGAACTGGAGAAGCGACCCGCCCATGAAGATGGCGCCCAGGACGAGCGTAAGGCCCGTTGTCAGGCCAAGCAATGTGGCTAGATCCATACCTTCAGTCCCGCTTGTCGCCCCGCGCGGACCGGGGTGGCGTTCCCCAGCGTCCGGCGAAGCCGATCGACAGTCAACCGCCGCGTATCGCGCCGCCCTTGATATGGCACGCTGCGCCATATGCGGACACGCCGCAGGCACCGGCCCCACTCCGCCGCATCACCCGAAACCGCGCCGGACCTCGAAACACCTCCCAGCCGACAGCTTTCAGGAAACGTCATACGGGCATGTTCCCGCGCTCCGACCGCCGCAAAAGCCTCCCCTTTCCCGGCCGCCGGTTCCATGCTATGATGCGATAAACATACCTCATGGGAAATACATGCAAAATCCATCAGATGTAAAGCATGCGGCGCGCCACGTGGCCCAGGGCATGCCACGTATCGGGCGGGACGCGGTGGGCGTGGTTCTCGGAACAGGCCTGGGGGCCCTGGCCGACTCGCTGACCGATGCCTGGTCCATGCCCTACGCCGAGATACCGGGATTCCCCCGCTCCACGGTGGAGAGCCACGCCGGCAGGATCATGCGCGGGCGCATCCACGGCCGCGATGTGGTCATGCTGTGCGGGCGCTTCCACCTCTACGAGGGAAACACCCCGGCCCAGGCGTGCATGGGCGTCCGGCTTCTGGGGGAGATGGGGGTGGCCCGGCTGATCCTGACCAACGCGGCCGGCGGCCTGAACCCGCATTTCCAAACCGGCTCGCTCATGGCCATCGCCGACCATATCAACCTCACCGGAAAAAGCCCGCTGACCGGAAAAAACCACGACGCCTGGGGACCGCGTTTCCCGGACATGTCCCGGGTCTATTCCCCCCGTCTCCTTTCCCTGGCCCACGCAAAGGCATTGGCCCGCGGCATCCGCCTGGAGCAAGGGGTCTACGCCGGCCTGCCCGGGCCGCAACTGGAGACCCCGGCCGAGACGCGCATGCTGCGGATTCTCGGGGCCGACGCCGTGGGCATGTCCACGGTCCTGGAGGCCGTCGCCGCCAGGCACATGGGCATGGAGATCCTCGGCCTGTCGTGCGTCACGAACGTCAACCTGCCGGATTGCCTGGCCGAGACCAGCCTGGATGAGGTCATCGCGGCCGCGCGAAAGGCCGAGAAGACCCTGGCGCCCCTGATCACGGACATTTTGGCCGATCCCGGGCTGTAGCGGCATCCGGATCCTGAAACCCTATCAGGCCCCGACGCCCAAGCTCGCGCAAAAAAGAGGCCACCGCCACCTCGGCCTCACGCGATCCCAGGGAATAGCGCGCGGCGAATGCCGCCGCCACATCCCCCACCGAGGCCCTGCCGTCCACCAACTCCCAGGTCGCGCTGCCCATCGCGTCCAGTTCCAGGGTTTTGAGCGAGGGCCGGCCGTCCCACAACCCCACACGCTTAAGCATCCCGGCAAAGGCGGGCCGCACGGTCACGGGATAGCCCAGCCGGACGAGGCCGTCGGGGGTTCTTTCCTCATGGACCTCCACACTCCTGACCGGAACGAAGGCCAGGGACCGCTCACGGGTCATATCCCCGGAGGAGGACCTTTTTTTTCTAAACCACGGCATACCGCGCGCACACCCTTTCAAAGGCCTCGGCATCGGGCGGTGCGACCCCGCACCAGGTCACGGCCGCCAGCTTGTTGGCCGCCTCCTCGCGCCAGATCAAGGCCCGGGCCTGACGGCGTCGGCGAAACACCCGGGCCAGCGCATCCGCCGCAAGTCCCCAAAGACCCTTTCCAGGCCCGGAGACGGCCAGGGCCGCCGGCTTTCCCCGCCACGCGCGCGGGACGAAGGTCCAGCACGCCCCGGATGGGACAAGATGGCGCCCGGCAAAGGCGGCCAGATCCTCCCGGCCGAGCGCCACATCCGCCGGGGCGAACCGGGAAAAGGCCAATGTCCGGCCGGGACCCGAGAACTCCAGATCGAAGCGGCCGGGCATGAAGGAAAACCGCTGCAACCGGTACCCGCCAGGAACCGAAAGGCGGATGCCGTACAGCGCGAATTCCGTGTCCGGACCGTCGTGGTCGACCAGGGACGCCAGGACCTCGCGGGCCAGATCCTCCTCGACCCCGCCCTGGCCTTCGGACGCGTCGAAAAACCTCAAGACCACCAGCGTGCCGCACCGGCGGCACATGGTGGCCACCCCTCGCGAGGAGGGATCTCCGGGAATCGCAAAGGCCACGTTTTTCCGGCCGGCCAGGGCCGCGAGCCAGGAGGGGGGAACGGCCTCATCGTCGATGCGGCATGGATTCGGGGAACGGCTGAACATGCGCCGGGTCACGTCGCCGGGATCGAGATTCCCGGCCCCGACCCGCCACCTGGCCTCCATGACCGGGCCGGCCGGGGATTCGAGGCCGAGATAGTCCCGGCCCAGACGGACCGGCTCCCAGGATTCGGGAACGAGAAACCGCAGTCCGTTCCAGGCCAGGGGAACGCGTTTTTCTCCGGCGGAGGCGGGCTTTCCGCTCGTAAGGATCATGGCGTCGGGGTCTGCAGACCGTCCGCGCTCCCGCCCTCTTCCGTCGAAACATGCCCGTCCGCCTGCTCGGGCGGTTCCAACGGCAAGCCCGACATGGGCCGGGGCGGCTCTGGCTCCCTGGGGAGGATGAAATAGAAATTGTTCCCGAGGGGTGTGGACTCGTATCCCTCAAGGCCGCCATGCAACCGGACCACCTCGCGGATGAAATACAATCCGTGGCCGGTGCCGTATTCTCCCTTGGCGTTGTCGGCCCGAAACCCTTCGTTGAATAGTCGTCTGGCCATGGACACTTCCATGGGCGGCCCGGAACTGAACACATTGAGCTTGATCCCGTCGCGGTCCGGTCCGAAGAAATCCTTCATGACCTCCCATCCGTAGGACATGAACTTCCGCGCGCGCCCCGTGCCTGGGTCAAAAATCTCCCGGGCGTATTTCACCACGTTGGAAAAAAGGTTGGCGTATACCTGGCTTATCAGACCCACATCGGCCACGGCCTCGATCTCGGCGTCGGGCACGCCGCCCAGGGAGGTGTCGATTTCCACTCCCCGCTCGATCAGCCTCGGCCGGTACCGCTCGAGTTGCGGATCGATGATCTGGGTCTTGAAGTTGCACATCCGCTTTTCGAGAACGTAGCGCCCTTCCTCGAAATGGCTGCGCCGCAGAAGCGTTTCCAGAAACAGGCTGGTATGCATGTAATGATTGTATATCTGCCGGTATTGATCATCCATGCCGTCCCGAATGTACTGGATGTCCCGCAACAGGACCTCGGCATCGTCATGCAGACCGCCCAGCTTGTCCCTGGCCTTCTGCAGAAAACGTTCAACCTTGCGCTCATAAATATTCAAAAGATCAATTTTTGAATGTAGTCGCTTATAATATAATTTAAAGTATATATTTGGGACAATGACATTATGCCCGATATCTTTTACAAGACTGCGGATGAATTGGACATGCTCCTTGTTCTTGTTATTGATGATGCGGTTATGGAGTTGGTATCCAAATCTGTTGGCGTAGCGTTCGAAATACATCCGATCATGTTCATTCAGCTTGTCGGCCGGATGTATGCACAGCACGCCGATGATGTCTCCACGCGGGGTGAATGGAAGCTGACTGATGAGATCATGATTCCCTTTGATGGGCAAAAAGAAATAATTGTCACGGAGCAGGGGCTTTTCAGGAAAAATCAGTTCCGGGATTTCAGCCAGAGGCGAAGTGAAACAACGGTAGGCGCATCGTTTGAGAACGCCGTCCTTGCTGTCAAGGATGTACAGGTCGCAGTCCACCTCGAAAAACATGCGGGGAATGAGCAGGCAGATGGCGTAAAGATCCTCGAGGTCCGGGAACTCCTGGGCCAGATCGAAAAACACATTCAAGGAAATGCTTTGATGCGAGGTAAAACCGTAGGCGTCGTAATCATCCATTTTCCGGTGGATGCGCCGGGCCACGGCATCCAACCGGGCGCGCTCGATGATGTAGGCATCCGCGGGCAATCCGGAGGTGGTCTCCGATACGGACAACGTCCGGGGGGCATCCTCGGAATGTGGCATTCGCGTGGGCTCGCTTTCTCGGTTGACGACATACGACCCTTACCCGCGAAACCCCTTAAAGACAAGACACCAACACAACCGTTTTGGTGACGGACCAACCTGTCGCCGAGGCCGCCTACGCGTCCAGGCCGATCTCGATCCGTCCCGGCGCGAACCCCTTGAGTTGGGCCAGCATGGCCGTGATGCCGGCCGAAATGATCCGTCCCACAAAAGGATTCGCGGCCAGGGGAACGCCGTTCACGGTGATGCGCAGCAAGCCGCCGCCGGACGTACAGTCGTCCGGGACGGCGCCTCCGGCCACGATGCGCGCGGCCATGGCCGCGCAGGAGGGCTCCCCGCAGGCCCCGCAATTCAGATTCGGAAGCAAAAAGCCCCTGGTCAGAACCAGATCGGCCACCTCTTCCACCTCGCTTACGGCCCAAACCCCGGGAATCGTGACCGGCCCGAAGGTGGCCGCGGCCAGATCGGCCCCAAGCTCAGCGGCCTCGGCGGGATCGCGCAAAACCAGGATCCGGGGCATACAGGCCAGTTCCTTGCCGCCCTCGACAACCAGAACCTCGGCGTCGAGCAGGGGCAACATCTCGTGCAGGGACCTGGGGTTCGACCAGAACACCGCGCTTTCGGAGGGTGTGCAGGCGGCCACCGCCTTGCATACGGCGCCAAGGCGTCCGGTATCCGTATCCGCCTTGTCCAGGGACGGATTGTGCGTGAATTTCACTGCGGAGACCGCATGGCCCCGGGCCTTGAGCGCGGCGGCCAAAGCCAACGCCAGCGCTGTTTTTCCGCTTTTCTTGTACCCGACAATCTGTATCGCCTTCACACGCAGCCTCCTGACACCGCAGTCGCGCCCGGGAAGACGGCGGGACATGCCGCCGCCTTTTCACAGACCCTACCCCGACAGCCTGCCGTTCTCCATAGTCAACATCTTGTCGCACATGTTTTTCAGCCAGGAAATGTCGTGACTGACCACCACCAGGGTGGCTCCGAGCCGATCCCGGGCCTCGCGCGCGGCCGTGCGCACGAGCCCCGCCGATTCGGCGTCCAGACTGGCGGTGGGCTCGTCGAGAAGCACCACCTTGGGCTGAAAGGCCAGACGCGAGGCCAGGGCCACCCTCTGGGCCTCGCCGCCGGACAGCTCGTGCCGGGAACGGTCGGCGAACAGGCGGGGATCGAGCCCCACGGCGGCCAGGGCCTGATCGGTCTTTGTGCGGATGTCCCGGGCCCGTCTGATCTTCAGGCCGTAGGCCACGTTGGCCCGGACACTGCGGCGCAACAGGTACGGATTCTGGACCAGCAGGGTGACGTCCTTCCGCAACGCCGCCTGCCGACCCAGGGCCGGCTCTCCCTCGAAGAACACCTCGCCCCGGAGCGGGCGGTCGAGAAAGGCCAGGATGCGCAACAGCGTGGTCTTGCCGCTGCCGTTCGGGCCGGTCACGCCGACGATGCTCCCCTGGTCCACAGAGAGGAAGGGGACATCGAGGACCGTGCGTCCGCCATGGGCCTGGACCACGTGCCGCAATTCGAGAAGCGGGGCGTTCTTCATTTCTCGGAGATTCTCCGGAAGGCCGATACGGAGATATTGACCGCGAAAGCCACCACCATCAGCACCAACCCCAGGGCGATGCCCATGGCGAACTCCCCCTTGGAGGTCTCCAGGGCGATGGCCGTGGTAATGGTCCGTGTATGCCATTTGATGTTGCCGCCCACGATCATGGCGATGCCCACCTCGGAGACGATGCGCCCGAAGGCGGCCATGGCCGCGAGCATGATGCCGAAACGGACCTCCCACAACGTGGTCAGGAGGACCTGCCAGGGCGCGGCCCCCAGGGTGAGCAGGGTCGGCTTGAGGCGGGCATCCAGATGCTCCACGGCCGAGGCCGTCAACGCGGTGATGATGGGCAGCCCCAGGATGGTCAGGCCGACGGCCATGCCCGGGATCGAGTACAACAGCTCCATATCCCCAAGGGGGCCGCGCCTGGAGACAAAGGCGTACACCAAAAGGCCGATGACCACTGTGGGGAAGGACAGCATGCTGTCCACAAAGGTCCGTGCGGCCCGTTTCCCCGGGAAATCCGCATAGCCCAGGAGAAAACCGGGGAAGACCCCGAGGGCCATGGCCGCGACGATGGCCAAGAGGGAGGTGATCGCGGTGACCCGGACGGCGGAAAAGGTCTGGGGGTCTCCGGTGAAAAGCAGCACCAGGGCCTGGCGCAGTCCGTCAAGAATATAATCCACCCCATCTCCTTTGCATCAATCCCGCCTTTCTCCGCATCATTTCCCCATCGCTCTCTGTTCACATTGCTTCCCGCCGGCCCCTCCTCCCCCGCTCTTCCGACCTTTCGTTCCGGTGGCGTCACCGGGGACGAGGGGTCCGGGGGGACACTGTCCCCCCGGGCGGGGTTCGGGGCGGCAGCCCCGATGCATGCTCATGGCGGTCAGCTATTTCTTGGCGTTGGGGGTGAACAACTGCTTGCCGTCGGTCTTGAAGTCGGCCACGACCTTCTGTCCCTTGGGCGAGGCCAGCCAGTCGCTGAAGGCCTTGGCCAGATCGACCTTGGCGCTTTTGCACTTCTCGGGGTTGATGACAATGACGCTGTACTGATTGAGCAGGGGCTTGTCGCCCTCGACCAGGACCACCAATGCCGGGGTTCCCTTGGCCTCGTAGGCGAAATAGGTGCCGCGGTCGGTCAGGGTGTAGCCGTTGCGTTCGCCGGCCATGACGATGGTGGACATCATGCCCTGTCCGGCCTGGACGTACCAGGAATCCTTGTCCGGGGCGGCCAGTCCGGCGGCCTTCCACAGGGCGAGCTCCATTTTGTGGGTTCCGGAATCGTCCCCCCGGCTGATGAACGGCGCCTTGGCCGCGGCAATGGCCGCAAGGGCCTCGGCTGTGCTTTTTCCTTTGATCTTGGCCGGGTCGCCCGCCGGACCGATGATCACGAAGTCATTGAACATCACCTCTGTGCGGCCAAGACCATGCCCGGCCGCGACAAAATCCATCTCGGCCTTGGGGGCGTGGACAAGCAGCACGTCAACGTCGCAGTTCTTGCCGAGTTCCAGGGCCTTGCCCGTGCCCACGGCTGTCCAGCGCAATTCGATGCCCGTGTCTTTTTTGAAGGCCTCGGCCAGAACCGGCAGCAACCCGGTGTTGTCGGTGCTGGTGGTGGTGGCCATCATAAGCACCTTTTCATCTGCCCGGGCAATCCCTATTCCGGCCAAAGTCATCATGAAAACGGCGATCACGGCGACAAATCGCTTCATGGCGCCCCCCTTGTTCGTGTTTCATTGACATATGTAAAGTATGACCTAAAAATCAATCTCCTGCAATCATCCCCATGCGTTAGACCGGCAATTCGAAAACCGACGCCCCTGGGACACCCGTGTCTGTCGACCGTGCAATTTTTTTGAGAACCGGTCTAAAGGTTTTTTCGAATCGTCCGATAAAAGCTGCGGATAAAGATTAAAAGAATGTTTTGTGTAGGACATTGCCCATGCATATTTGATGGGATCCAAAACCGCCTGATTATTCTTTGACTTTCCCGTAAATCGCTCCGATCGAAACGCTCTTTCTCCGCGCATCGTATTCTTTTCAGCCCCTCATAAAAAATCATCATTTTTTTTCAGACCAGTCTAAAGGGTTTTCAAAAGCCGACGATAAGAGCGGCAACAAGTTGCAGGAAGTTCCCCCGGGCATGGCCGAACCCTGGAAGGAAGCACAACAGGCGGCCTTTTGAAGCAAAAGGAGGTTGTCGATGACGAATTCCCTCGGCCGGTCCAGGCCGTAGTCGGAATGCCTCACGAATCACGGACCTTCCCGGGAATGAAAAGCGCCCATTCCCTCAACCACGCTGGATGCGATAAACTTTTCACGGAGGAAAACCCATGTCTCTGATTATCAATCACAACTTGATGGCAATGAACGCGGCCCGCAACCTGAGCACGGCGTATGGAAACCTGGCCACGTCCACCAGCCGCCTGTCCTCGGGTCTGCGCATCACCACGTCGGCCGACGACGCCGCAGGTTTGGCGGTCCGCGAACTCATGCGGGCCGACATCGCCTCCCTCAACCAGGGCGTGCGCAACGCCAACGACGCCATTTCCCTGATCCAGACCGCCGACGGCGCCCTCGGCGTCATCGACGAAAAGCTCATCCGCATGAAGGAACTGGCCGAACAGGCGGCCACCGGCACCTACACCTCGGACCAGCGTCTGATCATCGACTCCGAATACCAGGCCATGGCCTCGGAGATCACCCGAATCGCCAACGCCACGGACTTCAACGGCATCTACCTGTTGAACGGCAACCTCTCCAGCGGCACCCACGACGGTTCCGGATTGAGCTCCACCGGCAAGCTGAAGGTCCACTTCGG
>Ga0067045_1028293_pt1 | contig 36976 bp, 36 predicted proteins | sample TerdegcTABiofilm_FD_59184 | JGI IMG/M metagenome (GOLD analysis project Ga0067045, IMG submission 59184) | Combined Assembly of (Gp0054472, Gp0054536) Wastewater bioreactor microbial communities from Singapore -Terephthalate degrading...
TCTTCCGCATTCTCAATGGAACGGGTAAGGGCATCCCTGCCTCCAGCAATCAGCCCCTGCACCATCTCTGGAGGAGTCCCAAAGGTGGGAGGACATTCGGAGGCGTCCAACACCCCCAATCGACCCGAGGTTCCTGCCCCGATGTAGATGAGGCGTCCCCCTTTCCGAAAGGTTGCCACGATATCTTCGATCAGGGCAGCGATCTGGGGAAGCACTTCCCCCACCGCTAGGGCGACCTTTCGATCCTCCTGGTTCATCACCTTTACGATTCCCAAAGCATCCATCGAATCGATGTTTTCCGATAGGAGGTTGGGCTGTTCCGTTGTGTACGTGTCCAGAGAATTTTCTGGTATATTCACCTCTTCCCCTCCATTGCTCGAAGAATGTCGATACACACCATCAATGCCCGGGGAATATGGAAAAACCCCTTCCACTTGCCACCTTTGAGAGTGCTTGCCACCGATCCATCCCGGTGCAGGTACCCATACCACTCCCCGTAGGAGGGATCCGGGAAATGGGAAAAGGTGTACGCATCCACCCGTTGGAACCATTCCCAAAACGTTTGGTTCCCAGTGTAACGGTACGCGAGTAGGAAGGCGCAGAGAGCCTCCACGTGAACCCAAAAGAGTTTCATGTCCGATTCTAGCTTTTCTGGGGGATACCCTTTCCAGTCCTGGTAGTAAAAGAATCCCCCCTGCGAAGAGTCCCACCCCCGATCCGCTGTCCAGAGCATGGCTTCGAGCACCTGATCGATTGTTTCCCGATCCCCTTGTTCCTCGGCATAGTGGAGGAGGAACCATAGGGTCTCCAGGGCGTGACCGGGATTGAGAAGCCTACCTTCCATGCAATCGGGATGGGATCCGTCAGGAGCGACCCGTTCAAACACCACCCGTTCCTTCCGATCGATATGCAGATTGAGGATTTGGCGTTTGGCCTCTTCGGCCAGGGATAGAAGAGTCTCGGAAGGAAGAAAACCCTTAAGCACCTGATACATCCAGAGGTCCATCATGGGAAAACTCATGGCCCGAAGGGACCGAGTCTCTGGAATCTGTTTAGTCCACCTTCCCTTGGGACAAGGCTTCCGTCTTTGGATTAGTTCAAACAGGGCGATCCCTTCCCTCCTCGCCCATTCCTCCCCTGTCACTCGATAGTAGGCGGAAAAGGCGGCCAACACGAAATAATCGGAAAATAAGTTGTAGGGAACCACCAGGGGCTTGCCCCAACGATCCAGTGCAAAGTAGTACCCTTCCTCGGTACGAGCGTGATGATAGAGGAACTCCGCCCCCAGGTGAGCAAAATCGATCCAGCGGCTTTTCTTTTCCGGGAACCGGTCCCCGTACCGGTAGGCCAATTCAGCGAAGGTCCAAACCTCTCTCGCCTGCATCCAGGTAAACTTGTCCGTATCGAACACGGTTCCATCCCGATCCAGACAGGTAAAGTACCCTCCCGCCTCTACATCGGGAGAAAATCGCTCCCAAAAGGGAATGATCTGTTGGAACAGTTCCCTTTCGTACCGTTCCCGGATTTGCCGTAATTCATGGTTTGGGACTCTTGATTGATCTGAATTAGTATGTTCTTGGCTCACTTTTTATTTCTCCTATTCTGACAATTTCCCCGTTCATGTTTCCGCCTATTTCACCGCCCCCGCAGTCATCCCTCGAATGAAGTAGTTGGACATCAAGAGGTAGAGGATCAGCATGGGGAGGATGGCAATCGAAAGGCCGCTAAATAAAAGGCTCCAGTTGGTGCTGTACTGTCCAAAGAAGGAGGAAAGTCCCACGGGGAGGGTCTTCAACCGGTCGCTTTGGATGAACACCAGGGGGAAGAAAAAGTCGTTCCAAATAGGTACCGCGTTGTAGATGGTCACCAGGGCCAGGGCGGGAACCGAAACCGGCATCACGATCCGGCTATAGATGGAAAGGTCGTTGCATCCATCGATCCGGGCCGCGTACTCTAATTCCTTCGGTACTGTCTTCATGAATCCCGATAGAATGAACACCGTGGAGGGAAGTCCCATGGCAATGAAGATCAGGATGATGGACAGGTGTCGATCCATAAGGCCAAGGCTCTTCACGAGGATGAACAGGGGAATGATGGCGGCTTTCAAGGGCAGCATGATCCCGCTGAGGAACAAGAGGTACAGGAGGAAAGACAACCGAAAGGAATACCGGGAAAGTCCATAGGAAGCCATGGATCCAAAGAGAAGGACGAACGCCATGGAAATTGCGGTGACCCAGAGACTGTTCCCGAAGTATCGATAGAACCCCTTCTCTACCCATACGACCCAATAGTTCTGCCACTGAAGCGTTCTAGGAAACCCAAAGGGATTCTGGAAAATTTCCCGGGTAGTTTTGAGGGAAGAAACAACCATGTTGAACAGAGGATAGAAGATCAAAACCACGTACACCACCATAAAAAGGTGGAACACGAGTAGAACAAGATTCTTCCCCCAGTGAGAAGGAGTGTACCGCAGATCTGTATTCATGGTTCTTCCCCTTTCATAGTTCCACCTCCCGCCCCCGGCTTATCGCAATGAAGCCAGCGGAAGCGAAAAAGGTAAGAAGGTAGATCACCACCCCAATGGCACTACCGATTCCGATTTCCGGATTCCCCGAATCCACGGATCCAAAGGCGGTACGGTAAAACAAAGTGCCGATGGTGTCGGTGGAATAGTTGGGGGATCCATCTAACCCCGTCATGGTGTAGATCTGCTCAAACACGTTGAGGCTTCCGATGAGGGTCAACACAGTGATCACTGTCAAAGCCGGCACAATGAGGGGGAGGACGATACGGGAAAATACTTGGGTTTCCCGCGCTCCATCGAGGTAAGCCGCTTCTAGAGAATCCAGGGGGATGGCATCGATAGCGGCAAGGAAAACCAGCGAAGGGAATCCCACCCATCTCCAGATGTTCACGGCAATGATGGAGAAAGTGGCAATCGACTCCTCTCCCAACCAAGCTCGACTGTACCCCTCTAACCCAACAAGTTTCAGAAAGGCATTCACCAAGCCATTGGGTTTCAGGTACAACCCCCATAGGAATCCAACGGCCACGATGGAGAAAAGCACGGGAATGAAGAAGGTCCGCCGAAAGAACCCATGGCCAGGGATCCGCCGGCTCAATAGGTACCCGAATACCAGACCAAAAATATTCTGCACCAGCATGGTTACCAGGAACCACTTGCCATTGTTCCGTAAGGCGTTGAAAAACCGCTCCCGATAGGGGGAGGTGAAGAAGATCCTGCGGAAGTTTCCGAATCCCACCCATTCTCCCCGGATCAACTGGTTCCAACTGAACAAGCTATTGAAAAGGGAAAGGAACAAGGGTAGGAGGATGAAAACGGCCACGATCACAAGACCGGGCAACACAAAGAAGGTAATCCAGAGACTTTTCTGTAAGTCTTTGCTCAGTACCATCCCCTCATCCTCCCGCGTCTCGCTCCCGTGTTCCTTTTGGGCACCTAAAGCCCTCCGGATGACAACCCATTCCAGCCCAGCCTACTTGCACCAATCTTCCGAGCTGGTTCTATCTATTCCTCCTACTTCTGGAAAGGCTTGTAGTAGGTGGCGATCCCTTCTTGAATCTGCTTACATACCTCGGCAGCGGTGAGTTTGCCCGCGAACATCCCCTGCAAAGCCGCTTGGGCAAGGGAGGAGCCCGTGGGCTGCTGGTAGCGGAACCCTACGAGGAATATGTAAGGAGTGCTGTACTTCTGGACTGAAAGCACCTTTGCGATGAAGGGATTTGCCGTTGGATCGATTCCCGGCACCTGAGAAACCTGTTTCAGTTCCTTGATAAAAGCTTCCCCCGTGGTCTTGCTGGCAAAGAAACGGAGGAGTTTCGCTGCCTCCGCCTTCTTGGTGGAAGCGGCATTCATGCTAAAGTTCCCATCCGCGTAGGTAGAAACGTAGTTGGGTTCCCCCTCTTTGGCCGCGGGTCCCGGGAAAAAGTCATACTGCAGATCCGGGTTCTGGGAAGAAAAGTACCCTGCTTCGAATGACCCTCCGATGAAATGTCCCGCCTGTTCGTTGATAAACGCGGCTTGCATGTCCGTGTAACTCACACCCATGTGCATGGGAGGCATGTAGGGAATCAGGTCTCGAAGCTTGTCGATGGCTTGCACGAACTTAGGATCCAGGAAGTTCGTTTCCCCCTTGATTACCTTGTTGAAGAACTCGTTGGCGCCATAGAAGTTGGGGGCTAGGGCTCCCATCATCACTTCCAGGGTCCACCCATCCTTCGCTCCATTGGCTAAAGGTTGGATCCCTGCTTTTTTCATGGCTTCCAGGTTAGCGAGGAACTTGTCCCAGGTAGCGGGAACGCTTAAGCCCAGCTTCTGGTACATTTTCCTGTTGTAGTACACGAACAGAGTCTGACTGGCGAAGGGGACGCCATAGATCTTCCCATCCTTGATGGAAGTTGCACCCCTTCGAGCCGCTTCGGAAAAGTCCTTCAGCTCCGGAACCCAGTTCTCCAGCGGTTCCATGTACCCTGACTGGGCAAAGGTCTCGAGCCCGCCGTACGCCCGGCTCTGGAACACATCAGGGCCCGATTTCCCGCTTAAAGCGGCGGAAAGAATCGTGTTGTATTCGGTATTCTTATGGGCCGTCTGCACCACCTGAACGCCCGGATTCTGCTGCTGGAAGATCCCGATCAGCTTGTTGTACACGGCCACGTCCTCCGGCCTCCAGGTCCAGAACTGGATTACCACGGGAGCGGCACTCACGGCGGGCGCCGCTTTCGGGGCTGCTGGCGCAGGCGATTCAGATTTTTCTTTCGAGCCACCCGCGAAAAGGGAAACGGCAGAAGCTAATAGAATAAACACTAGTATCCCATTCGATCGTCTTGCCATACGAACCTCCTTGATAATTTGAAATAAAATTTCATCTTTTTTAGTTTATATGCCGTCTTTCCCCCTTGTCAAGAAGAATTGTTTCAAATATGCTGATCATATAGAGGATATACTGTATGGGAACGGATAGTCTTACGTCCTTGGAGAAAATCCCCACGCGAATTTGCAAGAATTCAAAGGAAGCCGTCCAGTGGGTAGCAAAGGAGATAGCCCAGTTAATCCGAAGCCGCAAAGAGGAAGGAAAACCCTGCGTGCTTGGGCTCGCTACGGGCTCCACACCGCTGGGAATCTACGAGGAGTTGATCCGTATCCACCGGGAAGAAGGGCTATCCTTTTCCAACGTTTTCACCTTCAACCTGGATGAGTACTACCCTATTCGTCGAGATGATCCGCAGAGTTACTGGAACTTTATGCACCAGCACTTCTTCCAACATATAGACATCCCTTCATCCCATATCCACCTCTTAAACGGCGAGATACCCGCCTCTGAAGTCCAGTCTCACTGCGAGCAGTACGAACAGGAAATCGCTTCCCTGGGAGGAGTTGATATCCAAATCCTTGGGATCGGCCGCACTGGGCATATAGCTTTTAATGAGCCAGGGTCCTCCCGGAACAGCCGTACCCGATTGATCCATCTGGATAAGATTACCCGCATTGACGCGTCCAGCGATTTCTTTGGGGAAGAGTACGTGCCTCGCCGAGCGTTGACCATGGGGATCGACACGATCCTAAAAGCAAGGAGGATCTTCCTCCTTGCCTTTGGAGAGCACAAAGCGGAAATCATCGCCAAAGCGGTGGAAGGGCCCGTTACGCCCAACATGCCTGCCAGTTTCCTGCAGGAACATCCCAATACCCTCATCCTCCTTGATCCATCCGCTTCCGCCCGCCTCACCCGCATGCAATCACCCTGGCTGCTGGGAGACATTCATTGGGACTTTCCCACTATCCGGAAAGCGGTGATCTGGCTAGCCCGCAAGGTGGAAAAACCTATCCTGAAACTCACCGATGAGGACTACAACGAACACGGCTTGCAGGGACTATTAGCGGATCGGGGTCCTGCGTACGACATCAATATCGAGGTCTTTCGATCCCTTCAGGACACTATCACTGGATGGCCCGGAGGAAAGCCTGCTCCCGCCCGCCGGCCCGGAGACCGGCGCCGCGCCACGGACGACATTTTTCCCAAACGGATCCTCGTGTTCTCTCCCCATCCGGACGATGACGTGATTTCCATGGGAGGTACCCTCTTACGACTCGTGCAGCAGGGGCATGAAGTGCATACCGTATACCAAACTTCGGGAAGCATCGCGGTATTCGATTCGGATGCCCTCCGGTTCGCGCAGTTCGTGGAGGAGTTCAGTTTGCTCTTTGGCATGGATACCGCCGTGTCTTCCGCAATCCATAGGAGAATTGAGAAATTTCTAACCGAAAAAAAACCTGGACAATCCGACAGTAACGACGTAATCCTCATCAAGCAGTTAATTCGTAAAAGCGAAGCCATCGCGGCCTGCCGGTACTGCGGTATCCCCCTGGAACGAGTCCACTTCCTCAACATGCCCTTCTATGAGACTGGCCGGGTGACGAAACAGCCTCTTTCAGAGAAAGACATAACCCTGATCGTGGAAATCTTGCAAAAAGTCAAACCCCATCAGATCTACGCCGCCGGAGACCTCTCCGATCCCCATGGCACCCATCGGGTCTGCCTTACCGCCCTTCTCAAGGCCCTTAAACAGGTGCAGGATGAGCCCTGGTACCGTACCTGCGAGGTATGGCTCTACCGGGGAGCCTGGCAGGAATGGGGCCCGGAGGAAATCGAGATGGCGGTGCCCCTCTCCCCGCAGGAACTTTTAAAAAAAAGGTACGCCATCTTTAAGCATCAATCCCAAAAGGACAAGGCCTTGTTCCCCGGACATGACCAGCGGGAGTTCTGGCAACGGGCGGAACACCGGAACCGGGAAACCGCTCGGCTCTACGACAAATTGGGACTCGCGGAGTACGAGGCGATCGAGGGGTTCGTTCGGGCGGTAAGCCTCACGGAGCTATGGGATTGACATCGTAAACCCGTTCTTCCTTATTCCCGTGGCCTCGGCGGGTCCTCGCGGCCTCTGCCCCGCCCCCCCCACACAATGTGGGCGCTCGCCCCGAGGGCTATCCCTACCAGGGCAATTCTAAACCACAGGGCCCGTGCCACGAACACCACGGAAACAAGGATGGTCCCCCACAACAAAACGAGGGTAACCACCTTCATGGCGAGCGGAACTCCGTGGCCTTCCCGGTAGTTCCGGATGTAAGCACCTAACCAACGGTTAGCCATAAGCCAGGTATAGAATCGATCGGACCCTCTCGCGTAGCAAGCGGCTGCCAACAATAGGAACGGGGTGGTGGGAAGGAGCGGCAGGAAAACCCCCACAAGCCCCAAACCTAAGGACAGAGTGCCCAAAAGGATCAGGATACTGCGGGTGAATCGGCGCATGTGCTTTCCTTGCTTCCATTGAATGGGTTAAGTACTATTAAAGCATGAATCTAGGTAAAGGAGTAAGGAATAGCCTAACGGTACTCCTGGGGTTTTTCATAGGGATAGCTTTTTTTTCACCCTCTACTCCGTTCGGGATCGCGCCCCAGGCTGTAAGAGTACTATTTCAAGGAAAGCCGGGCAACTTACCCTCTTCCACAACTCCGCTCCCCGTTAACAAGCTCGAGTATCCTTTCCGTCCCTTAGAGGGCCCCCTCATCGTGGCTGTTCAACCAGGACACTGGGAAGTAGAGGCGTTGCCCGATGAACTACGGCGTTTGCGAAATAGCACGGGAGCGGAGCACGAAGGTTTGCGGGAAGTAGACATAAACCTGCGGGTGGCGCACGCAGTGTTGGAACTCATGGCCGCAGAAGGATGGAAGGGGGTGCTGGTTCCCGCCACGGTTCCTCCGGGGCTACGAGCGGACGCGTTTATCTCTATCCACGTGGATTACGGCAACGACCCTTCTCTTGAGGGATGGAACCTCTCTCCTCCTTTCCGGTCATCCCCGGCTAGTCGTGATTTGGCCCAATCGTTGGAACGAGCATTCGCGAGAATGGGAGTCGAACAGGAAGGTATCCGCATTGCTCGTTCACCCGATGCAGAGGCCTTCGTAAACCCTCCTCCGAAAAGCCCCACGTCTCCCACAGTCAACATGCGGGGATACTTTGGTTTTAACTACCGACGGTTCGAGCACAGCATGAGTCCCTACACCCCCGCGGTTCTGATCGAATTGGGATACCTAACCAATTCTAACGACCGGACACGGCTTACCAAGACCCCTGAACTGTACGCTCGGATGATTATTTCGGGTCTTAAAACATACTTCCAACACTATCACCGCCGTGAAGAATCGTACCTCACTCCTCCCTATTATCCGTGGGTATCCGTGGGACCTGAGGGAGTCACAGTTTACCAGTATCCGGCGCGAGAGTCTCCTCGCCTTTGGGTCCTTGAACCAGGAACGATCCTCTTACCCGTTGACGAAAAAGGGGAATGGTACGAAGTATTCGTGCGAGCGAAATTTTCCACGGGATGGGTCTTAAAGCAAGCCACTCAACCCGCTCTGGATCCTCGATGGCCCATGCCGGGAGAAGGGCCAAATCCTCCTGTCTCCAACGGCGGGAACTCGTCACAGAAATACTCGAAACAGAATTGAGGGTAATGATTATGAATGCAGTGCATATGTGCCGTAATATCAGGACTATTATTCCTTAAATTACGCTATTTTTTATATTTCAATTCCTAATTATACGCCTATTCCTGGACAATAAGACCCTGTTGTTGTATACTTATCTTGCCTATGAAAAACCGTAAAATTGCACTGTTTATAAAAGAAGGTCGGGACAAACCGGGTCATCATAGAATCCTTGTGTTGACCGGAGCCAGACAGGCAGGTAAAACAACCCTTGCACGGCAGTGTTTCCCAGATTACCCATTTATATCTATTGAGGACCCGATACTTCGATCGACCTATGCCCGACTTACTGCCGTTCAATGGAAAGAACTGTATCCTAATGCTATTTTAGATGAGGTTCAGAAAGAGGTCCGGCTTATAGAAAGTATCAAATCTGTCTATGACCAGTGGGAGAATCCGCGGTATGTATTGACCGGATCGAGCCAACTCCTGTTACTGGAAAAAGTGCGTGAAAGCCTCGCCGGCCGCTGTATTATTATCGATCTGTATCCTCTCACAATCCCGGAACTTGAAACCGAAAGCTGGGAAGACCCAGTGCCAAACTCCCTATATCAAACCATGCTATTAAATCCTAAAGCTGTTTCCGAAGAAGTAAGAGCCCTTTTCCCAGATTTTCGTATCCATCCCCGATACGCAAATATCATGAAAGCCTGGGACCACTACGTTGCCTTTGGGGGATACCCTGCTCTAACTGATCCGAGGCTTTTCGATGAAGACAGGTATGTATGGCTCGCAAATTATGTCAGAACATATCTTGAGAGGGATATCCGGGATCTGGCGGACTTCAGGAATCTGGAACCTTTTGTAAAACTCCAGCGATATATCGCATTGCAGACAGCCTCTCTTGTAAACCACTCGAGCATTGGTCAACATGTTGGTGTATCACCTAAAACAGTACAGAGATACCTTCGGTATCTGGAACTTAGTTACCAGGTTTTGGTTCTGCCTGCATGGTCAAGAAATGAAGGACGGCGGTTGATTAAGTCACCCAAAGTACACCTATTAGACCCGGGAGTACTCAGAGCTATTATCCAGAAACGAGGAATCCCTTCTGGACAGGAATTCGAGAGTCTTGTAATTGCAGAACTCTACAAGCAGGCGAAAACGATCCTGCAGGGTACTCGTTTCTTCTTCCTCCGCACTGTGGATGGCCGGGAAGTGGATCTCCTGGTGGAGATTGCCGAGGGGTATCTAGCGTTTGAAATTAAACATTCCGAACGGGCACTTCCCGTAGACGCCCGGCATTTAAGGGATCTAAGTACTCTACTTGACAAACCTCTTCTACATTCCTTTGTGCTTTCCCAGGACACAGAAACTAGAACTCTTTTCCCAGGCATAACTGCCTTGCATGTTGGATACTTTTTAGGGTAGGGGCATAGTTGAAGAAGTGGCAACTTGCGCCTCTTTTTTCTCTATTGATTCTTTTTATAAATCGATTTATAAGGGACGCTATCAATCGAAAGGAGGGCTCATGGTGAAATGTCCGCAAACGGGAAGGACCTGATCATTCGGTTGGACAAGGTTTGCATGGCCTACGGAGGGCATCAAGTCTTGTTCGACGTTTCTTTGGACGTTGGGAAACGGGAGTTCCTGACGATTCTGGGTCCAAGCGGATGCGGAAAGACCACAATCCTTCGGTTGCTCGGGGGGTTTGAAACTCCTACCTCCGGTGAAATCTATTTCGAAGGTCAACCTTTTTCTTCCGTACCTCCTTACAAACGTCCAATAAATACCGTATTTCAGAAGTATTCCCTCTTCTCTCATCTCAATGTGTTCGAAAATATCGCCTTCGGATTGCGGATCCGAAAACAACCAGAAGGGGTGATAAAGGAAAAGGTTATCCGCATGCTGAAACTAGTCAACCTAAAGGGATACGAGAAGCGGAGCGTGCATTCTCTCAGTGGAGGTCAGCAGCAACGGGTGGCCATTGCTCGGGCCCTAGTGAATGAGCCTAAGGTACTTCTTCTCGATGAGCCTTTGGGAGCCCTCGACCTGTATTTAAGGAAAGAGATGCAGCTGGAATTGAAAAACATGCAGACTAGCCTAGGTATCACCTTCATCTACGTTACCCACGACCAGGAAGAAGCCCTCACCATGTCCGACACGGTGGTGGTGATGAATCAGGGGAGGATCCTACAGAAGGGTACGCCGGAAGAGATCTACAATGAACCAAAGAATGTGTTCATCAGCAGATTCATCGGGGAGAGTAACATTTTCGAAGGGATCATGCCGCAGGATGGGGAAGTGGTATTCTGCGGGAAGAAATTCCCCTGTGTGGACAAAGGATTTTCGCGGGATGAACCTGTATATGTTCTGATTCGACCCGAAGATGTGCAAACCGTGGAACCACACTCAGGGCTCCTCAAAGGGAAAGTGCAATCGGTGGTGTTCAAGGGTGTTCACTACGAAATGATCGTTCGGGAGAACGGCCATCAGTGGATGATTCACAGTACGAAGAGCTTGAAAGTAGGAGAAGAGATCGGTCTATATTTCACAACAGAAGATATTCATGTCATGAAGCGGAACGGGGCAGAACCATGAAAACTGTGGCGTCAAGGGAAACCCGAAACCTTCTCCAATATCCCTACCTTCTGTGGATTAGCCTATTCATCGTGGTTCCTTTGGTTCTAGTTCTCTGGTATAGCTTCACCACTCCTACTCCAACGGGAAGCTACGAGTTTTCTATCTCCAACTATCGCAGGTTCTTCGAACCTGTGTACCTTCGGGTCATGAGCCGCTCCATTCTGTTGGCTATCGAGGCTACCCTGATCTGTCTCGCCTTAGGATATCCCGCGGCCATGATCATGGTTCGGCTAGGATCGAAATGGAGGAACACTGTACTACTTTTATTGGTGCTACCCATGTGGATCAACTTTCTCCTTCGGACCTATTCCTGGATGGCCCTGTTGGGAAGGCAGGGTGTCCTGAACCAGTTCCTCCAATGGATGGGGTTGCCTCCCCAATACCTACTCTACTCTCGGGGTGCCGTACTCATAGGGATGGTGTACAACTTTCTTCCCTTCATGATCCTACCCCTCTATACTTCGCTATCCAAAATCGGTAAAGAACAGATCGAAGCAGCCGAGGATCTAGGAGCCAACCGGTTCGATGTGTTTCGACGCGTCATCTTCCCCCTGAGTCTACCGGGAATCTTGACAGGAACCACTATGGTTTTCATGCCCGCGGTGAGCACCTTCGTGATCTCCGCTCTCCTCGGCGGAGGTCAGGATATGCTGATCGGGAACTTGATCGAACAACAGTTCCTTAGCACCGGTGATTGGCATTTCGGATCTGCTCTGTCCATTCTCATGATGGTCATCATCCTTATTTCCATGGCCTTCGTTTCTCTCACTGACAAGGGAAAAACCTTCGAAGAGGGGAACCTATGGTGAAGCTTAGAAATCGCCCTTCCCTATCCCAGATCTATATTCTGCTGGTTCTCCTGTTCCTCTACGCTCCCATTGGGGTACTGATCATCTTTTCCTTCAACAATCTTCGATCCACCTCTGTTTGGGGCGGGTTTTCCCTTCGATGGTATGGGGAACTTTTTCAGGATCGACAGATCTTATCCGCCCTGTACTACACCCTATCGATTGCGATCCTTTCTTCTGTCATTTCCGCCGCAGCAGGGACCATAGCTGCCATCGGCATCCACCGGATGCATCCTATTGCTAGAAAAGTCATCCTTGCCATCAATAATGTGCCTGTCCTGAACCCTGATATCGTGACGGGCGTCTCTCTCATGACGTTGTTCACGGCCCTTCGCCTAAGATTGGGATTCACCACCCTCTTGCTCTCCCATGTCACCTTTAATATTCCCTATGTGGTGCTCTGTATCTTGCCTCGCCTCCGGCAAATTCCCAAGGAAGTCACCGAGGCTGCCATGGATTTAGGAGCCACGCCAATGTACGTGTTCTTCCATGTGATCCTGCCGGAAATCCGTTCCGCCATCTTCACAGGATTCCTTATAGCCTTTACCCTCAGTGTGGATGATTTCGTCATCAGTTTCTTCACAACAGGAAGTGGGGTGAACAATCTACCCATCGTGGTCTACTCGATGGCTCGCAGGGGAATTAATCCCAAGATCAACGCTGTATCCACCCTACTGTTCATAACCGTGTTTTGTCTCCTGATGATCATAAACAAACGGGACACAAACATTCAGAAATTGGAGGTATGACGATGAAACGATTCTTAAAACTTGCCTTCATGAGTTTATTCTTCGTGCTCCTAGTTTCTAGTTGCTCGAAGAAGTCCGTCGTGTTGAACGTGTACAATTGGGGAGATTACATCGACGAAACGGTGCTGAAGGATTTCGAGAAGGAGACAGGAATCAAGATCAACTACGAAACTTTTGCCACCAACGAGGACATGTACATCAAGGTGAAGCAGGGTGGTACCAAGTACGATGTGCTCGTTCCCTCGGACTATATGATCGCTCGCATGATCCGGGAAGGATTGCTGGAAAAGATCGATATTCGAAAACTTAAGAACTACAACGCTCTCGATAAGCGGTTCCTAGGATTCCAGTTCGATCCAAAGAACGAATACTCCGTTCCTTACATGTGGGGGACCTTCGGGATTCTGTACAATACCAAGAAGGTTACCGATCCTGTGGATAGCTGGGCCATCCTCTGGAACCCCAAATACAAGAAGCAGATCCTCATGATGGATTCAGTACGTGACTGTCTGGCCGTGGCCTTTCTAAGATTAGGATTTTCTATCAATTCCACTAATAAGGACGAACTCCAGAAAGCGAAGGAACTTCTCATCCAGCAAAAACCCTTGATACTAGCCTACGTGGGGGACAACGGGAAGGACATGATGGCCGCGGGAGAAGCGGCCTTGGCCATGAGCTGGTCGGGAGACGCGGTTACCGTGCGAAAGCAGAATCCCGATCTGGCATACGTAATTCCAAAAGAAGGAACCAATCTCTGGGTAGATTCTTTAGTAATTCCCAAGAACGCGGAGCATAAGGAAGAAGCTTTCCTCTTCATCGATTTCTTGAACCGTCCCGAAATCGCGAAACGGAACGTGGAGTTCATCGGATACGCTACTCCCAATCGGAAGGCCTTCGAACTATTACCCCCCGAAGTGCAGAAGGATCCTGTGGCGTATCCTCCAAATGAAGTTTTACAGAGGTGCCAGGTGTACATCGATCTCGGTGCCTTTTTAGAAGAGTACAACAAGGTTTGGACAGAGATTAAAAGTGAGTAATTTAGATCAACGCATCGACCGCCGGGGCACCGACAGCGAAAAGTGGGACCGGTACGATCCCGACGTGCTCCCCCTCTGGGTAGCGGACATGGATTTCCCCTCCGCAGAACCCATCGTGCAAGCCTTGCGGGAACGGATAGAGCACCGGGTGTTTGGGTACACGAACGAGTTGCGAGGATTACGAGAGGCTGTTCTCGCATGGCTCGAAGAACGTCATCGATGGAAGGTAAACGCTGAGGACATCGTATTTCTCCCTGGCGTAGTGGTGGGTTTCAACCTTGCCGCTCGAGCCTTTGGAGCGGCATCCACAGAGCATTCTAGCGATGGTAGGGGGAGGGGTGTAGTGATCCAGCCTCCCGTGTATCCCCCTTTTCTATCCGTGGGTAACAACGCGGAAGTCCCATTGATCGTAAACCCCCTCATTTCTCCACCCCGCACGGTCAGAGCCTCCATCGAAGAGCCGCAAAGCACGGCGTCTCCAGAACGCCCAGAACATGATCGGTACGAAATCGACTTCGATCACTTCCAAGCTTGCCTGAACCAGAAGCCTTCCCTTTTCCTCCTCTGTAATCCCCACAATCCGGTGGGTCGAGTCTACACTCGTCCCGAATTGGAAAGAATGGCAGAAGAATGCCTTAGGAGAGGGACCCTCGTTTGCTCGGACGAGATCCATGCGGATCTTGTTTTCAGCGGCTATCAACACATCCCTATTGCGTCCCTAGATCCGGAAATCGGTCAACGCACTATTACCCTGATGGCTCCTAGTAAGACCTTTAATATCCCTAGCCTCGAACTCGCCTTTGCCGTTATCCCGAATCCCGAGCTACGGAAACAGTTCCAGGAAGCCCGTAGAGGACTGGTTGGAGAGGTGAACTTATTTGGCATGGTGGCTGCCCGGGCTGCTTACACGGATGGGGCTCCCTGGCTACAGGAGGTACTCCAGTACTTGGAGGAGAACCGTGCGTATCTGAGACGTAGGATTCAGGAACGACTCCCCGGGATACGGATGAACAATCCCGAAGGAACCTACCTCGCTTGGCTTGATTGCCGGGACCTGATCGATAGAGCGCCCGAAGCATTCACAGCAGGAACCGCAAATTTCTTCTTGGAACACGCTAAGGTTGGACTAAACGAAGGGAAAACTTTCGGCACAGGCGGAGAAGGTCACGTGCGGTTAAACTTTGCCTGCTCCCGTTCGATCCTGGAAGCAGCTCTTACCCGTATGGAAGGAGCGGTGGATCGGATCTTGGGTTGACGAGGGTCTAGTAGCGTAGATACTTGCACACAGCAAGCTGCCCTTGCAAGCTAACGCTTATATCGTATATCCATTGAACTGGTTTGATCCCGCTTGCTGAGGGGCCAATTTCTAGGTATCTTAGTAAAGACCATCTGTAGTGTAGTAGGAGGATTCAGTGTTCTTCTTTTTCTGGGGTCCTCTATTCTTCATTTTTCCCCTCTTCTTCGTGTTCATGGTGTTCCGGTGGATCTTCCACCGCACAGGAAAGCCCGTGCGGTTTCTAGACCCCTTGGTGCCTTTCGGTAACACTCTAGAAGAATCGGACTCTCTGGCTGCCTCTATCTTCCGCTTGGCCAACCGTCTGGGGGGACGTCTTACATTGAGTGACATTGTTATTGAAACCGGTATGGATCCAAAACAGGCAGAAAAATTCATCGAAAGCATGATTGACGGGATCCGTGTACGGATGGAGGTGGATGAAAAAGGGATTGTATATTACGAGTTCCCGGAAATCCTAGCTCGGCATAGAAATTAATCCGAATACCCTCTAAATGTCGACCTTGCCAACCGTAGGAAAATCCCTGTAAGATGAAACACTAATACAAAAGAAATTCCGGAGGTTACAATCATGAAAAGCCTGCTCGATTCCCTCGATTCTGTGCTTCTGATGGGTCCTGGGCCTTCCACCATATCCCCAAAGGTCTACGAAGTGATGGGGAAAAACACCCTCGGTCACATGGATCCCCAGTTCTTCTCCGTAATGGATGGCCTGAAAGATTCCCTTCGCAAGGTGATGCAGACCAACAACGAAGCAACGATAACCATTTCTGGAACAGGGACCGCAGGTATGGAAGCCTGCTTGGTGAACTTAATTGAGCCAGGGGATCCCATGCTGGTGATCGTGAACGGTTATTTCGGAGCTCGGATGCAGGAAATGGCTTCCCGCTTGGGGGCAGTGGTTTCTACCCTCGAGTTTCCCTGGGGGAAGCCTGTGGACGTAGAGGCTGTGACGAAGGAACTCCACTCAAAACCCTATCGGATCGTGGGCATGGTACATGCGGAAACCTCCACCGGGGTACGGAACCCCATTGAACAGATCGGACCCTTAGTGGCATCGAAAGGAGCCTATTTCCTCGTCGATGCGGTAACCAGTCTCGGTGGAATCGAGATCAAACCGGATGCGTGGGGAATCGATGCCATGTACAGTTGTAGCCAGAAATGCTTAGGCTGTCCCTCGGGGCTCTCGCCTGTAACCTTTTCTCCCCGGGCAATGGAAAAAATTTCCAATCGAAAAACAAAGGTTCCCAACTTCTACCTGGACATGACCCTCCTCATGAAGTACTGGAACGGATCTCCCCGGGCCTACCATCACACGGCGCCCGCGAACATGTACTTTGCCTTCTATCGAGCGTTGGAATTGATTTTAGAGGAAGGAATCCAAGCCGTATACCAGCGCCACTTGGACGCTCACCAGTACCTCGTGGAAGGGCTGGAAAAGATGGGACTTTCCATGCTGGTGGATGCTCCCCACCGTCTTCCCATGCTCAACACGGTGAAGATCCCCGAAGGGGTAGAGGATGCTACCGTACGGAAGGAACTACGATCCACCTACAAGATCGAAATCGGTGCCGGGTTAGGTTCTTTAGCTGGAAAGATCTGGCGGATCGGTCTCATGGGATACACTGCCCGTAGGGAAAACGTGGAAACCTGCCTGAAGGCTTTGAAAAAGATCCTTCACCGGTAGCTCTATAGTCCACCCCTAGCGTACGATGCAATCAGATCCTATCTCAAACAATAGAAGCGATACTCTTCTCCCCTTCAATATCCTCTACCTGGATCAGTGGATCCTAGCGGTGAATAAACGGAGATATATCCCTGTAGCGCCATCGATTCCGCAGGTACCATCCAACCTTGCCAAACGCGACATATCACGAACCGAGGGAGTCCCACATTCAACCGAATCACAAGAAGAAGCAGAAAACCTCCTTGAGCAAGTACAGCGATGGCTCCAAGCACAAGAGTCGCCAGACAAGGGGACGACTGGATTCCCCTACCTTGGTCTGGTCCATCGAATCGACCAGCCTGTTACGGGGGTAGTTCTCTTCGCGCGGGATCCGGCAACTCTGGAATTATTGAACCAGCAGTTCAGGGAACGACAGGTATACAAGCTGTACTGGGCAGTCACGGAGTCAAAGCCCCAAAAGGACACAGGCACTCTCGAGCATTACATCGTGTTCGATCCGAAGAGGAACAAGAGTCGAATCTTTACCCCTTTTGACTCTTCAGAAACACCGACCCCAAATCGGCAGAGCCGAGCAAAGAAGGCTCTTCTCCACTATCGCGTGGTTGGGAGTTCGGAGCGATACTTTTTCTTAGAGTTAGAACTCATTACGGGAAGGCCTCATCAGATTCGAGCTCAGTTATCGGCCATCGGGTGTCCCGTGAAAGGGGACTTAAAGTACGGGGCTCGCCGGTCCAATCCAGGGGGGGGAATCCTACTCCACGCCCGCTCGATCCGTTTCAAGCACCCAAAAACCGGCCTTTCCCTCACGATCACTGCCGAACCTCCGCCGTACACCCTCTGGGAATTATTCCCAAGACCGAAATAACCTTCACGAGAGCGGAACGCCGCAACACTGGCGCTATTTAACGCTTCCATCAGTAAATCGGGTATAGTAAATCGACTATACTAAGCACTGGCCGGCATTAGGTGGATCCGTTCAGGTTTCAGTGGGAAGTGGGGGGAGTATTCATCGTCACGGGGGAAGGGTTACGGAACAAGGAAGGAGACTACATCACCGCTCGGTACGATGGTCTATCTACCGACGCCTTCGGCCATCCCCTACTCGGGGATGTTCCCATCACATTGAAGCACCTGATCGAGGAGAACCTTCACCTCCGGACCCGATGGATCAAGCCGGATATCTGCCAGCAAGCAGCAGTTCACATGGCTTCTCGAGTCGACCTGGAGGAGGCTCGGATGTGCGGGGAAAGCGCGGCACAATTAGCCATGCAAGAGGGTGAATCGGGATACATGGTGACGATCGAGCGCCTAGAGGATGGCGGAAAAGGGTCGAACTACGCTTCCCGTTGTGGGAAAGTGACCCTTTCCGCCGTGGCCAACGTGGATCGGTACGTTCCCAGGAACTTCATCGACACGGAAGGGTTCTTTCCTTCGGAGGAATTCCTCCGGTATGCGAAACCTTTAATCCAGGGGGAAGTGCCCATTCGGTTGAAAGATGGATTCCCCTACTATCCGAGCCTTACGTTAAAACACGTACGCCACCCCGAATAGATTGTACGCATCCTTTCCACCGGAGGTCTCCATGTACTTGTACCGGTAAGACACGCCCCAGTTCCGGCTGAAAAAGAGGTTGGCGATCAGGCTAATGGAAGGATGGTATACCTCCCCATCGAAAGTAGCCTGGTACTTGCCCTCCACGTCGAAAAACCGAAAGAGGGTGAGCTTCAGGTTGATACCCGCGGTAGCGTACCACGCGGAATCGTCGAAGGAAGAGTCGATTGTTGTCTTGGGCGGAGGGCCCAACAGCGCGCTAAACTTGATGGTGCCCTGCACCGATTCATAGGTAGCACCTACCCAGAGCAGGATACTGAGCTGGGCTGGTCCCATCCCAAAGACGAAGTACTTTCCTACTCGGGCGTAGGGGATTAAAATTGTGTTCGTGAGGGTGAATTCCTCGAGGGTAGTGGTGGCAGGGGGTGGTCCCGCGGGAACTTCGATATTGTTCCCCGCGTCCATGTCGATACGGATCATTTCCACCCCAGCACCCACGAGATACTTTCCCAGAAAATCACCTATAGGATAGAAGTCCACGATGAAATGTCCACCCCAGAGGGTGCTGTAATTTACATCGGGGGAATAGTACGCGAAAGCGTTCCACTGAAAGAGGGAGGGATTGATACTCTGAAGGTATAGCCCCGTCATAAACCCCGAATCTTTCAGGTTTAATTTATAACTATCGTTTTCATACGTGTTCGTCACCCAACCAACGTAGGGTGCCGCGATGGTGATCGTTTCCGCTTTTAGATGCGAACTTGAAAAAGCACCGAACCATAGTACTCCTAGAACAAAGGCTATCAACGACAACGTTCTTGTTGAGTATGTTCCCATAGTTTTCTCCTTCTCTGGAAAGATAGCATACTTCTCTAGTAGTATGCTATACTAAATCTGAGAAGGAGGATTAAGCCCTGTTGCAAACACCTTCCCGAGCCCTGTTGATCGGTGTGCGGTACGCTACGTCTCCACGCAATGAGGCAGAAGAATCTTTGAACGAACTCCATTCCCTCGTCTCGTCTCTCCAGATTGAGGTGTTCCATACCTTACTGGTTCCCCTAAAAATCCCCACTGCCCGTTATCTGGTAGGTACGGGGAAAGCCGTTGCAATCCGGGATCTAGCAGAAGAACAGGGGATCGATCTAATCGTGTTTGATGAGTCCCTGTCCCCTTCCCAGCAGAGGAACTGGGAACAGCTCACCAACACCTGCGTGATCGATCGTCAGGAAGTCATTCTGGAAATCTTCGCCGATCGAGCTCGTACCCGAGAAGCGCATCTCCAGGTAGAACTGGCCCGAATGGAATATTCGCTACCCCGTTTGACCCGAAAATGGACCAACCTTTCCCAGCAGCGGGGAGGTTATAGGGGTGCCCGTGGAGCGGGAGAAACGCAACTGGAACTGGACCGCCGAAAAGTTCTCCGCCGGATCCAGAAATGCAAACGGGAACTCCGCTTAGTGGAAGAGCAGCGAATGGTCCAACGGAGTCGAAGGGCGAAATCCGAAATCTTAACAGGAAGTATCGTAGGATACACCAACGCGGGGAAGTCTAGTCTTTTACGGTTCCTGACTCACGCGGATGTGTTGGTGGAAGATAAACTTTTCGCCACCCTAGACCCGACCACCCGAAAGTTACGGTTACCTAATGGTGGGGGTGATATCCTCCTAAGCGACACTGTGGGATTCATCCGGAAGATCCCTCCCCAGCTCATAGCCGCTTTCAAAGCTACCCTGGAGGAAACGGTATTAGCCGATTTCATCCTCCACGTTCTGGATGTTTCCACTCCTGGGATTCATCAACGGGCTGCTACGACTCGTTCGGTTTTAAGAGAAATCGGAGCAGGGGACAAACCGGTTCTTACTATCCTAAACAAGGTGGATCTTGTGAAAGATCGCTCCGAACTCCCCCATCTATTAGCAGATTTCCCTCATGCGATCCTACTATCCACAAAAACAGGTGAAGGAAAGGCTGAGCTGCTAAAGGCACTGTCTTCCTTGGTGAAACAAGTGAGTGTTCGCGAAGAAGTTCGTATCTTTACACCCACACAGTTCAACCGAACCCGTCTATCCATCTTCCCCTCAGGGCCGATCCTCAAAACCGGGGAAGAAGATACTTTGCATGATACGGGTGACAGGGCTCCCCAATGGTTAGAGAATCCCTACCACGGATAGATACCTCTTTTACCCTGCGAAACCAGCTTCATCCTTACTGTCGACTGAAAGCGGGGGAAGTATGGGAGGACCCCCTTTCCGGGCACCGGGTAGGGGTACTGGATGCCACTCAAGAAGATCAGGTACGCCTCCTCATGAAGGGGGAGGTTTCGGACCTTGGGATCCACGATCCCCCCTACAATATCTCAGTGGGAAACCGCACCTCTCCTTGTCTTTTCCAGACAGACCTCGAGGAGTACCTCTCTTTTTCTAAAGCTTGGGTCCAAGTCGCGTTGAAGTACCTTGCGCAGGATGCTTCGTTCTATGTGTTCCTTGGCGCCGACCAGGACGCGGGGTTTCAACCTCTCCCCGATTTCATGATCCTGATGCGGAGCTTTCCCGAACTACGGTCTCGGAGTTTCATTACCCTACGGAACCAGCGTGGGTACGGCACGCAAAAGAACTGGATGGCAGTCAGGCAGGAACTCCTGTACTACATCAAGGGGAATCCCCCCTTCCAGGTACAATACACGGACATTCCCAAGATCCTTCGGGGGTACTATAAGGAGATCAGTGGAGTACGGAAAGAGAACTTGGAACGGGGCAAATCTCCCCACATCCGACCGGGTAACGTTTGGGTAGATATCCAGCAGGTGTTCTACCGGATGGAAGAAAACGTGAGTGGCGCGTATGCTCAAAAACCTTTGAAAGCCATTCATAGGATCATCAAGGCCTCTAGCCGGCCAGGGGATCTAGTGACTGATTATTTCGCCCACGCAGGCACCACCCTCCTTGCCTGCGAGATGCTGGGAAGAAGGTGTTATACCCTGGACATCGATCCCGTGTTTGCCGAACTTACCATTCGCCGACTAGAACACTTCCGAAAAACCGGGAAAATCGGATGGCAAACAGGAACCCCCTTTCCGGAGCTTGTACCATCCTACCTAAAAAACAAGCACTAATGTCGTCCGTCCTACCCTCTCAAGGAGGTAATAAAATCGGCAAAGTCCACTTCATTGGCTCCCAGGCCTTTCCCATATACGTAGTCTATGGCGATCTTCGTGGCAGTGATGGCTTGGATATAGGAAGGGGGAACCCGTTTCAAGATAACATCTAGTCCGAGAAAGTCGAGAAGGGGCTTGGGGCTGTAGGATTCCAGTACCCGGTTAAGGATCTTTTGGTCCTTTACCAGGGATGATTCCCGCACCGCGTCGGTGATCTGGTTGATCTTCCCACTCACTTGATTAGATAGAATCGTCAAAGGTGTGCCGCTCTTCTTCCATTCCCTATAAAGAAGTTCGAACTCAGCCCGGGCGTTTTCCCGTATCTTTTCGATGATAGCTTCCACGTAGGCTTTGCGGAAGGGGGGAATCTTACCGTCCTGTACACGTAGGTGTTGATCGTACTCCTCATCCGTAAGAGCGAGGGAAGCATACACTTCCAGGGAAGAGGAAGTAACTCCTCCTTTGTTCGTGGATGCGTCCTTCAAAACCACCACCCCATGCTCTTCCAATCGAAGCCGGGCATCCTCGGTAATGAAGAGGTTTGCCCCCTCCACTATGTATCGAACCTTCGGTTTCCCATCCGCGTCGAACAGTTGCTTCCAGTTCCCAATGTTAATGGCTCCTGGTCTACCCCCGCAGGGCACAAATAGATCCGCCTTCGCGTACTTCGTCAGGTGAAAGAGGTTGCGAAACTCTTCTCCGTTCGCGATAAGGGTACCATCGGGAAGTTGCATATCTCGGTCATTAATGGAGACAAAGAATCCTTTGGCAGAAAGGTGTTTCCGATCGAACTTTTCTACCGGCACCCTCTTTTCTACCAACTTCATCAGTTCTTTGCGGTCGATCCCTTCCGGATCGTACAACACACCGCTTCCATCCACGATGGCTATGGTTCGATCTTTTGAGAAACGGATCTCATTACTCCCTAGATCTCCATCGGGACCTCCGGTCTGGATCTTCGTCACCTCTTCCTCTTTAAGACCCTCTTTCTCTAGTAGCCCTATCACGTACTGGTGGATTCCTTGGGTAGTCATACCGTATAGGTCATGGGGTACTCCTCCGAGTTCCGGCGCCTTTCCCGTGGAAAAGGATTTCCAGTAGGGGTATCCTCGCTTTCGAGCGTGAAGGGCAGCCCAGTCCATCAACCCAGCCGTTCCTTCATCGGGGCCTAGAAAGAGTAGTTCTCGGACCACAGGCTTGCCCGTTGAGTCCACATCCAGCAACAAATCCAATAGGCCATCCGCATAATCCTTGAAGGCCCGTTCGGCAGCGTGTTGACTTTCCAGATTGAGAAGGATCGTCCCCTTTGCTCCTCCTTCGGGGATATCCTTGTTCTTCCGTTGTTGGGTCCAGGCTAGGTTGTAGTTTTCCGTAAAGATGGTGTCTATGTTGTGGGCGTAGATGTCTATGGAACGAGAGCGAACGATTCGGATCCCTCCCCGAGCAATCTCCCGGAACCGTATATGGAAGCCTAAAAAATCATGCCCTACCAGAAAGAACAGTCCATAGAGCGGTTCTGGGAAATCTACCGGGTCTACGATGTCCGTCTTCAAGCGGTAGGCCATACAGCTTTTTTCTGGTCTGTAGAAGTTGGTTCGTTCCACCGATTCGTTGAACTTGAGGAAATATCGTAGAATATCCCGGTCTTTATTATAGGGAACTTCACGGTCGATTCGTTGTCGGATCTCTTGTTCTATCTTTTTCAATGTATTCGATTCCTTTGCAGTCCTCCTATGGTCTGAGAACCGTAGTTCGAAATGCTGGTACAATAGGTCTACGATAGGTATGTGGTTCCGGACAGTGTTGGCGATCCGGTAACTAGAATAGGTATCCTTGATCAGATGGAGCTTGAGATTATCCACGATTCCCCGAGCTTCGGGTTGGTCCTTCAAGGCACGCTGAAGGGTAACATACTCCTCGGTTAGGAGGGACAGGAACTGATGGGTGAAGGTAGCGGCCGAAAGGGCATACATGGCCTTCTGGGGGGAAAAAATCCCTTCCCGGAACAGATCTCCAATCGGACCAGGAGGAATCATGAGGGTCACGTTCAAATCCCGAGTCAAATTATAGATCGTTTCATCGGGGAGCTTGGGGAAATAGAAACTGGCGATACGTTTGTTGTCGCAAAAGGGCTCCGCATACTTCCGTCGAACCCGGAGGTTATACATCCCTAGAAGTTGGGAAAAGGTGGTAAAAATCTGCCAGTACTCACGACCCTTCAATCCGATCATGATCCTTGTCTCGTCGGTTTCTTCCTTATAGGAGACAGCGACACAGGGCGTTTCTCGAATATTCATTTCTTCCCAGAGTTTCCGGTACCGTTCCACTGTCTCTGGAACGGACCGCTTGAGAAACACCGTACTGGCGGCTTCCTCGAAGGACTTTGGCGTTTCTCCTTCAGGGCATTTTTTGAACTGGGGTCGAGATACGATATAGAATCGAAGAGGTTTACCTCGGGATGTTTCCCGGGTAATGTAGCTTTCCAGGTGGTAGGAAGAGTACCGTGCTTCGATCCTGGTTTCCAGTTCCAGCATCTTTTCCGGTTCATCCTCGATGATATACACCGCTTGGTCTTCCCGTTCGCTGATCAGCTGGATCCCCGTGCCTCCTCCATGCCGATTGATCAGGTCCGAGGCGCTCAGGGCAATGAGATGCTTGGCAATTTCTGTATCCGAAGTCGTGCGAAAATAGTAGGAATCGATTCCCAACTCCAAAACGAACCACTCTAGTTCTTCCCGAACTTTTTGGGGAGACATATATCCTGTATTGAGGATATATTCCTCAATCCGCACCAACCGATCCAACGGAAGGGCAGACCGCTTTGCTAGATCGTTCAAACTCGTCATGGAATTACCCTCTAAAACGAAATCCTCAATAAGGAGCAAGCTTATGGGGAGCCACCTCGCGGATCATAGCCCGGGCCAGGGCAACCATCGGATCCACTAGGGGAACCTTTTGGAGTTCTCGCTCTGGTACAGCCAGAGGTAGTTCGGTACATCCCAACACAACTGCCTCGGCGCCAGAATCTAAAAGAATGCTTACAGCTTCGAGGACTTGATTACGAGCTTTCTCTGTTACCGGACTCTTTGCCTTGATCCCCCAGGAAGGTTGATAGATCGCTTCCTGCACCTTTTCCTGCCAGTCCATCGGAACTTCGACCACCTGGTACCCCCCCTCCCTTAAAAGGGTGTGGTAAACACCTGTTTTCCTCGTGCCCGTGGTGGAAAGAATACCTACCCTTCGGGCATGAGGAAATCGTTCCTGAATAAATTGTACGGTCTCCTCCAGCATGTTGAGTACCTGGATGCGGATAGATCGTTTGGCTAACTCTTCTATAAAAAGATTAAATATCTGTGGAGCATGGAAAGTATTACAGGGAACCCCCGCTATAGCTCCCACGGATCCATACCCCAACGCTTCGAGGGCCTTCCAGGCTCCCTGGAATACCTCTACCATGCCGAATGCCGGATTCCTTGATTCCTTTCCCAGTAGGAAGGCTGTTCGATCCGCGATCCGAGATGAGCAGGAAAAATGTATCACGGTCAGATGGGACTGGTCGGTCCCATCTGTTGCCGTGTGCTCGATAATACGGGCATGGAGGGCAACCCCCGCCATGGGGCCTACCCCCCCGCCAATAATCACTGGTCGTTCCATCATCCGTAGGCTGATTCGTTGCTTAGGACCACTTGCTGAGGTCCAGTTCTTTTTCCGATTTCGCCACGATAGCCGTACCCACCATGTCTCCGGTGACGTTCAGACAGGTTCGTCCCATATCGAGAAGGGCATCAATTCCCAGGATCATGGCGTACGCCATCGCCACCGGAGTCCCTTCCTTCACGGGCATGCCGATGGAGTTCAATACCATGAGGAGCATGATGGCTCCTGCACCGGGAACCCCCGCTGTACCGATAGATGCCAAGGTTGCGGTAATGACAATGGTCATTTGCTGGCTGAAACCGAGTTCTTGCCCTACGGCAAAAGCCACGAAGAGGGCACATATTCCCTGGTAGATGGAGGTACCATCCATGTTCACCGTGGCTCCCAAGGGGAGAGTGAAGGAACTGATGCTACGAGGAACTCCCAGGTTATCCTCTGTGCATTGGAGGGTTACGGGTAGGGTCCCAGAGGAACTCCGGGTAACAAAAGCGGTGATCATCGCTTCCTTTGCCCCTTTCAGGAACTTTACGAATCCCAACTTGTTCACTTTCAGGAATAAGCCGTAGGTAAGGAACAGGTGCACGACGAGAGCTAAGTACACGGTGAGGGTCACCGTTCCCAGCGGTCCAAAGGCTTTGGCTCCCTGGGTGCCGAACACAATGGCAATTAGGGCAAACACACCAATGGGGGCATACTGGAGAACCCCCTTCACAACTTTGTACATGGTTTCCGCGCCCGTGTCGAACCACTGGAGCAGGATCTTCGCCCCTTCTCGGAGTCGGGGGACATCACTCTCGGCAAGGTACGAAAGTCCGATACCGAACACCAGTGCGAAGAAGATAATGGGTAGTACGTCTCCCTTGGCCATCGATTCCACCGGGTTGGTGGGAACGATGTTCAGCAGGGTGGTTATGATATCCGGTTGCTTCAGTTCTCTACCCGCACCCGTAATACCGGCAAGGTTCAACCCTAAACCCGGTTTCAGGATGTTGGCGAAGATCAACCCAATGATGACCGCTACAACCGTGGTAACAAGATAGTACGCGACGATTTTCAATCCTACTTTCCCCAACCGAGCGGGACTGATGCTCGCCGCTCCTCCCACGAGGGAAAGGAAAATCACAGGCACCACGATCATCTTCAGTAACCGAACGAACAAATCCCCAAAGGGATTCACCCACTTGATCCCCGGACCAACCACTAGTCCGACTACGGCACCTAGGATCAATCCAATCAGGATCCTCATGAGAAGGTTCGATTTGAAGTACCAATCGAACATTCCCTTTTTCGTAGAGTCGCTCATGCACGCCTCCTTGAGATGGATTAAAGATAGCATCATGGTAATTGCACTCTTCTGAACCTGAAAATACTCCCTTTGGAGTATTTAGTTCCAAACACGCCCTGTTTCCTACACCAAAAGGGGAATTGGTTCCGATATGGTCTATACTAGTTTTTCCCGAATAGCCTTTTTTACGAACTCGGCACGGGAATTCACATCTAGCTTCTGGTAGATGTGGAGAATGTGTTTCTTCACCGTGGAGGCCGCAATATTGTATCGGGCAGCGATTTCCCGATAGGTGAAGCCGTTCACCACATCGGTTAGGATCTGACGTTCTCGAGCAGTGAGCCCATAATCCGAAAGACTCGAAGGTTCCCCTGACTCCTGGATCTCTTCTAGAAGTCTCTTGGCCACGCGAGGACTTAAAGGAGACCCTTCGCTTGCCGCTCCTAGGATTTGTTCCAGTAAGATATCGGGCTTCGTGCTTTTCAACAGGTATCCATTCGCTCCTGCTCGAATGGATTCCAGGATCCGATCCGTGTCTTCGAACACGGTAAGAATGATCACAATCACCGAGGGAAACCGTTTCTTCAGGATCCTCACTCCCTCGATCCCACTCATCCCCGGTAATCCAATGTCCATCAAAACCAGATCGGGAGTGGGCAAAGTGTCTAAGGCTTCCAGAAAAGTCTCTACCCGTTCGAAGGTCCGCACCACATTTACCCTGGGATCCAGTCCCAAGAGATACCGTAATCCTTCCCGTACTTCTTTTTGGTCCTCCACGATGATCAGATCGAGGGGTTTGGAAACCGATGGGGAAGTCATGGGCTTTCCTCCTTCCCTTTCAGGATACCTTTAGAAAGTTGGAAGGTAAATCGAGTTCCTCCCCCTTCTGAAGTGTCCATGGAAAGCTGCCCTCCCAGGGTTTCGATCCTGAATCGAATGTTCTGCAATCCTGTCCCTTGTTTGGGAGCTTCAGTTAGATCGATCCCCCTTCCATTGTCTGAGAATCGGAACTGGATAGAATCTCCTTTGTCTCTCACTTCCAGCTCTACCATTTTCGCTCCAGAATGCTTCAGAACGTTACTCACCAACTCCTCGAATACCTTTTCCAATTCCCCTACCGCGGTGGATGAGAGCACGGACAGGACCTGGGGGGGATCGATCCGGCAAGAGAACTCAATTCCTTTCATCTCTAATCGCTTTCGAATCGAAGCGGAAAGAAAGGCCCCGAAATCCTTCTCTAGTCCCTCTCCTTCGTCCAGACCACCCACGATACTCTTTACGTGCTTCATTGCATCGAGGCAGTTTGTTTCCACATCATCGAAGAGTTCTTTCAATTTTTCCACTGCGCGGGGGCCTTCCCGCTCTACCAACTTCCTGGCCACGTTAGCGCAGAAGAAGATATTGGTGAGCTTCGCACCGATGGAATCATGCATGTCCCGATAGATACGCTTTCGTTCCTCTAACACTCGCAATCGAGTAATCTCCTGCTGAAGGGAGCGAACCTCTTCGGTTCGCTCCCTAACACGCTGCTCGAGAGAGCTAGAGTACTGATCCACCGCCTCCACGAGTTTGTTCAATTCCCTTCCTAGAATACCAAACTCATCCTCACCTCCTACCTTAATTCGGGCTGTCCTATCTCCCCCTTCGATCCGGTTTACCACGTCTATGATCCGGTGTAGGGGGGACGTGATGAACCGGTTGGTGATGACGCTGATCACAATGGTGAGCATACCCATCAATAGAACCTCGATAACAGTGATGAGGGTAAGAAGCCACCGAGCATTGAAAAGTATCTGTCTGTATGGAAGGGCAACGAGAAGGTGCCATCCTAGAGGCTTACTGAGACGGTAGGAGACTAGCATCTCTGCACCCTCGATGCGCACCCGGAATACCCCTTCCTCATTGTCGAATCTTCCTTCCAGACCCGGCACCATTTTAGGATCCAACGAACCCGCAATGAATCTCCCTTTGGCACTAACTAATAGGGCCTTTCCTTCCTTAGGAATGTTGAGATCTTCCAGGAGGGCTTTCATATTGTCCAGAAGGATATCCAAACCTAAAACTCCTAAAAGCCGTCCTTCTGCATCCCGTACGGGGAGCACGCAGGTGATCCCTTCCGCGTCCACACTGGCGTACCGGTAGGGTTCTGAAACGGCAAATCCATTCTTTTCTAAAGCTGTTTGATACCAGGGTCGTTTCCGTGGATCATACCCGGGTGGAAAGGTGGGAGTATAGTCGATGAACTCGGGTCCTACCCCCCATTCGAACATCCTTCCGTCCTCAGTCCCCAAATAGATCGCCCGCAGGTACCGTTTCCGGGACAGAACCGAAGCGATGAACAGATCTCGCATCTCCTTTGGATCGATTCCTTGCACAGCTTGCGTGTAGGCCAAACTTTGGGAAAGGGCTTCCATCTGATCGAAGAAATCCTTTACCCGCGCGTCCGTTCCTTCCAGGATCACGGAGGCTACCTCTTCTGCGGTTTGGATGGAAAAGTTTTTTAGCATATCCCGACTGATGAGAAAAATGGCGCATAGGAAGGATAGGGTTACCAGGAGAATCGCCAGGGTGAACTTGGTATTGATTCGGAGATGTTTCAAGTTTTTCCAACGAATCCAGCCCCTGAAGGCGTTCATCTGCCCATTATAGAAAGATCCTTTTGAACCTGTCAAAGGCGTGGGTCGAGGGAAAAGTCGAATTGTTTCCCTTGCGTAGGCTCGAAAGAGTATTTTTTCCTTGACAACCTACGAAAATCGTAATAAAATAAACTCATAAATACGAATATCGTATTTCAAGGAGGTTTCTATGAAGGTTGGTTGCGTAAAGGAGATTAAAAAGCACGAATACCGGGTTGGGCTCACCCCCTCTTGCGTAAAATCCTACGTCGCCCATGGGCATTCGGTCTATATTCAAGCAGGAGCAGGAATCGAGGCTGGATTTTCGGACGAAGAGTATCGAGCAGCTGGTGCTCGAATCGAGTCTTTGCCAGAGACTATCTTCCAGAATTGCGACATGATCGTGAAAGTAAAGGAACCTCAACCTTCCGAATATCTCCTATTCCGAAAAGGGCAGATCCTGTTCACTTACCTACACTTAGCAGCGGATGAAGATCTTACCCGGGCTTTGATGGACAGGGGAATAAAAGCAGTGGCTTACGAAACGATTCGTTTAGAAGACGGAACCTTACCCTGTCTAAAGCCGATGAGCGAAATCGCGGGTCGGCTATCCGTTCAGGAAGGAGCCAAATACCTGGAAAAACCTTTTGGAGGCCGTGGCATCTTATTGGGAGGGGTGCCCGGGGTTCAACGGGGGAAGGTCGCTATCGTGGGGGGGGGAGTAGTAGGCTTCAATGCTGCCCGGGTAGCGTTCGGTTTGGGAGCAGACGTTACCGTACTAGACATCAATCCCAACCGATTGGCTTACATCGATGACATCTTCCACGGCCAGGTGAATACCTTATTCAATTCTACTGAAAACCTAGAGCGGACCATACGGGAATGCGACCTTCTCATCGGCGCAGTCCTCATACCCGGTGCCCGGGCACCGAAACTGATCCGGCGGGAACACCTTAAAGTCATGAAACGGCACGCCGTCATCGTGGATGTGGCTGTGGACCAGGGGGGATGCACAGAAACCACTCGGCCTACTACCCACGACAACCCTATTTACACGGTGGATGGAATCGTACACTACTGCGTGGCGAACATGCCGGGTGCTGTAGCCCTCACTTCTACTCTGGCATTGACGAATTCCACCCTTCTCTATGGATTGAAGCTGGCAGACCTCGGATTGGAAGAAGCCTGTCGAAAGTATCCGGATCTTCGGGAAGGTTTGAATCTCTATGAGGGGAAAATCACCCATCGAGCAGTAGCGGAGGCTTTCAATCTTGCCTACACGCCAACGGATACGGTACTGTAGGCTATGCCTTTAGGGATTCAACCGGATGAAACTGACTGGAAAATCATTGAGATCCTCCAGCAAGGATGGGTACCCAATAACACTATAGCCCGGGCGCTGAACATTTCGGAAGGAACTGTCCGAAGCCGTCTTAAGAAATTAAAGGATGCGGGAATCCTCACGATTCGTGCTCTGATAAATCCCGACGTGTTGGCCAATAAACAACTTGTATTGGTGGCTCTCACCGTAGCAGAATCCCGCCTTTTGGAACGGAAAGCGGAAGAAATTTCTCGTCTTCCTAACGTGCTTTCGGTTTCCATCACTTCCGGTCGTTATGACCTGATTGCTGAAGTTCTGGTAGATTCTAACAAGGGATTGGTAAAGTTTCTAACCGAAGAATTATCGGGAATCGAAGGGATCATACGCTCGGAAAGTTTCATCATGTTGAAAAATTACAATAAATACGTGTAAACTTTTCGTATGGAGGCGATCGAGAAGCTCCTGTCTAAGGGAAAATACTCACGAAAGGATCTTCTCTCCATCTATCGCTTCCTTTGCAAACATACCCACCCCGATATCCGCAAGGATGGAGGGGAGTTGTTCCTTCGGGTTCGCCAGGTGTACGAGAAAGCTCTGGAGAAATTGAACCATAGAGCTTCGGTCACGCCATCGTCTGCAATTTTTCCCATCGATCCTTCGCAATTCAGCCGCTTCCTAGACCTTCCTCGGGCACAAACCCCTCGAGGATACCTATTTTCTGCCCTGAGGCTCTACTTTCTTTTAGGTCTCCATAGCCACAAGGTGAGGGCTTCCGTAGGGAAGTACGAACGATACACTACGGTTATCCAAGCGGTACAGTTCTGGGCCGAACAGTACAATCCTAGATTTTCGGAAGAGTTCAAACGATTCAACGAACGGATCTTTCAGCCCATCGCGGATCTTAGAAAGCTAAAAACCTATGCTCTGGCAAAACGGTTATTTGTATCGGGAGCAGAACTTTTCCTTCACTACCAGGAAACGGGAAGGGAAATTTCCCGAAAATTGGCAGAGGAAAAACTTACCTCCGCCCTCACCCTCCTCGAGCGACTCAAGATAGACGATCCCACCGAGAGTTTCGCGCGATTCCTGCTAGTAGAAATCGAAAAAGGCCGGGACAGTTATTAAAGGATTCGAACCATTTCTTTCACAACAGAAGTCCAGAAACCTGGGCTAGGATCTGTGGTGAGTTTTGAGAATTCTTCTGGAGTGTAGACGAGAATTTCGAGAGAGGGAAGCTTATCCCGTAAATCGCTAAATAGCAACCCACGTTCTGGAAAGGGAAGGTCTATATCTGCCACTAGAATCAGATCGATATCGCTTTCAGAATGAAGTGCATTCCGGGCAAAGCTTCCAAACAGATACCCTTCCTTCGCCCTTCCTTCTATGGCGGTACGAAGATACTGAATGACCTCCTGAGAAGACATACCAAACAAGGGGTCTCTAGTGGATCTCACTAGAATATCAGGCATCATCAAGGCATCTCCTTATCCCCTTATTGATTCAACATCTTTCCTGTGAGTTCCACTAAACGCCTGGCAAAAGCAAGAGCTTCTGCCGCTTGATCTTTCGTATAGAACTCAAAGGGTGCTCCCGCGGGAAAGGCATCTGGATATCGGGTGCTGATGTAATACTGGTCCAACCGCATAGCTATCTGCTCGATTTCTCCATTCACTTCCAAGGCTCGAGCAATTTCGAGAATCGAATGGCTCTTGACCTGCATATACCCTCGATACAAAGCCACTGCTTTCAGAACTTTCTCCCCCACCTGCTGGGCAATGAAGCACGTTTGGGCGAAATGGCCAGCATTAAAAGAATCCTGCGCCCAACAGAGGTCATCCTTTGCCTGTTTAAACCAATCCATCGCGCGGTTCTGAGCCATCTATTCACCTGATGTTCATTGTAAGAGTTTGCTATCAAGAAGGCAAGACTACAACAATTCGATGCGGGCAAAGATATAATCAAGGCTTTCCTCTTTGAGGATTACTCGAAAATAGGGGGTGTCCTTCAAAGGAACGACTATGGTATCCTGTGAATCTAGATGATGTTTGCCTCGCTCCTCATCCACCCAGTGTACTAGACAGATATTCCCATCCACGACCTCTAAGCAGGTAATGCCCCCTTTGCCCGTGGCTGAACCGGAATTGAACACCGAGGGAACCATGAAGTGACTTTCGTAGATGCTTCCCCGCATGGCTTCTTCTGGACTCGATTCAAGAAGAGCAAGAAGCTTTTCTTTTGCCTTCTGAACCTCTACAGCAATCTGCGTCTTTTCTTTACCTTCGGCGCGGGGATATCGGCGGCAAAGCTCTTCGATCTGGAACTTTAATACATCCACTTTGGACAAGGACTCGAACAAAGGCCGATGGGTGTGTCCGATGATGGAGAGAATCTTTCTTTCAGTGGAATACTCGTAGACCTTTTGCTCGGTCTTGAACTTTTTCTTATTGTTCTTCGCTACCGAACCGTTCATTATTCCGAGGGGACGGGCTAGGTACCGGACAATGTATCCAAACACCCGGTTCAAACGGGTATAGGCAGGCGAAATTTGATGACCGTGAAAGATAAAGATATCCTTCCCATAGTAACGTAGACGAAAGGCTTCTTGCACCTCCCTTCCCTTTCTCCCCGGACGAAGGGATAGGAGTTCGTCATGGTTTCCCCAGATTTGCACAAGCCTGCCATTCCGGGCGAACTCGTCGAAGAGAAGGAACGCTGGTTCCCAAGCCCTACGAACTTGAAAGGGAAGGAATTTCTGGTATTCTTCGATATCCCCATTCAAAATCAAGAGGAACTGATTGGGAAAGTAGTACTCTCGCAGAGCAGTAAGGAAAAGATTCGCATTTTCCCGGAAATCGTCCTTGCTACCCCCATCACCCATGTGCACATCACTGAACACCACTACCCGGTCTCGCTCAGTTAGTTCTCGAACAGGGGCGTTATCGAACAAGTCGTCCAAGTACTCTTCGATCTTTGAATCCGTTCCTGTCATTTTAGAACCTTTACCTCTGCCATGTTAAAATTGTATGAAAAAGAAAACGTCTCGCCAATCTAGCGTATCATCCCGTATAATTGGGACATGGATGACGCTAGTTTCATTCTATCAAACCTGGAGCAAATAGCAGCGCGAACGGTGGAACGCCAGTATTTTGAAAGCCGTGGGTTCTGGGAACGCTTTGGGGAAGAAGGAAAGCGTAAGGCGTTGGCAGACGCTACCCATCATTTGAGGTTTCTAGCGGAAGCGCTGAAAACGGGGGAACCTTCCCTTTTTAACCAATACGCCTCCTGGTTAAAAGCTCTCTTCTTGGGACTCTCCTTTCCTCCCGACACTCTGGAAACTACTTTACGGGTCCTACGGGAAACCCTTTCGGAGGTACTCCCCTCCGGAAAATCCGCTCAGGCCCTATCTTTCATTGACACAGCCCTTATGTTTGCTCAGGAAATTTCCCCAGAGCCCCCAAGTTATCTTACTGGTGAAACCCCCTTGGATAAACTGGCAAGGCAGTACTTATCCCACCTATTAGAAGGGCAGAAGGATTCTGCTTTTTTGCTTATTCAAGATGCCTTCAAAGAAGGGATTCCTTTATAAGGAACTCTACCTGAAGGTTTCCCAACGCACCCAGCGGGAAGTAGGCAGACTATGGCAACTGAACCGCATATCCGTGGCGCAAGAGCATTTCTGCACCGGCGCGACCCAACAGATCATGGCCTTCCTCTATCCCCATCTTTTTCGAGGGGGCAGTAAAGCAAGACGAGTGCTGGTGGCCTGTGTAGGCAAAGAACTCCACGAAATTGGGGCCCGGATGGTAGCTGATTTCTTTGAACTGGAAGGATGGGATTCCTACTTTATCGGCGCAAACACTTAAGCCGATAGCATCCTTCGGGCAGTGATGGACCGAAAACCTGACGTAGTGGGTCTTTCCGTTACCCTTTCGGAGCATCTATCAGAACTACACTCCCTTATACCCCGGTTAAGAAGTACAACTCCTACACCTCGAATACTTGTCGGCGGTTACCCCTTTAACATCGCCCCTAACCTGTACAAGCAGGTGCGAGCGGACGGTTATGGAAGTGACGCCGAATCTGCTGTTCTAGTGGCAAACCAGCTAGTGGAGACAATACCATGAAGGACCCACAACCTCGAGGGATGGTACTCATTATTAACGCCACGGGCATAGTTGAAAAAATTCTTCACTTTCCCTCCATCTGGGGGGAGGCTCCTTATCCGAGCATCTTGTGGATCCGACTTCTAGATCATGGAAGCGTGGGTAAAGGGTTGAACTTTTACACCGAACTGCAACGGATGAAAGAAGCCTATGGATGGGAATTAGACTTCGCCTTTAGCAACGGGCTTAAAACTTTACATCTATCGGGAAGTTTCTATGACAACTATTACATTCTCGTAGCGACAGACACGGCAGATGGTTCCCGGCAACTGCTGGGGGAGATTCTTTCCCTACATAACGAGCAGACCAATCAAATACGGCAGCTCCTCAAGGAACGAAGAAACGAAAAAACAGAATCCCCCCTATTAGAAGAAATCTCCCGTCTCAACAAGGAATTAGTAACCGCGCAGAGGGATCTGGCAAAAAAAATTGCGGAATTGGAAGCCTTAAACAGGGAAAAAAACCAGCTGTTAGGAATCGTGGCCCATGACCTCCGGAACCCCCTCTACGCCATCGTAAGCGTGTGTAACTTCCTCTTAGAGGAAAACCACATTCTTTCTCGAGAAGGGGAGGAGGTGATTCGTATGATACAATCCTCCTGTGCCTTTATGGCTGACCTGGTTGACAACCTATTGGATGTGTCCAAGATCGAAGCTGGACAACTAATCCTGCAACGCACGGAACTGGATATCGCGGATATCCTAGGGGGAGCGGTAGAAATGAATCGGTTAAGCGCCGAAAAAAAACAGATCTCCCTGTCCTTCCCCAAACCTCACAGATCCTGTCGTATAATTGGAGATGGGCCCAAACTCCAGCAAGTGTTCCACAACCTTATTACCAACGCTGTTAAGTTTACCCGGCCGGGCGGCCATATTTATATTACCCTCCGGGAAACCGAATCCGACGTACTGGTAGACGTGCAGGACACGGGTATTGGGATCCCTTTGGAAGAGCAAGCTAAACTCTTTACTCCGGCTCATCGGGGTAGGGCAGGAACACTGGGAGAACGGTCTACCGGATTCGGACTCTTGATCGTGAAGCGCATTGTCGAAGGACATCGGGGTAGCCTCACGTTTGTCAGCAAAGAAGGAGAAGGAACTACTTTCACCGTGCGGATTCCTAAGTAGAAATCACGTTTTTTCGTTTCCGTTTGACTTTCCTCAGAGTTTGTCCTAAATTTTAACTGTAATCCATCCTTCCAGGAGGTTTCTATGGGTGAAAAGAAACTCTACAAGAAGGAAAGCAAGAAGCCGCCGCAGAAGTCCATCAAAGAGAAGCGTAGGGAAAAGAAGGAAAAACACAAACAGCAGCCGAACGTGCCGAATGCTTGATCGACAGGGGAACCCCTAGGGGAGCAGAGAGCTCCCCTCTTTTTTATTCTTCAGAAGCCAGCATATGTTCTTTGAGCACCCCTTCAGGTATCTCCGGACGCTGTAGTAAGATCTCTGGATTCTCCACGAACTGTTTAAACATCTCGATACCTTTTGCCGCGTAAAGGCCTTCGGAAATACGATCGTCGAAGGTATACTTCATGGTGAGTAAATCTTCTACCACAAGATTGCCTCCCTCACCCACCACGAATCCCTTCCGGAGTTTCCCAATCACTGCAAAGATCGAAGCATTGCCCCACTCGTACAAATGATGGTAGGGTGCGTCTAAACCTACGCTCCCCAGGTTTGCCACATACACACTCGTGTAAAGAGGATCCAACCGAATCATTTCAGAGGGAGCGATCCCAAAGTAATCGAGGGCTTTGAATACCCAGATTACCAACGTCAGGATGGAACGAGGGAGTTTCGTAAAGAACTCGATTTCATGATCGCTCTCGTTTCCGGCCATATCCCGAGCTTTCTCTACCTCTCGATTCACCTTCTCAACCACATCCTCCAATGTATCGAAGGGACCGAAGGTGATTTTCACATTAGTTTCCAATCCCTCATCGGTGAGCTGCTTCTTCACAATGAACGAGAGTTGTATGCGGTTCCTCTGATAGATCTTTTTCCCTGAAATGAAGCGGTTCATCTGAGGCCTGAAGGCTATCGCACGCACAATCCCGCATAGAATCACATGGAACAACGTGAGCCGTTTGCCATTCCCTTTGTGCTCTTTGTTGTACTGTCGGATGAACTCTATGGTCTTCTTCATTCGAAGTTCGTGAGTAAAGTAGACGGCCGATTCGTTCCGACCTTTCATCACATAGGGATTGATCAAGCGAAAAGGGGGAAGCCCTTTCAGCAGGGTTCCATCGTACCGTTTTCGAATGCCCATTTTTTCAGCCTCCGGCCGAAGTATAAGGTTCCTGAATAAGAGAGGTCAAGGGCAAGCATAGAACCTATGGAGCTGTTAGGTGCGCCCATTTGTCAACACAAATTTTGGGGATAGTTTATGAGATGCCCTCCCCCTGCCGTGTCTCATGCAGCCTCCTCCAGAGACTGCCCGTGCACAAAGTGTGACTCATACACTTCATCC
>Ga0067045_1002928_pt1 | contig 36932 bp, 29 predicted proteins | sample TerdegcTABiofilm_FD_59184 | JGI IMG/M metagenome (GOLD analysis project Ga0067045, IMG submission 59184) | Combined Assembly of (Gp0054472, Gp0054536) Wastewater bioreactor microbial communities from Singapore -Terephthalate degrading...
TATCGCTTATGATGGTGTATGTAACAGCAAGATTTTAGAAAAACATAAAAAAACAATATTACTATAATTCATTAATAATAATATTGATTATGCCTTCAGCCACTTCTTTTTTTGTCATTCTATGAAGGTTGATGATCATGCCATTTGCAAGCATTACCGTAACTTCATTAAAATCGCTACCAAAACCTGTATCACTTCTGCTTACGTCATTGATGCAGATCATTGCCAGTTCTTTTTCAACAAGCTTTGTTTTACCATACGCAATCACATCAGTTGTTTCTGCTGCAAACCCAATCAGAACAATATTATTAAACTCTTGTTGTTGCTTTTTTATGCTGGCTATTGTTTTTAAAATATCTGGATTGCGTTGTAGTTCTATTGTCAGGTTTTCATTAGTTTTCTTTATCTTTGTAGGTGATTTAGTTACAGGCTTGTAATCTGCAGGTGCTGCAGCCATTATCAATACCATATTGGGCGATAGTTCCTGTTTAATTGCTTCAAGCATATCAACAGTACTTTCAACACCTTTACATCGATATGGCTTTCCGCTGATGAGTGATTCATCAATAGGTCCATGAATAAAAACTAATTCTTTGCATTGTTTATATGCAGCATCAGCTATGGCTATTCCCATTTTGCCACTGGAAGCATTGGATATGTACCGTACGGGATCAATCCATTCACGAGTTGGACCGCCAGTAACTATAACCTTTTTATCTTGTAATTGCATTAATTGCTACCTTATAAATTTCTTCTATTGAAGCCAACCTGCCCTGCCCTTCATCACCGCAAGCAACAAGTCCTGTTTCAGGTTCAACAAATATACAGCCCCATTCCTTTAATTTTTTAATATTTTCCTGTACAGCTTTGTGTTTCCACATATTAGGATTCATGGCAGGAGCTATCACCACTGGACAATTAACAGCTAAAAATGTTGTACTGAGCAGGTCATCAGCAATACCATTGGCAAATTTACCAATGATGTTTGCTGTTGCAGGTGCAACCAGTAATAACGCAGCGTTTTCTTTTAATTCAATATGGCCCATTTCGCGCCATTGTATGGCAAAACTTGTGGTGTATACCGGGTTTCCGGTGAGTGTTTGCAGGGTTAATGGGGCTACCAGATGTGTGGCATTCTCTGTAAGTACGCAGAATACATCATATCCATCTTTAGTAAGCAAACGTGCCAGATCACAGGCTTTATATGCAGCAATTGATGAAGAAATTCCTAAAATTATTTTTTGTTTCATGATCGCTTGAAAAACCTCTCTAATTCAGATTTTGATACTATGTACACAAATGGTCGCCCATGAGGGCACCGGTAGTCATTTGTTGAAAGTACATAATCAGCTATTGCAATAATGTCATCATGTGTTATTATATCATTAGCACGTTTTGCTGAATGGCAAGCAATTTTTTCAATTATTTTAATTTTAATATTATTTAAAGAATTTTTGTTTTCATGCAAACTATCGACAATATCTCTCATTAATCCTTCTATATCATTGGTATTGCAAAAATCAGGTATAGCATTGATAACAATTGAATGTTCATCAAATTGGTCTATGATAATTCCGTAGTTAGTGAGAATATCTTTGTAGGAATGTATATGAATAAGCAAATCAGGCGACAATTCCATAACAACTGGCATAATAAGTTGCTGTACTGCTGAAACAGAATCAATACTCATAAGATAATCAAATAATTTTTTTTCATGAGCGGCATGAAAGTCAATAATATACAGGTTATTTTCTTTTTGAATCAGTACATAAGAACCAAATATAGTTCCAATTACAGAATAATCTTTATTGTGTAATTGAGTATACAGATGCTGTACTTCATGTATTAACGTTTGAGGATTAACATTTGGCTGTGTATATAGTAAAGGTGGTGTATTATTATCTGTATAATTATTTGCATTAGATGCTGTGGTAATGTTGTTATTCTGTAATTGTGTATCATTGTGTTTAATTGGAAATGCGTGTATGGTTCCACTTATGAGCTTGTTTGCAAAATTATATATCATTGAATGTATATAATTATTATCAAAAAAGCGTATTTCTTTTTTTGCCGGATGGACATTGACATCAATAAGGTCGGGTTTTATATTGCAAAAAATAAATGCTGCGGGATATTGTCCCTTTTGTAATATGGTTTGGTACACTTGCTGTAAAATAAAATTGAAATATGGAAACTGGACTGGTCTATGGTTGACATATAAAAATTGTAATGACCTGTTTGACCGGTAATAGTTTGGTTTAGTGCAATAGCCCTCAATAGTACAGTGTAAATCGCTTAACGAACCATACAGCAAATTATCTGCCATTTCATTGCCATATATCTGAGCAATCCTTTGCAAAGTATCAGCTGGTTCAAAAACAAATGCAATTTTATTATCAATCTTCACTTTAAATTGTATACGAGAATTAGCTATAGCTAGTGCAAATATTGTATCTTTAATTCGATTGAGTTCAGACTTTAGCCCTTTTATAAACTTTTTACGGGCAGGTGTGTTAAAAAAAAGATTTTCCACAATAATCGTTGTGCCAGTTGGCCCTGCCCAGTCGAATAATTCTTTTTTGCCTTCATCTATTACAAGCTTTCCACCAATTTCTTCTTCGGCTGTGCGAGACAATATAGTACAGTGTGATACTTCTGCAATACTGGAAAGAGCCTCCCCTCTGAATCCCATGGTAATAATTGAAAAAATATCATCAATGCTTTTGATTTTACTGGTGGCATGTTCCTCAACAGCTAAAGGTAAATCGTCCCGGTAGATACCGATGCCGTTATCTCTTACCACAATGCGTTTTAAACCGCTTTCTTCAATTTCAATATCAATATCGGTGGCTTGCGCATCTAGAGCATTTTCCACAAGTTCTTTGATTACTGAATAGGGGCCATCAATTACTTCGCCAGCAGCTATTTTTCTTTTTACGGCATCGGGTAATATCTGAATTCTTTGTTGTATGTTAGGCGATAGCTCCATGAATTAAGCCTGCAGAGCTTTTATGGCTTCAATAAATTTTGGTAATGTTTCTCCAACTTTCCCCTGAATAAAAATATCAGTTATCATTGGTGTAATGACAGTTTTTTCTAAATTAAATTCAATAATATATGCCCCATTAGCTTTAGCTATATGGGGAATACTGCTGGCGGGATATACAACAGCAGATGTTCCAATAACAAGAACCACACGAGCATCGCTGGCTAAATTCTGTGATTCCATTAATGCATTATGGGGGATCATCTCACCAAAAAATACCACGCTTGGCTTTAATATTTCACCACACTTTTTACATTGAGGAGGCTCGTTTTCTATAACAAATTCATCAGGTGCATATTCCGCACCACAGTAAATACATTGCAATCGTTCAGAATTGCCATGAAATTCAATTACGTTTTTACTACCTGCCCTTTGGTGGAGATTGTCAATATTTTGTGTTATCACAGCTTTTAATAAGCCCATCTCTTCCAGTTGAGCAAGTGCAATATGAGCTGGATTAGGCATAGCATTCCTTGTCATGTCCATGAGTTCAAATATCATCTTCCATATTTTACGCGGGTTTCTTCTAAAACCATCAATATGAGCATATTCTTCAGGGTTATACCGTGTCCATAATCCACCCGCACTACGGAAATCAGGTATACCACTTTCAACTGAGATGCCTGCACCCGTTAATGCTATAGTAGATATAGAATCCTTAACAATTTTTGCAGCGGTTTTAATTAAATCATCCATAAAGTACCTTTTAAATAGTTATAATATAATAATTTATAGTATAATACCATTTTTAAAGAAAATATAACCATACATTATTGGCAAGTAATTTTTTCACAGAATATGGTGCATACACTGGGACTGTTCAAAAGATTGTTTGATTTGTTTTGACATATAACATATTTGACAAATTATAAGTTATAAGATTAAAATGTATAAACCAGTGAGAAATGTTAAAATATATCGTATTTGAATATAGCATGATAAAGCTTACAAAAGATAAAATATTTATATTTGATAAGAAATTATTTATTATATTGATATCATTATTTGTACTTTTATATATTTTTAACACCATTCCACTGTATGCTATAGAGATATTCGATACATATAATCAGATAAAAACAACTTTTGATGGATTATCACGCTTCCTGGATAATATTTATTCTTTTATATCTGCAATTTCAAATCTTTTAGGTTACAGAGCTATCGCGCTTTTTTTTGCAATTGCTTTCACATCAGCGGGTTTGTCAGCAATAGGTTTTCCAAAAGGAAAAACATCCTTTTTTATTTCCATGATAATAATAAATATACTGTGGTTTACATGGAACAGTAGTTTTGAAATTGATTATCTATACACTATAAGTACAATGTTGAAAACAAATGGTATTATTTTATTCCCATATATCCTGTTTCTCATTATCAAATATTACAAAGAAGTTATAAAAAGGTTTATGTATACATGTTTATATCTTATATTTCCTTTTTTAAAGAAAGAGGGAATTCGCAAACAAACATTACAAGAATCAGTAAAATTAATAAATACAACATATACAGAACTAATTGAATATTTAATGAAGGATTATTTCTATGGTGATGATTTCATTAAACTATCGGACAATTCTATAAGAGCTATCGAACAATTGGAAAATATTTTAAAAAAAATAAAAGAATCTGGGAGAAGTAAATGAATTTTACACATACTCGTTACTCTGATTTAATTATAGTAACCGTTACCGGTATTGGCGAGTATGGGGATGATGTGAAATTAATAAAATTACTTGAAAAGCAGATCCCTGAAAAAATTTCAACTGTTGCAATTAACTTTTCACAGGTTGATACCATAAATTCTGCAGCAGTTGCAGCTATTATGTATCTTTTAAAATATGGTGATGAACATAATTTTGATGTTGTTTTTTATGCTGCTAATGATAAAATATATATGATTCTTGAAAGAGCATTGACTAAATATTCAATAAACATTTTTACCGAAGATGAATTTTATAAAAAATACAATATTACAGTTTAAAGAGGTAAGCCATGATTTTTACGAAAAAAGAAGAAGAAAACCGATGCATATTTATTATCAGTGAACAATTAAATCCAAGAACTTTGAAGGAATTAATTGAAGAAATGCACAATTTTTTACAGAATGACAGCCGTGATGCTATAATTGATATGACCAATGTTGAAGTTGTTGATTCGACAATTTTAGCTGGCTTTATGACATTGTATAACAATTTCAATAACAATCGAAGAAAGTTCAGAATAATAAATGCTAATAATTATGTAAAACGGGTTATAGAATTAGCTTCACTTGAAACATTTCTTCTGGAGGAGTAGATGAAATTATTGCCCAACGGTTTTAGCAGAAGGAAGGGACCTCTTGTATTAATAATAATGGATGGTATTGGAATTGGGCCACATGATGAAGGTAATGCTTTCTTTCTTGCACGTACTCCTGTGTTAGATAAATTAATGCAAACCTGCCCCTATACAACATTGAAAGCACATGGGACTGCAGTAGGACTTCCATCAGATGCCGATATGGGCAATTCAGAAGTTGGCCACAATGCGCTAGGTGCTGGCAGGATTTTTGATCAGGGCGCAAAGCTTGTTGATAAAGCTATTGAATCTAAACAGATATTTTCAACTGAAATATGGCACAAATTACTTGAAAAACCAGTTAATACAGGAACAACGTTGCATTTTATTGGCCTACTATCAGATGGTAATGTACATTCGCATATCAATCACCTCTTTAAACTCATTGAACAGGCTGCTAAAGAAGGAGTAAAAAAAATCCGTGTACATATTTTATTAGATGGAAGAGATGTTCCTGAAACATCAGCCTTGCAATATGTTGATAGCTTAGAGAAATTTCTGCATACTTTTAATCAAAACGGTTTTGATTTCTGTATTGCCTCTGGTGGTGGAAGAATGGTAACCACCATGGACAGATATGAAGCTGACTGGAATATTGTAAAACGTGGCTGGGATGTACATGTCTTAGGTAAAGGAAGAGCATTCACTTCTGCTACTGAAGCCATAGAAACATATAGAAAAGAACAACCTGGTATAACCGACCAGTATTTGCCTTCATTTGTTATTGCAAAAGATGGCAAGCCAGTTGGGCCAATTATTGATGGCGATTCGGTAATCCTGTACAATTTCCGTGGTGACAGAGCTATCGAAATTTCCCGTGCTTTTGAAGAAAAGGATTTCAATAAATTTGACAGAGAACGTTTCCCGGATATAGTTTTTGCTGGTATGATGGAGTATGATGGTGATCTTCATATTCCCAAAAATTATCTGGTATTTCCTCCTTCTATAGATAAAACCATAAGTGAGTATTTGGTTCATAACGGTTGCAGACAATTTGCAATATCTGAAACACAAAAGTTTGGGCATGTTACGTACTTCTGGAATGGTAATAGAAGCGGCATGTTTGATCAAAACTACGAAACGTATCAGGAGATACCCTCTGACAGGGTGCAATTTAATGAGCGTCCATGGATGAAGGCAGCTGAAATAACCGATGCTGTAATTGATGCAATCAACAGTGCTAAATATGATTTTATTCGTTTAAATTATGCTAATGGTGATATGGTAGGTCATACAGGCATATTAGAAGCAGCCATAATTGCTGCTGAAACCGTTGATTTGTGTATTGGGCGACTACTGCATGCAATAGACAATACCGGATCTATTGCCATCATTACTGCTGATCATGGTAACCTTGATGAGATGTATGAAAAAGATGCTAAAACTGGAACAATAAAAATTGATAAAAAGACAGGTAAACCACAGCCAAAAACATCGCATACATTAAATCCAGTTCCATTTATTATTTATGATTCTCAGTATAATGGTGAATATACACTCACAACCCATAAAGAACAGGGACTGGCAAATGTTGCTGCAACAATCTGTACGTTATTAGGTTTCCACTCACCTGAAGAGTATTATCCATCATTGGTTTCACTTACAAAATAACATGAATATTGTGTTTATTACAAGTGAGGCTTACCCCTTTGCCAAGACAGGAGGTCTTGCTGATTATTCCTATTCACTTCCAAAAGCATTGGCAAAGCGTGGCCATACCGTTCATCTTTTTTTGCCCCGATATTATTGTGTTGATAAACAAAAGTTTCAATGCACATTAATTGGTAAACCTTTAGCAGTACCAATAGGTAATGGTATTCGATGGTCAGGGATATATTATACAAGTTACCTGGAAGGTGTCCACACGTATTTTATTGAGCATGATGATTACTACGGACGTGATGGTTTATATGACTACAATGGAGTATCATACAATGACAATGCCGAACGCTTTATATATTTTTGCAGAGCTTGTATTGAAGCATTAAAACAATTGGCGATAGTTCCGGAAATAATCCACTGTAATGATTGGCAAACTGCGTGTATTCCACTATTTCTTAATACACACTATGCAAATGATTATGTACTAAAAAAAGCAAAATCAATACTCACTATTCATAACGTTGGCTATCAGGGGGTGTTTGGTAAAGAGGTATTGGGATTAATGCAGCTCTCTGAAGAATTATTTAATCCTGAAAATATTGAATTTTTTGGCAAGGTTAATTTATTAAAGGCTGGCTTAGTTAATGCTGATAATCTTGTTACTGTAAGCAAAAAATATGCACAGGAAATACAAGAAACTGAGTATGGATATGACCTTGCACCAATATTTAAAAAATATAATCAAAAGCTATCGGGTATTCTTAATGGTGTTGATTACGAACACTGGAATCCAGAAACAGACGATTTCATCCCTTATAAGTATTCAATTCATAATCTAACTGGAAAGCAAAAGTGCAAAAAAGCTCTAAAAAATTTTTATGGATTAAAAAATGACAATGTTCCCATAATAGGATGCATAAGTCGTTTGACATATCAAAAAGGGATAGATATTCTTATAAATACACTGGATTGGCTTTTTTTTGATGAAAAAGAAGTACAATTTGTTATTGTTGGAAGTGGCGAACAGTGGATTGTTGACAGATTTGAGGCATTACGTGCAATGTTTCCTGATAGAATTGGTGTTTGGTGGGGATATAACGAGAAACTTGCACACTTAATAGAAGCTGGTAGCGATTTTTATGTTATGCCTTCTCGTTATGAACCTTCTGGTTTAAATCAGATGTATAGTTTAGCATATGGTACTATTCCTATAGTACGTGCAACAGGAGGACTTGACGATTCAATTGAACAATTTGATGAAAAACTAAAAACTGGCAATGGATTTAAATATAAAAATAATGATAGTGCTGAACTTTATACAACCATTCGTCATGCACTGAGAGTATATAAAAATAAAGTTATTATGAATAAATTAATTAATAACGCAATGTTATTTAAAAGAAGCTGGGATGATACGGCAAAAGAATATGAAGAGTTATATAATATTATTTCTCAAAATAATTAGTAAAGTGGTTATAGTTTTTTTTGTAATATGCATTATTTTAAATGACTTAATTTCTTTTCATGCTAATGCTCAGATTAAATCTAAGAAAACAGATGATAATACCATTGAATATTATAATGTTCAGCATAATAAAAAGACTAAAATCACCAAAGTTGATCTATCAAAAAATCCCTATGATACAATTATTATCAATATTTGTAAAATTGAAAATATTGACCCTCAGCTAATACGCTGCATTATTAAAGTTGAATCCAATTTCAATAAAGATGCCGTTTCTGTATCTGGTGCCATGGGATTAATGCAACTTATGCAGGAAACTGCGCAGGCATATAATGTACAGGACCCATTTGATCCCCATCAGAATATTCAAGCTGGTGTAAAACATTTTAAGTCGTTATTATCTGTTTTCAAAAATGATATTGTTTTGGCTTTAGCTGCTTATCATGCAGGTTTAGGAATTGTAAGAAAAAAAATGGCTGTTCCAAATATAAAATCAACTATTACATACGTTAATGATGTAATGAAACTATATCAGCCAGATGAAAATTACAATTATTCTGCGAAAATAGAAAAGCTATATATGCATATAATGCCAGATGGAACAATAAATATTACACAGTAAGACCAATAATTAGGCTAACCCTTTACGAATTTCATTGATTTCAAATAGTGCCATTTTATTATCAGGGTCAATATTTGCAACGCGCTCAAAAATCTGTAAAGCATCCTGATACATGCCTATTTTCTTATAGGCCATACCTAATGCAAATAATGCATTGGTGAAGTTGGGGTCCAAACTTTGAGCTTTTTCAAGCAATTGTATTGCTTTTTCATAGTTCATCATCTGATAATAAGCTGCACCACCAACGTAATATGCATATTTATTTCGTTTATCCATTTCTAAATATTGTTCAATCAATTCAGTTGCCTTGCCAAAGTTATTTACTCTGAAATAGTTTTTTGCTAAATTATATATAAGTTTGCGATTATTGGGATAGAGAGCCAAACTTCTTTCTAAATAATCAATTGCTTCATAATATTTATGTTCATCAATTAATTTTTTTGCCTGTTTTATAATATCAACAGCTTCATCCCTTGCCAATTCAATAACCAGTAAGGTTATATCATCTTCTACAGGAGCTTTTCCTTTGAAACGTTGTACATCTTCAATTATAAAGCTTGTAAAATCTTCCAGTGAAAGATGCCTGTTTTTTACTGCAACTTCTTGTAGTCGCTCCACAGAATATTCTTCACGCTCTATGTTGGCAGCTTCAGGTATACCATCCGTATATAGTAATAGACGGTCACCATATTTTAATTTTGTTTCTTTTTCTTCATACGTTTCTCTAGCTTCTTCAATAGCACCTATAAATAATCCATTGGTATCAAGAAGCTCTGTCCTGCCTTCATCAGAACGTATCAAAATTGCTTTTTGATGGCTTGCATTAGCATAGGTAACATTATAATCATCGTCTATAACCACAAAAAAAGCAGTCATATAATCCTGAGTTTTGATATGTTCAAGGATGTTTTGATTGACTTCCTGGAATATCCTTTTTGGTGAATCATATTGCTGAGTTGCAGAACTAAATGAAATTTTTGCCATCGACGTAATAAGTGCAGCTGGTATACCATGGCCAGATACGTCAGCAACCAGTATTCCTAATTTATCTCCTTTCATCTGATATACATCATAAAAGTCACCACCAATCTTTTCCATAGCAATATATCGTACTGAAAATTTAAGCTCATTCCAGTCATCGATACGGCCTGGCAATATACTGCGCTGTATATTGCTAGCTATCTCTAATTGTTTCTGAATCATGTCATCTTTTTCTTTAAGGCTTGCCAGTGCTTCGCGCAGTTCTTCTGTTCGTTGTTCAACTTTTAACTCTAAGTTTTTTCTGTGTTCTTCAATTTCTTTTGCCATCTCCAGGATTGAAAATTCTATTTCGGCAAACTCCCTTTCATAAGACATTACTCTGAACCATGCTTCCTGTCCTGAGGAAATTCTTTTTGTAACAATACCCATTTCATCCAGAATTCGCATAACCGAATCTGAATTTATATACATGAGAAAAACACCAGCAACAATAGAAACTAAGAAATATGTTAGAATATTTATATATCGTGTTTCTTCATATAACCGGTGCTGTTCCATCATTGCAGCAAACGTTAAAAGAGTTATAATCATAAGTATGATGAAAAAGCTAAATTTAATCCGCAAACCAATTAATCCACGAGGATAAATATTAATATTACGTTGACGTAATTCCTGATATACCAGTGCTCTGTGTGGATTGGTAATAATTTCAGTTAATAAATATGTTGACATACCGTATAATACAACAACAACTAAAACACCAATGGTTACTATCTTGATACCAATTTTCATTTTAATTATGGTAAAGGTACCATGTGTAATCATGTCATAGTAGCCAAATCCCATTAAAAAAAAGCCGCACAATGTACCAAATAGTGATGCTGCAACCATATTGTACATCGGAAGATGTGACAATTGGATATACAATACCTGGAGATTCTCATCTGAAAGAGATGGATTGAGTGTCCCCCCCTTAAATGCATTATTAACATCACGTAAAGATTTAAAAAATGCAGGAATTCCTAAAGGGGTTAAAAAACCAAATGTTATATAATGCAGTAAAGTTGGAATAAGCACCGCTAAAGGCATCCACTTTATAGCAAGTGAATGCATTTCATTATACTCAGAAAGTATAAATGATGTGCCAAGATAATATCCAAATACTGCACTCATCCATCCACCAAAAATAGTAAAAAAACATAATGCAAATGTATACGAAAATTTCTTATTTAACCATTCAAATATATTCATAATCATGTTTCCTTTATAATTATCATGGACAATATTTAGGTTTATTATTAATAATCGACATTACAATCATATATTGAAAATACGAAAAATCATAGTATTTATTCCTGCATGTAAAAATATCAACATGAATAAAATTAATGTACAATTTAGTCTCAATAAAATAACGATACGTTATAATTAATAAACATATAATACTTTTTAACAGATAGTTTATTATTAAAAAATATCAAGAACTTTTTATGACATAAAGTAGATTTAATCTAAATCAGTATGATTGAAATATTTTTTTATCAGGAAGGCGTAAGCAAGTTAATGGGCCACCGTAAGCAGCACCGGTGTCTATACCAATAATATTTTTGTGTACATCATCATAAATTTCAGAAATCGGTAGGCCAGTAATATTAACAGTTGTTGTATGCCCAAATACTACCAGTTTTGGCCATCGGTACTGTTTTAAATAGAAATCTTCTCTAATCCATATCATATCATAGGAAGATTGCAACTCAACTGGTATACCAGGCCGCATGCCTGCGTGTAATGCAATAAAATCATCAGTTTCATAATATAATTTCAAACTATTGAAAAATGCTTTATGATCTTCTGGCAATTGTAATGAACCCACCATTTGTATATAAGAATCTATTGTTGCCTGTCCACCATTATACATATACAATGGAATTTCTCTACCTTGCAGATAATCCAGAAACATGGATTCATGATTACCACGTAAATAAACTGTGTTGTAGTTGTGTTGTAAATCAATTAAAAATTCTATAACTTCAAAAGAATGTTTTCCGCGATCAATATAATCGCCCAAAAAAATGATTGTATCATCATCAGTAATATGCTTCTTTATTTTTTCAAAAAGCCCTGATAATTTGTTATAATAACCGTGTATGTCACCAATAATATAGAACATTCATGGATTGCTCAATTCTTTATAAAGAGTATTAATGTATTGTTTACCCGCATTATAGTCAACAATGTCATACAAACCAAATATCCATTCTTTATACTGGGCTATATAACAGTAAATATCGCCACATTTTTTAAAAGCTATTTTTACTTTACCTGATTCTAAAATCATCAGCGTACTATCGTTTTTTAAAATTGCATCAAAATTTTGTGATGCATCAATATTTGTAGAATAAATTTTAAAAAATACCATGATGTCTTTAGATTCAATAATTTTTTTACCAACCACAATGTTTTTTAAATATGGAATTTGTGAAATACCTTCATTGAATAGTATTATGCTATCGATGTCACAATATTTCGATATCCTGACAACATAATCAGGTATGGCGTGAGCACTTTGGATTTTTTGTAGTATTGTTTCAATTATGCTTTTTTGAGTTTGTATAAAATCAAGATCGTTCGTTTCAACTTTTAAAAAAATATTTCCTTTAAATGCGATACTCTTATTTTTCCAGTATATGCTGTAATCGTTTTTATAGAAAGATTTTTCCACGTAAATCCTTTCACGTGTAAATAACCCATAAGCATCATCAACTGTTACTGTTCTGGCGATAGTTACTGTTAAAAAAAATGAACTGTTATTAATTGACTGATAATCGCCTTTAACTATTTCCATGACGTTATAGTATTTATAATAATCAGGTGAAATGTTCCCGATAGCATCATTATTAGTAAGAGTAATACTTTTTACCAGTTTCCAGGTATATAATTCTGTTTCACTGGGTAAGAGGTCATTTGTTTCCTGTTTTGGTTCAAAAAAGGAAAGACATGCAATAGTATTTGATATAAATAGTATGAGTACAATTTTAGCGATATTGTTTTGGATCAAGCGCATCCTGCAATCCTTCTCCAACTAAATTGTAAGATGTGATAGTTATGAATATAGCAAATCCTGGGATCAAAGTCAACCACCATGCAAAATCAATGAAATCCCGTGATTGTGATAATATATCACCCCAGCTTGGTGTTGGTGGTTGTACTCCAAATCCTAAAAAGCTTAATGACGACTCAATAAGTATGGTAGAAGCTATACCAAATGTTGCTGATACCATAACAGGTGCCATGGCATTAGGTAGTATATGTTTAAAAATAATCCAGTAATCTCGTGCACCAAGCGCTTTTGAAGCAATAACAAAATCCTGTTCACGTAGTTTAAGAAATTCACCACGTACAATACGGGCAATACCTGTCCAGCCTGTTATGCCAATAACAATCATAACGTTAAGCAGACTCTGACCCCATAGCGCCAGGATAGTAAGGATTAAAAAAAACGTTGGGAAACACATAACAATTTCTATAATACGTGAGATAATAATATCCACCCATCCTCCATAAAATCCAGCTAAAGCACCAATAATTATACCTATAGATACATAAATGAATACCGCCACAAATCCAACAAAGATAGATACACGAGTGCCATATAACATGCGTGCTGCTAAATCTCTACCCTGCTCGTCAGTTCCTAAAATATGTTTAGCACTGGGTGGCATAACGATTGCATTGAGGTCATATTCAGAATATGAATATGGTATTGGTGGAAATATTTTGAATCCCTCTATTTTTTTTAAATCTAAACCTGAAAATTCAGGATATTCAAACAGAATTGGAAAATAAAGTTTATCTTTGTAAATTAAAATATAAGGTTTGTTGTTGGCAATTAACGGTGCACATAATGCAATTACAAATAGAAAAATAACAATACCAAGACCAACTACAGCCAGTTTGTTTTGTTTAAAGCGTTTCCATACAATTGACCAGTAGCCTTTCATTGTTTAGCCTCCAGTCGTATACGAGGATCGGCAATTGCATACATAATATCTGCAAGGAAAATACCAATGAGCGTTAAAAAGGCCGAAATTGAGGTTATGGCCATGATAATAGGAATATCTCGTGAAAGTATGGATTCAAATGCCAGCATACCCATTCCAGGTATTGAAAAGATAGATTCTACTATCACACTGCCACCTAAAAGACCAGGTAGCATGGTTGCCATAAGTGTCAATAATGGAATTAAAGAATTTCGGAAAGCATGAACAAATAAAACCTTTTGTTCTGATAGTCCTTTTGCACGTGCTGTAATAATATATTGCTGATTAATAACATCCAGCATTGTTGCCCGTGTGTAGCGTGATAGAAATGCAAAACCACCATAGGTTAATGTTACTACTGGCAGAATTAAATGCCACAGTATATCCATTGCTTTCTGAAAAAGATTTAACTGCTCAAACCAGTCTGAATATAAGCCGCCTAATGGGAATAAATTCAGATAATCCCCACCACTCAGGTATTTTAGCAACAACAGCGCAACCCAGAATGAAGGTAACGAATAAAGCAAAAATAGTGTCAGGCTTATAATCCTGTCCTGCACTGTATCTTTTTTTATTGAAGAATAAATGCCCAATGGGATAGAGATAATATACACTATAATGATAGAAAGAATGTTCAATGCTAATGTAATTGGCAATGCATCGGCAATATGGGATATAACTTTACGCCCATCTTTACGTGAAGTTCCAAAATCAAGTTTTACTGTTTTATAAAACCATTCTGCATAACCCACAATTACTGGCTTATCAAGCCCATAGAGTTTCTTTTCCTGTTCAAATATCTCTTTTGAAAGGGATCCTGCTTTCAATTCACCTTCTACACCTGCTCGTAAAGAAGTATAATCGCCAGGTGCCAGCCGTATCATAAGATATGTAATACATGTTATGCCAATAAATGTTGGTATGATAATAAGAATTCGTTTTAAAATATAGTATTTCATTTTTACTGCTTGACCTTCCATTCAGTATAATTCAGGCCTCTTTTATGGACAATAACATTATCAAACCGTTTGCTGACAACCACCAGTGCTGGAGTACAATATAAAAATGTATAGGGTTGCTCGTCATGAATTATTTCATGGAAACGCCTGTACATTTTAATACGCTTTTCTACATCAAACTCTTTGCGGGCTTTTTCAATAATTTCATCTGCTTCGGCATTAACAAAATAACAAAAATTTGATCCCGCCTGCACCTGTGATGAATGCCATAGCTGGTAGGGGTCGCCTTCCCATGACAATGACCAGCCCAGGGTAACTGCATCAAAATCACGTTTATCAACTTTATTTACAAAAACAGCCCATTCATAACGGTTTATGTCCATCTGAATGCCAACCTTTGAAAAATCTTCTTTCAAGATGGTTGCCAGCCGTTCAGCAAACTTGCTTGCTGAAGCGATAGTCAATGTAAATTTGAAGGCTACACCATTTTTATCAAGGATGCCATCCCCATTACTATCGCTCCAGCCTGCCCTGTGCAATATTTCCTTAGCTTTTATAGGATCGTATGGCAAAGGCTGTATATCATGGTTATAATATTTATCATGAATATAAAATGGGCCAGTAACGACTGTCCCCAATCCAAACAACAAGCTATCAAGAATTGCCTGACGGTTGATTAACATGGTCAGCGCTTTACGAACATTTTTATCTTTAAATAAAGGATTGCGTGCATTCCACCCAATGTAGTTATAATATGGCTGATAGTACATAAATTTATAAAAAGATTCCTGAAAATGCTTTGAATTTGTCTGCCGTACCCACTGTATTGGCCTCAATGCCATGACATCAAGCTCGCCTTTTTTTAGCATCTGTAGTGCAACATTGGGTTCGGGAATTATTTTATATACTATGCGCTTTATATCTGGCTTTGGACCCCAGTATCTATCGTTCACAACTAGTTCAATGGTTTTTCCTGTATTCCATGTTACAAATTTATAGGGTCCTGTACCAATAGGGAAACGGTTGTTTTTATGAATATTGAAATCGGTTCCATCATCAAATATATGTTTGGGAACGATAGGAATGCTTCCACAGATTTCAAGCGCTAGGAAGTAAGGCTTAGCATACGTAAATTCAACAATATACGGAGAAATTTTTTTTACACTTTTTACATCAATATAATACACTTTTAACGGTGCATTAGCAACACGTGGATCTTTTATTATCTTGAATGAATATACAATATCATCGGCTGTAAAAGGTTTTCCATCACTCCAGTAAATGTTTTCTTTAAGATAAAAGCGGTAATGCAATTTATCTGATGATATTTCCCATTTTGTAGCCAGTTGTGGTTTTAACTCTAATGTATCATAATCCCTATCAAGCAGTGTTTCATATATATATGAATTAATTGAAGAAGCTATAGCTTCATTTGAAGTTATGGGGTTAAGATGCCCTGGTTCAGCTGAAATATGAATATATAAAGTATATGGATCACGCACTGATTCAAAGCGTGTGCAGGAAGACAGGATAATAATTAGTATTATATAACATAGTCTTATATAAGATTTCATCATATCACTACAACAACCTTGTTATGTAAAGTGAGTTGCTTACTGTAACTTTCTCTGAAACTAATAATTAACGAATGTATTATATTGAATTATGTTTCTTAAAGAAAAGATTTGTTTCATTTTTTATTACAAATGAAAGACCAAGCAACGCTATCAAATTTGGGAATGCCATGAGCCCATTCATTATATCAGTTAACGTCCATACTGTTTCTAATTTTCCGATAGCTCCTATAAAAACAACTATCACCCATAATACTCTATATGGCTTTATTGCCTTTTCACCTGCAATGTATTCAACCGATTTTTCACCGTAGTATGCCCATCCTAAAATAGTGGAATACGCAAAAAATATAAGGCTGAGAGAAACAACAATACCACCCCAGGTTCCTGGTAAGCCCAAACTAAAAGCATGTTCGGTCAATGCTGCGGCTGTTTTTCCACTTTCCCATGCACCAGTTACCAGGATAACCAGACCCGTAAACGTACACACAACAATGGTATCAATAAAAGTCTGCGTCATTGAAACCAGAGCCTGCCTTACCGGTTCATCAGTCTTTGCTGCTGCAGCAGCTATTGGTGAGCTACCCAAACCAGATTCATTGGATAATAAACCTCTGGATACACCCATCTGCATAGCCATTTTAACAGTAGCACCAGCAAATCCACCAGCAGCAGCTACAGGCGTAAATGCATGCACAAATATAAGTTCAAAAGCATGTAGAATATTAACCCGGTAAATTATTAATATTATTGTTCCGGCTATTATATAAAATAAAATCATTATTGGAACTATCGCCGAAGCTGCCCGGGCAATACTTTTGATGCCACCCATAATAACAAGAAACGTTAAAATAAAAAGTACAATACCGGTAATCCAGTGATCGATGTTAAAGGTTGCTTTCATAGCTTCAGCAACGGAGTTTGATTGTATCATGTTGCCTGTACCAAATGCAGCACATGCAGCAAATACAGCAAATATCATGGCAAGCCAGTTATTCTTTAATCCTTTTTCTATATAATACATTGGGCCACCTGACATGGTTCCCAGTGCATCAACTTCACGATATTTGACGGCAAGAACTGCTTCGCTATACTTTGTGGCCATTCCAAATAACCCTGTAAGCCACATCCAGAACATTGCACCTGGCCCACCTATAGCAATGGCTGATGCAACACCAGCAATATTTCCAGTACCAACAGTAGCAGCCAGTGCTGTCATTAAAGCCTGAAAATGTGAGATATCACCAGGATGTGCGCCAAATTCCTTTCGTTTAATTAGTGCCAGGTACAAAGAAGAAAGCAGTGTCCTGAATTGTAATCCTTTGAGCAATACAGTAAGATATATTCCTGTTCCAAGCAGTAAAATGATCAGTGGAGTTCCCCACACAAAATCGCGTATCTGATTTAAATATTCCATAGTATACCTTGATAAAAAATTTGTATCGTTTTACATTGATGCTATATTGTTACCCTATCCGTCAAGCAGTAATTTTACTAACAATTCAAATTATCTTTTTTACTTGATTATTTTCCTTATTGAAGGAAAATTTGCTTTTTCTTCTATTTATTATTAACTATATGTTTTAGTATGAGGTTTGTATGATTGATAGATATTCACGCAAACAAATTGCCAGTATATGGTCACTGGAAAATAAATTTAAAATATGGCTTGATATTGAGATAGCCGCCTGCGAAGCAAATGCACAGTTTGGCGTTATACCGCCGCAGGATTTAGCAATAATCAAAGAAAAAGCTAATTTTAATGTTTCGCGCATTGAAGAGATAGAAAATCAGGTACATCATGATGTGATAGCATTTTTAACCTGTGTTGCCGAATATGTAGGACCATCAAGCAGATACATTCATTATGGCCTCACATCAAGTGATATAGTTGATACTGCACTCTCAATTCAGATGAAACAGGCTGGTGAAATAATACTTAATGATATCGACCAGCTTCTGGAAGTACTGAAAAAATTAGCACTGAAATACAAACATACTCCATGTATGGGGCGATCACATGGCGTTCATGCAGAACCAACGACATTTGGCACCAAGATGGCATTGTATTATCATGAATTTTTACGTAATCGTAAACGGATGCAGGATGCTATCGACGAAATATCATATGGAAAACTTTCAGGTGCTGTTGGCACGTTCAGCAATATTGATCCGCGTGTTGAAGAGATAGTTTGTAAAAAATTAGGCCTTAAACCTGATCCAATATCAACGCAAATAATCCAAAGAGATAGACACGCACACTATATGTCAGCTGTAGCTATTTGCGCAGGAACACTGGACAAATTGGCAACCGAAATACGCCACCTGCAGCGGACTGAAGTTCGAGAAGTTGAAGAACCTTTTCAGAAAGGCCAAAAAGGATCATCGGCAATGCCTCATAAACGAAATCCCATCTTGTGCGAGAGGGTATCTGGGTTATCACGGGTAATAAAGGCAAACCTTATGGTTGCGTTGGATAATATGACGTTGTGGCATGAACGTGATATATCACATTCATCAGCCGAGCGTGTTATACTTCCTGACAGTACTATTGCTCTTGATTATCTGCTTTCAAAAATGATATTTATCCTTGAAAATCTTCATGTATATCCTGATGCCATGATGAAAACTATTGAAAAAACAGGTGGGTTGTTTTATTCACAGGGTTTATTACTTAAACTGGTAGAAAAGGGCTATACCCGTGAAGAGGCATACCAGATAGTTCAGGATAATGCAATGAGAGTGTGGAATGCAGGAGGCTCTTTAAAGGAACTATCGCTCAATGATGAAAGGATAACTGCAAAACTTTCACATGTTGAAATAGAAGAAATATTCAAACTGGAAAATTTCTTACATAATATTGATTATGTATTTAAAAAGGCTGGTTTGCAATAAAAAAATCAAACACTTCAGCCTGAAACGGCGGAAGTAGATGTTTCATCATATCTTAAAACGCTCAATAACTTTTTTAAGCTCTGCAGCCATAGATTCAAGTTCTGATGAAGTGTTTGTCAGATTTTCAGATAGAGCAACAAACTGGCCAGCAACTGCATTAACGTTTTCAATGGATTGGACTATCTTTTTGGTATTATCACTCAATTCAGCCATTGATAGCGATAGTCCTTTTGAAAACTCACTGGCACTGGTAATACCTTCATGAATCTTTGCAAAGTCTTGAACCCTTTGATTAATTGTTTCCATAAAACCTGTTATTAATGTTACACTGCGTTCAATATCCTGCATAATGTTCATCAATACTTTCCGCATGGTGTCCATCATGCTCATGTTGCTATTCATTGCTGTGTTGCCTTCATTAATTATTTTAGAAATTTCCTTAAGGTTTTGGGAAGTTCTGTCTGCAAGCCGTGAGATTTCTTCTGCAACCACTGCAAATCCTCTGCCATGTTCACCAGCCCTTGCTGCCTCAATTGATGCATTGAGTGACAAAAGGTTAACCTGTTCAGCAATATCAGATATTAAACCTATAACATTCATAATATTTTCAAAGAAAGAAGCTATTTGCCTGGATGATTCTGCCGTACTAGTTACAAGATTTTCACTGTCATGAGCGCTTTTTTCAACTCCTCTTATTGCGACAATGACCTGCTGTGCATCGTTATTTAATATATTCATTGCGGCATTAAGATTATTAACAATATCTTCAAGATTTTTCAGGATATCACTTTGCTTATTGGCATCAGAAGCAATTGTATAGAAGGAACTGGATACTTCGGCTATAATTGAAGTAACCTGTTCAATATTTTGTGCCTGTTGTGAAGCCTCTTCTTTTATTGATTTTCCAGAGAATGCTAAAGCTTCGGATGAAATGAGTACCTTCTCGCTGAGTTCGTTTGATTTTTGTATAAATTCAATAATTACTTCCCTGAAACCAATAAAACTTCGTATAAAATCTTCCATGATGTCACGGGATTTTATTAATGTAATTTCCTCTGACAGGTCGCCTTTGGTTGCTTTTTGCAAGGCTGGCATAGCTATATCGATAGCTTTTGAAAGTTTCATCAGTTGTTTATTAATAAGATATCTGATAATTAAATTTACAACTATCATGCCAAGTATTATAAAAAATAAACTCCTGTATACAGTTTTATACAATATCTTTTCATTAAAGGCAGCAATTATAGTACGATTGCTCTCAGGTATATAATAACCAAATAGTATAGCTTGATTGCCATCAAATACACCTTCTATTTTTGGATACCTCATTGTTTTAATATTTTTTGTAAATTGCAGGGTATCATTATATAAAAATTGTGGCTGGTTTCCATTTTTTATTGTTTGGGTAATGGGTAATGATATAAATTCATCTCTATTACTCATAACAACAGTATTATCTTCTGTAACAAGAATTACACCTTCATATTCTTTAATCACCGTAGGTATACTTTGAGTAAAAATTTCATCATTATCTAATTTAATTGTAGTAAAACTATCATTAATTCTTGCTGAAAGTAATGAATCAACGTTTGATTTATCTATACGGTAAAATAATACAAGAAGGAATACTGATGTCAATAGAGTTATAGGTATGACTATGCTTATAATTTTACTACGAAGTCTTTGAACTGCTACCGGTATACCAAAACGTCCCAGGGGATATGTCCTGGTATACCATACCTGCATTGAATTAAAACCTATGAATAAGAACACAAATACTAAAATAAAGAAAACATAAAAATGATAATATAAGTTATTGTATCCAAATTTAAAATACATTAAGAAAAACAAAGGGATATATACAATAATTAAATATCCCATATTAAGTAACATTGTTTGCTGTGCACTTGTCTTAAATTTATTAAATATCTTTTCATACCTTTGTGGGTCATCACTTTCAAATAATCGTAGTATACTTTTAACCATCCACATATAATAAGTGAATAATGATGAAAAAGATATAACCCATAAAATAATAAATGATACTAACAACCTGATATCTTTAAATAATGGGAAAGACGTACTCATAATTATTACAAATAGTAATGCATTAAATAAAATAACACCACTACCGTATTTCTGGAATTGTCTGATGATTTGTTTCGGTTGCATGTATTTAACCTATAAAAAATATAATTAATAAATGGTTAAAATAATGTAACGTAATTATAGAAAAAAACAATAATTATATTATAATATACTATAATTTTACAGTTAAAACATATATAATTTTAAATTAATGTCAAATTTAACACTGAAAAGACATACTTAAGCTTTTCCACCGATAACAAGCATAATATGGGAATAGTTTACTCAGCCAGACGTTATACCAAAATTAACTATTGGGAAAACATAAAGAAATGTATTATTGATTCAATATCAACTTTTACTTGACTAATATCCTTTTATACATATAGACATTGACAGTGTATTATAAACATGAGGTAACTATGAATTATCCATTGAAAAATCTTAAAATATTAGATTTCACCTATCTCCTTCCTGGTCCGTATGGTACCATGATGTTAGCTGATTTGGGTGCTGATATAATCAAAGTGGAAAATCCCAACAACCCCGATATGTTGAGGATGCTTCCACCTGTTGTTAACGGTATCTCAGCTGTGTATGCGCATATCAACAGGGGTAAAAAGTCGTTAGCACTGGACTTAAAATCTCCTGAAGCAAAAGATATCATATACACACTTGTAAAAGATTATGACATTATTATTGAACAGTTCAGGCCCAAAGTGCTGGAAAAGTTGGGTTTTGGATATAATGATTTAAAAACAATTAACTCTTCTATAATATATTGTTCATTGACAGGTTATGGGCAAACAGGAAGTTACGCTCAGCGAGCAGGACATGATATCAACTACATGGCACTATCTGGAGTTGATTCCTTTTCAGGAAAGAAGATTACAGGCCCTTCCCTTCACGGCATTCAGATTGCTGACATAGCCAGTGGTGCCAAGAATATGGTAATTGGAATATTAGCAGCATATATAAAACGACAAGCTACCGGAGAAGGAGATTATATTGACATTTCAATTACTGATGGTGTATTTGCTATGAGTGCTTTTACAACAGCCGCATACCTGGAAGGTGAACCATTACCACAACCTGAAACGCAAATGCTCAATGGTGGTGGAATATATGATTACTATGCAACATCCGATGGACGTTTTTTATCAGTAGGGCCAATTGAACCAAAGTTTTTCCAGACTTTTTGCCAGGCAATTGGCTATAATGATATACTGCAAAATGTAGATTTTTCACCTGAAACTGTACATCGCCACAAAAAAAGGATTGCTGAAATAATAGCAATGCAACCGTTATCTCACTGGATTGAAGTATTTTCAAACGTTGATGCTTGTATAGAACCAGTAAGAACACTTGAAGAAGCCATAAACAATCCCCCGCTTTCTGAGCGTGATATGATAGTTTCAATTACCAGTGATAATGGAACTGTGTTTAAACAGATTGGAAATCCAATTAAGTTTTTATCTCAAAAATATATTGCATATTCAGCCGGAGTGCCGCTAGGTTATAATAATGATGAAATTTTACAATCTATTGGCTATAATAAACAACAAATTCAACAACTATATGCTAAAAATGTGATAGCTAAATGTAATTAAAGTATCCTATGAAAATGAAAATACCAAAAACATTTACCATAGTGACCTTTGGCTGTCAGATGAATAAAAGCGATTCTGAATTAATGGAAGTTTCACTGGCACAGGAAGGTTTTGAAAAAAGCACTACATATGGTGATATCATCATATTCAACACCTGTTCAGTCCGCAAACACGCAGAGGACAGAGCCCTGGCTCATATTGTTGAAACCCGTAATACCAATAAGCATTCTATCATTGTTGTTGCTGGCTGTATGGCACAACGTTTAAGCTGGGAATTACGAAATAAATACAACGTTGATTTAGTTGTTGGTCCATATCACTCGCCAAACATTGGAACAATTATCAAAAATTTTATCCAGAATCAGAGTATCAGCGAGTACACATCACAGGATGTTAAGGATTTTGCATCACGGATTCATCCTTCACTGGTTACTCATAAGGATGAATTACCATGGCATAAGTGGGTTACCATATCACACGGATGTGAAAATTATTGTGCATACTGCATTGTTCCTTATGTTCGCGGTAAGCTCATATCATTCCCTTCACAACAGATTATTGATTACTGTAAACTGCTTATTGACAATGGAATAACTGAAATTACACTGTTAGGACAAAATGTCAACCAGTATGGCCATGATTCAGGCGATATACCTTTTTATACACTGCTTGAAAGCATTGCCATGTTGCCCGGGTTATATAAATTGAACTTTTTGACTTCACATCCCAAAGATTTTAATATAGAAATCCTTCATGTTATAAAAGATAATCCTGTTATTGCCCGCAGTATACATCTTCCTTTGCAAAGTGGTTCAGATACCTTACTACAGGCAATGAACCGCCAGTATACCATGAACCATTACTACTCAATAATAGCAGCAATACATAAGCTACTTCCAATGGCTTCCATATCTACTGATCTTATTGTGGGCTTTCCTGGTGAAACACAAAAAGATTTTGAGGATACAATCAATGCTGTACGCACCATACAATTTGATGAAGCATTCACCTATAAATATTCGCCGCGTGAAGGAACAAAAGCTTTTACACTACCTGATTCAGTGCCAGACACAGTAAAACAGGAAAGACTTGATATGTTAATACAAACTGTGCGTGAGATTTCACAAAAAAGATTGATGCATCACATACACACAACAACCGATATGATTGTAGAACGTATCAGCAAAAAGTCGAAAAACGAAGTTATGGGTAAAACCATTTGTAATCATCCTGTTATTATCAAAGGTGGGAAAGAAGATATTGGAAAAAAATACACAGTAACTATCGTATCATTAAAAGGTTCAACGCTCTATGGTGAGCGTAGTGCTTAAAACGATTTGTATTATAGCATTATGTACCACCACTACCTTAGCTGGTGAACAGTCTGATTTTGAAGCAATTCAAAAAGCATATCGATTAAACAGTAGCAACAAGCAGGAACTTGTAAAAAAATATTTCAAGACTTATCCCAACAGTAACTATATTCCTGATATCAGGATGCTTTTAGCTGAATCTGCTTCAACAGTGGATGGAAGCATTGCAGAATACCATAAACTACTCAATAACTATCGCTATTATGCAAAACGTGATGTAGCTTTTTTATCGTTATGTCAGCTCTATTATATAAAAAGCGATTGGGGCAACCTGCTTACTATATGCAACAAGGCAATTGCAGAGTGTAGTACCAGTAACTATCGCCCAATATTTTTACAATTACGGGCGATAGCTCATTATCATCACAACCATTATGATGATGGAATAAATGATTGTGAAAAGATACCTGAATACTCACGCCAGCTAAATACACTGGCATACAGTTTGTTCTTAAAATCAGAGATGGACCGACAGATGTACGGATATGCACGTCAATACATTAAAGGTCTTGCCGAACTGTTACATGGCTATACAGAAGCAGCTATATATCCCACCTGTTTACTGCAACTGGGACAATACTACGAATATAATAAAATGTATAATGAAGCATGGTCAACGTATAATTTTTTGATGAGCCAATTCCCTAAATCACCAGAAGCAGTGAAGGCAAATACGTATGCTCAAAATGTCAGGAAGTATAATCCTAAAACTGTTGCATTTATGCCTGATGAAAAAATTATTGCACAGAGTGAGGCTATTGATATTAAACCTGATGTAGAAGAAAATGACACACAGCAAAATCTAAAACTTTACTATACCATTTCTATTGGACCTTTTTATAATTTACAAAAAGCAAAAGAATTGCAAAAATTAATTGTCAATTATGTGGTGCCAGTACATATCGTAAGAAAAGAAAAATCTTTTGATATTTATGCAGGCCATTTCCCTTCACTTGATGAAGGTATGAGTATAAAAATACAGTTGGCTGAGGAGTTAGGCATTAACGGGTTTATAATTGAAATTTTTGAACAGGATGGGAAGCAGTATATCTATGGGCAATGATAAAGAACTAACTCCAATGATGCGACAGTATCTTGAAATCAAGCAACATTACAAAGATGAGATACTGTTTTTCAGGCTTGGCGATTTTTACGAAATGTTTTTTGATGATGCAAAGATTGCTTCAAAAGTTTTGGATATTGCACTGACTTCTAGGCAAAATGACATTCCCATGTGTGGAGTGCCATACCATGCTGCTGACAGCTACATAGCCAGGCTTATCAAAGCAGGATATCGTGTAGCAATATGTGAACAGATGGAACCACCATCTTCAAGCACTATTGTTAAGCGGGAAGTTATCCGCGTCATTACTCCAGGTACTGTTGTTGAAAGCAATCTTATTGCATCAGATGAAAACAATTACCTGGGTTCGGTGGTTATTCATAACAATACGGTTTGTACTGGATTTGTTGATGTATCTACAGGCGATTTTTTTCTTTCATCTGCAGATTATAGTCGTGAATTCATTGCAACTGAAATTTCCCGCTTTTCACCAAAAGAGATGTTATTGTACGGTTCACAGCAGGAACTTACGTTTTTGCATGACCTTTTAAAACAGCAGGATATTGCTCTGGCATCTATTAATGAATGGTATTATGATGTTGAATATCTTACTAATATAATTTGTAATATCTATGGATTAAGCAATATTAAGGGATTGGGATTAACACATACAGCAATTCTTACAGTTGGTTCACTGCTTCACTATTTAAAAGATACGCATAAAAGTGCACTGGTTCACCTTAAATATCCAAAGAATGTTAGCCGCAGTGAATTTATGGTTTTAGACCACCAAACTATACACAATCTTGAAATATTGAAAAGCCAGGATGGCTCAAAACTTCACTCACTTTTTGGTGTGCTTAATCACACACAAACAGCAATGGGAAAGCGAACCTTAGAACGGGCTCTTTTGTATCCATTGCTTGATGTATCTGCACTTCAAAGTCGTTATGATATTATAGCATATCTTACTGACAATGTGCAATTGTTAAAGGAAATTCAGGAAAAATTATCGCATATTCATGATCTGGAACGGATTGTTTCTCGTTTTGCATTGAAGAAATATTACAACAGGGATTTCATTGCTCTACAACAATCCATTGAAGCTGCCAGTGATGTATATGCAGTATTGCAGCAACATCCTGACAACCTTTTTAATATGCTGGGGACTATCAGCGATTCTTTACAGGAACTATCGCTCAGAATTAAAAATACTATAGTTGATAATCCACCACTTTCCTCAGAACAGGGGCGTGTTATAAAAGAAGGTGTTAATGCTGAACTTGATAGACTGCATACGTTAAAAACTGATGCCAGGCAGTGGCTTCTTAATTATCAGGAAGAAGAAAAAAGGCGTCTGGATATTCCTACATTAAAAGTACGCTACAACAAAGTTATTGGCTATTACATTGAAGTGAGCAAGGGTCAGACTGGAAAGGTACCACAGGATTATTTCAGGAAACAAACGTTAATTAATGCTGAGCGATATACAACTGATACACTACAGAAGTTTGAAACAGATGTGCTGCAGGCACACGATTCAATTATCAAGATTGAAACTGAGATACTTGAGTCAATTGTTGAAATAATACTAGCTAACAAGCTTCAGATTCAGGAATTAGCATACACTATTGGCATACTGGATATGTTTTGTTCACTGGCTCTGGCAGCATATCAAAATAATTATGTTAGGCCAATGTTGAACAATGACGGTATTATTGACATTAAGGCTGGCAGACACCCTGTTGTTGAAAAATTTTATATTAAAGAACCTTTTGTACCCAATGACATTTTTTTAGATACAGTTGAAAACGTTATTGCTATTATCACGGGCCCTAATATGTCAGGTAAATCAACGTACATACGAATGGCTGCTGTATTGCAGCTAATGGCTCAGATTGGATCATTTATACCCGCACAATCAGCTAATCTGTGTATTGTTGATAGAATATTTACACGTATCGGTGCCAGTGACAATATTGCACGCGGTGAATCAACATTTCTTGTTGAAATGAACGAAACAGCTATTATCTTAAATAATGCTACTGATAAAAGCTTGATCATTATGGATGAGATTGGACGTGGGACAAGTACTTACGATGGGATGTCAATAGCCTGGGCAGTTGTTGAATATATTGCCAATTACATCAAGGCAAAAACATTATTTGCTACTCACTATCATGAATTGACTAAAATAAATAAAAAAGGTATTGTTAATTATACAGTGATGGTGAAAGAATCTATTAGCGGGGTTGAATTTTTACATAAAGTTGTTCCTGGTGCGGCGGACAAATCGTATGGGATTCATGTGGCAAAACTTGCTGGTATTCCAAAACCCGTAACTGTAAAAGCAAACAAAATCCTGGAAAAACTTGAAAAATCTTCACGGATTGATTCTTTAATTAAAGCTCCTGATAATGAAGAACAACTTGAAATATTCCAGGCAACGCATCACAGACTGACACAGGCTCTTAAAGATATAACCGTTGAAAATTTAACACCGCTTGAAGCGCTCAATGAAATTGCACGCCTCAAGCGGCTTATTGAATGATTCATTTCTTACGACCTGCTAAAAATGGTTCGACCAGATCAATTGGTATTGGGAACAGTGTGGTAGAATTTTTCTCTGTAGCAACTTCACGCAACGTCTGTAAATAACGAAGCTGCAATGCAATAGGATGTGGTTCCATAAGTTTTGCAGCATCTACCATTTTTGACGCTGCCTGGAATTCGCCCTCAGCATTTATAACTTTGGCTCTTCGCTCACGTTCTGCTTCAGCCTGTTTTGCCATAGCACGCTGCATTTCCTGTGGCAGGTCAACATGTTTGATTTCAACGGCAGTTACTTTAATACCCCAGGGGTCCGTCTGCTTATCTAAGATTTTCTGCAACTCATGATTAATTCTTTCACGATCTGCTAACAGGTCATCAAGTTCAACCATACCTAAAATACTTCGTAATGTTGTCTGTGCCAACTGCGATGTAGCATACAGGTAATCTTCAACTTCGGTAATTGCTTTATTGGGTTCAATAACACGGAAGTAAATAACAGCATTTACTTTTACCGAAACATTATCGCGGGTGATAACATCTTGTGGAGGTACATCCATGGCAACTGTACGTAAGCTAACCCTGATCATCTTATCAACAAACGGGATGATTATGACCAGTCCAGGGCCTTTGGGTCCTGTAGGGGGTTGTAATAAACGGCCTAATCGGAATACTACAGCCCTTTCATATTCCCTGATTATTTTGATTGCAGATACAGCCAATAAAACTAACAGTATAATCAATGTAGGTAATGCTTGAAACATCATATTCCTCCTTAAAATTTATTTGTAATAAAAGACTTTATAAAATTTAGAATGTGTATTAAATTTCTTATCAATTATTTACTGCGAAACTTTCTTTACATACAACACCATGCCTTCCATTTTTATTACCTCAACTACATCACCTTTTTTTACAGGTTCATCTGAGATAGCAGTCCACAGTTCTCCATGAACTTCTACCGTTCCCTTCCCAGTAAAATCTATTGTGGCCTCACCTTTTTCGCCAATCATACCTTCAATACCAGTAACAGCCTTTTGTGTATGTACTTTAATTACTGCACGAACCACAACAAAGATAAAAAGCAAAAGAACAATAAGAACAGTAATAATTGAAGTTAACGGTATCTGTCCCCCCGGTAAAGGAGAATCAAATAATATCATTGACCCAATAATAAAGGAGATTATCCCACCCAACGTTAGTAACCCGTAACTTGTAAATTTTAATTCCAGTATGAACAGTATTATAGCTAAAATAATAAACGTAAGTCCAGCAAAATTTATAGGCAATACTTTGACAGCCAGTAAAAATAAAAATAATGCAATAGCACCAATAACACCAGGAACTATCATGCCTGGATTCTTTAATTCAAACCCAATACCAACAACGGCAATTAAGAACAAAAAGAATACCATCTGCGGATCAGCAAAATAATTTAAAATCTTTTCCTTCCAGTCCATTGTATACTGATGTTGCTGAATGTTTTTTGTTTTTAAGACAACGTATATATCTTTTGTTTTTATCTTTTTACCATCAATTTTTTCTAAGAGATCGTTGATATCATTAGCAACAACATCTATCACACCTAATCGGAGTGCTTCATTATTAGTGCTTGAAATGGCTTCACGTACTGCCTTTTCCACCCATGTTATATTTCGTTTTCGTAATTCTGCTAAACTTTTAGCATAAGCAACAGTATCATTTAAAACCTTCTTTTCCATAATCCCATTCTGTTTCTGGTCCGGACTGAAATTTAAAAATGGGCTTACCGGATGCATAGCACCTATTTCAGTACCTGGTGACATTGCTGCGATATGAGCTGCTATCATAATAAATCCACCGGCAGATGCAGCCTGGGCGCCTTTAGGATAGGTATATACAATAACAGGAATTTCAGAATCCAGTATAGCTTTAATAATGTCACGCATTGAATTAAGCAGCCCACCAGGCGTATCCATGATCATCAGAACAAATTGCATATTGTCCTGATTGGCTTTTTTAATTGAATTGACTATGTAATCTGCAATGACAGGATTCACTGAACCGTTAAGTTCAATCAGGGCATATTTATCGGCACCAAATACTGTTGAAGAAAAAGCAATAATGAGCAACATTGTTATTAATAAACGGATTTTCATAGAATTCCACCAGAAATTGAATTTCATACAGAACATTTTTTTAATCGTGTTACCTGCAACTTTCTTTTATACCTCAATTATATACAATATATGTTATTTCAAACATTAGTCAAGACATTAAATATAAGAATTTTAAAAATGATTGATATCATGCCTAAATTTTCATATAAAAGCTTTTCTTTTTATATGTAAACATAAAAAGAGTTGCGTTATCAAGCCGATAGTTACTATATAATACTATAAATATATTTACAGAGAGAATATCATGAGAAAAATATGTTTTATTGTTATCATCATGCTCACATCACTATCTATCATTCCTGGACAACAATTGGAAAAGAAAAATATGGATGTTGTGGGCGATAGCTCTCAGAATAAATCAATTGAAGAGAATACACAATCTTTAACTGCAGAATCACCAACTACACAATCAGCCAAAAATAAAAAAAAAGATATCAACAATACATCACAGGAAAAAAAGAAACAAACTGATGAAAAGAAAAAGGACATTTCACAGGATAAAAAAATTGAAGCTGAAAAGAAAAAAACAGAATGGATTAAAAAAACCATTCAATATGGGATTCAGGATGACAGGATAGATGCAATAAAATCAACATTAACCATAAAGGATCCTTCACAAAAAAATGACATTATTAAACTTTTAGATGAACTTATGCCTCAGGAAACAAATCCTGAAGTTAAACGCACCGCTATTACAGTTGTTAGCGAGCTTAAAAGCAGTTCATCATCGTCATGGATTATTGCTTCTTTAAACGACAACTCAGAGGAAGTAAAAATTGCTGCTGTGTATGCAATTGATACATTAAAAGCTACAAAAGCCATACCTAAATTAGAAGGTATTCTCAAGGAACAAAAATTTACAGAAAATTCTAATTTTACCGAAGCCCTTATACGGACATTAGGTAAATTAAAAGATACACAGTTAAAAGATTTTGCTATTGAACGCATTAAAGATACAAAAACTACAGACAATTTAAGACAATTATTTATATTATTTCTGGGTGATCTGGAAGATATCAGTTCTAAAGATTTTTTACTTGGAATTGTCAAAGACAAAGATGAAGATACAACAATACGTTCATATGCAGCTGTAGCACTGGCAAAAATTGGTGCAAAGGATACAGCAGGCGATCTTCTTGAAATAATAAAAGAGATAGATAGTTATCCCGTTAACAAAAGAAAAGATTATTACTCTTTTTCAATGTACTGTACTGCTGCACTTGTAAAAATGGGTGATAGTAATGCTATTCCACGTTTGATGGAGGCATTACGCAGTAATAATCCCGTTGTACGCTTGCGAGCAGTTGAGTTGATGAAAGATTTAAAAGACAAAAGAACTATTGACATTTTGAAATATAAAATACAGTATGATCCAAGTCCAAAAGTCCAGAAAGCAGCTAAAGAAGCATTAAAAGAAATGGGTGAAAATGTTGATGAATCAAAATAATACAATAAAAAATATCATTATGCAATCTTTAACCCTATCTATCGCAATAATGATATGCCTGTTATTAATAATACTATTTTCAAATGTTATTATTTTCCCAATAGTACTATTATCCGAAAGCTATCCCAAAATATTCACCAGGATTGTTGAGATTGTCATCTATCTTGGCATTATTACTACGATTTGCTATTTTTTAATTTACAGAATGATACATTTGCGTAAAGCAGGTATACCTGTAACATTGAGCATCAGAAATGCTGTTATATCACCTTTACGTTTCTTTGTAATTCTTTTGATGATATTGTTTTTTATAGCTGTAGTGATTACATCGATTTATATTATTCTTAAAACAAACTATATGATACTTTATAAATTAATTCACCAGTGATATTCCAATGGCTTTAGTTAGCGATTTTGATAAATATTTCCTGCATCTACCCAAAATATCCCAACCAGATGATTTTGAAAAATTCTGGCAAAGTGCAATTAATGAATTAAAAAAAACACCTATTGATGTCCAATATGTGCATAACAAAAGAAAATCCACTGGCAAATTCTCTGCCTATGATATGACATATATTGGATATGGCAAAATCCAACTTTTTGCCACATTATATATTCCTGATAAAATAACAAGACCACATGTTGTCATATTATTTCATGATTATGATGACCTTGAAAGTTATGCTCAGTTCCCCATTGATTTACCTTTTGCATACTGTTTTGTTGAATTACGAGGTCATAGAAACATCATCCATTATGATCAGGAACAGAACAAATATCCGGGATTTATGACTGAAGGCATACTTGAAAAGGATGAATATTATGTTAAAGGGCTTTACTTAGATGGCCTTCGAACTATTGATGCATTACGTTTACATAATGATCTTGATTGCAGTAAAATAGCAATTATTGGTAAGGGATTGGGATCAGCTGTAGCTTTATTCACAACATCAAACTGTAACAGGATTGTGGCGCTGGTTCTTGATACGCCATCATTTTGTTATCTTGATAAAGCCCAGAATATAGCAAAAAGTGTGATAGCAAATGAAATAAATTCTTTTATTGATGAACATCGAAGTAAAAAATCTACAATAAAGAAAAACCTTAATTATTTTGACGCTTTGCAATTTATCAATGCTGTAACATGTCCAGTACTTACAATAGTTGGCTTTAAAGATTCTCTGTCACCTGCAGAATGTGTTTTTGCACTCTTTAATCATCTGCAATGCGATAAAACTATTGAAGTATATCCTGAGGAAGGTCACGGTGCAGGTGGTATTGAGCAGCAAAAACGAATGATAGAATGGATTAAAAATATTATGGTGTAAAAATTTTTAAGCCTGGTTTTAAACCAGGGTACCTATACTATTTATTATTTTTTAAAGCCAACCATTTTAAGTATATTCATTATTTCTTCAATACGGAATATAAAAGCAAAGAAAAAGTACAATACACCATATAACGGAAGCAGTGTCACTGCAAGTATTAAAGGATGATAATGAAGGTTGATCTTAATAAAGAATGCTATTGTAGCTGCAATGAGGGCACTTGTCCATAAATAAAATAAATATTTTTTTTCCAAACCAACAGTACCAATCTTTCTTGATATACTTACCTGTAACATCTTATATTCAACCCATCCTGACAAACCTGCAGTAATCGTTAAACCAACAGTTCCATAGACCATATCAATGTGGAAAAGTAGAGGTCCATACTGTGAAGCATAGTAACCTGTGACACTTGTCAGTAATACCCGTATTATTGCAAACTTCAATGGTGTACGGGTGTCATTCATGGCATAATATGCTGAAGAATATAAACGACTCTGTGTTATTGCTAAAAGCCCAATTGTTGAACCTGCCAGCACCATCCACACAAAGAATGTATCGTGTGTGGTAAATTTTCCAGTCTGGTAGATAGCTCCTACCACAATATCACCTAAGGCAAAAAATGCAACAGTTGAAGGAACTATATAAAATGCAATGCGCTTGATGGAATTGTTTATTCTTTTCCGCAGCTTCAATGCAATCTCCTCCTGTGGACCAATAACTTTAGACATGGATGGCAATTCAGCAGCGGATACTGACATGCCAAATAGACTTATTGGCAACATGTATAATGTTTGTGCATAGGATAATGCTGCGACAGCTCCGGTTGGCAACAGGCTGGCAAGTAAGGAATCAACGTATGCACTAACCTGTACTACACCACGGCTGAAAAAAACCGGTATAAAATTTTTAATTACAGTTCGTACTTCTCTTGATTGAGTATCAAAACGTAATGCAACATTTTTTAATAGTAACAGCACAAAAGGGAATTGAATTAAAACCTGCATCAAACTGCCAGCAACTGATCCGGCTGCCGTGTATGTGGCTAAGTCATTTTGCGTGGAACTATCGCCAAAAAATAATAATGTTATAATGATTATGATATTCCATAATACCGGTGCACTATACGATAAAAAGAACTTGCCATGACTGTTTAAAATGCCTAAACACCAGGCTGAAAATACAAGTATCCCTGCGCCAGGAAAAAATATACGAACCAGTAAAATGGTAAGCTCTCGCTTTTCACCCTGAAAACCTGGTGCAATAATATCGATAAGGAGTGGTGTTATCAGGATTCCAACAAACACAAGTGATGAAATTACAAGTGACAATATTCCAGCTATGCTACGGGCAAGTTTTGTGGCCTGATCAAACTTTTTTTCTGCAAGTAATTTAGCATACACCGGTATAAATGATGCTGAAAGGACGCCTTCACCAAAAAGATTTTGCAAAAAATTTGGAATTCTAAATGCTGCCCTGAACGCATCAGCAGCATCAGAATTACCAAAGTAATGGGCAAACACGCGATCTCGTATAAGACCGGCTATTCTACTTAAGAATATACCGGTGGCAACCATTACTGTGTTGAATAAACTTTTGTCTTTTGATTCTGTTTTCATATTAAAAATGACATATACGCTCTGCTATTGTTGGCATAGAAATATATAAATTCTTTAAATACTATTTTAGTATAAAGCTAATGCATTATCTATCCCTGTCTTTTACGGCAGGGGCATATAAGCATTTCTTACTTTATAAAGCTAAGGAAAAAATATTGATTTTTAAAACAACAATTCACCTGTCAAAATTTGTCAATTTGTAAAAATAAAAAAATAAATTATTTCTTGTAGTTATTATACACATAGCAGATAATTTGATGTTAGCATGTTTTAAGGAGGCAATTATTATGAAGAAAATTATAATATACACTATTATTATGGTAACTATCGCTTCCATGTCAGTTGCGGGTGACTGGCCAATCTATAAGGGTAATTTATTTTTTACGGGAAATAACGATGAAATTATTGTTTCAAATAACCAGTTAAAATGGCTATTCTTAGCCAAAGATAGAGTATTTAATCCTGTTGTAAGTGATGGAAGAATTTATTTTGTAGATAAAAATGCATTTCTTTATTGTATCGATGAAGATTCAGGAAATATTATCTGGCTTAACGATGTTCGTTCCATATCTTCACAGTTTAAAGCATATTCAAAATCAGCAGGGAAAATTAAATATCCACTTGTATATGGTAATACAGTTATTGTCAGCGATCCCATTGCTATTTATGCTTTTGATAAACGAACCGGCAATGTTATATGGGCACGTACTGGATTACGTGTTGATGAAACAAAACCTCAAGGATTAACCGGAATTACAACACAAATTTCTATAGATGGTATATATGCTGATCCCATTATTGATCAGGATACTATCTATTATGGGACACGGAAAATATTTGCATCACGAGACATTAAAAACGGCCATATAATATGGGAAAACAAGGATATTGCTACCTATAGTGGGTTTCCTGTTTACTATGATCAGTATATCATAACGCAATCAATGAATTATGAAACAAAAACATTTACCGTTTTTTGCTTGGAACAAAGAACCGGTAAAGTAGTATGGCAAAGAAATTTTAATCAACCAGTTACGATATTGCCACCTGTAGTAAATAAGCATGTATATGTACCAATAAATAATGCTGTATATTGTTTAGATATAAAAAATGGTGAAACATTATGGCAGAAGTCATATACTGGCACCATCACCTCACCATTAAGTTTTACAGACAGGTCTATACTGTTTTCGCTGGATAATGCATCAATTGTTGGGATAAATCCTGAAAACGGCAGCACAATTGCAAATATATTTGTTGGACAACAATCTTCTCCTTACTTTGTAACAATCCGTGATGTGATATACATTGCGTATAATCAGCATAATGATAAAAATCAACCAGTAGCAAAAGTTAAAGCAATGTATATTTATTCAGGTAATATATGGTGGGAATTCACAGCCCCCTTCCCTGGAGGAGTATCGCAGCCAGTAGCATCTGATGGAATTTTATTTTTACCTGCTGGAAATTATCTTTATGCAATCGGTGCAGGGTATATGGGTAGCCAAAGTTATGAAAATTCAAAACCAGAAGAAACCAAAAAGGGTGAACCACAGGAACCATCAAAATTACCTGATCAGAAACTATCTGAAAAAGAATTGGCCGATAAAACAATAACACCAGAATCTAAGCCTGCACCACAACCTGCAAAACAAGAAATGCCAACACGAAAGTTGCCCGTTGAGATTACAGATAATAATAAAGCACCACTGAAATCACGAATAACCATTCAATACAAAGATGAAAATGGAGAATACAACCAATCAACTGCTGTTAACGGTAAAGGTGATATAACAATTCCTGACAAAGATAACGTTGAAGTGATTTTTGAAGCAGATGGTCATGTTCCAAAAAAGGTAATTGTCAATAAAAGCGATAGTCAATTGAAGATAGTCCTTGATGAAATACAACCTGGCAAAGCTGTAGTGGTGGATAATATTCACTTTGATTTTGATAAATGGTACATCAGAAAAGACTCTATTAATATACTGGATAAACTGGTAGACATGATGAAAGCTAATCCATACTTAAAAGTTGAGGTATGGGGACATACTGACTCAATTGGCGATGATACATATAATCAAAAATTATCTGAAAAACGTGCTGATGCTGTATGTGATTATATTATTAAGCATGGGATAAGCCCTGAAAGAATCAGTGCAAAAGGT
>Ga0067045_1003446_pt1 | contig 36890 bp, 28 predicted proteins | sample TerdegcTABiofilm_FD_59184 | JGI IMG/M metagenome (GOLD analysis project Ga0067045, IMG submission 59184) | Combined Assembly of (Gp0054472, Gp0054536) Wastewater bioreactor microbial communities from Singapore -Terephthalate degrading...
TGTTATGGACCCCGGCTTTCGCCGGGGTGACGGGGTCCTTGTTAAGTCAACGGACTGAAATCACGTGATGTCATCCACGAAGTTAACGCCTATGCCCTCTGGGAGAGGGTGGGGTGAGGGTGCCTTTCCACGCATCGACGCTCAATCGTGCTACGCTTTTTGGTGTGTCCCGAGTTTTGAGACACTTTCAAAAAGGCTACCCTACATACAGGACGTGTGAGATATGGGGTCTTCAGTCCTTGCTCTCAGCAGGAGATGCAACTTCAGGAACTGTCACGCCCGGCGAGGCCGTGGAGTCGATCGGAGCCACCTCAAAGGTCACGTAAACTGGGAGGCGAATAAGTCGCTGCACTGAGGCATCCAGCTCCGACGAGCGCTGCATGTCTGCCAGACATCGTGGAGCTCTCTCGGAAATTGCTTCCGTGGTGATCTCTGCCCAGGAGATCTGCAGGTGAGAAGTCTCCTGGCCTCGCGGCTCTCGGGCCCAGGTGACGAACCGGGGATCGAGTCCCTCTACCGTCTTCCACGAGACTTCTTCGGTCTGCCCCCCCCCCAAAGACTTAACAAGGGAGCCACGCTTGTGGGACTCGAGAGCCATGTCTCCGCTGAAATGGCAGAAAAGCGCCGCAGATCTGAACCGCCGGATTCCCAGAAGAAGTCGAGCCCATTCGCCGAAATACGCACCCGACAATATCATACCCAGCCCAAACGCCACTTCCAGCAGGTAATCCGGCAGATGCGCGGAAAGGAAGGTCGCATAGTGCACGGAAGAAATCGGGCGGTGAAAACCTGTTAACCGGGAAAAGCCGAGGCTGATGAAGATCACGATAAGAGGAAGGCAAACATAGCCCGCCGGACGAGCGATGGATGCTATCACCTCGGGAAAGCTTTCGATCAGGGTGCCCCGAACCCGAGGGTTGGACGCGAGCTCCAATCGACGAGGAATTCGGAGAAATGGAGCTGTTCCGCTCAGAAGACGGCAACCCTCCTCAAGCATGGCAAAGAAGAAGTGAGGATCTCCCCTTCCCTTCAGCACAAGGGATGCCTCGGAACGGTTGTAACCGGGTCTCTTCAGGGGAATGAGACTCGCAGAGATCAAGATATTTGCCCCTATGAGTAAGGCCAAGAGCCAATAGAGAGGACGAGGCGACGGAACGGTGAGCACGATATCGACGTCGGCATAGGTCTTGAGGAGGGCCGGCAACAAGCCAAGGACGTGGAAGACGAGGGCTATGGCCACACCTATAAGAGCTATTTTGAGGATCGACGCGGTTGAGTGCCTGATTAGCGAATATGACACGGGGCTCATGAACCGAAATCTCCTACCCAATCGCGCTGCAACACGAACCGGCAGCGAGCGCGCCCGCCAATGGAGCGGTTTTTCAGTGCGCAAGGACTCGGCAACGAGCTCAGGATCTTCAAAATCCGCTGGGTCGTTCTTCACGCCTTTCCGAGGGAAAAAATCGGCAAAACCGGACACTATCCAGACGATTCCCAGAATTACGGCACAAATCGCTGAAACGGTGGTAACAAACGTTTGCACAATGAGAGGCAAGGAGACAAGAATCGTGTCAGCGACATTGGGAGGCAGTGACAGAGGAAAGTGCGGTGTAAGCTGACGATACAGGTCAGAGAGTTTTACCGCTCCCGTCCGGGCGACCACGATGCCTGAAATGAGAAACATGAGGCCGACGAGGACTTCTCCTCGCGACAGCAAACGGCTGGCTTGCATGCGCTGTACTAGCTTGGGCATCGATGTTCTGTTGCCCGCGTTGGGCAAGACTGTCAAGAGAAAAAAAGTTGACCTTGCACCAAGGGGACGAGTGTGATACATTTGTCTCGCAAAATCTTTTGATTAGTTAAGACCCTGCATTCATTCTTTCAAGATAGTGTTTATTCAGGTAGTTTCCCGAGTGTGGTGTGGAAAGGAGCCTACGGTGACTACGCGCAAGCTGTTGATGGTAGCCTCAGCCGGATTCCTCCTGAGCCTGTTCATGCCTCCCCTGTATGCGCTGGAAAAAAAGGAGGTGGACAGCCCCAAAGTGGCAGGAGAGTCGTCAAAGTTGATAGGAGTGTGGGAAATCACCAAAACGAAAGAGCCAGGTAAACCATATCTCACAAGTTTTCAGGGAAGGCCTTTCGTCAGCAAAGGCCCAAACGCATTCACCCTCATTCTGGAATATCGACCCGACGGGACGTTTCGTCGCCTCTGTCGTTTCGGTGAAAAAGAGAGCGTAGAAGACGGACAGTGGACACTCTCCGGGCATGAGCTTCGTCAAAGACCCGCAGGGAGCAGAAACGAAGAGGTTATGTACGTCCGGTTCGACGGACCGGATCAGTACACCTCGGTAGAGGTATTCGAAGATACCGTCAACCCGGGCCTCTTCGCCCAGTTTCAGAAGAAGAGCCCCTGAAGCCACGGCGTCTTTCCACCTCGGATTCCGATCCACGAGTGAACGGCACTATAGCAGCGCCGTTCCTCATGTACAGGCTCTTAACAGCAAGAACGTCGCAGTGAGACCGAAAATTGTGTTGGGTGCCCAGGCTGCCGCGGCTGGTGGAATGTACCCTCCATGCCCCAGCGCGACGAAGAGGGAATGCACGATCCAATAGCTAAACGCCGTGGCCAAGGAAAAGGCCAACCCAAGCGCAATACCGCCACCCCGGGGGTTCACCTTCACTGCGAAGGGAACGCTCAGGGCAGCCATAATGAGGCACACGAAAGGAAAAGCGATCTTGTCATGCCAATCGAAGAGATAACGCGGGGGCGGTTCGCTCTCCCTTGTCAATTCCTCGATATGCTGGGCGAGCTGTCCCAGGTTCATCTCCTTTGCTTGGGGCTCCGCTCCGGAGAAATCCGTGGGAGTCTTTGTCAATGGCCCCACCATTGAAGGCAGGTGGTCGACGCGAAAGTGACCGTCCGCAGTCCTGACAGTTCGGTTGACGCCGTAGAAAATCCACTGATTATCCCACCACCTGGCCTTTTGCGCAAAAACCCTTTCCCGGAAGTCGTAGCCGTCGTCCCACAGCACTACGGAAACCGCGTCCAAGGTGAGTTTTTGCCGGTCAAAATGCCGAATGTGTATTATTGAGTCGCCGGTGCGCACCCAGATTTGCTCGCTCCGGTAAAGAGAGGAGTCCCTTTTCCCTGCTATTTCAACGTCTTGAATGTATTCGCTGTATCTGTTGGACCATGGGATCACGGATTCGTTTGCCAGAAACAGCAGAATGCTGGCCGATAGTCCGATCAGGAGGACCGGCCGGGCAATACTCAACGCGTCAACCCCATTTGCCTGCATGGCGATCAGCTCGAAATGCCGGGCCATCATCAGAAGTCCGAGGACGCCGCCGATAAGGATGCTCAAGGGAATGGCGAAGAAGAGATATCCTGGAATCTTGACCAGGAAATATTTCAGCATGAGCCAGCCCGTGGGGTTGTACTCGAAATAGTATTTGATCTTGTCCGTAAGCTCTACGAGAAGAAAAACCAAGATGAAGCCCATGAGGCAGACTGAAAAAACCTTCAGAATTTCCCGTGTCACGTAGAAGTCGATGATTCTCACGCGTCTGAACGGCCTCCAGAAGGTATGCGACGGGCATCGAGGATTGCAGGATGCTCAAGGAGATAGCGGACGGTCCGTCGAATTCCTTCATCAATCGGAATTTCTGGCTCGAATCCAATCTGCTCCAACTTGGATATGTCCAGATGGACAAAGGGGCTGTCTCCAAGCCACCCTCGTATTCCACCCGTGTAGTGGAGCTCCACGTGCTGTAGTCCCATTTCTTCGCACACCAGGCGGGCCACCCTATTCACATCCACATATTTTCGGTGGCCGAGATTTATCACGTTCTTGCTGTCCTTCATCCGCTCCACGGCCAGAAAAATCCCTCGTATGCCGTCATGAACATGGAGGTAGGATTTCTTCTGGTTCCCGTCTCCGAGTATCTCCAGTCGAGCCGGATTGTCTCTCAATTTGTTGATGAAGTCAAAGACCACTCCATGAGAGTACCTCTCTCCAATCCAGGAAACGAACCGGAACACATAACTCCGGATGCCGTAATATTCTCCATATGCCTGAATGAAGGCCTCTGCAGCCAGTTTGGAGGCACCGTACAATGACGTTTGCACAGGGGCATATGTCTCGGGCGTCGGAAACACGGTGGGTTCTCCGTACACGGTGGCAGAGCTGGTGAATATGATTTCCGAGGCTCCGGACCTCCTCATAGCTTCCAATACACTGTGGGTCCCGATGACATTCTGCTGCAAATCCACACTAGTGTTCGCACGGCCTCCCCTGACGTCCGCATTGGCTGCCAAGTGGTACACCGTTTGAGCGCCCTCCATGGCCGTGGTCAGAGCCTCCGTGTCCAGGATGTCACCGTGGACAAGAGTGACGAAGCCCGTGGCGGAGGCTGCTTCAAGATGTTCACGGAACCCTGACGACAGGTTGTCATATACGACTACCTGATTCCCGCGTTTGACAAGCTCATCAACGACGTGGCTACCGATAAACCCAGCTCCACCTGTAACGAGAACCTTCATATTCCTGCACCTATCAACCATCATCGATTGTGGCCGGACAAGAATGCCTAATCAGGCCCCTTTCCGCCCACGGAACCGGCTTCATGGATCTCCTCCACGACATAGAGCGGCCGCCCTCTGGCCTCTTCGTACGTCCTCAAAACGTATTCACCGACGATCCCGAGACAAACAAGCGTGATTCCGGTGAGAATAGGCACGAGAAAGCACAGGAGCAGCACTGCCCATTGATCCGAAAAGCCCTGCAATAGCCCGGCAAGGAACCAAAGAAAAACACCGGCCGTTGCAGCCAAGGTCATAACCGCCCCGAGCAGAAAGATCGATCGAATCGGCACCCTGGAGAAGGGAACGATTCCGTCAATTGCAATGTTCACGGCACCCCGCAGAGAAATCTGGGTCCGACCGGCAAGTCTCGCGTCGCGGTGAAAGGGCACCAATGTAGTAGGAAACCCTACGGCAGCGGTAATTCCTCGTAAGAATCCGTGATGCTCCCGGAAACGCCGCATCTCCTCTACGACACGAGCGTCGAGAAGCCTATAATCTCCAGCATTGCGCGGTACATTCACATCGGAGATCCTGGCGAGGATCTTGTAATAGAGCTCGGCCGCTTTCAGATATAGTGGATGCTCTCCCTCGCGGGAGACTCGCTGAGCTATGACCACGTCGTATCCCTCTCGCCATTTCCGGATCATTTCTTCAATAAGCTCAGGCGGATCTTGGAGGTCAACATCCATGACCACAATGGCGTGACCTCTGGCATGGTCAAGGCCGGCAATGACCGATAGCGGTTTGCCGATTCGGCGGGAGAACCTCAGCAGGCGAATAGGATATCCCTGTTCCAGGAGGTCGACGGTAACCTCCTGTGTCCGGTCCGTGCAAGGATCCATTGCGAAGACCAGTTCCCAGTTGTATCCTAATCGCTGAAAAACTTGATCGATTCGTTGGACAAATGGGGGTACATTGCTCTCTTCATTGAACAAAGGGGCCACGACGCTTATCAGTGTCTTTTCCGGTAACTCCCTCTCCATGCAATCCTGTTCCTCTCTGCAAGACGATTGGCGAGCCGAAGGGAGGGAAACGAGCTCAACCATAATGCCGACCTGGCACAACGCTCCGACGTCCCCTTTTCACAGCAAGAGGTGAGCCGGAGATTTCGGGTCCGGCATCGGGCGATGGATCCAAGAATCCCTAACAGAACCACCGCCACCATTCAAGAAAAATGGGAGCCCCTAAGTGCCCGCCATTCCCATGGCCTTCCATTTTGCTGGGGTTTGACGTATAATACAGACATCCGCTGATAGCTCCGGAATACCGCCGGAGACCGATTTTCGCTGTGACGGGGGTATGACTTTAGTCATGACAGGCCGCACACGTACATATTGAAAGAGGGACAATGACGAACATACACGTTGAAGATTTGAGCTCGGTCAAGAAAAGGGTAACTGTCGAGGTGCCTGAGGATCAGGTCACGGACATGCTCAACGCCGAATATCGGGAGCTGAAGAGGACAGTTCAGATAAAGGGGTTCCGACGCGGGAAGGTACCTATGAACGTCCTCAGGGGATATTTCAAGAGCAAGGTCCAGGCCGATACCGCCCGCAAGATCATAGAAGTGACGTTTCAACCAGGGCTCGACGACAGGAAGATAACTCCCGTGGCTGTACTGAGCTTGGATCCGGAGCCTGTTGAAGAGGGCAAGCCATATACGTACACGGCGGAAATCGAGGTTCCTCCTCCGGTGGATCTTAAGACCTACATGGGGCTTAAGCTGAAGAAAACCGTCCGGGAAGTGGACGACAATCAGGTGACAGAGCGTCTCGAAAGACTCAGGGAACGCTTCGCGAGCCTGAATCCAATTCCAGATACCAGAGGAGCCCAGGAGGGAGACCATCTGGTGGTCGACATTACGGTGACGTCCGAGGGTGAGCCGGTGGCCGCTCTGACCGTAAGCGATTACCACATGGAGCTGGGCCGGAATTTCTACCTCCCCGACTTCGATGCCCACCTCTATGGTTTGAAGCCGGAGGAGACCAAAGAGGCGACCATAACCCTTCCGGAAGATTTTCCACGCAAGGCTCTGGCCGGGAAGACAGCTACCTTCAACATCGTTGTCAAGGAAGCAAAAGTCAGGGTTCTTCCCGAGCTGGATGACGACTTCGCTAAAGATGTTGGTGACTTCGAGAACTTGGATGCTCTGAAGAAATCTATCTGGGGCGATTTGAGCAAGATGATCGAGGACGACACAATCAGGGACCTGCGCAAGCAGATAGTCGATCAGCTAGTGGAGTTGAATCCTCTGGAGGTTCCTGAGACTATGGTGGAAGCGCAGGTCGATCACATGCTGCAGGAGTCATACAGGAACCTGGCGTACCAGGGCATTGATCCGAGTCGTCTTCCTCCCCCGACGCCGCAGCAGCGAGAACAATTGAAGCCGGCTGCGACGCGATCGGTGAAGGCCGGTCTGATCCTCGAGGCGATCGCAAAAAAGGAAGGCGTTGAAATCTCGGAGGAAGAGATCCAATCGGCTCTTGAAAAGAGAGCAGAGATACTGGAAGTTTCCGTCGACCACTTGAAAGACCAAATGGAAAGTAACAATATATGGGAGGACTTTCTGGAAGCCCTCACGCAAGAGAAAATCTATAAGCTCATCGAAGAGAATGCTGAGATCGAGGAAGTGAAGCCGCCTGCTGAAGAAGAATCGGAAGCTGAAAAAACAGAGAAAGAGTGAGAACATGCTAGTACCTATAGTTGTCGAACAAACCAGCCGAGGCGAGAGATCGTACGACATATATTCACGACTCCTCAAGGAGAGGATTATTTTCCTCGGGACGCCGATAGACGATCACGTGGCAAACCTTGTTATTGCCCAACTTCTCTTTCTCGAGAGCGAAGAGCCGGATAAGGACATCAACTTCTATATCAATTCCCCAGGAGGATTGGTGACGTCCGGGCTGGCGATTTACGACACGATGCAGTACATTAAACCTGACGTGCAGACGATCTGCATCGGGCAAGCTGCGAGCATGGGAGCTTTGCTCCTAGCCGCAGGTACCCATGGAAAGCGCCACGCTCTTCCCCATGCCCGGATCCTCATCCATCAACCCATGGGAGGATTCCAAGGACAAGCCACGGACATCGAGATTCATGCCAGGGAAATACTGAGGATGCGCTCGGAGCTGAACGACATCCTGGTCAAACACACCGGCCAGCCTCTCGAAAGGATCGAGGCAGATACCGATCGGGATTTCTTCATGGGTGGGGCGGAAGCCGTCAAGTATGGCATAGTGGATAAGGTGATCTCCCAGAGAGAGCTGGGTGGACCCAAGCTGCAATGAATTCTGAGATGGGGTATGGTGAATAGGGAGCGCAATGAATAAGCCAGTTCAGCGGTCTGCCTGCAAAGACCGGGAGGATTAAGGAGGAATTCATGGCGGGCAGAAAAGGAAACTTCTCTTCTCTGTACTGTTCGTTTTGTGGGAAGAGCCAGGATGAGGTCCGCAAATTGATTGCGGGACCTACAGTCTACATTTGTGACGAGTGCATTGAGCTGTGTAACGAAATAATTGCAGAGGAGTATGAAAAGGAAGAGCTGGGACGGGCCCGCTCCAAGGTTCCAAAACCGTCCGAGTTGAAAAGAGCGCTCGACGAGTACGTGATCGGCCAGGAGAAGGCCAAAAAGATCCTCTCAGTCGCCGTTCACAATCACTACAAGCGCATCGAATCCAAGCCGGACCTGGATGGGGTGGAGCTCCAGAAGAGCAATATTCTCCTGGTCGGACCAACCGGCTCGGGGAAGACCCTTCTTGCCCAGACGCTCGCCAGGATTCTGAACGTGCCTTTTGCCATAGCCGACGCTACGACTCTTACAGAGGCCGGATACGTCGGGGAAGATGTGGAGAACATCATACTGACGCTCCTGCAGAATGCAGACTACGATATTTCCCGAGCGTGCAGGGGCATTGTGTACATCGATGAGATCGACAAGATCTCCCGCAAGACAGAGAACCCCAGCATAACCCGGGATGTGTCCGGCGAAGGAGTTCAGCAGGCCCTTCTCAAGATCGTTGAAGGCACCATGGCCAATGTCCCGCCGAAAGGAGGTCGCAAACATCCGCAGCAAGAGTTTCTCCAGGTGGACACGACAAACATCCTGTTTATCTGCGGCGGAGCGTTTGTGGGCCTGGACAAGGTGATCCAGCAACGTTTGAACATGAAATCAATGGGGTTTAATGCGGAGATCGGCGGCAAGACCAAGATCGATCCGGACATCATGGAGCACGTGCAACCGGAGGACCTGATTCACTACGGGCTCATTCCGGAATTCGTGGGTCGGTTGCCGGTTACCGCCATCCTGCATGAGCTCGATGAGGACGCGTTGGTGAGGATTCTGCTCGAGCCCAAGAATGCTCTGGTCAAACAGTACAAGAAGCTTTTTGGATTCGAGCACATTAAGCTGCGATTCACCGACGAGTCCCTGCGAGCTGTCGCATCCGAGGCCCTGAAGAGAAAAACGGGGGCCCGAGGATTGCGCTCGATTCTCGAAGCTGCCATGCTCGAAATTATGTACGAATTGCCCGAGTACAAGAATCTGCAGGAAGTCATTGTTAACGAGGACGTAATTCTGAACAGCGAACAATGCATCCTCGTATTTGAGAAAGAGGCTGAATCGGCGTCATAGTAGCGGGTCGAAGAGTGCGGCGGCAAGACGAATAGTGGTGGATCGGTATAGGGAGGACAACTGTGTGACGGCTTCCAGGGGGGCGAAAGCTGCATGCTTTCGGACGGGAGCGACAAATGGCACGTCGTGCAACCTCACTTCCGATCCTGGGAAGAAAACTCGAGAGGGAATTATCCAATAATCATCGGCTGACCGAACATCTCCCCGGACCCCTCGGGGGAGCCCCAGCGCGTAGACGTGATTTGAGCAAAGCTCCACAGGTCAAGGTGACGGGGGGCGCGATGGCTTCCCGTTCGCAGCGAGAGGATTGTAAAATGTTTTTCGGCAAAAAAGACGACATGCCGTCATATCAGCCCATAGGGTTACCACTTCTTCCGTTGAGAGACATTGTCGTGTTCCCGCACATGGTGGTCCCTCTCTTCGTGGGTAGAGAGCGTTCGATTCGGGCCCTGGAAGCCGCTATGAAAGCGGACAAGATGATCTTCTTGGCGTCTCAGAAAACTGCCCAACAAACTAATCCCGGGGAAGAGGACATTTTCGAAGTGGGAACCGTTGCGCAGATCATTCAAATGCTCAAGCTCCCTGACAATACCATCAAGGTCTTTGTCGAGGGCCGCAACAGGGGTCTCATCAGGGGATTTACGGAGACGGACCGCTTCTTTAAGGTCGAAGTGGAAATCCTCGAGGACGAAATCCGGGAACGGCAAGTGGAAATGCAAGCCCTGGTGAGGGGGCTCAAGACCGTTTTTGAGAGCTATCTGACTCACAACAAGAAAATCGCGCCCGAGTTCGTCTCATCGGTCCGATCCATGACAGACGCGTCCCGCCTGGCCGATTCCATTGCAGGTCAACTCAGCCTCAAGCTGGAGGATAAGCAGAGTCTTCTGGAAAAGAGCTCCGTGAAGGACCGAATCGAAAAACTCCTGGAATTGATGCAGAGCGAGGTCGAAATTGCCGAGATCGAGAAAAAAATCCGCGATCGCGTGAAGAAGCAGATGGAGAAGAGCCAGAAGGAGTACTACCTCAACGAGCAGATGCGGGCTATCCAAAAGGAGATGGGCGAGAAGGACGATTTTAAGACCGAGATAGCCGAGCTGGAGGAACAACTCGCCCAGAAGAAGCTTCCTGCCGAGGCTGACGCAAAAGTCCGAAAAGAAATTCGCAAGCTCAAATTCATGTCTCCCATGTCCGCGGAAGCCACAGTGGTCAGAAACTATATTGACTGGTTCCTTGCCTTGCCCTGGACCGAGCGGACCATCAGTGAGCTCTCCATCGAGGAGGCTCAGAAGATCCTGGATGAGGATCATTATGGGCTCAAGGAGATCAAAGAACGCATCCTGGAGTACCTCGCGGTCCAGAAGCTCGTGGAAAAGGTCAAGGGTCCGATCCTGTGCTTAGTTGGTCCCCCCGGAGTCGGGAAGACGTCATTGGCAAAATCTGTTGCCAGGGCCACGGGACGGGAATTTGTCCGCATCTCTCTCGGAGGAGTTCGGGACGAGGCTGAAATCAGGGGTCATCGGAGGACCTATATTGGAGCCCTTCCGGGCAAGATCATCCAGAGCATGAAGAAGGTGACCTCAATCAACCCGGTAATGCTCCTGGACGAGGTCGACAAGATGAGCATGGATTTTCGTGGAGATCCCTCAGCGGCTCTGCTCGAAGCTCTCGACCCTGAACAGAACAATGCATTTAACGACCACTATCTCGATGTGGATTACGACCTGTCACAGGTCATGTTCATAACGACCGCGAATACATTGCACGGTATTCCCGCGCCGCTCCAGGATCGAATGGAGATCATCCGATTGGCGGGGTATACCGAGCTCGAGAAACTCCACATCGCAGAGAAATTCCTTGTTCCAAAACAGCTCAAGGCAAACGGCCTGTCACCGGATTCGATAGAGTTCTCGCGCAAAGCAATCTTGCGAATTATTCGTCGATACACTCGGGAAGCCGGGGTGCGCAATCTGGAGCGCCAGATTTCCAAGGTTTGCAGGAAAATAGTGCGCAAGGTGGTGGGCGAGCAAATCGAAGAGCACCTGATTATCGAGCCCAAACAGATGAGCAAGTACCTGGGAGTGCCCAAGTTCCGCTATGGTGTTCGAGAGCTCGAGGAAAAGACCGGTGTCGCAACGGGATTGGCTTGGACTGAGGCGGGTGGCGAGCTGCTCATCGTTGAAGTGGCTCTGATGCCCGGATCCGGTCGCCTTACGGTTACAGGCAAGCTCGGAGAGGTGATGCAGGAATCTGCCCACGCGGCCATGAGCTACGTGCGATCCCGTGCCTGGGGGTTGAACCTCAAGGCAGATTTCTACAACAAGGTTGACGTACACATCCACGTGCCGGAAGGTGCCACTCCAAAGGATGGGCCGTCTGCAGGCATCACCATGACGTGTGCATTGGTCTCTGCGCTGACTAAGAAACCTCTTCCTGCCGATTTGGCCATGACCGGAGAAATAACACTTCGCGGGAGAATACTTCCTATAGGAGGACTGAAGGAAAAACTGTTGGCCGCCAAGAGGGGACTCGTCACCCGTGTGCTTATTCCTCGCGAGAATGAAAAGGACCTCCAGGAGGTACCCAAGAGAATCAGGAAGGGAGTGGAAATAATTCCCGTAGAGCACATGGACGAGGTTTTGGGGATCGTATTTCCCGATATCCAGCAAACGGTTTTTCCTGGCGATACCTTGGAGCTGGAGCCGTCATTTCATCTCAAACAATAGCGGCTGCGGCGACGTTTGCAAGACAGGCTGAAATGGCGGGATAAGTCCGGTTCGATCGTGACGACGCCTATGGGGCGTGGAGGACAATTTTCTTGACATTTCGGCCTCCTGTGAGGTAGCATCCGTCACAATTTCAACAACCCAAGAGGTCTTAAGAAGACTTTTAAGGCATGAGAAGCGTATCCGAGCATTCTTTGAAGAAAGAGGGAACCTTCCGGGATTTTGGATTTCTTATAGAATAGTGCGCTCAGTAGTACGCTGAAAAGGAGTGACTTATGTTGAAAATGGACGGCTCCAGGGTCAGGATGACACCTGAAAACGTTCACGAGATGCTGAAGCAGGGGCTTTCTTTCAAAGAAATAGCCGCGCGGTGCGACGTTTTCGAGGATGCCATAGACGCCTCGCTGGTGAGGTGGCTGAATGAAGGGCGATGGCCGATTGAAGACGATGCAGCAGCCGCTTGATGCTCGTACCGCATGCCATGACAGTATCCACCCACCTGAAGTAACATTTTTCAATCTCAGTTGTTGTGGGCGCTTTACCTTCGGGAGTTGCATCGAACATCCGATGTGACTATCCCGAACGTGAATCGCCCACGTCTGAGCTCCGATGAGCATTCTCGTCATCCTGGAAAACTGCCAAGAGCTTGAATCTCCCTCTGTTTTCGACACCCCTCACGGACGAGCTCGTTTTATGATTCCGCTCTCGCAAGGCGGTCGCTCCCACTGTTCGAATCGGTGCCCGATTATGAAGCGATCTCAACAGAACACCACCGTTGGGAAGACCGCACATTGCTCTGTCACGTGCCGGCCCACCATATCTCAGTCGCCAGAAATTCTCTCCGGTTCCCATGCGCCGAGGACATTCATGGTCTGGTAGAACGGGCGTCTCGCCCGTTGCAGCGTCGGACGCGTGAGAACACGTCTCCCGACATTTCTTGTTGCTGAGCATGAGCGAACAGTATATATAGTCGGTGCCGGAGAAATCGACCCAATGGGGATCTACCTTTGAAACGGCACAAGAAATGATGCTCCCATGCCTGCAAAGCAGCGCAACCGAGGTCAGTTTGGTAAACAATGGGGGTTTTTCGCGGGAGGCACCACCATCGGTTTTTCGCCAAAGGGCTACCCCGTACGTTCTGCCGGGAGCCGGACGTTTCTCCTGGCAGGAGCCATGAACCAGGCGCGTCCTGGCCTCGAATGCCGGAGACCTGGCATGAAAATACTCACAACTTTTGCTCTATGTTGTGTGACCATTCTCGGAGTCCTGGCGCTTCGGCCCGCATCTGCTCAGGAGCCGTTTCAACTTATCCCGGGGGCCCGTTTCCTTGTAGGAATCGAGCGGAGCATGCTCTCCGTTTCCGGGGAAACACTGATCCCTGCCGGAGGCCGGCCGGGCACCGGGTCTCGAGTAGACATCGTCCTTGGTTTAGGTGTGGACACGGGTGAGGCAACGACGGTGCGCGTGCAATCGCAATTTCTGGACAACCATTTTGTGGACTTTGGCTACCTCTTGGCTATGCCCACGGGAATCAAAAAGATTCCGTACTCGTTCAAATTCCAGAACAAGACGTATCCTTCCGGCAGCACCCTCGAAACACGCATTGATTTCAATTGGGTGCACACTTCGTACGCGTATAGACTCTTCGATCTTGCTTCATTCTGGGCTGGGCCCCGCGTAGGAGCCCACTATGTGGTTTGCGCAGCGACGATCAACGGGGAGTCGGAGGAAGCAGGAATCATCTCGAACACCCGTCGGCTGGACGGCATATTTCCAGTGCTCGGGTTTGAAGCCAGATACTTGTTCCCATACGGCGTAGATTTTTCCGCAACTCTGGAGGGTATACACCTCATCACCAAAGGCTATCTGGCTGCGTTCAACACAGGTGTTGCCTGGGAAGCTTATCCGAACGTCGTTTTCACTGCAGGAGCATCCAGTCGATTCGTACAGTACATCGAGGATAACCAACCTTTGAATAACGAGTGGGCATACGGCTTGTCCGGTCTGTATCTCGGAGTTCTTTTCAGTTTCTAGAACCCGCCCGTCTTGACCACACCTGAAAGACCGGCTCCCCGGAAAGCACCGTGCATAGAAACAAGTTTCGTGCTCGTTTGTCAGAAAACCCAGTGTCTTTCGAATAGTACTATGGGGAGCTTATCCTCGTACGGAAAAGTGGCAACCCTGAGCGCTAGCGAAAGTCCCGGAACCGGCTCGAAACATGAAGAGGTAATGATGAAATCGTCAAGAATAGGGATAAGAACCACTGCCTGGTTAGTGTTTGTGCTTAGCATCTCGATCGGATTGGCCCCATGGCCAAACGCGGCAACCGCCGTAGAGGGTCCCGATCCTACGAGCGGAGTAGTGAGTGCTCTCGAAGGACGTGGGGAAATTTCCGGAGGGGAGGGAGACCAGGACATCAGGCCGCTGGAGCAAGGAAGTCTCATAGGCCCCTGGGATTCCGTGACCACAGCCAAAGACAGTAAGGCATTCCTGACCTGGACCAAAGGCCTGGCCGCATCTCTGGGCGAGTTCTCAACCGTCCTTTTTTCGCCAGAAGTGGAAGACGCTGGTACGGTGTACAGGCTTCAACTGGTAGAAGGACTTGTCAGAGTCACTCATCACGCGCAGCAGGCACATCCCGATCTGATGTACGAGGTGGTCACCCCCGTGGGAGCTGTGTCGCCTGCTCGCATCGACGAACCCGCGGATTTCGTGGTGGAGGTTTACGAGCCTGCCAAAACTACGATCACAGTGATTTCAGGGAAAGTCCGGGTCAAGAACCCCCGACCGGAAGGTTGGGGGCAACGGATAGTTTCGGCCTGCCAGTCGGTGACGATCGAAGAAGGAAAGGACGCGGTCGAACAACTCTCCTCCTCGTCAGAAGCGTTAAAACAACTCGTGGTTGCCACTACCATACCAGGGACGTTGAGTGACTTCGTGGAGGAGTGCAGGATTGCCAGTGTGCCACCGTATCAGGCCGCTCCCAGTCCTCCGCCATCCCAGTTCTATGAATACTCTCCGGACGAGTATGTACAGTACTGGGACGTGGTTGACGTGTACCCGTACGACGAAATCAGGATTGTTCAATATTATGATCAAGGATGCACAGTATTGCTTCCCGGCATCGGTCAGTTCTATGTAACACTCCCGCCTGCCGTTGGCTGGACCTATGATTCTGCCGTGCTCGAACCGTGGGTGCGGTACGCGTTTATCCATAAAGTGGTCTTGTACGAGAGGCGTTACCTTCACGACATACGCTCTCGGCACCGGGATCTTCACCGGCTCATCCACCTTGCGCAGATTTCTCGGCGTCCGGACTTGCTCCGAGATCTCAGGAGACAATTGGAAGACCTGACCTTGCGGGAGGAATGGACGCTCCGGCGACTCCAACGACTGGAGCATCGCGTTTCCAGCCTTGACACTCAACGCCGTCAATTAGCTCCGAGACTTCCCCGAGGGCTAGATCTCGACAAGGTTGTCACCGCGTCGTTCGGTTCCGAAAAGAATATCAACACCGTAAACGCTTTTCAGAACAGGATCGCTAACGAGGTAAGGGTTCAGAATCGACTCGCTGACGTGACGAGCTCTCACCTCATCGCGATGAAGGAAAAGATTGCTCGAGAAAAAGATCCTGCCAAGCGCATCGCTTTTCGCAAAGAGCTCGGCCGTCTCCGAGGAGAGGTTCTCGAGGGCAACATACCTCTCCCACGTCAGAACAACGACGTCAAACAGGTGCTCAAACAGCTTGCAGCGGCAAAGCAGCCGGAGCAACAAGATAAGCTCCAGAAGCAATTTCTTCAAGAGATGAAGTCCCCGGGTGGCCCCAAGCCGTTCTCATCGGTCGCCTCCCTCGATCCCCTGAGAAAAGATATAGCTCTATACCCCAACCCGAGAACGAAAGAGGTGATGCAGAGAAAGCTAACCGAGGTCCAGAAATCGATGGAAGCACGGAGCCAGGCAGTAGCCAAGCGGGCGGAGCTTGATCGAATGGCACAGAAGGCGGCCGAGGAATCCGAGCCGAAGAAGCGTGAGGAGCTCCTTCGGCAACTCCACGAGCTCTCAAAATCCGCGCCCGCCGGGTCGCCTACCCCTCTTCAGTTTATCCAAGAGCATCCCAAGCGGTCCCAGGGTCCCGAAGAAAAAACTCGAGCGATCATTCAGCAGAAATTGGACGATCTAAAGACCAGGGAACTCAGTGTACCTGCGGCGAAGATTCCGGACCGTCCCGATACTCGGCAGTTGATCCAGAAGCCTCAAGAAACGGATCCTGAGCCCGGAATGCGACAACGCCTTGAGCGGCAGAAGCTCCGTTCGGACCTCGAGCAGCAGGAGCAGGCAAGGCAAAAGGAGCTCCAACAGAAGGAGCAAGAGAAGAGAACCCAGGAGCTGCGCCGGCAACAGATTGAACGGGAAAAGCAGGCCGAGCTTCAGAGGCGGCAACAAGAAGAACAGAGCCGACAGGCTGCACAACGCCTGAGGGAGCAGCAGGAGCGGTCGAGACAAATGGAGCTCCAGCGAAAGGAGCAGGAGAAGAGAACCCAGGATCTGCGCCGGCAACAGGTTGAACGAGAGAAGCAGGCCGAGCTTCAGAGGCGGCATCAGGAAGAGCAGAACCGCCAAGCGGCACAACGCCTGAGGGAGCAGCAGGAGCGCATGAGACAGGCTGAAGCTATGCGGCAACAACAGGAACAGGCAAGAAGGCAGGCGGAGCAGCTCCGCCAGCAGCAAATGCAGCAGCAAATGCGGCATCCCGGAGGAAGGCCTGACCAAAAGGAACGAGAGAAGGGCCAATTTCCTTTTGACATGCGACGGTGAGAAGAACAAACACCAAGGAGTCCGCAATTTCCCGCAGACCGGACCATGTCGGTATTATCAAGCTGCAGGCCCCGTCCCTCTTCTGAAATGCGAATTGGGGCGGGGTCCGTTTTCAGTGGATTCCCCTATGGCATCATTGAAATACCTATGCCATAATCCACCGAGCCTAGCAGCGCAGAGCCGATCGGTCTGTTGCGGCTGACCCCGAGGTAGATCGCCGATTTCTCGTAGCCGCGCAATCGCGGTGCTATGGAGCGAAGCGAGACATAGCCTTGAAAAGGAAGCGCTACGTGCAGCAGTGGGCGCCTTGATGCCGGAAGACCGAGGTCATGGAAGGACGAGGCTTTGGCAGAGCCTGTGAATGCCATATCAGCTACCGGGCACCAAGACAAGCGACAACCGTTGTCCAGGATTCTGTATCATGCCGGTACTCTTCTTCCGGAAGGCCTCGGTGTGCTGATCGGCCTGCTCGGGGGACTGGGCGCAGTACTGTTTAGGCACCTCATCGGACTCTTTCAGGCTCTGATTTACGGGAGCAATGAGCCTTTCACGCACATAGTCCCCCATTTGAGCTGGTGGCATGTCCTATTGGGCCCTGCCGTTGGTGGCGCCATTGTCGGCCCGCTTGTCTATTTTTTTGCTCGGGAGGCCAAAGGTCATGGCGTGCCCGAGGTCATGAACGCCGTCACAATGGAACGGGGGATTATTCGGAAGCGGGTAGTCTTAGTCAAGAGCCTTGCTTCCGCGATGAGCATCGGCTCAGGCGGCTCAGTGGGCCGAGAAGGACCCATAGTCCAGATCGGAAGCGCTATTGGGTCCACCATTGGGCAAATCCTTAAAGTTCCCGACGACCTGATGCGCGTGCTCGTGGCATGCGGGACCGCGGCCGGCATAGCTGCAACGTTCAATGCTCCGATAGCGGGAGCGATCTTCGCCATGGAAATCGTTCTCGCTGACTTCGCTTTGAAGAATTTCACCCCCATCATCCTTTCTTCGGTCATCGCCACGGTTGTGTCGCGCTACTTCTTGGGTAATTTTCCCGCTTTTGAGGTCCCTCCCTACGACCTGGAATCAGCCTGGGAGTTGGGGCTGTACGCGATTCTCGGCTTGCTGGCCGGTTTGCTGGCTGTAGCGTTCACGACCACGCTCTACAAGACCGAGGATCTGTGGGATTCTTGGAACATCCCAGATTATCTCAAGGCCTCCATAGGAGGGTTGATGATAGGCGGCATCGCTTTAGAGTTTCCCCAAATCATGGGAGTGGGGTACGAAGCTATTGTAAAGGCGTTGCTGAATCAGGAAACATGGGCCATTCTTGTCTTTCTGGCTCCGCTGAAGATTGTAGCCACATCCATAACGATCGGATCCGGCGGCTCCGGAGGCATCTTTGCTCCATCTCTTTTTATGGGTGCCATGGCTGGTGGGGCCTTTGGCGTTCTTGTACATTCTCTGTTCCCCGGAGTAACGGCTCAGCCCGGGGCATATGCCATAGTGGGCATGGGCGCGGTGGTCGCGGGAACGACCCATGCACCCATCCAGGCATTCCTTATGCTCTTTGAGCTCACGCAGGATTATCGCATCATCCCACCTCTGATGATCTGTTGCGTCATATCTACCTTTGTGGCTCGAAGGATCAAGAAGGAATCGATTTATACGCTCAAGCTCCTACGGAGGGGAATAGACATTCAGGCAGGCAGGGACGCCAACCTCCTCCGCAGCCTGAAAGTAAAGGACTTCATGACCTGGCATCCGGAGACCATCCCCGAGCGCATGCCCTTGCGACAGCTCATCGAGGTGCTGCCGCACAGCCAGCACACGTCGTTTCCTCTGGTCAATGATAAAGGGAATCTGGTGGGAATGCTCTCGCTGAAAGATTTCCGCACCGTTGTCTTCGAGGACAGCCTTCTCGACGTGGTAATAGCGCGGGATCTGGGCACTATCCCAGCGATCGCGGTCACATTGGAAGACAACCTTGCGACTGCCCTCAGCCTCATAAACGATAATGGCGTCGAACGCCTGCCAGTTATCGCTTCTGGAGATAAGGCCCAAAAGGTCGAGGGGATTCTCTCCCAAAGAGATATCGTCTCCGCGTACAACCAGGCACTGGAATCCAGAGGCCTGAAGGACCTGATCCTGGGACCGACCAGATCGCCCTAGCAAAGGATTTCCTGTACACGATTGCGTATTCGCTTCAGGCCTGTTCAGGAAAGGGGTGGATTCAAACCCGTCCTCTCTTGAAGATGGTCACGATCCGAATTCCGGGCAAGAGAAGCGGGAGCAACGGGATAGCGACCATCTCTCGACAAGAATGCAGGAGAACGGGCGTCTCGCCCGTTCATTTGGGGATGACGGGCAAGATGAAATTGTCTCAAAAGCCGGCAGTCCGTGATAATCGTGGCACACACCCTCACCCTGACCCTCTCCCCCGAAGCGGACGAGAGCGGGTTCTTCAGGCTCCCTCTCCCTCTGGGAGAGGGTTGGGGTGAGGGTGCCTTTCCACGCATCGACGCACAATCGTGCTACGATGTTTCGTGTGTCCCGAGTTTTGAGACACTTTCAAATGCCCGTCCCACTGCAAGATGCCCTTCCGGCTGCAAAATCCCCACACCCCTCCGATTTGCGCTCCAACGGCCAATGTCATAAAAATACTGCACTAAGACAGGACTCCCGAAAACGACTACAATCGTTTACCAGGCGCTGCTTCTGGATAGGTTTCTTTCATGAGAAAAGTCGACACGAGCGCGACAAAGGCCACGAGGAGCAGTGACAGGAGCATAGCGTGGTAAGCTTCCAAAGAATATGTGCCGGATTGCGATTTGCCGAAACTATCCAGCAAAACACCCGCGAGAATCTGAAGCACCGCGCCTCCAACAAAAGGAAACAAGTTTACCGTCCCTATGGACGTACCGGTGATTTCGATTGGAAAGAGCTCTTTAGTCGTGGTGATGCTGATTACCCCGGGAGCGAGAGCGCTTGCGGACAACAAGAAGAAGAGTATATAGAGACCCGGTACGGGAATCCCTGATGGGGCAAGGTAGAGTACGCCCAATACTCCGAGGAGTACAAGTGATGCTGCCCGCAACACGTTTTTCCTACTGTGGAAAATTCTTTCTGAAAGGTACGCCACTGATGGGCTTCCCACCACAATGCCCACAGCGAACATGTTGAGAATACCGCCCGCTTCTTCTCTCGTCATTCCATAAATGTGCATCAAGTACGGGCCAGCCCACAGACCTCCGAATGCGAAGAAGACCCCCATAGAACAGGTCGCCCACGCGGCTACTGCCCAGAAGTACTTTTCTCCAATGACCCGACGAACCCCTGCCCACAAAGGAATTTCTTTGGGCGGAGCCAGGGATTTTCCGTATACTGGGTCCAGATCGGCCAAAGAGGGCCAACCGAGCTCTTCTGGACGGTTTCGTACAAAGACCCACACCAACAACGAGAGTGCCACTGTCGCGATTCCAATGATAACGAATGAAGTTCTCCAACCTACCGAACCGGTGATGAGAGCGAGAGGCGTCGCGGCCGAGAGCGCCCCAACACCTCCCATTGCGAGAAACAACCCGTTGGCACGCATAAACTCGTTTACCTGGAACCATGCTGAAAGGATTTTCATTGTGGGGGCGAACACCATGCCGGCTCCAAGCCCTACCAGTATGCGGCCGAACACGGCGATCTCCAGGGTGGGGGCCAGACCGAAAAAGACGCTACCCAGGGCACCAACGAGCAGGAAGATGGTAACAGCCTTTCGCGGGCCCAACGAGTCGGAAAGCAGTCCAGCAGGAAATTGAATGGCAGCATAGCTATAAAAATATGCTGAGGCGAGCAGACCCACCATGCCCGCAGAGATGCCCAAGGACTCCTGCACATCCAGTGCTATAACCGCTGGAGATACCCGGTGAAAGAAGGCCGACAGATAAGCTACTGCCATGATCCCAAAGATTAGCCACCGGTACCTGAGAACGGTCTTACCGAGGGAGTCTTGCATCTTGCTTCTCCATGCAGGCAGCGAAGGAGCGCCCCAGAATGGCCCGAATGCCACGCATATTCAATGCATGGCAATGGAGTACGTGCTTCGGAACCATACGTTTAATGGGAAAGTCAGTCAACGAGAAAGGGGCGCTTCAAGAGAAAGGGTATTGACGTCGGGGTGGATCACACCGCGCCAAGGAAGTCCGTGTCAAGGATCGCGCACGGATCCGCGAGTGTCTAATGAATAGGGGAACGAATAAAATGGGCCTGACCACCTGAGAGGATTCCGTGATGCTCGCAGCAATATTTTTAGCTCTTGCATTGGTTACGAGCCCGTGTGACCCTCCCGCAAGCCTTGGATTCTCCGCATATTCTCTCCAGTCATGCTTGACGGATTGCTACGCGACATTCAGGCCAACAAAGAGACCCAGCGACCATGGGAATTGTGTGCAACGGTGCCGGGATGCCTATGAACGGCCCGACAGGGGAGGCTTGTACCCCTGCAAAAACCGGCGATAACCCATATGGGCACGGGCCGGTCAGCATGGCCCCGGAGTCGAGTATGGGCAAGAGAGCCAGCCCCAACGGGGGGCGATCTCGGCGCGAATTTCCCGTAGCGGCTTCACGAGCTTCCCGTAGCGCTGGCGTGTCGCCGATATTCTTGCTGCGGTCCGGTAGGAAGGACGGCTGACGGGGAAAAGGAAGTCAAAAGACAAGACCTGACCCTATCCCCCTTTTTCGCGGGCGAGTTTTTCCACGTATTTTTTCACGATCACTCCACAAACGGGACATTCATCCATCTCCTGTGGCTGTGATCTTCCACACGCAGGACAAACCCATTCCTGTCCCGCAGGGGTCTCGGGAACCGGATTGGAAATCGTCTTGTCCACCTTTCCATGGAGCTCATGGACATCCACGGTTGAGTCCAGGCGTGAGAACCGCTGCTCCAGATCGCCCGCAGTCATCAATCCTGAGAATACGAGGTGATCGAAAACACTCTGCAGCCCCCGTGCAGTGAGCATATACTTCGCCATGATCGCCGAATCGTCAAGGCCCTCTCTGATATCGGTCAGCACAGATTGAAGCTCTATGGATTTTTTGCCCTTGACGTCCTGATGGTGTGCCTGGGAAGTGCCTTCTGCCCCAGCATGCCCATTGGAAATGAAGACCGTTCCCATGAAAGTGGGCATTCGTTGGTCGAGCTCCTCCAAATCGATGTAATTTGCCGCGAGCAGTTTCTGAAACAAGCTCTGCAAGCCTCGCGGAGATAGGCGGTACTTCCTCATCAATTCCCCGTCAGAAAGGCCTGATCGAATATCCTTAAGAGCCAATTGAGCACTGATCCTGCGCTTTTCCATGCATTCCCTCCATTTCAAGTTGAGATGCAGCCGGCCGTGTTATTCGTGTGCCGTGTCAGGTGCCCGAACTGGTGCGACCCTCTCGGAAGGTACCTGTTTTTCCTAATGGATGAGCATGATGTGCCCCGTCTCTTGTGTAAGACCGTGAGGTCAAGGTAAAACGCTTCCGAAGAGTTTGCACACAACGCTTCCGATGTCAACTTTTGCTTCGAGAGCTGAAGCGGAAAAGGAACCGATCTGCCCATGTGGTGTCACATTTGCGTAAGGCGGTCGAGGTCCCCCCGCCGCGGAATCGGCCCAAAAATGAGACGACCCGGTGTATTTCTTGGTTGAAAGGAATTCTGGAGACAGGATCCTTTCGGCCTGAATCCCGGTCCGCCGACATCACACGGAGGAAGCAATGAAGACTAGTTCGATGCGCATACCCATACTCGCTAGCACACTGTCGTTGCTGGCGTTATGTATACTGTTCGGTACTGCCAATGCAGGGGAGAGCAAATTGATTCGCTACACGCTTGCCAATGGTTTGAATGTAATAGTGAAAAAGGATACATCCCGGAAAGTGGCCGCTATCCAGATTTGGGTCAATGTTGGGAGTGCAGATGAAGACCAATCCACCCGAGGAATCAGTCACCTCATCGAGCATATGGCATTCAAGGGGACGAAGAAGCGAGGAGCCGGCAAAATAGCAAAGGAGATAGAAGCCCTCGGTGGCAGCACGAACGCGTACACCAGTTGGGATAGGACCGTGTTCCTTGTGACCGTACCGGCGGACAAGGTCATACAAGGCTTGGATATTCTGACCGACGCGGTGCTCGACCCGCTCATCAGCCCGGAAGAATTGGAACGCGAGAAGAAAGTGGTGCTCGAAGAGATCCTCGAAGGGGAAGAACGGCCCGAAAGGAAGGCGTTCAGGCTCCTGTTCGAGACGGCCTATACCAAAAGCCCCTACAAATTTCCTGTCATAGGATATAAAGAGACCGTTTCCAGCTTTTCCCGTGATGACATAATGGCATTCAGGAAACAGTGGTACGTTCCGCAGAACATGTTTCTCATCATCGTAGGAGATGTGAATCCCGAGTCCCTGGTAGGGGAAATAGAGAAAATGACCCGGAGTCTCAGGCCATCAACCTTTGTACAGAAGAGACGACCTGTCGAACCTCCTCAAGAGCAACCTCGATATGCCATACTCAGGGACGCTAATTCTCGAGAAACCCGCTTGAATGTGGCTTTTCATATTCCGCCGACGAAGTCAGTCCAGACAAACGCCTTGGACCTGGCAGCCGACATCCTGGGAGCTCGTGACAGCTCCCGACTAGTTCAAGCACTCAAGAAACAAAAGCAGCTCGTCCATTCCATCTCCGCGTACGCAGTTACCCCTCGGGATCCGGGACTCTTCGTCGTTTCCGCAACCCTCGACTCGGAGAATCTGGAAGCAGCCATCAGGGGCATCATGGAGGAAATTCAGAAGCTCGGTGAGGAGCCCCCTGCCCAGGAAGAGCTTCAGAGAGCGAAAACCCATATCGAATCCTCGCATCTATACGGGCGACAGACTGTGGGAGGTATTGCCCGGACTTTGGGAACCTATGAGTCCGACCGTGGGGACGCTGAGTTCGCTGATGTTTACTTGAAGCTCAACACTGCGGTAACCGAGGGACAGGTGTCATCTGTGGTCAGACGTTACCTCAGGCCGCCTAACGCTACCGTGACTGTGCTCATGCCGGAAAAGGCTTCCCCGGACTTTCCCGTGGAGCAGGTATCGAAGGTGATCGACGCATACACTGCGGACAAGACGCTCTCCTCAAAGGAGCCGTCTGGCGAGAAAACCGTTACCCATACCCTTCAAAACGGGACACGGGTGGTTCTTGTTCCTGACAGCTCCAATCCAGTGGTGTCGTTCAGAATCGCATGCCTCGGAGGCAAACGCTATGAGACGGAAAAGACCAACGGAATCATGAACTTTACTGCTCAAATGCTCGACAAGGGCACCAAATCTCTCAACGAAGTGGAAATCGCTCGCAAGATCGAAGCCATGGGCGCGCGGATGAGCACCTTTTCCGGTTATGACTCTGTGGGACTGGATGCGACGTTCCTGAGGCGAAATGTTGAAGAAGGCCTCAAGCTTCTCGCTGAAATCTATACCAGTCCCTCGTTCCCCCAGGATAAGCTCGATCGAGAGAGAAAGCTGATCGTGAACAGGATCAAGACAGCACCTGACAGGCCCATCCAGTTCGCCTTGAAGGCGCTGAATGAAACGGTGTATTCTCATCATCCGTACCGGCTCTACAAGGAAGGATCACTTGAAGCTGTCAATAGGTTTACCCGGAAAGATCTCGTGGAAACCCACCGGAAATATTTCGTTCCGTCCAACACTGTGATAACAGCGGTGGGAAGCATGAACGTAAAGCAGGTCATGAATACCCTTACCGAGCTCTTCGGCGAGCTCCCTCCGGGAAAGGTGAGCGCTCCCAATATTGCCCTCGAAGAGTCTCCGAAACACGTGCGGGAAAACACGATTACTTTACCTCGTGCCAAGGCACATCTGGCGATTGGATTTCACGGTGCCACGCTGGATAACGAGGACCGCTACGCTTTGGATGTTCTCAACAGCATCTTTTCAGGGATGGGTGGACGGTTGTTCCGGGAGTTACGGGACAAGGAATCGTTGGCATACACGGTGACGTCCTTTTCCAGGGTGGGTAAGGACCCGGGAGTCTTCGGCTTCTACATTGGTACCGACCGCTCGAATGCCGACAGAGCTCTCTCTGGGCTTATCCGGGAAATTGAGCGTATCCGCCAAGCCGAAGTGACTGACGAGGAGCTCTCCCGGGCCGTGAACAATGTCATCGGAAGGCACAAGATCGCGTTGCAGACCCCCTGGTCACGGGCTGAGAGCATCGCTCTGAATGACTTGTACGGTCTGGGATATGATTACGACCCCAAATACATCGAACAGATTTCGCAGGTAACAGCCAAACAGGTCCGAGAGGTTGCACTCAAGTATTTGGACCCGGAAAGAGCCGCAATCGTGAAGATTCTTCCCGAAGAGAAAGGCTAAGAGATCACGACGATGAAGCAACCTCATGGTTGCTTCATCACATCTCTCCATTCCTGGCGACCATCATCAAAGCTCCCTAACACCTTCAAAAACGCCCCTTCGGAGAGTCATCGGATGGCAGGCTTCGATGATCCTTTTGGATCGCGGGCAGACTGCAACCTCGACAGAACTCCTGGCACAAAAGTCTCTAGCAAGCTGGGTACCGCCGGTTTGATAAGGAGATCGACAAAGCCCATTTCTCGCACTTTTTTGCGAGTAAGAGCTTCTGAATACCCTGTACACAATACGATGGGGATATCCGGCTTGATTTCCTGCAAAGCGGCAGCAAGCTCCAAGCCCGTCATCACCGGCATAGTCAGATCCGTTATCACGAGATCGAAGGTATCGAGACTTCCACGGACGCTTTCCAAGGCCTTGACAGGATCCGTAAAGATTGCGACTTCGTACCCTACGGACTCGAGAGACCGTTTCACCAGTTCCGCTATCTTGTGATCATCATCCACGAACATGATCCGGTGGGTCCATCTCCTTTCCGAAGGACCCTGGCGATTCATCCCGTTCGCCTGAACCGTGCATCGAGGCAAGTACACATGGAACGCGGTTCCGTGGCCGAGCTCGCTCTCCACCGTAATAGCTCCTCCATGACTCTGTACGATTCCCAGAACCACGGAGAGTCCCAATCCTGTCCCCTTACCCACTTCCTTCGTGGTGAAATAGGGATCGAAGATGCGTTCTATAAGCTCGGGAGCCATTCCTTTCCCCGTGTCGGAAACGGTGAGCCTCACGTACGGGCCCGGGGTGAGGTCAGGATTGGCCAGCTCCTTGGCGCCCTCTTCTAAGATCACCTGCCTGACGCTCACCTCCAGGGTCCCGTGCTCTCCTTCCATGGCCTGGTGCGCGTTGCTGCACAGGTTCATGAGAATTTGATGCATCTGAGTTGGATCTGCCATCACCGTTCCCGAAGTCTCATCGATGTCGTGGCGAATTTCGATGGTACTCGGGATTGAAGCCCTGATAAGGCGAAGCGCCTCATTGAATACCCGGTACACCTCGATCGCCCTCTTCTCGTGCTCGTTCTGCCTGCTAAAGGTGAGAATCTGCTTCACCAGATCCGTGGCGCGACGCCCTGCCTGGACAATCTCGTCAAGGTCCGTCTGTGCCGGCGAATCTGCGGGGATGGATCTTCGGACCAACTCCGCGTACCCCATCATCGCCATGAGGATGTTGTTGAAATCATGGGCTACCCCTCCGGCAAGAGTCCCGATTGCTTCCATCTTTTGGGCCTGCCTGAGTTGTCGTTCGAGCCGGGCTTCGTCCGTGACGTCTCGCTCAACGACAACAAAGTTAATGATATGACCGGTCTTGGACTTCACGGGAGATATTGAAGCCTCCACCTCGTACGGGGTACCATCCTTCTTGAGGTTGATGAGGCGCCCTCTCCAGGCCAATCCTCCTCTCATTGCCTGTTTTGCAGCCCCTATAGCATTCCTTGCACTCTCAGGGCTCCTCAACGCGCCCAGGCTCTTGCCCTGCACTTCCGCACGCGAGTACCCGCTGATGGCTTCAAAAGCCGGATTTACGTACTTAATCACTCCCTTGTCATCAGCAATAATAATTGTTTCCGCAGCCTGCTCGAATGCCGTGATCATCCGGTTTCTATCTGCTTCGGCCCGCTTCTTGTCGGTCACATCGGTCATGATGGTAAGGACATGAGGCTTTCCGTCCAATTCGATCAGGCCGGCCGAGAGACCGACCACGGTCATCTTGCCGTTTCTTGAACGGAAAACCGTTTCAAAATCCTTCACCGACCCGTTGTCCATCAGGTTTCTGACCATCTCTTGCCTGTGATCCGGCTTGGCCCAATGGTTGATCTCTGCCGCTGTCCGAGAGATGATCTCATCGCGGGTATACCCGGTGAGACGGCAAAAACTGTCATTGACTTCGATGAATCGCTCCTCGTCCAGGGTGACAATGGCAACGGCGGCAGGATTTGCGTGAAACGCGACGTTGAATTTGTGCTCAGATGAGCGCAGGGACTTCTCCATTTGTTTGCGCTCTATTATTTCACGCTTGAGTCTTCCCAGGCTCGCACGCACTTCTGTGGTCCGCTCGGCCACGAGGTCTTCCAGATGCTGGCGGTGTTTTCGAAGTTCCGCTTCAATAGAGGCCCGTTCTGTGATTTCGCGCTGCAGTCGCTCATTGATTTTTCGCAATTCCCCGGTCCTCTGTTCAACCCGTTTCTCAAGCTCTTTTCGCACGCGCTTCTGAAGCTGCAATTGAGCCTTTTCCAGGGTCAGGTCTTCCACGAGCACGAGAATGGACTGATCGGAGCCCCACCACAAAGATCGCAAATGGACTCGCGCCCATATCTTCTTGGGATCGATCCTCAGAACTCCTTCAAGGACCTGGGTCTTCCTGGTTTCGAACACCTTCTCTACCAGATCCCTCACCTGGGCTGCGGAATTGGAATCGGGAAACAGGGACGTGAACTGCTCTCCTTCGATCATCTTGTAATCGGGGCTGATCTTCTCACAGGAGAGATTAGCAAAGATGACCGCACGAGATTTTCCCACAAACAATGCCGGAATTGGCAAAGCCTGCATCAACTTCCCGAATGCGGTGTTTTCGAATCCCTCGCTGGTGCCTCCCTGGTCAAACGAAGAATCCAGCTCCTCAAGCATACCCTTAAGATCTATCGATTCCGTGTGGTGAAGCCCGAGATCTACAATGGAACCTGGTCCGTTGTGTCCCTCATCCAAGTCATCGAGACTGAAAAATTGATGCTCGTCAGAAGACATCCTCCACCTCAAAGGGGACCTGGCGACGGTCCTTGCCTCATCCTCCGTCCACAGTCTAACATATACGAACTACCACAACTTACAAACCATAAAGATGGCCGCGAAAATCCACTGTCGGATGGCACCCCCGTCAGCGTACCCATGCAAGACGGGTTTCAATTCCGTTCCCACAAATCGCCGCCAAGCGCGCTGCGCAGCACCAAAGTCCGCATACGCTGAGCATCCATGACCAAATTATAGAGGAACTGCGAGAGATCACCATGGTAGGGGCAGCCGGCGGTCGCCCTTAGAAGCTCGATACTTCCCAACCAGAACGGCCAAATCCGAGTCTCCCAACGGAGAGCCCGGACCTGGCAATGAAAATGCTCGCCTGTTGATCTCATTATACTCAGTACTCCCGGCTCGTCAATACAGGATACCGCGTTGAAAATACCCCCAATGTTGAGGGACGAGCTAAAGGATCGACACAATCCGAACGACCGACCCACAATCATCCATCGCTAGACTCCAGGATGGGACCGTCGAATGACACCTCAGCGAGATGGACAAAGACAAAGGTTATTCCTATAATTTGGAAAAAAAATGGGGGACGACGCTGTTGAAAAATGGAATGAAGGAAATAGCGAGCGAGGAAGGGCTCGACGAAGCAACGCTTGGGAGCAAGCTTGAACGAGGCGTAGTGGCCATTTTCAAAGCTCCTCCCTATGGCAAAGCAATCGCTGTGGGTGAAGGTCTGAGAGTCAAAGTCAATGCCAATATAGGAACGTCCGGCGACCTGAGCGATGAAGACCTGGAGCTGAGAAAACTGGAAGCAGCCTTAAAGGCCGGTGCTGATGCTGTGATGGATTTGTCCACCGGCGGAGATTTGCGGTCCATCCGTCGAAAGATCGTGCGTGAATCAAGCGTACCGGTGGGGTCCGTCCCCATATACGAAGCCTTGGTAGATGCGACGAGGAATCGAGGCGGTGGAGAGTATATGGAGCCGGAAGAGATGCTGGACTCGATCCGTCTCCACGGTGAAGACGGAATAAGCTTTGTTACGGTCCATTGTGGAGTAACGCTTTCAGCCCTGAAGCATTTGGAGAACAAGCCCCGTGTTTGCGGGATCGTGAGCCGTGGCGGTAGCTTCATCGCCCGGTGGATGAGGGCGAACAAGAAAGAGAACCCCCTTTACGAACGGTACGATGAAGTCCTGGACATTTGTAAGCATTACGGAATGGTAATCAGCCTGGGCGACGGTCTCAGGCCCGGAGCTCTTGCGGACTCCATGGATCGGGCACAAGTGGAGGAGCTGGTCACCCTGGGTGAGCTCAATCGGCGAGCCCGTCAGAAGGGAGTGCAAGCGATCATTGAAGGGCCCGGTCATGTGCCGCTCGACCAGGTGGCAGCACAAATAATGCTCCAGAAAAAATTGTGCGACGATGCCCCCTTTTACGTTCTCGGACCGCTGGTTACCGATATCGCGCCTGGTTTGGATCACATAACCTCAGCAATAGGAGGAGCCATCGCAGCCGCAGCAGGAGCGGACTTTCTCTGTTATGTCACACCATCGGAGCACTTAGGGCTTCCGGATGAGAACGATGTCCGCATTGGAGTGCTCGCTGCGCGAGCCGCAGGCCATGCTGCCGATATTGCTCGAGGAAGGCCTGGAGCAAGAGATTGGGACGACCGGATGAGCAAGGCTCGCAAAGAGCGAAACTGGGCCGAGCAAATAAGGCTGGCTCTGGATCCGGAACTGGCGAGGGAGATACGAGCGCGTACCTGCCGGGAAGATCACGAAACGTGCACCATGTGCGGTGACCTGTGCGCGTACAAAGCCGATTCGATGGGACCATTGTAGGGGCCTAGCAGAGGTCTCGTTCGCTGGACAGTGGCTCGAATACCATCGCCCATGTATTGCCGTAGAGATAACGAGAGAAAGGTGGAGACTTCGCGATGAAATGTGCACGATGTAATGCCGCAGTCACGGAAATGGAAGCTCACGATCATTATGGTGAAATCCTATGCGATGATTGTTACATGAATGCCTTGTCTCCTGTAAGGTCATGCGATCCCTGGGCCGTTCACAGCGCCAAACGACTGGAAGCCTGCGGTACCCAAGGATTGCAGCTCAACGAGATCCAAAGCCGAATCCTGGATTTTCTGAAAGAAGTTGGAGAGGCCGAGGCGCCAGTCATCTGTGACCGTCTTCAGATAGATCCTGAAACGCTTAAGCGCGAATTTGCCGCGCTGCGTCATATGGAAAAGGCACGGGGAAAACCCAAAGGTGACGGTACCGTGCTCTTCTGCCTCTGGTAGAAGCACTCGAGGAGCGAGCTCGAGAGAAAGTGGGGTACAGGGATCCACTAAGAAATAGGTTTTCATAAATACGGTTTCGTATTTCAGGGTCATCGGCAAGGGGAACGACGATGATCACTGATTGCTTCATGCCCCGCAGGGGCATGTCAAGAATCGATTGCGACGTAGGGGCACCCCTTGTGGGTGCCCAGGGCGGGCACGAGGCCTGCCCCTACAGTCCGAACGGATGTCCTGAGCAAGTACCCCGCGCGCAGATACGGTGCCGTATTTGCCAAAAAAATCCCCCGATTACCGGCGAGATACCGACACTACGAAGACAGAAGTACGGCCGCTCGTGGCAGGCATCGATAGGTCCCGCAAGATTGCGTGGACTTTCCTGCCATATGTGAATGCGGGGTCATGGATGTTTACGAAGTGGCGTACCAAGAGGAAGTGATCCGCCGACCGACAGCGTGATTGGTGTGTCCTTCTTATGAGTGAGATCGACACCTTCTCGGTGGGGGCGGCTTGCGCTTTTGACGGGGGTATTCACCGAAGACGCAGCCAGGGTGAGCTACTCCGAGATCAGCCTCTCTTTCCTCCAGGGCCTCGTACCAACAGATTCTTGCTGCCTGATGTTGCACGTCCCATTCGCACACTCGGAGCAGTCCGGGTCCGCACACGGATCCAGATGGATCAGCACATCGACCTGCTCAGAGAAGTGTTCCCCGAATGCTCGCTCGAGATTTTTTACTTCTTTGTGAGCCTCCTCCAGGGGGAGGTCTCTGGGCAAGATAAGGTGAAAATCCAACTGGATGTGGCTGCCGGCGCGTTTTGCCCGGAGCCGGTGGATGTCGATCCAGAGGTCCTGCCTGTGCTTTCTGAGTACGGAACAGATTTCTTCCAGCAAAACCGGGTCGGATTCATCCATAAGTCCTCCGAAGGCGCCTCGGACCAGCGGCAGGCCAGACAACACAATGTGCGCTCCTACTGTACACGCGACGATGCCGTCCAACCGATTCCACTCGGAGAAATGTACAAGGACAAGACCGGCCACCACCCCGGCGGAAGTATACACATCTGTCAGGAGGTGTCTCCCATCGGCCTCGAGCACAATGGATTTGCCCCGTTTGCCCATTCTGAGAAGTGTTACGCCAAGGGCAAGATTCGCCAAACTTACCACGGTGAGGATCAACAACCCCCATGTGAGACTCGGCAGCGGATGCGGTGCCACGATCTGGCGCACGCCGTGGAAGAAGATCCCTCCTGCGGCAAGGATTATCAGTGCTCCCTCGAAGCCTGCGGAAAAGTACTCGATTTTTCCATGACCATACGGATGGCTCTCGTCAGGAGGCCTCGCCGACACGGTCAGACTTGCCAGGGCGAAGCTGCTGGCCACGATATTAATTATGGATTCAAGCGCATCAGAAAGAATCGCCGCAGATTCGGTGATCCAGTAAGCCGCAAATTTGGATCCGGTTATGATGACCCCCACAACGAGCGCAACCAGCATGGCGCGTTTTCCGGATCGAAATGTGCGTTGCCGTTGGGTCTCTTTGAGGCCCGGCATTTCAGAAGAATCGGGGTTTCTGTCTATCACCGATCAGCTCTCACCGGGAGCCTTCCACGAAGAACATCTTGGGGCCCCCCGTTTCTCGGAGAACAGCATTTGCTCAGAGTCCTTTGCTTAAGAGTTCTCCCGTACCGGCTGCCAAGTGCCCCCACCAGATTTCCCTACGATCTTACCGTGAGTACCGGACACGTCGCGTTCCGAACCACCTTTTCCGCTGTGCTGCCGAGAAGGAAACGCTTCGCGCCGCTCCAGCCGTGAGTGCCCATCACTATCAAGCCCGCTGACTCCTCTCTGGCAAAATCCACAATTTCATCTGCAGGAGCGCCGGATCGAGAGAAGACTCTTACATTCTCCACTTCTCTCCTGCAGTCATTTCCCAGCAACACGAGCTCTTCTTCCACGCCAGCCTGAATATGCTCCTGGATCATGGCCAGCTCCTTTGGATACTGGGAGGCGAAACTCGGGTAACCCGTCAGCCGAGAGCTCACCACATGCAGGATCAAGAGCTCCGCTTGAAAGGCCTTGGCAAATTCGATGGCGAGTATGCGAGCCGGAACCGAATTCTCGGAAAAGTCGGTGCAGACAAGGATCTTTCTTGGGATCATTAACAAGGGCCTCCTCTTATGCAATCACTCAATAACTTTAGCACACAATACCGCGGGGCGAAACTCACAAATGACCGAAAATGCTTGGTCCATACAATCTTGGCCGGCGTGAGGGTTTTCCAAGATCATACCGGGAATGGTCTTGACATAGGAGTCAGGCCATGAAAACGTATCCAGGATGTGAGAGTGAGGTTTTCTGATGCGATTGACGAGACACATCATTGCAGCGATCCCTCTATCAGCAGTGATATATGCTGCTACCGGATCGTTGCACGATACCAGCGTGGCAGGACTGGCCAGTGTGCTTATCGACGTGGACCACGTGCCCGACTACGTCTATTATCGGGGATCATGGGGCGGGGTGAGAGATTTCTTCGACGCGTGCAACGGCAACCGCCTCGTGAGAACCGTTCTTCTCTTCCACTCGTGGGAAGCAGCGATACTGCTCGGAATTCTCTGTGTCATTGGGTGGCACACGCCCTACCTGTGGCCCATAGCAGTGGGAATGGTCTATCACCTCGCACTGGACAGCAACGCTAACGGAGTAAGACCTTCCTTCTACTGGCTGTCAGCGCGAGCAGCCCGCGGATTCAGGTTGGCTGCGTTCAGAAGCACAGAGCAGGTTCAAACCTTCGTCCCGGTAATGTGGCAACTCCTGATCTCCCCCCTGCGGACTCTCAGACAATCCGTAGACCTGGTTGCCGAAAAGACCCGCTTAGGTTTTCACGTCGTACCGGGAATACTGCATCGCGAAAATGCCCCGTCCCTGGGTCAACGAGCGCAGGGAGGTGGAATAGCCGAACATGGTTCGAAGAGGCACTTCCGCGCGGATAACTGAAGTCTTTCCTCGTGGGGAGACATCCTCGAGTCGACCGTGGCGGCTGTTGAGGTCAGCGATGATCTCTCCCACAAATTCTTCGGGCACAACGACCTCCACGGTCATGTAAGGCTCCAGAAGAATCGGGGAAGCTTTTTCGCAGGCTTCCTTGCCGGCCTGCGCCGCTGCGACCTTAAGCCCCAGCCCGGTCATCGCGGCAATGTCTTCTCCTACACTCTCCACCGTGACGATAACGTCCACAACCTCGTTGCCGGCTAATGCACCTGCAAGCATGGCTTCCCGGGCGCCCTGCTGCACGTACTGGAGACGCTCTGCTCCGATTACCTCTTCGATTCCGGGCACGGTGCGGATGGTCACCCCAGCCCCGCGGCTCGCAGGCTCCACCCGTACAGTCACATCTCCATGATGGTGCGTGTCGTGAATGTCCCGATCGAAGACGGTTCTGGCTACCGCCCGTTCCTGGACGGTCTCCTTGTACACGACCTGCGGTTTGCCAGTCTGCACGTTGACATTGTACTCCCGACTGAGGCGGTCCAGGATGATCTCCAAATGCAGCTCACCCATTCCGGATATGAGCAATTGTCCCGTATCCTTACTTTCGTTAAAAGTGAACGTGGGATCTTCATCCGCCAATTTCTCGAGGTGAGTCATCAGCTTTTCTTGATCTGCTCGGGTTTTCGGCTCGATTGCTATGGAGATGACGGGGGTATAGACGTCCAAAGGCTCGAGAACCAGAGGAGCTGACGGGTCGGTGAATGTGTCTCCGGTCTTGCCCTCTTTGAGGCCCACTGCCAGAGCAATGTTTCCTGCAGAAGCGGACTTGATCTTCTCCCGCTTGTTGGCATGGCTGAGGAAGAGTCTTGCCACCCGCTCTTTAACCCCCCGTGTCGCATTATATACTTCCGACTCCTCGCGGAGTACCCCGGAATACACTCGCACAAAGGTAGCCTTGCGGCCTTGGTCCATCATCACCTTGAACGCGAGCGCACAGAGTGGATCGTTCGCCTTCGGACGACGCTGCTCTTTTTTTCCGGTGACCGGGTTGATACCTTCCACGGGCGGAACATCCAGAGGAGAAGGCAGATAATCAATGACTGCATCGATCACAGGCTGTACCCCAACCTGTTTGAGGGCGGACCCGCACAGGACAGGCACTATCCTGTTGGCAATCGTTCCTGCTCGAAGGCCTTTGATGATGTCCTTTTCCTCGAGGTCGTCATTCTCCAGATAGCGCTCCAGAAGCTCCTCATCCATTTCCGCAGCAGCCTCCAGCATGAAGCGCCGGGCTTCTTTGGCCTCCTCCATGAACTCTTGCGGGATGTCCACATACATAAAGCTTTCACCGGAGGTTGTTTGATCCCAGACAAGACCGTGCATCCGTATCAGGTCTATAACTCCCAGCTCGTCCGCGGAAGTTCTCATCGGGATTTGGACGGGCACGGGATGTGCGCCCAGCTTCTCCCGCATCATCCTCACGGCTCGGTGGAAATCTGCGCCGATTCGGTCCAATTTGTTGACGAACGCTATCCTGGGAACCTTATAGCGTTCGGCCTGGTGCCAGACAGTCTCTGTTTGGGGTTCGACACCACCCACGGCACAGAGGACCGCGACCACCCCATCGAGCACCCGGAGGCAGCGTTCCACTTCAATGGTAAAGTCCACGTGACCCGGAGTATCGATCAGGTGGATTTCATGCCCTTTCCACTCAAACGTGGTAGCAGCGGAGGTGATCGTTATGCCGCGTTCCTGTTCTTGCGGCATATAGTCCATAGTTGCCGAGCCCTCGTCCACTTCTCCGATGCGGTGGATCCGCTTGCTGAAGTAGAGAATCCTCTCGGTGAGCGTTGTCTTTCCGGCGTCTATATGGGCTGTAATTCCTATATTGCGAATCTTCTTAAGATCTTGAATCACGATGACTCCTGTCCACTGAACCGACGCGGTTCAGGCACTTATGCCTCCTTCACACTCCAACCTCGTTCGAGAACCGGTGGAAAAAACGAGTATATTTTTCGCATGTTATTGAAATCTTGTCAAGCGTGCTAACCGAAAATCGGTTGCTTTTTCACCTCAGGACGTGCTAGGAAAAATCAGTATTCGTGGCTGAAATCTTCTGTCCGGAGACAAGATCATGGAAACTCTGGCGGGTTTTTTCGAATCGATCAATCAGGCTCTGGGAGTAAAAGGACCGGGAGAGCTGGTCTTCCACCCCGTGTTCCTCGGCATTTGTATCGTGGCTTTCATCTACTTCGTCTTCACTGGCATGAAGTATTTCGCCGTAGCCTTGGGAGGATTGATCGGCGGAGCGGTGATTGTTCATTACTGGTATCCGAAGAATACGTCCAATCTTACGGAATTAATAACGTTCCTTGGTGCCATGGGAGTCCTGGCTATAATCCTCGTATATATTGGATTTGTGCGTGATTGAGCCGTGGTCCTTGGCTCAGGCGCTCAGTGTAACGCACGAGACGCCTACCCTCCACTATAGTTGCAAGAATAGGTATGCTCTACCTCGTGGACGGAAACAATGTGATGGCCCTTCAGCGGGGGTGGCACAGAGATAAGGCCGCAGCTCGGAGAAAACTGATCTCGGACCTCTCCGTCCTTGCAGCGGATCGAAACGTCAAAGTGAGCGTTGTTTTCGACGGAGCACCGGATGATAAGTTTCCGGAGGGGAGTACGTATAAGAAAGTTCGTATCTTGTACGCGAGGGCAGGATCCAACGCTGACACACGGATCAAAAACCTGGTACGCAGGTCATCGTTTAAACGAGACATGACCGTTGTTACGTCTGATCGAGAGGTTGCGGCCTTCTCGCACCGGCAAGGCACAAAAATCATGACCTCCAGTCAATTCAGGCACATGATTAACGAAGCCAAAGTCCACCGAGCTGAAAGTGAGCCAATGCCACCCGAAGGCTCCATAGACGTAGAAGATTGGCTGGATTACTTCCGGCGACCGGATCACTAAGCAATAGGTTTTTGAGAGTCGCGGCAGCGCATTCTCAAAAACCGCACTTGGACTAAGCCGCGTGGATCAGGAATATCAGGGTTCAGGCTATGGGGAAAGAGCTTCAGCGTGGTAGTCGGAGTGTTGAGAGGGAGGCGTGTGAGAATGGTTTTTCGCTGACAGGGAGGGCGAGATTGAGCAGATGGTTGTCGAAGGAGAAGCGTTTTGAGGGTATGCTCGGAGTCAATAATTGACGGAATGTTGTGGACATGACGTACCTGTACTGCTCAAGGTTGATACCAACGATGTGATAGGCGATCAGTAGGGGAGCAGTCGCAGAGTCATGAAGAGTCCGAGAACAGGGGGCCGTATTCGAAGGGGCCCCGAGGTTGTGGGAGAGTGGTGAGCGGACGTCGAACCAGTACGCCACTGCAGTTTGGACATATTCGCAGATCGATTCCAGTGATTTCGCGGAAGATTTCGACCCAAGCCTGGGGCCTGGATGTTTCGAGAGAGCAATCCTGAGGTGCTGGTGGGAATTCGGATGGGCTGCCCTGAGCCGATGGGATAAGCTTCTTGGCAATTTCGAGCTTGGTGGTTGCATTGCCGGGAGCCATCAGTCCGTAGTGGCGGGTCTTCATGAATCCCTTGGGAAGGATGTGGAGGAGGAACCTCCTGATGAACTCATGAGGAGATACGGTTACGG
>Ga0067045_1028294_pt1 | contig 36889 bp, 31 predicted proteins | sample TerdegcTABiofilm_FD_59184 | JGI IMG/M metagenome (GOLD analysis project Ga0067045, IMG submission 59184) | Combined Assembly of (Gp0054472, Gp0054536) Wastewater bioreactor microbial communities from Singapore -Terephthalate degrading...
AAAGGAACGGGAAGAAGAAATCAGGGCTCTCAACGCAGAACTGGAGCGTCGGGTAGAGGAGCGAACCGAAGACCTACTGAAGGCAAACGAAGAGCTAAGGAACGTTCTCGCCAATCTTTCCAAGACCCAGGAACGCCTCCTGCAGGCGGAAAAGCTTTCTGTCCTCGGGAGGCTCTCCGCAGGGGTTGCTCACGAATTGAATACCCCTTTGGGCGCCATCCTCTCCTCCACCCATTCCCTTGGTCAATTGATGGAGCATTTCATTGAAAAAGAGCTACCCTACTTCTGCTCCCTTTTGGAAGAAGATCGTGAGTTCTATTTATGGGTCTTCAAAACAATCCGTTCTGCCCCTACCTATACACACCTTCTTTCTAAAGAGGAGATTTCTCTTTTAACAAATCAGCTCAGAGAAGCGGGGGTTTACGATCCCGAAGAGGCGACAGAACTCCTGGAAGATCTTTCTCCCTCCATTTCTACTTACCTCGATATCCTTATTCCGTTACTTAAGGACCCGCACAAAAGGGAACTCCTTTACCATATCAGCCAAAGCCTGAACCTGTTCCGCTCTATCCAAGTGATTGATCTGGCTGCCCAAAAAGCTTCCTCGGTAGTTCGAGCCCTCCGACGGTACTTAAAAGCCGAACCCCAGTTAGAGCGAGGCATGGTCGAGGTAGAGCGGGACATCGAGACTGTACTGGTTCTTCTTCAGAACCGAATCAAAGACGGGGTGCGGATCGTACGAAGGTATGAGGGAGTCCACGCGTGGGGATCCTCTGCACAGCTCACCCAAGTATGGTTGAACCTGATCAATAATGCTTTGCAAGCCATGAACTATCAGGGGGAGTTGATCTTAGAGACGAAACAGGAAGGACCCCTTGTTTCGGTTTCGGTCATCGACAATGGTCCGGGAATCCCGGAAGAAATCAAACCCTTTATCTTCGAGCCCTTCTTTACCACCAAGAAGCAGGAGGAGGGGATTGGAATCGGGCTGGAGATCTGTCGATCCATCGTGCGTGAACATGGGGGCTCCATATCTTTCGAAAGTTCACCCGGTCGCACCCGGTTTACCGTTACCCTTGCGGCTTTCGATCCTGCAGTTCCGCCCCATACATCGTGAACATGGCGGCTACATAACATAGCCCCATTGCCCAGAAGACACTACTCAACCCAAGTCGGTCTGCCAGCCATCCGGAAAAGGCGGCTGCCACGGATCCGATTCCAAAGGTCATAAAGAACATGAACCCATACCCTACCCCCTGTCGTCCCTTGGGAAGGATGCGAGCAACGATGGTGTTTTGCATGGGTTGAATGGCAAAACTGAAAAAACCAAAACCTACCGCCCCCAACAGCAGGGGGATACCATGGGTGAAGGCCATTAATAGAATGCTTACGGCCGAAATCAGAAGGGTGACAATGTACAACTGCTGAGGTCGATACCTGTCAACTAGGGCTCCGGCGATGTATTGCCCCGCTGCCCCCGCGATGAGAGTAACCGTGGCAAAGATTCCCCCAACCCGTACCGGATCCAACCCCTTCAGCACTTGGGAAAACTCCCTTCCCAGATAGGCAGGCAGGAAGGTCAATACTCCCCGATTCCCCATTCCACCCAGAGCACAAGAGAGGTAAAAGAGCACGAGGGAAGCCGTAATGATCCCTTTTCCTTGGGAAGAGAGAGTTTCCGTTGTTTGAATAGCTCCCTGATCTTCGTTCGGATTGTTGGAATCCTTTCGTTCAACAGGTTCCATTCGATAGGAAGGAAGGGATAGGGCGAAAAAGCCTACGATCAACACCCCCATCCCGAACAGGATGTAGGGTGATTTCCACCCCCACCTAGCTCCTAAGAAAGCCGCCACGAAGGGTACGGTAGAGGTCCCTAGACTGCCGGCAATCCCATTGACCCCAAAAGCCTTTCCCCGCTCTTTGATTCCCAGACTGATGATGGTATTGGCAGCCGGATGGTAGAAACTGCCCAGAATACCGAGAAATCCCATTAGGATGGCAAAGGGAAGGAGTCTCTGCACGAATAAAACCGAGACACAGAGGATTCCCGCACCAAAGAGGTAGAGAACCAGAAGTCGGGTAGGTCCCACCCGATCAGCCAGCGCTCCAGAGGGAAACGCCCCCAACCCAAAGGTATAAGAAAAGACGGACATTACCATTCCAAGATGAAAATAATCGGTACCGAACACCCCTAACAGAAGGGGTATGAGAGGGGGTAAGGTCCCTTCGATGAGATGCACCAAGGTATGAGCGGCGCTAACCACCGCGAGAGTCTTACGATCCTGTGTATCCATACCCCGCATAGTAACAAGTTTTAATCCGCTTGACACCCCCTAGACCTCCCATTACTCTTGGGGAAAACCTTTTCCCAACGGAGGCTGTATGTCCCACACCCGTTCTTTCAACCGGTTGCCTAAGGATTCCTTCTCTTGTTTGTCTCAATTTTCCTTTGAAGGGAAGGAGGTGTTTTACCTGAGCCTACCTAAATTAGCCACAAAATTTCCTCAGGTTCGTCGGTTCCCATTCTCGATCCGGATCCTGCTGGAGTCTGTTCTTCGATCGGAGAATGGGAAAGAAGTGACCGAAAAAGATATCGAGAGCTTTCTTTCGTATGATCCTACCTCTCCCTCCTCAATCGAAGTTCCGTTTAACCCAGCACGGGTCCTTCTCCAAGACTTCACAGGAGTACCCTGTGTGGTAGACCTAGCGGCTATGCGCTCAGCGGTAGCCCGGTTAGGGGGGGAACCCTCTCGCATCAATCCCCAGATTCCCGTAGAACTGGTGATCGATCATTCCCTTCAAGTGGATGTGTGGGGTCGCCCGAACGCAGCGGAAGAAAACCTAAAAATAGAATTCCAAAGGAACCGGGAACGGTACGAGTTCCTCCGCTGGGGACAGAAAGCCTTTCAGAACTTTAGGGTGATCCCACCCGGAGGGGGAATCTGCCACCAGGTGAATCTGGAATACCTCGCTACCCTGATACGAACCTTGGAAACTCCCCAAGGCACTCTCGTGTTTCCCGACTCCGTGGTAGGAACCGATAGTCATACCACCATGATCAACGGGCTAGGAGTCCTGGGATGGGGCGTAGGGGGGATCGAAGCAGAAGCTACCATGCTGGGGCAGCCCCTCTACATGGTTGCTCCGTCCGTGGTGGCTGTTCGCCTTTTCGGATCCTTGCAGTCCGGTGTGACCGCTACGGATTTGGTACTTACCTTGACTCAGATGCTTCGTTCTGAAGGGGTGGTGGACAAGTTCGTGGAGTTCATCGGTCCGGGAGCTCGATCCTTGTCCATCCCGGACAGGGCTACCCTGTCCAACATGGCACCCGAATACGGAGCCACCATGGGATTCTTCCCGCCAGATGAGCGATCCATCCAGTACTTGCGGGATACAGGTAGACCCTCTTCCCTGGCCGAACTGACAGAACAGTACTTCACCCTGCAGGGGTTCCTCAGAACCGAACAAGATGAGGAACCCCTCTACGAAAAAGTATTGGAACTGGATCTTTCCACCATCGAACCTTCCATCGCAGGTCCCAAACGCCCGCAGGATCGGATCCCCCTCCGCTCCATACAGAAAGAATGGAAGGATGCCTTGACGCGACCAGTAGAAAAAAGAGGATACGGATTGTCCAAGGAGGAACTAAACAAAAAAGCTTCCTTTGAAATCTCAGGTAAGGGGAGAAGAGAGATAGGCCATGGCGCAGTAGTGATCGCTTCCATCACTAGTTGCACCAACACGAGCAATCCCTCGGTGATGCTCGCTGCCGGGCTTCTCGCCAGAAGGGCCGTGGAGCTGGGATTAGAACCCAAACCGTGGGTCAAGACTAGTCTTGCCCCTGGATCCCGGGTAGTAACTCGATACCTGGAATCCAGTGGTCTTCTGCCATACCTGGAACGCTTGGGATTCCACGTGGTAGGGTACGGATGCACCACCTGTATCGGGAACTCTGGCCCGATCCCAGAACCTATTGCGGAGGCTATATCGGAAGGAGGACTCGTCGCCGTATCGGTCCTTTCTGGGAACAGGAACTTCGAAGGAAGAGTGCATCCCCTCACCCGCGCCAACTTTCTGGCCTCCCCTCCCTTGGTCGTAGCCTATGCTCTTGCCGGGAGGATCGACATCGACTGGGAAAAGGAACCCATTGGATACTGTGGCACGGACAAGGCCATCTATCTACGAGACCTATGGCCCACGGAAGAAGAGATTATCTCCCTGATCAACCGCACGTTTGGATTGTTCCGATCTTCCTACGAAGGGATCGAATCCGCTAACACCCTCTGGAATGCCATCCCCCTTAGGGGGACTGCACTGTACGAGTGGGACCCCGCAAGTACCTATATCCAAGAACCTCCCTTCTTTCAGAACCTGTCCAAAAAAGCCCATCCCATTCGTCCTATAGAGAAAGCACGAGTGCTGGTGATGGCAGGAGACAGTATCACCACCGATCACATCAGTCCAGCCGGATCTATTTCCCCCTCCAGCCCCGCGGGGAAATACCTACAAGAATTGGGTGTGGCTCCCAAGGATTTCAATTCCTATGGGGCCCGGCGGGGTAACGATCGAGTAATGACTCGAGGAACTTTTGCTAACCCTCGTTTCAGGAATCTCCTAGTCCCAGGAACAGAGGGAAGTGTTTCCCTTCATATCCCGAGTGGGGAGGCCTCCGATATCTACTCTGTGGCGCTTCGATACCAGAAAGAAGGAACCCCCACCATCATTCTGGCGGGAAAGGACTATGGTATGGGATCCAGTCGAGACTGGGCTGCCAAGGGGGTGATGCTTCTAGGAGTTCGAGCTGTCATTGCCGAATCCTTTGAGCGGATCCATCGGAGCAACCTCGTAGGGATGGGAGTGTTGCCCCTTCAGTTCCTCCCGGGTCAGAACCGTGAGACCATCGGGTTGGAAGGAACCGAACTGTATTCGATCCCTATCTCTGACAAGGTTCAACCTGGACAGGAGATAGATGTTTCTGTCACTTCCCGAGATGGAAAAACAAAGAAATTCCGGGTCCTCTGTCGACTGGACAGTTCCGTGGAGGTGGAGTATTACCGGAATGGAGGAATCCTTCCCACCGTTTTACGAAGATTACTATTTGAGGGAACCCCGAGCTAGCCACGCAGCTACTGAGGCATCACTGGGCATCCGCCAATCCCCTCGGGGGGAGAGGTTGATACTCCCCACCTTGGGCCCATCAGGGACACAGGAGCGTTTGTACTGCTGGCTGAAGAACCTCCGAAGGAATACCTCGAGCCATTTTCGCAGGGTGTGCTCATTGTACTGATCCCGAAAGGCAATAGTCGCCAAGAAGAGCATCTTGTCTGGGGGAGCTCCATACCGGAGGAAATGGTACAGGAAGAAATCGTGGAGTTCATAGGGCCCGATGATATCCTCGGTTTTCTGCTGGATCCTGCCCTTGGGATCTGGAGGTAACAACTCGGGAGTAATGGGTGTAGAAAGGATTCGATGAAGTACCTCTCGAGTAGACTCCTCTATTGCATGATCCGCGATCCACTGGACTAGATACCGGACCAACGTTTTCGGAACTCCGCTGTTCACTCCATACATGGACATATGATCTCCGTTGTAGGTGCACCACCCTAAGGCGAGCTCGGAAAGGTCTCCTGTCCCTACTACCAATCCCTTGTGCTTGTTGGCCAGATCCATCAAGATCTGGGTCCGTTCCCGAGCTTGAACGTTTTCATAGGTTGTGTCGTGTTCCTTCGGATCATGCCCGATGTCTTCGAAATGCTTAAGACAGGCAGCTTTGATATCGATCTCCCGAATCGCTACACCCAGCGAGCTCATCAACTGGAGGGCATTCTGGTAGGTACTGTCCGTGGTTCCAAAACCCGGCATCGTTACGGCCAGTATGCGTTTGCGAGGGATCCTCAATAGGTCGAAGGTCCTTACCGTAACCAGAAGGGCTAAGGTGGAATCCAGACCACCGGAAATCCCAACTACGGCGGTTTCGCTCTTCGTGTGTTCCATCCGCTTGGCCAAGCCTGCTGTCTGAATGGAGAATATTTCTTCGCATCGTTCATCCCGTTCAGCAAGATTGGATGGCACGAAGGGATGTGGATCGATGGTGCGTAGGAACTTCCACCGCTTTAACCTTCGGGAGGAATCTTTCCCTCCCGCAAGAACAGGCACGATCCGATAGGGGAATCCATTGGAAGGTTTTTCTTTATCCATAAAGGGCGTCAACATCCTTCGCTCCGCCAAAAGCCTATCCAGATCCACCTCTACCACTACCAGTTCCAATTCCCGGGAGAATCTCTTTCCCTCGGCCAGAATTACCCCATTCTCCGCAACAAAAGTAGACCCTCCAAATACCAGATCCGTGGTGGATTCCAACACCCCGCTTCCCGCGTACAGATAGGCAGCCACACATCGAGCTGATTGCATCCGCACCAGATCCCGTCGATAGAGGTTTTTCCCGATCACTTCGTTACTAGCAGAAAGGTTACAGAGGATCAGGGCGCCTTCTCTAGCTAAATCAGAACTAGGCGGGCTTACCGACCATAGATCCTCACAGATCTCAACGCCAAAGGTAAATCGAGGATCCTCCAGTGACCGAAAGAGAAGATCCCTACCAAAGGGAACCTGGTTGGCCGCATAGTAAACGTTCATTCCCTCGGTTCCTATACCAGAGGAAAACCATCGTTCTTCATAGAACTCTTTATAGTTAGGAAGGAATTGTTTCGGTACAATCCCTAGGATTTTCCCTCCTTGAATTACGATTCCCGTATTATATAGACGGTTCCCTACAGGGATAGGGGCCCCTAGAATCGTAATGAGAGAAGAATCAGCGGTTTGGTTCAGGATCGAACGAACCGCCGCTTCTGATGTTTCCAATAGAACTGTCTGGTGAAATAGATCTCCACAGGTATAGCCTGTCACGCAAAGCTCGGGGAGCACAAGGAGTCTAGCCCCCTGTTCCTCAGCTTTCTTCATCGCCTCCAGGATGAATCCCGCGTTGGCAGCCGGATCAGCGGGCGCAACTCGGGGCGAGGCTACCGAAACCTTGAAGAACCCATAGTTCTCGTATGCCTTCCAATTGCTCATGGGGTAAGTATAGCATGCGGTAGAGTCTAGCGTAACCGAGACGCCAAGAACTCTTCGATCTCGTGCCTGTAGGGAGCCGAAGGCTGGGCGCCCCAACGGGTAACCGAAATGGCCGAAGCGGCCGAAGCGAATCGGATAGCTTCCAGTAAGGGTTTCCCTTCCGAAAGACTAACGGCTAACGTTCCGCAGTACACATCGCCAGCCGCCGTGGAATCTACCGCTTTCACGGGGAAAGCTTCGATATGGGCCACCTTCCCTTCCATCAGTACGCTGGAACCATTCACACCCCGAGTAAGGATAATTGTTCCTGCACCCAACTCATGCATCCGGTACAGGGCTTCCACTGTTTCCGCATCGGTTTCCGGAGGATTCATCCCGGCCAAAAACCCTGCCTCTGTTTCATTCACGATGAGAATGTCGGTCTGGGAAAACTTTTCCATGTATGGGAACGGATGGGCCGGCGCGAAATTCCAGATGGCGCGTACCCCATATGAAGTAGCCATTTCCAAAGCCCGAGCCACAGTTTCGGGAGGAATTTCGTACTGTACCAGTAGAACGGCAGTTCGAGGAAAAAGAGACTCGATCCTGTCTACCTGTTGGGGAGTAAGGAGGTTGTTGGCCCCCGGGTCCGCCGCAATACAGTTGTTCCCATTTGGATCGATCAAAATGAGGGCCGTGCCGCTATAGGTATCCGGTGTCTGTACCAGATAGTCTGTTTGGACTCCATCCTTCTCAAAACCGGAACGCATCCGGTTGGAAAGGGGATCCCCCCCAAGGGAACAAACCAGAGCCACCCTCCCTCCGCATCTAGCCGCCGCAACCGCCTGATTGGCCCCCTTCCCTCCAAAGGTTTGCGAAAACCCTGATCCTGCCACAGTCTCGCCCCGTTGGGGCAAATGGGGGACTCGCATGATATAGTCCACATTCGCGCTTCCTACCACGATGATCAGGTCTCGTTTCTCCGACGCCATAGTGCCTCCTGTCCCCTCACAGCCCTAGTATATACTTGGCAGAGGTAAAGTAAATTAAAAGTCCCGTTACATCCACCACGGTGGTGAGGGCAGGGCTCGCTACCACTGCGGGGTCCGCCTTCATGAGAGCTGCCAATAGAGGAAGGCTAGCTCCTACGATAGCGGAAGACACGACCTGTAATCCCAAGGCAACCGCAATAGCCAGCCCGATTCTTTCCAGGGAGAAGCCAGGTGGTATGTAGGTCCCCTGGGATAGGAAAAGAACTTTCCCAAAGGCGAAGACTCCCAGGATCAAGCCCAAAAGCAAGGCGATTCGAATCTCTTTGAGCAAAATCTTAAAAAAGTCTTTGGGACCGATTTCTCGAAGGGCGAGGGCCCGAACCACTACAGTGGCTGTCTGGCTGCCCGTGTTTCCCCCTGTGTCTGCCACCATCGGCATATAGAGGGCCAGGATCATCAGTTTCATCAGGGTGTCTTCGAAGGAATGAATAATGGAACCAGACACCAACCCCAAAGCCGCAAGAGCAACAACCCATACCACCCGTCGTTTGAAGTGTTCCCAACTGGAGGTCTTCATGTACCCTTCCGCTTCGTGAGAACCTGCAATGGCCATGAATTTTTCCAAATCCTCTGTCTGTTCCTGCGTGATGATGTCTACCGCGTCGTCATGGGTAATGATCCCCACTAGCACCCCATGTTCATCCACCACAGGCAATGCGATCAGGTCATACTTCTGGATCGTCCGAGCTGCCACTTCCTGGTCTTCATCCGCTTTTACTGAAATTACCTCCTCGTGCATGATATCCTGGATCAACGCGTTCGGATCCGAAAGGATCAGGTCCCGGAGACTTACGAACCCCACGAGTCTTCGTTGATCATCGATAATGTATGCATAGTAGACGGTTTCCTTGTTCAACGCGTCCCGGCGAATGGCAGCGATAGCTTCAAAGACCGTTTGGTTGGGCCTTAGGGTGACATACTCTGAGGTCATGACTGCCCCGGCAGTTCCCTCCTTGTACCCAAACAACCTCCGAATATCCTCTCGTTCCGCATGGGCTATAGCGGAAAGGATCGGTTCCCGCTTCTCCTCCGGAAATCGGCGAAGAAGGTCTACCCGGTCATCGGCAGGCATTTCCGATATGATGAGGGCAAGATCCTTGCGAGATATAAAATCGGCCATTTCCTCCTGAATGTCTTCATCCAGACGACTGAAGATGTTGGCCCTCCGATCGATGCTCAAGAGGGTTAGGACCTGCCAGATCTTTGGGATTTCCAAGCTTCCCAACATCTCGGCAACGACTTCGGGATGCTCTTCTTCACAAAACTCTTTTATCGCAGGATAGTCCTTCTTTTCTAGGAGTTCTTCGAGTTCTGGTTTCAGTAGTGTGGATTTCATACGCCGCCTCCCTTCAACAGGACTTGCTAGCCCCTCCGGGAGAACGGCCTCCGAGCATAGAATTAGCGCTTATCAGCCGAAAGGTTCACCCAAAGGAGCTTTATAGTGCCGAGAATCAAATATCTACCTGTACTGCCTTCAATCTCCATCGATGCATAGAATAGAGCAAACCCTGGCTCTGGGTCAAGGTTTTTATCGAGCAAAACCTTGATCCTTCTTTTGGATTCGAGTACCATCATACAGGAAGGAACCTATATGAAACGATCCCAAATCCCCTCTGTCTTCACGATGGAAACCGCACGTTTCTACGAAACTTTCTATACCACAGAATATGGTGCGAGGGTAGATAAGGTAGAAAAATCCCTTATCAGAGATTTAATAGGAAAAGCATATCCTGATAGTGTCCGTGCTGGTACCTCCCTGCTAGAGATCGGTTGTGGCACAGGGGTTTGGACATCGTTCTTTCAATCGATAGGGTTCACAGTGACGGCATTGGAACCATCCTCTGCCATGCTGGACATAGCACGGGAAAAAAGAATACCCAATACGGTATTCCTCCAAAGAGAAGCCGAGAATCTTCCCTTCCCGGACGAAAGCTTCGAGGCAGTGGCTGCCATTGCGGTACTGGAATTCGTGGAGGATCCGAACCGGGTTCGGGACGAGATCCTTAGGGTCTTGAAACCTGGGGGCTGGTTCTTCGCTGGGTTACTCAACCGTGACTCAGAACTGGGAAAACGGCAGGAAGAGGATCCGATTATACGGCATGGACGGCTTTTTACCCTGCCAGAGATAGAGTCCTACCTTCGTTCTTTTTCACAGGTAGAAATACGGGGATGTGTGTTCCTGACTGATCGTTGGGACCTTATGGATGGAACCCCACTGGAATCCCACTGGAAACCTGCCTTCTATGGCGTACGGGCACAAAAACAAACCAATGAAGGTTTGAATCCATCCCTACGAACAAACAGAAGATCAGCACCATGAACGTCACCAATCTATCTATTTCTGTAGAGATTAGTTACTATCCTCTGACAGCCGCCTATGGACAGGTAGTCGATCAGTTCCTGAAACGAATAAAGAACACTCCAGGGATTCACGTCGATGCAGGCCCCATGAGCACCCTCCTGAGCGGAGAGTATAACGCGGTCTTCGATTTGCTCCTACGAGAAATCCGTTCCTTTATGGAACAGTACCCCTCGGTATTCACCCTGAAAATCAGCAACGCGTGTCCGCGCTGACAATCTATCATACCCAAACCTATAGGGAAATCAAGGAGGCATAGATGAGCCTGACAACCATAAATCCCGTGAAACAAAAGCTCCTGAAAGGAGAGGTCAGTTTTGGGTCCTGGATGCAGATCGGCCATCCTGTAGTGGCGGAGATCCTGGCGCAAGTGGGGTTCGATTGGATCGCCCTCGACATGGAACACTCGGATATGGGTGTGCGGGACTTCACGGATGCGGCTAGAGGGATGCACGGGAGGGGGCCTTCCCCTCTGGGCACGATCCCGCTCGCCCGAGTACGGGAGAACGACACCCTGGCCATTCGGCAGGTTCTGGATTCGGGTGCCTGGGGAGTGATCGTTCCTCTGGTGAACTCCGCCGATGAGGCTAGACGAGCGGTACAGGCGGCAAAGTTTCCACCCGAAGGGATCCGGGGAACCGCGTTTTTTCGGGGGAACGATTATGGTCTCTCCTTTACAGAATACATGGCGCACGCCAACCGGGAAAGCATTGTGATGGTAATGATCGAAACGAAAGAATCGGTGGAATCCATCGACGACATCCTTCGAGTGGAAGGGGTGGATGGGGTATTCATTGGGCCCTACGACCTGAGCCTTTCCTATGGAATCCCCGGTAGGCTTGCGGACCCTCTCATGACCAGGGCGCGAAAAAAAGTATTGGAAGCCTGCCGCAATGCCCAAAAGGCCGCGGGAATTCATGTAGTGCAATCGGATAAAGCTTCCCTTCGAACTACAATCCAAGAGGGATTTACCTTCATTGGGTTGAGCATGGATACCCTATTCCTGGATCGAGCTGCCCGGGAAACCCTTCAGAATGCAAAGCATGCCTTGGAGGATCGGTAAATATGGGAACGCCCATCGTGATCACCGAACAGGAGTTCGAAAAAGGGAAGGACCTATTTACTTCCCGCTCAACGTACAATTGGATAGTGTCGTCTCCTTCAGAAGCTTCCGTGGTCTCAGGGATTCGATCTTCGGGAGCGCGAATCGCTGTACTGGGGACTGAACGGTATCGAGGCCCTCTCTACGAAGCCCTAGCAGAAAACGCGAAAGGCAGTCCCGCCTTAATTGTTCGCTATGGGGTTGGATTCGATGGAATCGATGTGGGACAGTGTAAAGCCCATGGGATCTTCCTCTGCATCACCCCGGGAGCGTTGGATGAATCGGTGGCAGAACACACCATCGCTTTACTCCTCAGTCTAGCCCGAAACATCCCGTACTGTCATGGGGAGTTCCTTAAAGGACGATTTACCCGCCGCACAGGGTTCGAGCTTTCGGGTAAAAGAATCGGACTCATCGGATTCGGAAACATCGCGAAGCGGGTAGCCGAAATCGCGTCCCTCGGTCTACGAATGCGGGTAATCGCCTATGGCAGAACTCCCCTAGAACAAAAAGCCGCGAAGGAAGGCCTTGGCCCGTCCGAATACCTTTCCCGTTATCATCTAGAGGCGTACTACACGGATTTCGAATCTTTCGCGAAGAACCTAGATATCCTTTCCCTCCTTCTACCCGTTACTCCAGAAACGATCCAGTTCCTCAACCGGGACCGGATCAACGCCCTTCCGAAGGGAGCCTATCTAGTGAATACAGGAAGGGGGAAACTGGTGGACGAAGGAGCCCTCTACGACGCTCTGGCTTCCGGATATCTTGCGGGAGCGGCATTGGACGTATTTACGCAGGAACCCTACGTTCCCGCTTCAGCGGATAAGGACCTGCGGAAGTTAAGAAACGTGGTGCTCACTCCCCATATCGCTTCGGACACTAAAGAAGCCAATCGAAACATGCAGGAGATGATCCTACGGAACATCGAAGCTTTTCTATTTGGAGAGTTCCAAAAGCTGACCAAAGCTCCGACTGGGATGTAAGAAATACAAGCAAGCTCCTACAATTGATACGCCCGCAAGGGGGGCTGTAAGCAAGTTGATCGGAGTCCTACTTGTGGTTCAACAATTCCTGCAATTGTTCTTTCAATTCGCCGAGGGCTTGATTGTACCGGTCTTCCAGGTTACCCATGTGCTGATTGTAGGCTTTGGCGAAATCCGGATCCGAGTAGGGATCGATCCGCACGGGGCGCCCTAGTTTCTGGCTTAACTCTTGCTCCTTTTGTCGAATTAGCGGGCCTAGCTGTTTGTTCAACGCTTCGGTAAGCCGCTTTCTATCTTCCAAACAATGTTTGAAGAACTGCTGGATCTGACTCTTCAATACCTTGAGGTTTCCCTTATCGGGAAGCAGGACTTCCAGAGCCTTTACGATAGCATCCAGACGGTTAAGATCCCTCTCCTCCCGGGGAAGCACCAGGTTGGAAAAGAGGATCTGAATAAATCCTTCCCGTACGAAGGGCTGTTCCTCCTTGGGGTAACTAGAGAACTTTTTCTGTAAATCGATCTTTGGATCTGAAAAAAATGTGGAAGCGAGTTTCTTCCCTTCTTCTTTTGCCGAAGCGTTTCGTAGCGCTGTTTTATCCCCTTTGATTCCTTCGGTTTTCTCTAACGCGATTTCCAAGGCGGATTTAATGTAAGCCATATTTTGTTCCTTCTTTGTCTATGGAATGATCGTGTACATTCGTATATAAAAATACTTATTCTTCCCGGTAAGGGCAAGACGGGGGTAGGGAGACCGCTCCTTGCAAAAATCGACTGAAATGACACTCCTAGATTCGTGTTTTTATTCCCACCCGGCACACTAACCTGTTCACAGCCTTGCGTTATCTAAGAGAAGCGTTATATTCTGTTCGAAGGTAAAACGCAACCATGGCAACGAGACAACTTTTACTGATCAATCCAGTGGGCCGCCGAAGCGGGTATATGCTGAGCCGGTTTTCCCTTTTTCCCCCATTGAGCCTGGCCTACGTGGCAGCGGTAACTCCCGATTCCTGGGAAGTAAAGATCCTGGATGAGAATTTCGGTGCCTCGAACCTGGAAGAGGCGGACCTGGTTGGCATCACTGCCTTCACCAGTAATATTGGCCGCGCTTACCAGTTGGCGGCGCAGTACCGAGAAAAAGGGATCCCGGTCGTTTTGGGAGGAATCCATGCGTCGATGGCAAGCGAGGAAGCGCTCCAGTATGCCGATGCCGTGGTGAAAGGGGAGGTAGAGGGGATCTGGAGCAAGGTTCTGGAAGATTTCGAAAAGAAGCAACTAGGAGGAATCTACCAAGGCCCTGTTCTCGACCTGTCCAGGTTCGATGTCCTACCCCGAAGGGATCTCCTTCATCCGGAGTATCTCTGGAACTCGATCCAAACCTCCCGGGGCTGCCCCTTTGATTGTAGTTTCTGTTCCGTGTCCCGGTACATGGGGAAAGCTTATCGGCAACGTACCGCTTCTTCTGTCTTGCGCGAATTGACCGACATCCCCGGCCCGTACCTCTTCTTTTTAGACGACAACTTGATCGGGTACTCTGCCGAGAGTCGCAGGAGAGCTATTCAACTGTTCCGCGGGATGATCGATTCGGGGATCCAAAAAACCTGGTGGATGCAGGCGTCCATCAACGTCGCGGAAGATCCGGAAGTATTGAAACTAGCGTCTCAAGCGGGTTGCGCCTATGTATTCATCGGCTTCGAAACTACTGACGTGGATTCCTTAAAAGGGATGCACAAAGGGATAAATCTCAGAACCGGAGTGGAGAATTACAGGAAGGTGATTCGCCGCCTACATGAACATGGTATTGGGGTATTGGGGGCCTTTATCCTGGGGAACGACCATGAAACACCCCAGTACTACGAGGACCTTGCTCGGTTCATCGTATCTTCCGGCATCGATATGGTCCAGATCAGTATCCTCACGCCCCTGCCCGGTACCGCCTTGATGGAGCAACTTCAGAGTGAGGGACGGCTCCTGTACAACGACTTCCCTTCCGATTGGGATAAGTTCCGGTTTTCCTACCTCACCCACCGACCCGAAGGGATCGATCCAGAAACGGTCTACACGGCGGATAACTATATCAAGAAACGCCTGTATTCCTTCCCCGCGTATCCCATGAGGCTCCTACGGTCTTTCTTCTGGATCCGGGACCTTAAGCGATCCTTCATCGTGTACAAACTGAACGACGCGTTGAAACGGAGCTGGCAGAATTCTCATTACCGATGGACATATCCAGATCATTTTTCCCCCTATCCCTATCCACTCAAAGGAACCTAGCGATGAAGATCCGTTACATTATGGAAAACGACCAGGAAATCCTCCGGTTGGAATTAAAGACCGAAGAGGCAAAAGTGATCGAACAAGCGACTCGGGCCGGGCTATCGGAGGGAATGCGGGTAGCTGATATCGGATGTGGCACGGGGCGAACCACCGCCATCCTCCGTCAGATCGTAGGGGCCAAAGGATACGCTGTTGGGGTGGATGGTTCCAAGGAACGGATTCGGCATGCCACAGAACGGTACGGTGGGGAAGGTATTTCCTTCGCAATACGGGATATCCGACAACCTCTGGAAGACCTAGGGCGGTTCGACTTCATCTGGGTCCGGTTCATTCTGGAGTACTTTAAAGAAGAAGCTTTTTCCCTAGTCCAAAACTTCACGAAACTCTTAACGCAAGATGGGATCCTTTGCTTGATCGATCTGGATCATAACAGTTTGAACCACTATGGCCTTTCCCCTAGATTGGAAGGAGCTATCCGAGCTGCCATAAACCAGATGGAAGACCGACTGGACTTCGATCCTTACGCGGGACGAAAGCTCTACTCTCACCTGTACCGGCTAGGTTTCAAAGATATTGCCGTGCATGTGGAGGCTCACCACCTGATCTACGGGTCCCTTCGCAACACGGATGCCTTCAATTGGATCCGGAAAATCGAGGTGCTGGCAAAAAAGATGGATTTCTCCCTTCCAGGGTACTCAAGCCCGGAAGAGTTCAAGGAAGATTTCCTTCGATTCTTCGAAGATCCAGGAAGGTTTACCTACACTCCTTTGATCGCCTGTTGGGGGCGTAAATCGGGAACCCCTGGATTTTCTGTGGGGAGTCGATTATAGGGTTTGAACCGACGCACGCCCGTGATGTACGCGATGAACGCATCTACTACCATGGGATCGAGATGTTTCCCACTCTCTTCTTTCAAGACCGCCAATGCTTGTTCGAAACTCATCGGTTCCCGATAATGCCGTTTGGACGTGATGGCTTCGAAGAAATCGGCCACCGCGATGATCCGGGCCCCCAAGGGAATCTGCTCCCCCTTCAGTCCGCGGGGGTATCCTGAACCATCGATCCATTCGTGGTGAGCTCCCGCGATGAAAGGCACTTCCCGGTAGATCCCCTCGAAATTGATTTTCCGAAGAATCTGCTCTGTTTTTTCCACATGCGCCTTGATCTCTTCCCGTTCCCTGGCCGACAATGGGCCAGGTTTCTTCAGAATGGAATCCCGGATTCCGATCTTCCCATAATCGTGTAGCTGGGAGGCTACTCGAATTACTTCGGTGTACTCCCGAGACAATCCAAGTTCTCTACAGATCCCTATCGCGTAGGAGGTAACCTTTTCCGAATGTCCAGCCGTGAGAAAATCCCGCGCGTCTATACTGGCGGCGAGGGTCTGTAGCACCGATTGGAACTGCCGCTGCTGAGCTTCAATCATCAGAGCGTTATGGATGCTGATCCCGATTTCCGGCGCTATACCCATGAGGAGGTTCAGGTCGCGCTGGAGGAGAGGCCGTTTGGTATTGATGGTATCCACCGCGAGGATTCCCAGACACTGCTCTTCATACAGAATGGGGCAGCAAATGAAGGATTTGGAACCCATGAATCGGGCAAATTCGAGACTGTGCGGGCTCAAGGTATCCAGGATTTCTTCCACGTTATTGATCAAGTACGGTTTCTTTTCCCGATAACTCACCACGAAGATTCCCCGTGAGTTTGGGTTGTTCAGGTGAAACTTGGTGCTCTTCAGAATGGCCAGCTGTTCCCCATTGTATCCATACCCTGCGCGATACTCGAGAAAGGTCCCTTCCGGATTAGCCAATAGGATCAACCCTCGATCGAAATCCAGGTACTTCTGTAGTACGTCCACCACTCCCGAGAGGATCCTATCCACCTGGATGTGTTTGCTGATCGTCTGACCGATCTCGTTGATCAAAAGGGCATGGTTATAGTTGATGCTGATGGTGTCCAGCAGTTGATCGGTGGAAGATCGCAAGTTATCCAAGGCTGCGATCAGTTCCTTCCGATTTCGGTACTCAGTGACGAGGGAAAGGCCGAGGAGGATACCCAGACTGCCCATGGTGAGTGAGAGCTTAAGTTTTAATTCAGCCGGACTGAGCCAGGTAGATCCTAAGCCAATTCCTACAAACAGAACGGCACTGTTTCGGATCCACCGGAGAAGAGTACCCGGACTTTCCTGCCAGGAGATCCGATACCGACAAACGGAGCCTCCCTTGAACATGCACTCGGTGTGCTCGATGTGGGGCATGCGATGATTGAACACCCGAACAATCGCTTCGAAGTAACCAATTCGGTTCTCGCATTGGTAGGGCCGTTCCTGAACCCCCGGGTTTGGAGTTACAATGATTTCTACCGTTCTCCTACCCAACCGACGGGAACTGTAGCGGGAGGATCGGGTGTACCCATTGGCGATCTGTTCCACCTTCTCGAACACTTTTCCCGGCCCCAGCATCCCCATCACATACCGTTTCATGGTTCCCAAGGCTTCGGGGGAAGCGCTGTACAGACCCGCTTCCCGCGCGATTCTCGGGTTCATCGTCATCTTCACCAACTTTTCATAGAACCTATCCACCTGATCCTGCGTGAACCAACAACCCTCATCCTCAATCTGGTACAGTTCCATGTCTGCGGCCTGTAGCAGTTCCAGGATATTAATGTAACTGTACTGGGCCTTTACCAATTTGAGGAAATTATTGATGATGACACTGTTGTATAGCTTATCCATGCATGGGCCTCTTGAAGATGCTTTCCAGAGCTTTGAAATAATCATCCGTTGCTTCCATGCTCAAGACCCAAAGGGTATACGTCTTTTCGTACGGAAGGTTCCGTTCCCGCATATACCTTTCAGGATACACTAAAATCGGCATCCTGTCTCTCAAGAAATACCGTTTCAGACTCTCCAAAGCATGGAACAGAACCTTCGGATCTAGTCGATCCGGTTCGAGAACAAAGGCATGGACGCAGTTCGTCAAGTTGGATAGATTCAACCCCGCATTGGATCGAACTACCATGAAGATCGCCTGGCAGACCCCGTTCTGATGAACGGAAAAAAAGTACCGCTCCCTTTGGAAACCAAACTTTCCATATTCTCTATTCAATTCCTCGTCCAGTTCCTTCCCACCCACAAGGGCCAAGGCATCGATCATTAGCCCACCGGATGTTTCCTCGTATATTCTCTGAAAAGCTTCTAGATCTTCCTCCTGAGTGGGGAACAGTTGATAGAAGCAATCTTCCTTACCCATTTCAGGAGCAAGATGAAAATACGCGAAGGAGTCTAACGAAGATCGTTTGGGATCGTTCATGTGGTGGGCCACCCCACCAAAGACCCGATTGGGGAACTTGTTGTCGGGACGGAAATAACACATAACATAATCCATCCGGGTGGAAGGATGAAGGTGAAACTCGTTCACATAGGTTCCCACCTGCTTTAGTACCACGATCCCGGCAAGGGGATGCCCTTCTTTCGAAGCCGCATGGTGCTGGATCAGCCAAGACCGGGGATAGAACCGCAACATCGACATGTGAGCCGTGAGGGATCCATGCTCCCGGAAGATGAAGTATCGGGCAATGGAAGGACTTCGAGTATAGAGACTCTCGTAGGTTCGTTTAAACTCCTCCTTTTCTATGCGAATGGAATCATACTTGTCCGCATAGAGAAACCCACTCTCAAAGAAGAACTTCCATAGCTCTTCCGGATCTACCGGATTACAGACAAAGGTATGGGGATCCTGAACCGGGTGAAGCAGAGCGGAAAGCCCTGCCTGATCTTCCAAGGATAGATCGAGAAACGCCATCCCACAACGAAAAATTTTGGGATTTTCCGGGACTACCTTTCGATACAGCACCTGAGCTTTACACCGAACAAACGTCCGATTCGCTAGCTCGATGGTTAGTTCGGGCACTAGCATCCCTGGCAATAGGAGGGAGGTATGGTACGCCTCCTCTACCGATACCCCCGTACTGGAGAGATCATGCACGGGTAGATAAAGATCCTTTCCTGAAATGGGATGGTATATGCGGGCCACCGGGGAAGGAGTTAGGATTTGTCGAATGGAACGGTATTGACGGGGACGGTACCGTCGAATGGACGGTTCTGTAGGAGAAAGGAGAATGATACGGTGCCTCCCCTGCTTTCTGGTTCGGGAGATACAGCAAGTTCCCGAATATATCAGTTCCCTGCCCTTTCTCATGACGACCGTGCAGGGAGCCTCGTGGTTCAACCACTGGAGGGCTGGGTTCTCCTGTTCCTCCAGACGCACCCGGAAGCATTCCGGAGAAAAATCTTCCACTACTCCCTGGTACTGTACTCCAAATTGAAAGATTTCCGCTTCCACCCCTTGCACGGGCGTGCGAAGGATCCGACGGGTGTTTTGCAATATTCCCTGTTCAGGTAAATCAAAGGTAAGCCCTGTGGAATTTAGCTGAAACCGCTGAGGCTCGATCCTTACCGGACGATGCGCATCGTAGATCTGTATACTTTCTAAATCGAGAGAATGGGGGTATTGCTCGATACTTTTCCCTTCTTCCCAAGCACAATGTGCGGTTGTTTCGGTACAGATTTCCACGTAGAAGGAAAGGCTTACTGTTGCTTGAGTCCTGATATCCCGGAAAGATGCGTGGATCGGCCTTCCCTGGAAATGGTGGAAGTTCAAAAGATTGATGAGATCCTTCTTACAGAGTTTTTTTGTCTCCGTGTCTATGCTCAAGGGAATCTCTACCCGACACTAGTCTTACTTTTCTTTTCGGCAACTCCAAAGGGTTCCCTAAGTAGGTATTGGGGTAAAGAGACGTTTCATCCTACCTGGTTGAGCCCAGTTCAACGTACCCTGAGATTGAAGAGATATAAGGTAGACTTCGATTCTTGGATCTTGCAGCTTTTCTAACACCCGCTCAGCCTCTCGCAAGCTCCGGAAAGGTAAGTATCCGAACAGCGACTGGTTTGCCTGCCATACCCCTTCCCAAAGCCTAGGCGCAAATTTCTTTTGCCCTGCCGCTTCCCATACAACTTTCCAGGGATAGAAACAGTAGGGTCCTACACCAAACAAGACCCAAAAGTACCCTTTTCTAATCCATTGTTGGATCAATACTCCTTTACGAGCTTCGAGTCGGTCCTTATGCCGTAGCATAAACTGCGATAGGTAGGGATCTTCCTCGATTTGCTTGGGAGACAAGGGTCGACCATCATGTCGATAAGGAAGAAACACCCATTTGCGGGGGATAGGTTCTTTCGCGTGGAAAGACTCAGAGGTCAGTAGGGGGAATACATAGGCTGAAGGGAGCAGGCAGCTACAAGTGGAGTTGGAGACCCTCCAGACTCCTTCTTTCTCCTTTTCCACTGAATCAAAGAAGAATAGGTCATTGGCTCCGCAGGTATTGATACCCTGTCGAGGGAGACTATCAGGGGGTAAATGAATTCGCGGAATCCCCTGTGGAAAAGGATGTTCACCTCGATAGAGAATCCAGGAACTCTCAGGCCCATCAATGGGAGAGGCTTTCCACATCTCTTCTAACCTTTCGTCTCTTATCTTTATCCGAGTTACCGGCACAGGGAAACGCTGTTCTTCGTCCCGCTTAAGGTATACTAGCCCTCCTCGGGTGGATACTTCATGAAAAACCTTTTTCACAGGAAGCTCTACCAGTTCCTGCACACAGAAAGATGTCCCTTCACTCCAAAACTGTCGAAACCCTTCCCCTGCTCCTTCGCCAAAGAATAGGGAAAGGGGAAGAAAGAACACTGCTCGCCCCTCGGCACGGAGGAATCGTGAGACCGAAAGTAGCACGATGAGAGCGGATACATCTACCCGGGACCTGCCTAAAAGAGCTTCGTTCCTGTTCTTTACGAGAGAGTAGCGGAGGAACAGTCCCTTGATCTGGTCCTTATAGGCAGCCGGAAGGGAAGCAAAGGTGATCCACGGCGGGTTCCCGAACAGGATATCTACCAGGGGTAACTGGGCACGTTCAAAGGCATCCGTGTTTTCAATCCCTTTGGAGCATCCTACGTCATTGAAACCAGACCCGTTCGAAAGCTTCATACCCTTGCAAACGCTAACCCTCTCAAGGGTATGTAAAGCCTTCTCTATTCCCAGTGCATCTGCGGTTTGAAGGAGAATATCCGCTTCGATAAAGTTGGATGGGGGGAGTTCCAGCTGGTATTTATGTTTCATCCTCTGCAAGAAACACTGGATCTTTTCCCCGCGACGTTCGAACCCAAAGAGGGAATGCACGGGAAGTTTTTTTACGGGAAATCCTCGCTGGAGCCCTGCATACAAGAAGGCTTCCAACAAGTTCCCTTCCCCCATTGTGGGGTCCAACACAGTCGCCCCACCAAGCCATTGTTCTACAAGCCCGTATCGCTCCGCGGCCCAAACAGCCCAAGGTAACGGCGTATTCACCTCCCCAATGGGGCTGTGCGAGGTAGAATGACCAACTTGTGTGCAGGCACCCAAACGGGTGAGATCTTCTGATAAGGGATCCCGAATTGTATCTTCGAGGGATCCATCTTGTTTCATCCCATCTTAGTACCCGGATAGAAGGGGCAGCACCCGATCCTTCCCAATGCTAAGGATGAACCCTGCAAGCCGAGGTCCCCGGTCCTTTCCGATGAGGATCCGGTACATGTCCACGAAGAACTGTTTGGGATCCACTCCGGATTCGGTACAGATTCGGTAGATCTCCTCGGCTAAGGTCTTTTCGTCCAACACGACTGCCTCGACTGAACCTGCGGCAGTCTCTGGAAGCGAGGCCTTTCCCATGGCTGCTCCCGCGTTTGAAGCCGTTCCTCTAGTTGCCCCTGCGCTCGAAGCCGCTCCCGCGGTTTTTCCCATCCTTTCTTCCAGTAAAGCGCGGAAAGCCAGTACGGCCTGCTTCGATTCTTTAGAGAGAGGGATGGTCCCATCTTCTGGCTTACGGAGAGAGAACCGGAAATCCTCCGGTGCGAAGGTAGTAATCCAGGCCCACGCGCATCGAGCACGGACCCTCATTCTCTCACGATCCTCTGGCTTCAAATCGGGAAGCATGTCGAGGGTTTTTTCGATGTCTCCCCCCGTGATCTGGAGAAGGTTACAGAGATGACGGAAAGGCACCTGGTAGGGCATTTGATTCGGCACTTCCCCAACCTGGGAAAGTTCGTAGATTCGTCTTTCCTTCTCCCGTCGCTTCTCGTCCGCTGCCTCAACCCCAAAAGCGATCCGCTCACACCGGTCGTAATCCTCGTAGATCTTGATCACGTCCAGGTCGAAGGAAATGGCGAACTCCGTGTTGGGCCGGGTTCCGGCAAAAAGGTACCGGGTGACCTCGGGGGTATACACAGCCAGCACATCTTCCAGGGAAATGACTTCCCCCGACGAGGAGGATATCTTACCTCCCCTTCCCTTGATACTGATAAAATCATACTGGAAACTGACGGGGGCCTCCCAGTCGTACACTTCCCGAACGATCTGGCTGGCTGTATCGAAGGAACCCCCTTCGCTATGATGGTCCTTTCCGGCTGGTTCAAAATCCACCTTCTCATACGCCCAGCGCATGGGCCAATCCACCCTCCAAAGAAGCTTGACCAGACCCGTAGTGCGTAGATCTACTGTTTCGTGCCTACCGCACGAGGAGCAGGAGTACTCCACCCCATACCCACCGTCCCAGGATAGAACATCTGTCGTGTCCCTGTTACACCCCCCGCAGAACACGGAAATGGGCCACCAGTCTGGTGGGAGGGGGTCGGTACGATGGGCATTGAGGATCCGGCGGATCTCTTCCCGCTTTTCCAGGGCCCGCTTGATCTGCTCCGCGTAGAGGGAGGAACGGTACCGTTTGGCCTGATAAAGGTACTCGGGATAGATACCCACTACAGGAAGGATCCGTTCTACTGCCACCTCATGATGACGGGCGTAGCTCTCTTCTTTTCCATAGGGATCGGGTACCAACGTAATGGGCCACCGCAGGTGGGCTTGGAGCATTTCCTGCTGGGGCATGTTCTTGGGCACTTTCCGGAATACATCGTAGTCGTCCCACGAATAGATGAAGCGGACCTTTTTCCCCATCTCCCGCAAGGCCCGCACAACCAATTCCACCGAGATGATCTCCCGGAAGTTGCCTATGTGGACTGTGCCCGATGGGGTGATCCCAGAGGCGCAGGTGTAAAGATCTTTTTCTCCCTTCTCCCGAACGACCTTGGCAGCGTACACGTCCGCCCAGTGAGAAGTATTAGGTTGTAGGTGATTCATTGTCTTTATTATAGAAAAAATGGAGGTTTGATCAAGGGCGGGAAGATGGTACAAGCGCACACCGTCTGACAAGTAGATAGGTTCCGCCCTGCCGGGCGGCTCCTCGTGATCGAGAGAGGCCTACGGTCTGCCTGGCCGGGCGGCTTTTATGGATCGAAGAGGGTTGGCCCGTCCTCGCCCTTACTTCATAGAACGGCAAAGGGGCCCCCAGGATAGAGGTCAAAGATCCGGCCCCCATTTTTGAATTGTGAAACATTGAACAATGTGCTATAATGTATCTATATAAAGAAACATTATGTGTGAATCTTATGGTGGTAAATCCATTATTGCTATAGGAGGAAACATATGAGAAAGAGAAAGTTTTTTTTCCTGCTGATCGTCGCCTTGATCTTGTTCTTCAGTATAGGCTGCGATCAACTACAGACCTTGCTTAATACCCTTCCACAAACACAAACTACATCTGATACAGATTCTGGTACGACGTCCCCAACTACACCCGGCGAGGAAGGGACAGGAGAAGAAGGCAGCTCTGGAGGCGGAGGCACATCGTACCTCTACCAGGAGACCTTTGATAATGTCACTATTTTTACCAATAGCGGACCTGCCAACTGGTACAAACCTCTTATTTGCACGGGAACTGTAGCGATAATCGATGACCCTACGGGAGCTGGAAAAGGGAAAGTGATAGAATTGAAGGATGAGAACTACAATCTCGGAGATGGGGGCGCTATCGTGTACTCCCCGGTCATCGATGCGTTAAAAAACGAAAACATTGTAGGGAAAACCCTCGAACTGGACTTCTATTTTGTCAATGATGTTGCGGGCCGGTGGTTCTTACTAGCAAAAACCCACAAGCAGGCCTTTGTGATGCATGATCCCTACGGTTCTGTGGACGCGTACGCGGCTGGTACGCACTCGTATATTCAAAATATTCCTTTTCCAACATGGCTAACATTAAAAGTAGTATTCCAAAACTCCTTTTACAATGTGTACATATACCAGGAGGGGTATAGAATCGGTGAAATCCTCAACAAACCCAATAATGAAGAGTCGTACGATGCGTATCCTGAGTTCCTTGGCTCTCCAACAGCAGGAAACGGACGCCTCTTCTTCGGAAGCTGGTTCAGCACTCCGGGATGTCCTGATACATCTTACGGGCACATGTATATTGATAATATCCGGGTGTATTAACAGGCAGGCGTATCGGGGTGTTAGCCAGAGCGCCTGTCTGCTCCTTAACACCCTTAAGGATAGCGTCTATCACATTCTATCCTTTTGGGGTATGAAATTCCCATCTCGTAATTCCAGGGATCTAGGAGCCCGCTTCTCAGCATTTGGAGTATATTTCCCTTATGGGTAAAATTTAATATACTATTTATGTGGAGAAACAGTACCGCTTATTGGAATACCTAAATCTAAGAGAACCTTTACCTGGCAATCGGGAAAAGGCATTAAAAGACGCTCGAAAAATCGCCGATCACCTTCGCAAGACCTATAGGGCAGAAGTGTACGGGATCGGGAGTCTATTCAGGAATGATAAACCCTTCACAGAAAACTCAGATATCGATCTCGTGGTAAAAGGACTACCCTTAGACCGCTTCTTCCCGATTCTGGTAACGATCGAAGGTATGACGCATTTTACTTTGGATGTCACTCCCTATGAGGCCGCTAAACCCCACATGCAGCAACTTGCCGACGAGGAGGGTGTACGGCTATGAAAAGGAATGCCGTCCTCCTAATTCGACTGGCTAAAGAAATTGAATATGAAATAGAAGGAATCAAAAAATTAGTTCAGGAATATCAAGAAATTCCTAAGGAAAAGTCAACTTATTTCCTAAGGGCTATAGCATCCATATTTCACGACTTCTACACAGCCCTTGAACGGGTTATGATAAAAATCGCAGAAGAACTAAATGGTGGTGTACCTAAATCAAGTCAATGGCATAAAGATCTACTGTTTGATATGACCCTTGAGTTGGAGGGGATTCGTCCGCCCCTTTTCCCGAAAGAAATGTTCGAAACTCTCTATCATTACCTACGGTTTCGTCACGTATTTCGCAACAACTATGGATACGACCTTAAACCTGACTTATTGAAACCATTGGAAGATGCTTTTCCAGATACCGTGGAAGAATCTGTTATTGCCCTACAAACCTTTTGTCGCTGGCTCAGAAGTCAGGCAGAAGGGGCGCTGTAATCCTCCTTTCCAGCAGGAGGGGGATCCTTCCCAATGGAATGCATTTAAAAAGATCATTGTAGACCTCGCTGGTGAAAAGGTTCATGTTGAACTCTAAGGAGGCCGGGGGCAAGAGGTTCCATTCGTACATAGCCCCCTCTTAAAGAATATTGTAATGATATTATTCGTTTCCCTAGTATTCTCAAGGTGCTCCCAGGATTTGCTTGATCAACTACTGCAAAAAAACAGACGACACAGGGACAGAGATTAACTACACGTTACTGGCAGAATTAGTGGGACACATGTGTTATGATGGGGTGGACAAAGTTGGCGAATCTACGATGAATCAATTTGAGGGGGCTGAAATTATAATTAGAGGATTTAATCTTCAAGATACTATAGAACAAGGATCCATTCAAGAAACAGCATCTGGAACATTTTCTATTACTCCTACCGTGCCAACAAGTATGACGGAGTTAACCTTACAGGCATCTGTTGATAATTTCAAATTTTCTGTTACAGGCGATACTCCTATGCTTGATCAAGATAAAAATACGGTATGCTATATTAAAAAGGGAGGGGTGGTTACTGTAACAGATTATACAATCGATGCGAAAGTTAAGCAAAATCCTAGTTTTCCAGAAGACTACTATCCTTCAGAGATCGTAATTTCCAATTTCAAATTAAGTGGATCTTTCGAACTCAATTTTAGTGATAAGACGTATAAGGACGGAACCATAAATCTACAAGATTTTACCATTTCGGTAAAAATTACCCTCGAAGGTCCTGAAGCCGATCCCCATGTATCTGATTGGAGCTTTAGCGGGAACACTTTCTTTGCAGGCGAAGACGTAACTACTATGGTTTCAGAGGAACTGCAATCTGTATTACGGCAAATTATAATTCAGGAGAGAGACTAATAAGCTGGAAGGAAGTAAAGCCTGTTCATACTATAAGAGAAGCAAGGGTCCGAGAAATAGGTGATGAATGCCTGCTTTATCTATTAATCTTTGACAATTGTTAAAATTGATATGTGGAAAACATAATCTAACTTTTTAGAACAAGCTGAATTAAAATTATCTCGGGGCTGTAAGTATAAAGTTTTCGCATTAGCCGAATCCCATCCGCCTGTACGTCTACTTTCCCAGGCCGACTTCTCCCTTTACCCCTTCCTGGCCGCTTCTTCAAGGCCGCCAACGAGCCCGCTTTGTTTTTTACCGACTCCTCCTGTAGGCTATCCCGCTTGCAAGAAGGTACACCGCACCGGATAGGACCACCACCACTGCCCCTGTGGGCAGGTCGTACATCCAGCTCACCGCCAGTCCCCCGAAGGAAAAGAGAAAGCTGAACACCCCTCCCCACACCATGAGGGAAGCGAGGTTTCGGGCAAGATGGGAAGCGGTGCCTGCAGGAAGGGTCAGCATGGCAATCACCATCACGAGACCTACGAAGGTTTGAAGGAGAACAACGGACACGGCCGTGATCCCCAGGATACTTAAAAAGAAGGCTTCGGTAGGGACTCCCCGCACTCTGGCAAACTCTTCATCAAAGGCAGCAGCCTGCAGCTGCGGATAGAACCAGTAGGCAAGGAACACCACCATCCCATCGAGGAGGGCAAGAAGGATCAGGTTGTCCGTCGAGATGAAGAGGATGTTCCCGAACAGGTAAGTCATGGGATCCGTGTATCCCGGCGTTTTAGCCATGAAGAGGACCCCCACGCTCATTCCTATCGCCCATACCGCGTTGATGGCAGTGTCCACCCTCTGTTTTGCCTTGAGGGACACGAACCCGATGATTAGGGCAGAAAGCAGGGCGAATAGGAGGGCTCCCGCAAGAGGAGTCATCCCTGGAAGGATTCCGCGTGCAGCGAGGAAAAGGGCAAGGCCGATTCCCCCCAGGACAGCATGGGAGATGGACCCGGCAAGGCCCGCGATCCGTTTTACCGTAACCACAGCGCCCACCACGCCAAAAAGGATCGAGGAAAGGATCCCTGCATACAGTGCGTTTCGCAGGAACGGGAGGGAAGGATTCCCCAGGGCGAGGAGGAAGTCTTTCATGCTTTCCTTCCCTGCTCGATGCAGCAATTATCTTCTGGAAGGGTTTCCTCGTGGAGAACCTTCGCGATCCGACCACCGTACAGTCCCGCTTCCAGCCTGCCCCCCATGACAGGTTCGGGTACTTCAATGGTCCGATGCTGTACCAGGGAGTGTGCCTTTCCGTCCTTACCTTTTCGATTTATGCAGAGTACCCGGTCAGTGAGGGCAGAAACGAACTCCATGTCGTGGGTGACGATGAGGATCGTGGTCTGCCCTTTGAGGCCTTCCAGAGTTTTATACAGGCGAGCTTCACTTTCCGAATCCATGTTGGAAGTAGGTTCGTCCATCACAAGAATCTCCGGTTCCGCGGCTAACGCACGGGCTACCAGCACCCGGCGACGCTGCCCTCCGGAAAGAGCCGCGAAAGAGCGGCCTGCCAGATCCCCTACCTCCACCTGTGCGAGGGAACGGGTTACCGCCTCCTCATCCTCCGGGCGGAACCTTCTAAACCCCTTGAGACGTCCCATCCGCACCACCTCCCACACCGATATAGGGAACTCCGGATCGTGATCCGCGTGCTGGGGGATGTAACCGATTCGTTTCCGCGCCTCTTCCGGGCTTTCTCCCAGCACCGTTACCTTCCCTTGATCCGGTTTTAACAGGCCGAGAAGGAGTTTCAGCACAGTGGATTTCCCCGCCCCGTTGGGACCCACAAGGGCGATGAACTCCCCTCGGTGGATGTGGAAATGAACATTCTCCAGCACGGGAATATTTCCGTACGCGAAAGCCACTCCTTCGAATTGCACAACGATATCCTGAATTTCTTCCCCTTGTCCCACAGAACCTCCCATCCTTTCTACGATAGGCCAGATTAAGGATATCCTGCCGCGCGCAGTCCTTCCTTCTTTCCCCAAAATCGGCTCGCGCACGTGCACGGCACCCCTGCGCAATAGAAGACCTGGGTTATTCTACCGGTTCATGAGAATCCACCACAAGGTGCATTCCACGTGCCAGGATACTATTCATGACCTCCACTCCTTCGTCTTCTCGCAGCGAGATTAATGGGTAGCTTTCACTAAAGCTTCTCCCATCCGGCGTATATTTGCAAGCCAGTCTTCAGCCAGAGGGTCCAGGGGAACCACCTGAGCATTCAACTCCCTTGCCAGGGTTTGGGCAGCTTGCGTGGGGAACTGAGCCTGCACAAAGATCACTTTAACCTTGTCCTCCTTTGCCTTTTGAATTAACGTTGCCAGCGTCTGGGGATTCGGCTCTTTTCCCCCTGTTTCCACTGCTTCCTGAACAATCCCGAACTCATCCAGAAAGTAACCAAAGGCAGGATGATACACATAGATGGGTTTCCCTTTCAGGGGTGCCAGATCCTTCTTCAGCCCTTCAAACAACGTGTCAATTTCCCGTACCAGGGTTGCATAATTCCTCTGGAATTCCTCTGCTTTTTCGGGAAGGGCCTTGAGTAATGCATCCCGTACATGGGCCGCGAGGATCTTTGCTGGCTCTCTGCCCAGCCATGTGTGTCGGTCCCGTTCCAGTTCGTGGGTGCTACTCTGTTTATTTTCCGCATCCTCCTTTTTATGTTCATCCTCGTGCTCGTGCGCTTCTAGTGAACGAAACTTTACCCCCTGGGTTCCGTCCACTATAGACAAACCCGGGTACAGGGAAGCAACTTTCGGCCTGAGTCTTTCATCAAATTCTGTAGCGACTGTAATCCACGCTTTCGCCTTAGAAAGTTCTTCCATCTGCCGGGGGGTGGGTTCATATGTATGCGGGCTCTGCCCCGGACCCACGAGGATCAGGGTAGAAACAGCATCCCCCCCAATTCGTTTTACGAAGTAAGCCTGCGGGATAATACTGACCGCGATCACGGGTTTGGCAGATACAGCTTGTGGAGCTTTCCCTACCTGCTCTTTTTTCCCCGCCGCGGGAAGCGAAGCAATACTTGCTATCCCCATCAGCAGGGCCGCCGCAACCTGTAAGAATCTTTTTGCATGCATAGAAACCTCCCTAAAATTGCAAACTATTTGCAAAAATATTGCAGGCAAAATATAAGCAGGGAATACATCAAAGTCAAGCAAAGCATTGGGCTTCCCTTTACTCAGCATTAAGTGGTGCCAGAATTGTGGTGTTCTCCCCTATGCAAAAAATTTAGCATATTCCTTGACCAAGTAACATTATTTCGATAATTTTATATTGATTTAAAGACTATAATAATAGTCATATTTAGGAGGTCTCATGACAAGGATGAGTAAAGGGGAGGGGCAGATCCGGTTAGCCTTTTTCGATACAAAACCGTATGATCAAGAAAATTTTGACCGGTATAAAAATGCGTATGGTGTGGACATAAAGTATTTTCCAGTGAAGCTTTCCGGAGATACAGCCAGTCTCGCCCGGGGGTATAACGCGGTGTGTGCTTTCGTGAATGACGAGATTGATGCAGGTACTGCTTTTAGTTTGGTCCAGGAAGGCGTAGAGCTCATTGCCCTCCGCTGCTCGGGCTATAACAATGTTGACCTGAAAGCAGTCTGGGGGCGGATTCACGTAGTCCGTGTCCCTGCTTATTCGCCTCATGCGGTTGCGGAGCACGCGGTGGCTTTACTATTATCCTTAAACCGGAAAATTCATAAAGCTTACATCAGAACACGGGAGGGAAATTTCTCTTTATCCGGTCTTGTGGGATTCGACTTGTACAATAAGACTGCAGGGATTATCGGTACGGGACAGATCGGCCGTATTACAGCGGAAATCTTTCGAGGTTTTGGGATGCATGTTCTAGCCTCAGACCCTTTTTCGGATGAAACCTGGGCGACTGCAAAAGGGATTCAGTACGTTTCGATGGATGCATTATTCCGGAAGAGCGATGTGATCAGTCTGCACTGTCCCTTAACACCGGAAACCCGCTATCTGGTGAACGAGAGAACCCTATCTAGCATGAAAAAAAATGCAATGATCATAAACACAGGAAGAGGCGCGCTGATCGATACAAAAGCACTCATTCATGCGCTTAAAACGAACAGTCTCGGAGGTGCCGCTCTGGACGTTTACGAAGAAGAGGATAAATACTTTTTTGAGGATCATTCATCGATGGTCATTAAAGATGATGTTCTTGCCAGGCTTCTAACTTTCCCCAACGTCCTCATTACAGGACACCAGGCCTTTTTCACCCAGGAAGCTTTAACAGCCATTGCTACTACGACGCTGGAGAATATACGCTCATACTTCCTGAACGGCAGTTTGATAAACGAGATTTGTTATCGGTGTACCCAAAAGACATGCGCACGCAAGGAAACAGGGCGCTGCTTTTAAAAGGAGTAAAGTGGTGCCAAAAATGTTATGTGGTAGTCACTCTGCAGCGCAGGGATAGAACGGAGGGCCGGGGGGTAGGCGGGGTGTAGATCGGTGTACAGGTGCAGGGGTCAAATTACTGCATACCGCTGGACCCGAGGCTCTGAGTTCTGGAGCGGAGTGCGAACCGCTGAGCCCACACGATCCTTCAGAGGGTGCCAGTAGAAGGAGAGGAGTTTCTGGCGATATTTCTGTTCCGCCGTCATCTGGCCCCGCCTCCGCAGGGCTGCGTAGCTCACCCTACAGAAGGACTGATTTTCTATTTACCCCCTTGTCATAACAATAAATATGGATATAATTAGCATATGCTAATTACTAGGAGGTTCATACAATGAAGTTAGCCTTTGTTACGGATAACGGGATTTCTATCAGCAAGCACTTTGGCCGGGCCCTGTTCTACGAGATCCTACAGATAAAAGATGGACAGGTTGTTTCCCGTGAGCGTAGGGACAAGATTCAGCACGCTCAGTTTGCAGGAAAATCCCACAGTCATTATGAGCACGGGTACGGAGAGCAGGGACATGGCCGGGTGGTACAGGGGCATGGCTTTAGCCATGGCGCTCAGCATAGGTTTGATCCGGCAGCTCAGGATCGGCATATCCGAATGGCTCAGGAAATTCAAGACTGCCAGTACCTTGTGGTCGGCGGCATGGGTGCCGACGCTTACGAAAGCATGAAACAGGTTGGAATTACGCCCATTGTAACAGAGTTAAACACGATCGATGAAGCTGTAAAAGCATTTTTAGCGGGTTCCCTGAAGGATCATACGGAATATTTGCATTAAAAAGAAGCAAGATTGTATCGCCTCGGAGACCTGACTGGCTGGCCTGAGAATAACTACTGTACTATTAACTGCCGTGTAATAAATTTTCTAGTTTCGAACGGATGTAAAACCAGCTCTGAAAGATAAACCACAACTTTTGGAATGGTGCTGCATCCCCTTATTTTTAATTGACAAGGGTTATATGAAAAAATCGACAGATGGGATCCCAAATCTTTGACAGAGCGTCTCAATCTCTTCGATAGTCTTTTCTTGTAAGTAGATACCATTTTCTTCGGCTTCTAAGCGGTGCAAATACTCTTTTTCGCCATGAGTATAAATTCGAGAAGCCCCTTCAGCTTTTTCTGACCTTCGCAACCTTTCAAGATACGCAGAAAAATATGCCTCTATCTCATCTTTGTCTCCAAACATTCCATAATCAATTGCGATAAATGTTGCACAACTTCGATCGACACTATGCACTTTTCTGACCATATCACTGGTATAACCTTGAGCCAATATCCCGGTAAATAGCTCTACAGTTAAAGCTATCCCATATCCTTTGTGGCCTCCCAGAATTTCTCCCAATCCCCCAATGGGAAGAATCCCTCCACAGGTCTTTTTCAAGAAACATTCATTTACCTCGAATGGATCTGTACTTATCTTACCCTCTGCCCCTACTGCCCATCCTTCAGGAATTGGCTTTTTATCTTTCATATAAACCTCTAGTTTCCCTCTCGGCACAACAGCAGTTGCTATATCCATAAGAAATGGATATGGATCAGCGGGCATAGCAACCGCTATGGGATTAGATCCCAGCATCGCTCGCTTTCCAAAAGTTGGCACCATTAAGGCTTCGCTATTGGTCATGCATATTCCTAATAGGCTTTCCTTAGTAGCCATCTGTGCATAGTACCCTGCGATACCAAAATGGTTATTGTTCCTAGTCACTACGATACCTATCCCTGCTTGCTTGGCCTTTTGAATTGCAAGCCTCATAGATTGCACTCCGCTCAACTGTCCCATAGCATCGTCCGAATCAATTAATGCAGAAACAGGTGTCTCACGAATTACTTTAGGTTGAGCGTTTAATTTTATTCTGCCTATATCAAGGCCATAGACATATAGATTTAAACGTTGTAACCCATGGGATGCTATTCCGTATAGATCGGCAGTTATCAATACATCTGCAATTATTTCACTCTCTTCAACAGAATATCCCATCTTATGAAAGATCAAGATTGATAATTCCTTTAATTTTTTATGGTTATATCTCTTCTTTTCCATGTGATCACCACAATCTTATTAGGGTATTAATCGAAACGTTCTTGGCAATGTTAGTGCGAAATCGGGGATGTATGTTACTATTAGTAAAACAATAAAACTTATTATAAAATATGGCTTCAATGCTTTAACCAGATTTTCGAATGATATATCTCCAACTTTACAGGTTGCATATAGAACTACTCCAACTGGAGGAGTAATCAAACCAATCACTAAATTCAATATCATCACTATAGCAAAGTGGATAGGGTGAACTCCCATTCTTACCGCAATAGGAGCAAGGATAGGAGCGAAAAGAATGATTGCCGCTCCCGTCTCCATCCACATTCCCACAATAATCAGCAATATATTGATTACAGTGAGCAGAATGTATTTATTCTTTGTTATGCTTATTAAAAATTTAGCAATATGCTCGGGGATACGTTCAGAACTTAGAACCCAAGAAAAAATAGACGCACATGAAACAATGATGAAAAGTATAGAACTAGTCTTTACTGTTTCAGTAATAGCATTATATAGATCTTTAAGTGTAATCTTTCTATAAACAATAATTGCAGCTAAGAGAGAATACAGCACAGCTACAGCTGCTGCTTCTGTTGGAGTGAAAATACCACCAACTATACCAACCAGTATGATTAAGGGCATACATAATGCGATCAGCCCATCTTTCCAAATTCTAAACACTTCTTCTTTGCTAAATTCCTGATTTATTTTGGGCAGGTTCAATTTTCTCCCATTTAGAAAAATATAGAAAACTTGTGCTGCACCTAATAAAATACCTGGAAGAGCGCCACCTAGAAGGACCGATCCTACAGAAAGATTCATGATTCCTGCATACAATATTGCAATAGAACTGGGTGGGATCAATGGGCTTTGCAGGGAAGAAGCTGCTGTCAATGCACAGGAAAAATCTTTTCTATACCCATTTTCAACCATCGAACTGATTTCAACTTTTCCTAATGCAGCTATATCTGAAAGAGCGGCTCCAGAGATACTACCAAAAATAGTACTAATGAGAATATTTACATAAGCTAGCCCTCCACGCATTTTGCCCACGATCAAGTTCACCCATTGGAATAGTTTCGTAGAAACTCCTGCTCTAATCATAATCTCTGCCGCTAAAATAAAAAATGGAAGAGCTAACAACGTAAACGAATTGATTCCGGCAAACATTCTTAATGGCACATTTATTAAGTTTACAGGATCAGTCATTAGGATGAATGCAATTGAGGAGATTCCAATTGCAAATGCGATAGGAGAACCCAATATGATCAGAATAACCAGTACACCAGTCGAAATCCAAAAATAGAGCATTTTACGGTTCCTTTTTTCCAATCTGCCGGATTACCAATTCCGATAGGATCCCTATCATCTGCAAGAACATTAGTGAAAAGCCAAAAATTAAACTCATTTGAGGAATCGTCATTGGCAAACCCAGCGCAGGAGATTTCTCAGTTGGCCCAACTTTTGGAATAATCGTGAGAGAAAGTACCAGTACATATCCCATAAATATGAGCACTAATACCTTTATGATTAAATCAAGTATGCTTGAAAGGTGAGAAGGTAATTTTTCGATAAAATAGGTTACCCTGATGTTCTCCCAGCTCCTGATTAACTTACTTCCTCCCAGAAAGACCATCCATGAAAGCAAAAAGAGCGCTAATTCTTCTGTCCATACAAATGGATTTTGAAATACATATCGTGAAAACACTCCTAAAATCACTACAACAAACAAAATAACCATCAAAGTATTGGTAACTACTTCTATTCCTTGATTTATAAAATTTAATAGACGAATGAATCTGTGCAATTGATCCCCCTCGATTCTTCACGATTTCCCAATGAAGAAGTTATATAGATCGGGGCACGAGGAAACTGCCCCGATCTAGCTCCAGTCAATAATTCTATTTAACAGCGTTAATAACCTTGTCTACTAACAGAGGATCCACGTTCTTTTTCAGCCATTCTATTACTGGCTTTTGCGCCGCATCACTGAAACTCTTTTTCTCGGCAGGGGTCGGGAAATAAACCTGTACTCCCCGCTTTATCAATTCTTCCAATGCCAATGAATCGTTCGCTCGTGATGTACCTCGAGCCGCAAACTCTGCTATTTTCCCCGCTTTTAGAATGGCGTCTTGTATATCCTGTGGAAGGGACTTCAACCATTTTTCACTGGTAACGATCATGGCCGATCCTAGGAAATGTTCATCTAAGGTGTAATATTTTTGCACCTCTTGCAATGATCCACCAAGGATTGTCGCTGCACTATTTTCCTGTCCATCCACGACCCCTGTCTGAAGAGCATTGTAGAGTTCTAGCCATGCGATCGGCGTCGGTGAAGCTCCCAATGCTTTTACAAGTTCCATATGTACGGGGATTGTCATTGTGCGGATTTTCAAACCCCTCATATCCTGAGCATTCCGGACGAGCTTCCTATTATTGGAGAAACTCCTGAATCCGCCATTGTCGAAAATTGCTAGCACTCGCAACCCGCTTTTTTTTGCCATGTCTTCAAAGATTTCTTTTCCAACCGGGCCATCCCATAGGTCGTAGGCATCTAAGGGATTCTTGAATAGATAAGGGATTGAGAACACTTGAATTCCCGCGTAGAATGGCGCTACAGCGCCATCCGCTGGAGTCGCCCCTTGTAGTGTCCCTGCTAGGATCTGTCTGATATTTTCGTTGGCATCTCCCAATCTCCCATGGTAATAGTTTTCTACCATTACACGCTTCTGTGTCATATTCTCTACGGCTGCCTTGAAGGCTACCATTCCTGCAACAGAATGATGCATAACCTGTAGCTCTCCAATCTTGAGGTAGGGTGGATCTGTAAATGCCAGCTTGAATACGATTGGCTGCTGCGCCATCAAGATTGTTGCATAAAACAGAAGGGCAATTGCCATAATAACGCCATTTCTTTTCATACTGAACCTCCTGATATTTTTTAACCAGCCAAAGACCGGTTATTAGAACGCAATCTTCGTTTCAAAGTTGTCAGTATTGTCACGAAGATCATTAGAATAAACAACCAGCAGATCGGCCTCTTCAAAAAAATCCACAGATTCCCACTGGAAATAAGGAGAGTGCGGCCCAAATTGGATTCCACTAGGGGGCCCAGAATTATTCCCAGCAACATGGGCGGAACTGGGTACCCCGTTTTCATCATTACGAATCCAAGAAATCCAAAACCGATAGTCACCCATACATCAAAAACATTATTCCGCATTGCATAGGAACCAATAATTGCCAATACAAAAATTAAAACAGTAATTACATTCTTTGGAAGCTGCAGGATCCTAGCAAAAAACCTTGCACCAATTATTCCTAAAAAAAGAATAAATATGTTTGATGAAATAGTACTCGCAAACACTGTGTAAATGACTTGAGGGTTCTCGCGAAACAATAGCGGCCCAGGCTGTAATCCAACAATCATCAAACCACCTAACATGACAGCAGTTGCGGCTTCACCCGGGATCCCTAATGTGAACATAGGGATCATTGCCCCATTTACACAAGCATTATTCCCAGACTCGGGGGCTGCAATTCCTTCTATGACTCCAGTTCCGAATCTTTCAGGATACTTTGAAGTACGTTTTGCCTCACCATAGGAGATAAAAGCAGCAATATCGGTCCCCGTACCAGGTACTGCTCCTATGAAGGTTCCGATGAGGGCGGATTTGATTATAGCTGGTAGAATTGTAAAGAATTCTTTCATAGAAACACCGATTTTGCTGATGCGAACCTGTTCTATCTTTTGCTCATCGAATAATTCGACCCCTTCAAACGCCTGTGCTATGGCAAACAGTCCAATTAATACGGGCAAGAGATAAACACCATTCAACAAGTTTAAACTTCCGAAAGTAAATCGCGGGTACCCACTTATGGGATCAATACCCTGAGTGGCGATCAGCAATCCAAGAACTCCTACAAAGTAACCTTTTGTCATAGATTTCCCAGAAACGTACGATATCATTGTGAGTCCATAAACTCCGAGAAGTACATATTCTGGAGGTCCAAAGAGTAGTGCGATTTTCGCTATGAGTGGAGCAAGGAATGTTAAGATAAGTGCTCCTATCAGTCCACCGAATGCAGAAGCAATGGTGGAAACAGCTAACGCTTTTCCAGCTTGCCCCTTCTGCGCAAGGGGGTACCCATCTAACACTGTGGCTCCCGCCGCAGGTGTCCCTGGGGGTTTCAACAAAATTGCCGAAATGCTTCCGCCATAAATACC
>Ga0067045_1002922_pt1 | contig 36837 bp, 32 predicted proteins | sample TerdegcTABiofilm_FD_59184 | JGI IMG/M metagenome (GOLD analysis project Ga0067045, IMG submission 59184) | Combined Assembly of (Gp0054472, Gp0054536) Wastewater bioreactor microbial communities from Singapore -Terephthalate degrading...
CTCCATACAAGCAAATATCGGGATAGTTCTTCCGTCCATGTCAGGGCGCTGAAGAATACCCTGAAAACTATTTGCATTGTTATGCTTAATATCATCCCTGCTATAGCAATAAATACAATCTTGCTGATGGCCTGGTCGATTGCATCGCTTATTCTCCTGAATAAAAGCATCAACGCCATTTGACTCATTCCTTTGTAAATTTTATTTGCAGTACCAGCCCTGGCATCGTACAATGCCAGGGCGCGGTCATATCTACTTCAACTGTTCCTGAATCCTGGTAAGATAATTGCCAAATTTGTCTCCGTATTTATCGTATACAGACTTGACGGCTTCTTTGAAGGGCGTTGTGTCAATCTCCCTTATTACTTCCATGCCCTGGTTCTCAATCTCATCAAGCTGCTGAGCTTCATTATCGGCATTCACCTGACGCTCATATTCTGCGGCCTCCTGGGCGCACTCTTTGAATACTGTCTGGATGCCTTCCGGCAGCTGGTTAAATTTATCCAGGCTCATAACAAATATTGCAGGGGCATATGTATGTCTGGTCATGGAAAGATATTTCTGTGTTTCTGAAAGCTTGTACGAATAGATTACGTTAACGGGATTTTCCTGGCCGTCTATTGTCTTTTGCTGCAGCGCTGTCAGCGCTTCGGTCCACGCCATGGGAACAGTGTTTGCCCCCAATGCCTGGAAAGTATCAATGTACACCGGATTTTCCATTACTCTAATCTTTAATCCCTTTACATCATCCGGAGTATTTACCGCCCGCTTTGAGTTTGTCAGGTTTCTAAACCCTCTCTCAGCATAGGCCAATCCCTTGAGCTGAACGGTCTCCAGCTTGTTGAGGAGTTCCTGCCCGATATCGCCGTCCAGTACAGAATACGCTTCGGCCGGATTGCTGAACAGGAAGGGCAGCTCAAATACGGCTATTTCCGGCAAGAAGTTTGCCACAGGACCGTTGGTAATCACCCCCATGTCCACCGTTCCCATCTGCATGCCTTCGAGCAGTGTCCTTTCATCGCCAAGGGTCGCGTTCGGGTAAATGTCTATCTGCACTTTTCCGCCTGTCTTTTGTTCAACCAGTTCTTTGAACTTCAAAGCGGCCACATGAAAACCGTCCTTCTCGTTGACAACATGGGCCAGACGCAGCTTAATGGGCTCATCGCTAACCGCTGCAGGTTCTTCCTCTGCGGCCTTCTGCGCACATCCTCCCACCAACGACACTGCCAGAATCAAACATAAGAGATACATCAAAGATTTTTTCATATCACCGTTTTCTCCTTTTTTTATTTTTCCAACACTGCTCCCGTGCTGGCCGAAGTTACAAGTCTGCTGTATCTGGACAGATATGTGCCTTTTTGAGCTTTTACCGGCGGTTTCTCCCATGCCGCCAGTCTCCTTTTTATCTCCTCATCCGAAAGCTCCACTCGTAGTATACGGTTTGGGATATCTATCTCAATAATGTCTCCTTCCTCTATTATGGCAATAGGCCCTCCTTCAGAGGCCTCGGGAGATACATGTCCTATACACGGACCCCTGGTACCCCCTGAAAAGCGCCCGTCTGTTATCAAAGCTACTGATTTTTCCAATCCCATGCCTGCTATAGCCGCAGTGGGGCTCAGCATCTCTCTCATGCCCGGGCACCCTTTGGGACCCTCGTACCTGATCACTGCAACATCCCCGGGCTTTATTCCTTTATTCATGATAGCGTCAAAGGCCTCTTCCTCCGAGTTGAACACCCTGGCAGGACCTTTATGCCGCATCATTTCAGGTTCAACGGCTGATTGTTTGATTACAGCTCCGTCCGGCGCCAGGTTCCCTCTCAGTATGGCTATTCCGCCTTCTTTATTATAGGGGTCGGCAATCGGCCGTATAATTTCCGGATCAAGCACCTCTGCCGTTGATATGTTCTCACCCAGCGTCTTGCATGTAGCGGTCAGCTCATCGGGGTAGATAAGGCCTGCCCTCAGCAGTTGGTTTAATACTGCGGATATGCCTCCTGCCCAGTGTAAATCTTCCATAGCATGTACTCCCGCCGGGCTTATCTTGGTAATATTGGGAGTTTTTTTGCTGATGGCGTCAAAATCATCCAGGCCAAGGTCAACTTCCGCCTCCGAAGCGACCGCCATCAAGTGCAGTGTGGTATTGGTGGAGCCGCCTATGGCCATGTCCAACGTAATAGCATTTTTGAAAGCTCCCAATGTCATAATGTCTCTGGGACGGATATCCTTTTTCACCAGTTCCATTATCTGCATACCGGCCCTTTTCGCCAGCTGTTTTCTAGCTCCAAAGGGAGCGGGAATGGTTCCGTTGCCCGGCAAAGCTATGCCCAGGGCTTCTGCCAGGCAGTTCATGCTGTTAGCCGTAAATAAACCTGCACAGCTTCCACATGTCGGACAGGACTGCAGCTCCAACTCCTTCAGTTCTTGGTCGGTAATCTTTCCGTTTGCATGGGCTCCTACCCCCTCGAAGGCACCGTGTATCAAGTCAACGGCTTTCCCCCTGTGCCTTCCTTTGAGCATCGGGCCGCCGCTGATATAGATAGATGGGATATTTAGTCTGGCCGCAGCCATAAGCATGCCGGGAACGATCTTGTCACAGTTGCCTACAAGAACAAGTCCGTCAAATTTGTGGGCAACGGCCATTGCCTCAATGGAATCCGCAATCAACTCCCTGCTCGCCAGCGGATATTTCATGCCGCTGTGGTTCATCGATATACCGTCGCAGATACCGATGACGGGAAACTCGATGGGTGTTCCACCGGACGCGCTGACACCCAGTTTGACCGATTGGGCTATTTCATCCAAGTGAAAATGCCCGGGGATTATTTCATTATGCGCGTTTACTACTCCTATCAACGGCTTTTCAAGGTCCTCCGGAGTATACCCCATGGCATAAAACAGCGCACGGTGAGGGGTGCGGGCTACTCCTCCGGTAACTTCTGTACTGTTCAACATACCTCACTCCTATCTACTAATTAAGCCAGGCTTAACAATAAGGTAACAAAAGCAGAAATCCGGTACAATCAATAATATTATTGAAAATACCGAATTTCTTGTCATAGTATAATACGAATATTTTGTTGTAAATTATGAATTATTTGTCCCCATATTCTCCCTTATTCTTTTCCGGAATTCACTTGGCAGACAGCCTGCGTATTTGTTAAACACCATACTAAAATAGCTGAAGTCGTCATACCCTACCTTTTCGGAAACCGCCCTCAGGCTTAAATCAAAATTTCCAATGTACTCTTTGGCCTTTTCAATCCTTTTCGCGTTAAGATATTGTGAAAAGTTCATCCCGGTCTGCTGCTTGAATATTCTGGACAGATAGTGCGGGCTCAAATTTACATGTTCCGCCACATCTTTTAAGTATATCTTGCTGGCATAATTGTTCTGTATAAAATCCTTCGCCCTGACAACCGCCCTTTCAACGGGTGATAAATAATGGTCCGATACCGTTTCAGACACTTCGACTATAAAATCTTTTATAAGCTTTTTAAGAAAATGGGATGTGTCCGCCCTTAGTATTTGTTTTTGCTTGTTCTCTTTCAGCTCACTTAAGAAATCCTTATCAATCCCTAATGATACAACAATCCGAATGATTATACCCATTAATTCGACCAAGTAGCCTTTGAGTTCAATGATGTCGAATTCCCTATCTTCCGGTAGTATCTTTCCTAATATCTCCACAGCCTTTCGCCTTCTATTGTATTTAATGCTTTCAAGCAGTTCTGCTTCCAGGTCCGAGTTCCGAATTATAGCACCCTCATCAGCTATTACGGGCATATTTCTCCCGGTCAGAGCGTTATTTACAGCTTGAATCAAATCCTTAGGGGATATCGGTTTCAATAGATAGTCATCCGCTCCCAAACGCAAGGCCTCATGGGCATAAGTAAATTCATCATAGGCGGTTAAAATGATAATCTTTATATCAGGAATACTGCTTTTTATTGTTCTCCCTGCTTCCAGCCCTTCCATCCCCGGCATCCGTATATCAAGCAGCACTATATCCGGTCTGAATGCAGCCGCTTTTTCTATGGCTTCCTTCCCATTATGCGCCTCTTCGACTACAGCATCAATATTCTCTTCTTTAAAAACATACCGTATATATTCTCTTATAGTATCTTCGTCATCTACCACCAGCAGTTTTATCAATGTCATCACCTCGCCCATTGGTAAATGGAAGGGTAATTGTAACCGTTGTACCTTCGCCAGAACTGCTGGAAATATCCAGCGTATATGCGTCACCAAAATAATAATCCAGCCGCTCCTTAAGGTTGCTCAACCCAAGGCCAATACCCCTGGTAGAAACCCTGTTATTGCCTTTTAGAATATCCTTTAATCTTTCCGGTCGTATACCGACACCATTATCGGTAACCTGCAGTATAATACGATTATCCTGCAAGCTACCTGCGATGCTCAAAACTCCCTGCTTTTCCAATGGGTGCAGTCCATGGATGATTGCATTCTCAACCGGTATCTGCAACGTCATAAACGGGATCTTTGTTTCTATTATTCGCTCATCCACTTCAACCTCGGTATTCACCAGATTACGAAACCTTTTTTGCTGAATAAATATATAGTCCTGTATGTATTCCAGCTCTTCTTTCAAAAAAACCAGTTCCTGTGACTTTCTAAGACTTTTCCTCAACAGGCTTGAAAGGGCAAAGGTTGTTTCTGCTGCTTCTTTAGCGCCCTTCATATACGCAAGTTCTCCTATTACACTCAGGGTATTAAATAAAAAATGGGGACTCATCTGTGCTTGTATGGCTTTCATTTTTGCTTCCGAGAGGGCTTTCTCCAACTGGTTCCGGGTTTGAATCTCTTTCAGGACCTGCAGTGTTTTTGCGTGCAACTCGTTATGGGCAAGATTGTCAATGCCGGTCTGGACAATATAAGTATTTATTGTCTTCAGTGATTCGATTATTGCATATAGACGTCCTTTGGTTATTTTTCTTATATCCAGATAGGAATTCTTCAATCCGTCAATTCCACAAATTTTTTCTTCATTTCTTATGGCTGCAAGCGCTTCTTCAGTAGGCTCGTTTAAAAAAACAGGGCCGCATAGAATTGTGCCTATATATTGCTGTCCGAAGTATATCGGTGCGGCGATACATACAGCATCATAGCAGCAGGAGGTTACCGTAGCTTCTTTTATGCTATCCGTAACATACCTATTCTTAAACTTGCAGCTATAACCGTGTTCACATCTCTTTCGACAGAACTTCAGCATATTGCTTATCTGTGTTATGTTGTTTCCATCTCTATCCTGGATAACTATTGCCAGACTTGCAGCATTGGAATATTTGTCCTGGATTTCCTGCAGGGCGGGAATATCAATTATATCGTTTAAATTCTCAACGGTATAATTCTCGGTATACTCTTTGGTAAATTCGGTGGAAGGCAGTATATTATTGCCGTTAGAGCTTGTCGGATTGTATACGATAATCATTTCCAGAACATCGTCACCGGTATTCCTGAGCTCATGCTTTGCATAGGGAGAAATATGATATACCATTCCGGGTACCAGCGGATAGAAATGGCCATCAACCCATTGCTCACCTGTTCCGGAGATTATATAAAGTATTTGTTCGTCCCCTGTATGCAGGTGTTGGTCCTGCCTCTTGTGGGGTAAAAAAGTAACATGGCCCACCAACAGCCTTCCCTTTTCCAGGTCTTCAGGCTCTTCCAGCCATTTTACCGTCCCCCATTCAAAATACTGTTTTACAGGGCGTAAAGCATTGAAACTTCCCATGTTCCCAACATCCATTCAATCTCCTCCTTAGAATCGCTAAGGCAAGCAAGTACAGCGGTTTAAAGAATATCCTTTTAAACTGGCTGATGTTTAGTTGGCTTGGTTGTGGAATCGCTTTCTTTTATCCTGTTTACCATGATTACTGAAGCTATAACCAGGACCACGCCTGATAATTGCAAATAGCTCAGAACTTCACCGAGCAGCAGCATCCCAAACATAATCGTTACCACAGGATCAACCGTACTGATGATAGACGCCTTAGCTGATCCTATTTCTTTAATGCCTAGAAATAACGCTATTGTCGGAAATGCTGTGAAGAATACGGCGGTAGACAGGGTTATCCCCCAGCCTCTCAGAGATACGTCGGCCCACAGCTGTCTGGTCAGTATACCGGTAACTATGAAAGAAACGGCCCTGAAGGTAATATTATATGTAACCGCAACAACAGAATCCATTTCTTTTATGTATTTGCTCTCAAGTATCATAAAATTAAAACAATTAACCACCGCCGCCAGAAAGGCAAGAAGGATACCAAACCAGCTCATGTGTGTAACAGGAGCCCAAACCGCTATAACGATACCGGTAAACGCTATTATCAGGGCCATAATCTGTTTCCCCACAATTTTCTGCTTCAGTATCACGATAGCAAAAACATTGGTCAGAACAGGATGAAAGGAATATAAAATGGTGGCAAGGGAAACGGGAATAAAAATTATTGCATAATAAAACAGCATCCCGACCGCATAGCACATTATTCCACCCTGCAGGAACAAAACCGCCAGCTGGGCTTTGCTTATCCTGAAAGCGTCCCTCCCTTTTGTAGCCAGTCCGTATATCCATAAAATGATAGCGGCTAAACCAAAACGGATTGCCTGCATAAACTGCGGGTTAGCCCCTTCAGCGTATGCAATTTTGGTGGCAACCGCCATTATTCCGTAACAGACAGAGGCGGCCAATACTAGCAGACTTCCCTTTGTCAGGCTTCTCATTCTGGTCCTCCCCATTGAAGAATCACGATTAATACTGTAAGCTGCCTACAAGTATAATTTATATCTCCGCCGGTTTATTTTCAACATCAAGTTATGTATATTAACAGGATTGAAAATTGCAAATGGAACAGGAACGCGAAGAAAGACTGCAAAAAATCGCCGATGAGAAGGGTATTACCGTTGAAGAATTAAAGCAGCAGATGGTTCAGAGAAAACCCTAACAATAGATTTATGGATTGAAGGGGTAGGGGTTGAATGGGAGGCAGATATTTAAATATTATCTGCCTCCTTACCATTACCGCTTCTTAGAAACCTCTAATTGTCCTTGGCATCCACATTGCTGTGCTTTTCTTTATTACAATGCTTAATGCCCGGATTCTGTCAAGGAATCAGCCTGCTATATTGTATTCTACCGTTGACTATTGTCATCAAGACTTCGATATCTTTTATAAGCCTTTTATCTGTCTTAAGTGGGTTTTTATTTAGCATTACGATGTCGGCCTTCTTCCCTGCTTCCAAAGATCCCCTTTTATCTTCTTGGAATACTGCCTTGGCTCCATTTATTGTGAATAGCTTTATGGCTTCTTTTATACTGATTCTTTCCCTTTTATTTGAATGATTAACCGCAGCGTGCATCCCTAATAGCGGGTTTATTGGGGTAACGGGGCTGTCGGAACCCCCTGCAACTAAAATGCCTTTTTCAATCATTGTATTCAACGGTAAGGCTCTGCTTGCTCTTTCCTTACCCAGCCTTTTCTCATACATTGAGTCTTTATCATAAAGATTGAAAACCGGCTGGGTAGAAATCACGAGCCCTAACTGAGCTGCTCTGTTTATCTGACCATCTGTAGGAATGCTGAAATGCTCTATCCTGTGTCTGTGGTCCCTGCGCTCTTTCCCGCTTATACACTTTTCATAAGCTTTTAGCATCTGTTCTATCGCCCTGTCGCCAATACAGTGTGTGGATATTTGCATTCCCTCGCCATGAGCCCGGGCAACAAACATGTCCACCTGTTCATCGGTATAGTACAGACAGCCCCTTGAGTCAGGGGGATCTACATAGGGCTCTTCAAAAGCAGCTGTAAAAGAACCTATGGACCCGTCAATTATTACGCATCCACCTATCCGGTTAAAGCCCTCTTCTTTAACCTTATCAACATCCATAGTCTGATGAAATATTTCTATATTGACTGGTAGTTTGTCTTTTTCTTCTTTAATCACAGCTATATCTTTATCGCTGAATAGGCTTCCTCCTTCAAGGGCATGGATTGTAGTTACTCCGCGGTTCAAGGCCTGTTTTGCCGCGAGATGCAGCGCCGTTCTTCGTTCATCATCAGTAATGAAATCCGCAAGCTTTACCCTGGCTAACCCGTTAGCCTTGGCTCTGAATGTGCCTTGCGCTTCCCCGTTCTCATCTTTATCATAGCCTTCGCTTCTCTCGTCGATGCTCAGGAGTTCCAAAGCCTTTGAGTTAACTGCACATGAATGTGCGTCCACCCTGCTAATGAACACCGGATTGCTTATGGATAGACGGTCGAGGTCTTTCCTGGTAGGCAACCTTCCATCGGAAATCTTCCCTTCATCAAAACCTACAGCGATTACCCACCTGTCGATTTCCATATCCTTTGCAAATTGCTCTAACCCTTTGAAGAATTCATCCATAGTAGAAAAATCCGAAGCATTCATATTCATTTCATCCAGTCCTGTTTGGGTGAAATGCACATGTGAGTCGATAAAACCCGGCAGCAAGGCCATGCCTTTCAAATCTATAGCTATTGTTGAATCTGTAATCATTTTTTTGATTTCTTCATCTTCCCCAAGCTTCACTATTGTGTCGTCTTTAACTGCAACTGCAGAATAGATGGTGAAGTTCTCATCTACGCTTATCACTTCACCGTTGAACAATACCAGTTCAGCAAGCATTTATTCGGCCTCCTATTATTGAGTGTATGCGATGTCTAGAACGGTCCAAGTTTTATAAAGTGGGCTATGGTAACGAAAACCCCTGCGGATACTATCCATGCCAGCATAAGTTTCCATACCCACTTCGCCCATCTATCCCACGGAATGCCTCCTGCCATGGCCAAACCTGCCAGCAGAACACCGGAAGTAGGGAATAATGCATTGGTGAAGGAATCGCCATACTGGAAGGCTAGCACTGCCACCTGTCTGGTGGTTCCAACAATATCCGCCAGGGGAGCCATTATCGGCATTGTAGTCACTGCCTGGCCGCTTCCCGAAGGAATAAAGAAATTCATGACAAGCTGGATACAATACATGCCCATAGCAGCCATGATGGTGGGTAACCCCTCTACCAAACCGGCCAGCGAGTGGATTACCGAATCGATTATATGACCTTTTTCCATAACAACGAGAATACTCCTTGCTAACCCTGTCGTAACCGCTCCGAATATTATTGCCTTTGCCCCATTAGCGAAATGTTCAGCCATTTCACTGGGAGTAAAACCTCCTACAAAACCCGCGGCAATACCGACAAGAATAAACATTGCTGATATCTGCCTCAAAAACCACCCCAGGTTAATCGTTCCGTAGATAGTTATAACAAAACCTGCAATAACGACCGCTATTACTCCCTTATGTCTTGCGGTGAACTTTGGCATTTCTGATAGATCTATTTCCTCCATCGTTGCCAGCTTGACGTCGTGAACCGGGCTGATCTCCGGATCCTTCTTGAGTTTCTTGGCATACAGCAGAAGAAATACTATTGTAATTATTGTAAAGGTTACGTAGGCTACGAATCTAAAGCCGAGACCAGAGAAAAGAGGAAGTTTTGCTATCGCTTGAGCAACCCCTACAGTATATATATTGGTAACGCCTCCGGCGAAACCCGCTCCTGTTCCCAGTACAACCATTCCCATTCCCAAGAGGGCATCATAACCCATAGCTTTAGAAAGGGCAACCCCTAAAGGTATAAATACCAGAACACCTTCGGCCCATCCTAAAAAAGCGCCGATAGTTGAAAAGAGGATTGTTACACCGGCTATTACTATTGATTCCTTACCTGCTAACTTCTTAACCAGGTATGCTATCCCTGTATTGAATGCTCCTGTTGCATTAACTATTTCAAAGGATGCACAGACAAGGATTATTAGAAAGATAATATCAACCCCATTGGCCATACCTTCAGGTATTGCGAGGGCAAGAGAAAATAACCCGACTGGAGTTTTTTCAATCTCTTGAAAAGTAGTAGGATCAATTACCATCCTTCCTGTTGCTTCATCTTTAACCCGTACATACTCCCCGGCAGGCATTACATACGATGCAATGGCTGCAATAATCATAATCATGATGAGTAAAACATAGACATGCGGTACTCTTAGCCTGAACTTTTTTTTAGGCCCGGTATCGGTTTTAACACTAGAACTAGACATTACAATAAGACCCCCTTTATGGTATGGGGACACACCTCCTCATAGCAGCGAAATTCTAGAGTAAGAGGAATGTCCCCGATTTTATATTTTCATGCTATATAAAGCAAAAAGAATGCCAACGTCAAAAACCACCTGTCCCTTGAAAATTCAAGCAGGCGGCGGGTTGTGAAATCATTGATTTATCACTTTGATAAATATTGACTGCAAGTCGAAATTAAAATCTTTCAAAAATACTATTTGATAATCTATTATCATTTTAATAATAAATTATCAAAATGATAAATGCTACTTGTTTATCCATCTGTATAGGGTAGCTATCCCTATACCCAGAGCTTTGGCTGCCTCTTTTTTACCCTCTACAGTATGCCCGTAATAGTCCAACGCTTTATTGATCTCTCTTATCGTTAGCTCATCTATAGATGAAATTAGAGCGGATTCTGAATAAACATTCTTGAACTTTCTGGGCAGATCCTCCGCTGTAATCACACCATCCGTATCAACGTTTATACCGTACTCTATGGCATTTTCCAATTCTCTTACATTGCCCGGCCACTGATACTCTTCAAGCAAAGCAATTCCATCGTCTGAAATGCTTTTTATGGTTTTGTTCAAAGTTCTCGAATACTTCTCAATAAAAAACCGGGTAAGCACTTTCACATCGTCTTTGCCTCTCTCTCTTAAAGACGGTATTTTTAAAGGGATAACATTGAGACGGTAGTAAAGGTCATCCCGGAATTCCTTGTCGCCTACCATTTTTTCTAAGTCCTTGTTCGTTGCAGCTATTATCCTGACGTCTATTTTTATTTCTTCCACTCCACCCAAACGGGTTACCGCTTTCTCTTCTATTACCCTGAGAAGCTTTACCTGCAAATGCAAGGGCATGTCTCCTATTTCATCCAGAAACAATGTTCCGCCGCTGGCCAACTCGAATTTCCCAGGTTTCCCTTGGGATTTCGCGCCGGAAAACGCCCCTCCCTCATAGCCGAACAGCTCACTTTCAATCAGGTTTTCAGGAATCGCACCGCAGTTTATCGTAATAAACGGATTGTTCTTTCTAGTGCTTGCATTATGTATTGCCCTGGCAAAAAGCTCTTTACCGGTACCGCTTTCGCCTTGAATTAATATCGTAGAATTGCTGTTGGAAACCGACAGCGCTTTTTTCTTAACCTGGTGCAACTCTGCGCTTTCACCGACAATCTCATCAAATGTTATGTCTTCTTTATTTACCATTAAGCTATTTAACATATAGCTAACACTTTTTATGTCCTTCAAAAACAATAGAAAGCCATTAAGATTCTCATCAATTCTAATATGTCTTCCTGAGTGCACTACCCTGAAATTCTTCTCAGACACGCTTACGCTGGCCTCAATGGTGTCGAACTCCTTGCCCTGATAAACCATATTCCTGATAAATTCATTTCTATATACTTCTTCGAAGGGTTTGCCTACAACGTCATCTGAGTGTATATTGAACATTTCACAGAAATAATCGTTTACAACTCTAATTCTATTAGAGTTATCGATTAGCACGATGCCCTGATTTGAATTGTTTATGATTGAATTAAACATCCTGGTCGTAAAATCCAGCTCTTTAGTCAAAGTGTAGCTCTTAATCTTGCTTTGAATCAGATCAACCATCTTTCTGCTGAAATCTATATAGTTTTTTTTATACTCAATCAAATATCTTTTTTGTTCGGGATTTAACGCCGCAATACTTAACCCTCCGATAACTTCACCGTCAACAAACAACGGGGTATTGATACCTGCAAATTCTGAACACGCTTCCCTTTCCTTACAATCAGAACAAATCTCATGTTCCATGGGGTTTTCAATGACAATTATATCCTTTCTATTAAATAAAGCATTATATATATAAGGTATAGCTCTTTCCCCAATCAGATGATGATATTTTTTTGTACCTGCCAATACTATTAAATTAACATCTACTATTATCAGTTCTGCATTGATGAGAGCTGAAACAGTATCTATAAGTTCCTGCAAAAAGCCCTGGATCTCTTTTAACTGAAAAATCATTGCAAAACCCCCTTTATGCGTGGCGCACACCCCTCAGCAATCCCTCGGATAGGTATTAATTGCCGGCAAAATATGCGGAAGGCTATTTATACAATAATTATAACTTATTTGTCAAGCGGTGTCTCGCAGATAGAATGTAGAGTTTAGGCCCTTATGCCTATACCCCTGCGAACCTCCCCCACTAAATCAAAGATGGAGTTTGGAGTTGCTGTATCTGAAAGAGATTTTATTAGTTCAAGAATTGTCCCCGATTAGTAGATTAACGGTAATACTATTGACAGGTGAGCGATTAAGAACCCGGCCAGTACGTCGGTAGGATAATGAAACCCCAGATACATACGTGATATCCCGACCATGGAAGCTAGTAAGTAGAAAGCAAGCCCAAATTCCGGCATATTGTTTGCTAGTACAAAAGCCATTGTAAACGCTGCACAGGTATGCCCGGACGGAAAAGAATACTGGCAGGAGGGTGGTTTCAGTGCAATTGCATTCTCAAGCGTTTTGTATGGTCGTGGCCTGTTAACAACCCTTTTGATCATATGGACGACCGAATGCGTTAGTGAGCGCCAAGGCCACTTTGAGTCCAAGGGTTTTGACTTCCCTATTGTTTGACGCCAGCAGCATCAACGGAAACATTATTGAAAAGAATGTCGAACCCATAAGTTGGTTAAGTGTCTTCCCATACATTTTTCGTGTGTTAGTATCTAATATAGGAACCTATGGGATTTAAAAATCAACCAGTATTTAATTATCAGGGATGCTGAAGGGAATGTAATAAAAAAGCGCAGGTGGAACGGCAAGATCTTAGACACGGTCAGGTGGAAACCGATAAGCAATAAATACCAAAAGAGCATTAAACCCCTTGATTACAAGCAGGAGTGCTTCTTCGATATGCTCCAGTCCAATGAGATTTTGCTGAAGGTAAGCAATTCCCCTGCGGGAGTTGGCAAAAGCTTTCTGTTTCTCAACTACGCCCTCCAGCAAGTAGAACACGGGAAGTTCGGAAAACTCATCTTCATCAAGCCGGACGTAAGCATAGACGGTAAAAAATACCCGGCTATTCCTGGAGGGATAAACGAAAATCCGCGCCTCTGCTGGGTGTTTTAAAGGACAGCACCGGTGAAAACCACGTCGAGGATATAATGATTAGGAACGAGAACCTTGAAATCCTGCCCCTGGAGTTTGTAAGGGGACGTTCGCTGAGCAACTGCATTGTATTCATAAATGAAGCGCAAAACATCACGCCACCTCAGATGAAAATGATACTCGAGAGAATCAGCCATAACAGTATCTGCCTGGTGGATGGCTCAATCCAGCAGATAGATAATCCGCAATGTAAGGAGTACTGCGGATTGGAACCGGTCATAAACCACTATAGTGAAATGGAGTTTTATGGTCAGGCAGACATGGACAGCCAGTGCAACCGCAGAAGCATGATATCAAAGATAGCAAGTGAAATTAACCTTTAACAATATTTTAATTTGTTTTTTACAATCCTCTAACCTGAAATTAATACAAACGGTTTATACTAAAGTTGACCAGGCCAGCAAAGTAATCTTTTCATTTTTTAGCCTCCTAAAATGCAAACTCCCTAGTCTGTAGGCCCCGGCAGGAGCCCGGGCCTACAGACTAGGGACACATCAAGCCTAACTGTAGATGGGTCGGCTATTCCCTTAGGCTTTAAACCCTTTAAGCACATTTACCATTTCTATTGCCGTGACGGCCGCTTCGTACCCCTTGTTGCCTGCCTTTGTACCGGCTCTTTCTATAGCCTGTTCTATGGTATCCGTCGTCAGAACTCCAAAAATTACCGGCAGTCCGGTGGTCAATGATACGCTGGCAATTCCTTTGGCTACCTCGCTTGAAACATATTCGAAATGGGGAGTGGCCCCTCTTATGACAGCTCCTAAACAAATAACGGCATCATACTTCCCGGATGCAGCCATTCTTTGAGCAGTTAACGGGATTTCAAACGCTCCGGGAACCCATGCGACTTCAATTGCCTCCTCGTCGGCATCATGCCTCTTAAGCGCATCAATTGCTCCTGACAACAGCTTATTGCTTATAAATTCATTAAACCTGCCAACAACGATACCAAACTTTAAACCCTTTGCAATCAGCTTGCCCTCATATATTTTCATCTCGCTTCTCCTCCTCAAATTTTAACATGTGGCCCATTTTTTCTTTTTTTGTCTTCAGATATAGTTCATTCCTTTTGTTATAGCATATCTGTATCGGGATCCTCTCGACTATCTCTATGCCGTATCCTGAAATTCCCGACAGCTTTTTCGGATTGTTGGTCATCAGCTTTATCTTTTTAATCCCCAGATCCCGCAGTATCTGGGCCCCGATGCCGTAATCCCTCATGTCCTCCGGAAAACCGAGCGCCCTGTTCGCTTCCACGGTATCCATCCCCTGGTCTTGCAGTTCATAAGCCCTGATTTTGTTGATAAGCCCTATTCCCCGCCCCTCTTGCCGCATGTACAGCAGTACTCCCCTTTTCTCCTGTTCGATCCTTTTCATAGCTGCAGCATACTGTTCGCCGCAGTCGCACCTTTTTGAACCGAAAGCATCCCCGGTAAGACATTCCGAATGGACTCTGACCAGCACCGGTTTACCATCGGATACATCTCCCTTAACGAGGGCGACGTGATGCTCTCCGTTCAGCTTATTGACATAACCGATTATTCTAAAATCTCCGTACTTTGTAGGCAAAGAAGCTTCCGCACGTTTTTCAACAAAGGATTCGTTTTTTATTCTATAGGCGATAAGATCGGCTATCGTTATCATCCTGAAGTTATGCTTTTTAATGTATTCCATTAGTTCGGGCACCCTGGCCATAGTCCCGTCATCGTTCATTATTTCACAGATTACGCCTGCCGGATAAAGTCCCGCCAGTCTTGCCAGGTCCACAACAGCTTCGGTATGTCCGGCCCTTTTTAATACCCCTCCTTCCTTGGCTGCCAGAGGGAAGACATGCCCAGGCCTTGAAAAATCCTCCGGAGCAGCTTTGGGATCGATAAGCCTCAGAACCGTTTGAGCCCTTTCCTGTGCAGAGATTCCCGTTTTTGTCCCGGTCCAGTCTACCGAGACTGTAAAAGCAGTCTCCTTGGGGTCGGTATTGTTGGATACCATCGGACGGATGTCCAACTCATCCAGCCTCTCCCTGAGCATGGGCACACAGACAAGGCCCCTTGCATGTTTCACCATGAAATTAACAGCTTCCGGTGTCACTTTCTCAGCTGCCATTACAAGGTCCCCTTCGTTTTCCCTGTCCTCATCGTCTACTACAACAACCATTCTGCCTTGTTTAATATCCTCCACAGCTTCCTCTATTGTGCTGAATTCTGCCATTAAATTCACCTCTCCCTTATGCAAAACCATTTTCCTTTAGAAAATTCAAATCAACGCTTCTTTTTGGAACACTCTCTTTATTGAATGCAACCAGCCTTTCAACATACTTGCCCACCAGGTCGCACTCCAGGTTAACTTCTTCTCCAACACCCTTGGTCAGTAACGTCGTTTTATCCCTTGTCAGTGGAATTATGGAGACCTTAAACCCTTTCTCTTCTATTTGCGCAACGGTCAGGCTTGTACCATCAACCGCAATTGACCCCTTCTCCACTACATACCTTAAGATGCCTGAAGGGGCTTCTATGGTAATCCACGTAGCATTATCCTCTTCTTTAAGATCCTTAATGAGGCCTGTACCGTCGATGTGCCCGGTAACTATATGTCCACCGAGCCTGTCATTGAGCTTTAAGGCCCTTTCAAGATTTACCCTGCTTCCCACCTTCATGTTTCCCAGATTACTTCTTCTCATGGTTTCAGGCATAACATCCACCGTAAAGCCGGTATTGCTGCAGCTAATTACGGTAAGGCATACACCGTTCGTGCTTATACTATCCCCCAGTTTTACATCGTCCAGTATTCTGCTCGCACTAATAGTTATTTGAGCGGATTTGAAACCTTTTGTTATTTTCTGAATGGTACCTATCTCCTCAATCAAACCGGTAAACATGGCTATTTTTCTTCCTTTCTTAAATATCCCTCTATCACAAAGTCTTCATTGAACCTTAAAATCTCCGTTTTAACCAGTGCTATTGCCCCCTTTATAAACGGTATTCCCTTTCCACCTACCGGGGTTTTTGCATTATTGCCTCCAACTATTTTGGGTGATATGAATAAAACCACCTTGTCGACGATACCCTGTTCTAAGGCGCTGTAGTTTAATTCAGAGCCTCCTTCCAGCAAAATGCTGTCAATCCCCCTCTCCCCGAGCTGCCTGCATAGATAACCCAGGTCAACCTTCCCATCCGATGGGGGTGTTATTATTACCTCTGCTCCCTTTGACTTGATGGCATCAAGCCTGTCACGGTCAGCTTTACTGGTTGCAGCAATAATTGTTTTTGCCTCTGATTTGAGATTCAAAACCTTTGCTGCCAGCGGAATCCGGGCCTTCGTATCTACAATAACCCTTACCGGATCCACCGCCTGTACACCTTCCAGCCTGGTAGTCAGCATTGGATCATCCGCCAGGACCGTTCCTATTCCAACCATAACGGCGGAAACTTTGTGTCTTAACTCATGGACGTACCTTCTGGATCCTTCACCCGTTATCCATTTGGAATCCCCTGTAACAGTGGCTGTCTTTCCGTCCAAAGTCATTGCCGTTTTCAGTATACAAAACGGAAGCCCGGTCGTTATATACTTAATAAATATTTCGTTAAGTTTCTTAATATCATCCTCCAGAATACCGGTAATAACTTCTATCCCGCTTTTTTCAAGGATATCGATGCCTTTTCCCGCCACCAGGGGGTTAGGGTCCTTCATACCCACTACAACCTTGGCTATCCCGCTTTCCACAATCGCCTTGGCGCATGGGGGTGTCTTGCCGTAATGGGAGCATGGCTCTAAAGTTACATATATCGTCGCGCCCTTAACATCTTCTTTGGCATTATTAATAGCATTTATTTCCGCATGCGGTCCTCCAAAATATTGATGATACCCTTCTCCAATAATCTTTCCATCTTTTACAATAACAGCGCCCACCAGTGGATTTGGCTTTGTAAATCCTATTCCCCTTTTAGACAGTTCTAAGGCCCTCTCCATATATTTTCGGTCCAATTGTTCCCCTCCACCCCCTTTTAATGTCAGGGGACACACCGCTACTTGCGGGCATTCCTTGCCGCGGAATGTCCCCAATGTATTAAATATAGTATTAGCAAAAATATGCAAATAATTAAAAAACCCTGAAGTCTGCACAAACTTCAGGGGCTTAGCCAAAACCTGCAATGATACTATTATAAAGTATCCAAACCATCAAACATCACCTTCTCCCATCCAGACTTTAACTGTCGGTCCCGGAATCTCACCGTATCAACCATATAATGGCTCGCGGACTATACCGCCGGTCAGGAATTACACCTAGCCCTGAAGGCAAACATATATTCAGTTAGGAATAATTATAGCACATACTGAAATAACAGTCAAAAATCAGTAGTAAAGTGCACTCCTAGAGAGTTAACCAACAATTTATTAATGAACTCGTCCTAAAAAGTTAAATACTCTGAATATCTGCCGCCGCTTTACCGGTGAAGCATAATAATGTATACTATTAAATAATAATTCGGTACGTGGAGGGACAAAAATGAGATTGCTGGTTTCAAAACTTGGTAAAATCGACTACAGAGAGGCGCTGGAGCTTCAATACAATATTCTGAAGCTTAGGCAGCAGGGTCAAATAGATGATACTCTTCTTCTACTGGAACACTTCCCCGTATTGACTCTTGGGGTGAGCGGAAAACAGTCGAATATCCTTATCCCCGAGCAGTTGCTGGAAGAACAGGGGATCAATGTATACAGAATCAACCGCGGTGGAGATATCACCTACCACGGACCGGGCCAAATAGTGGGATATCCCTTACTTGATCTGAACCATCATGGCAGAGACTTGCTTAGTTTTATCCGGAAAATAGAAGAGGTCTTTATTCAACTGCTTATGAAAGAATACCGTATATCTGCCGGAAGGATACCGAAGCATACGGGCGTTTGGGTAGGCAATGAGAAAATCACAGCCATTGGTTTCGCGGTTAAACGTTGGGTTACTATGCACGGGTTTGCCTTTAACGTAAATACCAACCTTGACCATTTCAAGTGGATTAACCCTTGCGGTATAACGGATAAAGGTGTAACCTCAATGCAGAAGCTGTTGGGGTATGGGGTGGACCTTGATGTAGTTATGGACCAGGTAATCGAATACTTCTGCAAGGTATTTGATATGGAACATGAAATAGTGGATATTAAATCGGGGACATTCCGCGGCAAGGAATACCCGCGCAGCAGCGGTGTGTCCCCATACCTTAAAGGGAGGAATTAATATGCCCGATAAAAGACCTGATTGGCTTAAGGTAAAATTCCGCAGCGACCCCAACTTTGAAGAAGTTGAGAAGATGCTGGACAGGCTTTCTCTAAATACAGTATGTGCGGAAGCCAACTGCCCGAACAGGATGGAGTGCTACAGCAGAAGGACAGCCACATTTATGATACTGGGCAGGATATGCACCAGAAACTGTACCTTCTGCGATGTAACCAAGGGACAGGTTCAGCCGGTAGACCCCGAAGAACCCCTCAATGTCGCCCGGGCTGTTGGGGAATTAAACCTGAATCACGTCGTCATAACATCCGTAACAAGGGATGACCTTCCTGACGGCGGAGCGGGCCATTTCGCCCAGGTGATTGAAAAGATCAAAGAGATAAACGAAAGCATAGTGGTGGAAGTGCTCATACCGGACTTCATGGGAAGTATTTCTGCGCTGTCCGAAGTGGTTGCGGCAAAACCTAAAATAGTTAACCATAATGTGGAGACGGTTCCCAGACTGTACCCCGGGGTAAGGCCCATGGCCTCATACCGCCGTTCCCTTGACCTGCTGCAGAATGTAAAGAATCTGGACAGCCGGATGTTTACAAAGTCGGGTATTATGTTGGGTCTAGGTGAAAAGAAGGAAGAAGTAGTGGAAGTACTCAGGGATTTAAGGAAGGTGAAATGTGATTTTATCACAATAGGACAATATTTATCACCTTCCAAAAACCATCATCCCGTAGTTGAGTATATCCACCCGGATACTTTTGAAGAATATAAAGAAATAGCAGTGAATATGGGTTTTCGTTATGCAGCTTCCGCCCCATTGGTCAGAAGCTCATACCATGCGGATGAAGTTTCGAAACTGCTCGACAGCTAACCTATATAGGAATTTGATATACTTATCCCCGTTCCGAATACTGCTCATAATACTACTTGTGAAATATCTTTACAACCAATGCAAGCATTCCGGATGTAATCAAAGGTCCTACCGGAACGCCTCCGAAAAAGGCAGCCGCAGCCACTGCACCCAGAATAACAGCAGGCATTATTTCGCTGTGACCTTGAACCGTGAGGTATTGTAGCCCTAGTCCGCTCAGGTATGTTGTGAAAAATGAGAGGCCCAGGGCTAATATACCGACCCATGAAGCAAAGAGGTTTGTTATACTGGCAGATGTAATCTGCCCTTTGGCGATGGGAATCAGGATAGCGGCGATAAGCAGGATCAAGCCCCAGGTAACTCCATTTTTCTCAATGACAGGGAAAACATGATGTTCAACATGGAGCAGTTTTACAATCAGGAGCACCGATGCTGCAACCGCCACGGAATCCGCCTGGCCTAATACGGCAGCAGCCAGTATTACCAGTATAATAATTGTCGATTCCAAATCAAATCAACCTCCTGAATCAATATAGGCTAAATTGAATTTCTATTCAGCGAATTGCTCCTCTATATTTATTATGATTATTAGGTTATTTGTATGTTTATGTATGAATGTAAGCAGCCTATTTTGACAATCCGAAAACGCGCCTGCAAACCGACTGTATTGTGAAAAGAGGTCCACTAATGGCATCCGTAGCAGCTTTGACCAGGAGGGGCAGGCTGCTGAATTGGTCCGGACTGTCGTTTATGAGATAGGTCCAGGTTGACGATGGTACCCTGAGCCCTTCTTTGTCCGTATCAATACCCTCTTCCTTGATTTCCACGGTATTGAACTTCCCAACTATTTCGGCATCAATCCTCTCCAGCATATTGTCAAAGGCCTCTATAGCAATCCTGTGGAACTCATCCAGTGGACTTTTCTTTCCTATTACAACCAGGTGTATGCTTTCCCGGACATAGGCCATATAGTCCAGGTATTCGGCCCAGCATTTGTTTATATAGTATAGGGTAATCTGCTTTTCCACTTTTCTCAGGATCTCCTCGCCCACCTGGCTGTGAAGGGAAGAATACCGTTCGGCGGATCCTGTTGATAGAAGCTCCATCGGTACGTTATCCAGCAGTATGTCCCGGCGCTTGTTGTGAATGATCCGCCGCTGCTGTTCGATTATAAAGGAATACTTCCACAGCTGCCTCCGTATATCGGAATTATACCCTTCCACAATCCGCTGTCCCCTTTCAATCTCGCGCCTGACAATGGGGTCCTCAAACCGGATCTTCCCGTTTTTGCGGAAAATTCCGGGCGGGGATCAGCTTTGCAATATCGTATCTTACTATCATGTCATCCTCCAGGCTTATAAAAAACCTGCTTTCCCCGGGATCGCCCTGCCGCCCCGCCCTGCCCCGCAGCTGATTATCTATTCTGCTGCTTTCATGACGGTTAGTCCCGATGACATAAAGCCCTCCCAATGCAACCACCCTATCCCGTTCCTGTTCTCTTTCGCCGCCGAGCTTTATATCGACTCCCCGGCCGGCCATGTTGGTGGAAACCGTCACAGCTCCCGGTTCACCAGCTCTGGCAATGATTATCGCTTCCATTTCATCGTTTTTTGCGTTCAACACCCGGGGTTCTATACCCACTTTTCTAAGGTCGGACGCCAGACGTTCGGACTCCTCCACGCTGCCGGTACCAATAAGTACAGGCTGTCCGGTCCTATGTGCTCTTTTAACCTCTGAAACAAGCGCCTTCTGCTTGGCCTGGCTGTGGGTAAAAACCAGATCAGGATGGTCTCTGCGGATGCACGGCCTGTTGGTTGGTATCACTACCACATCCATACAATAAAACTCATTAAACTCTCCTGCCGCCGCAACGGCTGTTCCGGTCATCCCGGAGATTCTTGGATATAGGCTTAAGAAGTGCTGCAGCGCTATGGACCCCATGACCATGCCTCCGGTTTGGAGTGCTAAGCCCTCCTTGGCTTCAACCGCCGTTTGGAGGTTGTCCGGCCAGTGCCGCTTATCAGCGATACGGCCGGTGAATTCGTCAATAATCTCAACCTTCCCGTTTTTTACAATATAGTCTTTATCCTTTTCCAGCAGCACCTCGGCATACAGTGCGCAGTTCAGCCTTGTAAGCAGCTCCAGGTTCTCCGGGTCATAAAGATTGCCGCATCCAAGGATTTTTTCAACCCGTGATAGCCCGGCATCGGTTAAATATATATTGCTCCTGTACTGGTCCGTTTCATAATCGTCGCCCGGCTGCAAATTCTTTACTATATCGTACAAACGAAACGCATCTTCCACGTTTTCAGGCACATTCCCGGCAATCACAAGGGGAATCCGCGCCTCGTCGATAAGGATAGAGTCGGCTTCATCCACGATCGCATAATGGAATGGCCTCTGAACAAGCATATTCTTTTCTGCGCACAGGAAATCACGCAAATAATCAAAGCCCGCTTTCTTTGCGGTTACATATGTTATATCAGAGCAATAGGCGTTTTGTCTTTGGGATATGCTCATCCCTTCTTTTACATATCCTACCGTTAGTCCCAGGTACTCGTATACCGGTCCCATCCATGCGGCATCCCTATGGGCAAGGTAATCATTGAAAGTGAGTACATGAACCCCTTCGCCTGTCAGCGCATTTAGGTATGCAGGCATGATGGCGGCCAGCGTTTTACCTTCTCCGGTCTGCATCTCCACCACCTTGCACCTGTGCAGGGCGATCCCCGCGATAACCTGCACATCGTAAGGACGCATTCCAAGCATACGCCGCGATGCTTCTCGGACAATGGCATAGGATTCCACAAGAAGTTCGTCAGGGGAAACTCCGTTCCTCGCCCGGTTTTTCATCTCCGCCGACATTTCTTTCAGGTGGCAATCACTGTACGATTCAAGTTGATACGTATTTATCTGTTCCAGAACCTTCCCGTAAGGAGTAAGGTATGATGAAAAATAAGAAATTAGAACGCTAAAGAAAAAGATTATGTCCAATGCTCCTTAAAACCCAGTCACGGAGACGACTCTTTTGACAATCTTCATATGCCAAATTTATTGTCAGGAGAACCGCCCCCGTTAACAGAAGAGGTTGTACCGTTCGGTAATTATGCTGCGTTAAGCAGCTCCAATACGCCTGTTTCCATGGAAATGTCTTTTATTCTTCCATCGGTTTTTGCCTCATCAAATCCCTTTTCCTGTATATATTGAATTAGCACTTCATCCAATGCGTTGTATTCCGCAATAATCTCTTTTCCTGCGAACATGGAATACCCGTCTCCGCCGGCTGCCAGGAAGTCATTTGTTACAAGCGTGTATGTTTTGGATTCATCCAGCGGTTCACCTCCGACTGTGATTTCCACTACCCTATTACCTGCTTCTTTTGTTGCATCGAATGTAACAGTCATTCCTGCAATATGAGGGAATGCACCCTTTGCTTCCGGATAGCTGTCAATCCCGTTTTCAATCGCCGCCTTAATATCGGCACCTGTAACTTTAATTACGGTTAACGTGTTTCCAAACGGCAATACCGTGAGAATTTCACCCTTTGTTACGTCCCCGGCGTCTATGGAGGCCCTGATTCCCCCACCGTTCATGAGGGCAACATCTGCCCCGCTGATATCCAGCATGGACGCCGTTATTAAGTTGCCTAAGTTTGTTTCCCCTGTTCTTACATTTGCTCTTTCCCCATCAAGTACGAAAGGACTGATAGCCACAACCTCCGCTTCGATTATTTCATTTGCAGCCCTCGCTTCGCTGATGACTGCTTTAACTGCATCGTCCTCTTCAAGGCTCTCGGCCTGCTGTTTTGTAAACAAGGAAGCCGTTTTGCCGACAACAACCCCGTCTTTGACCGCTAGTTTCACAATCCCCAGGTTTTTGGTTTTTTCGCCGGCCTGTACAATCAAGGTGCCGTTTACGACTTTCCCCTGTGCCAGTTCCGTATGGCTGTGTCCGTCTATCAGAACGTCGATTCCTGTTACGTTTTCAGCCACTCTATCGCTTGTATCTTCCCCCTCCAGACCTAAATGGCAAAGGGCTATTATTACATCCACCTTTCCCTTCAGTTCTTCGACCATTGCTTTTGCCGTTTCGACAGGGCTTTCGAATATCAATCCCTCGGAGTTCTTCGGGTGGGATTTATACGTTGTTTCCGGTGTTGCAATGCCAAAAATACCAACCCTTAGCCCATCCATCTCTTTGATTATGTATGGCGTTAAAAAGTTGCTTCCATCCTGTTTCTTAATATTTGCAGCCAGAACAGGGAATTCAGCCATCCCTGCCAGCTCAGCCAGTCTGTCTTTACCGTAATCAAATTCATGATTCCCAGCGGTCATTGCATCATACTTCATAGAATTCATGACTCTGATAGCATTTTCGCCTTTAGACAGAGTCACCAGGTTGTTCCCCTGTACCGCGTCTCCCGCATCCAGGAACAGCACATTCTTCTCGTTTGCACGGATTTCATTCACTTTGGCAGCAAGTTTTGCCGCACCCATACCGTCGCTTGCACCTTCGACAAAGAAGCCGTGCATGTCATTTGTATGAAGTATCGTGAGGGTTTCATATACTTCTTCCGCTGCTTCTTCTACTGCTTCTTCTGATTCTGCTGCTTGTTCTTCTTCAGTACCGGGGATTCTGATTTCCTGTCCCGGATAAATGAGATTGGGATTGGACAGGTTGTTATATTCACTTAGCTGTTTCCAATCCAGACCGTATTTTTCTGCAATTTTCCATAGCACATCCCCTTGTTGAACTTTGTAAACGCTTTCTGCCACAGCAATATTAGAGAAAACCATGGCTAAAACAAGAACCAAAACTAAAACAGAGCCAAACCTTTTTAAGCCTTTCATAGAGATACCCCCTTACCAGATAATAGTTTTCATGCGGACTGTTGGTGCCTACACACAATATTGTATTATGTATTTCTGGAAAGGACAAGGATTAAAAGGAAAAAAATTCAAACGTTAACTCCCACTTGACTTTAGTAATCACAGATGCCTTAGAATGTCGGTCAATGTGTTGGTTTTCAGGTATACGCTAGCATTTCCAATTAATTCATCCGTATAATTTATTGCAATGGATTTCCCACTTTTCTGAAATACTTCAATGTCAGAAGCGCTGTCACCTATAGCTATAGTCCTTTGGAGGTCAATTTCATTCTTAGCGCAGAATGAAACCAGGCTTCTAAGCTTCCCCCCTTCGCCCAGGTGCTCCAGTATCCTGCCGGTAAAATTTCCGTTAGATACATCATAATTGCTGCCATAGGCTTCATCGAAACCGAATTTTTCCTTCATAATACCGGCAACCTGAACAGGTCCTGCGGTTATCAAAATTGTCTTCATTCCGTCACCTTTAAGACGTTTAATCACATCGTCTATACCGGATATCAGCTCAATCTCCAGGGCCTCATCCTCTTTCCCGTTTAAACAGCACAAATATCTCACAGAGTTCGTGTTTCTTATTAACGTTCCATCCATGTCAAAACAAGCTAGCTGGAACATTTCCACTACACCTGCCTATCTGCGGCACCCTATTGGCTCTTCCACCATTTTGCTAGTATTTCATGCACTTTATGGTTACAGATAATTACAAATTCTACAAACTATAATGTTTCCCTTCAAACATAACCATGAAATAGTTATGTTTTTCCAGAAGTGACAGGGTAAAAAAAGTTGAGGTATGCAATAACCTCAACTTTCTCACTGCTACCATCATTATTAAACTAAAAGCTGCAGAAGTACCGGTGAAAATCCAGGCTGTCCGTCAGTTCAGGATGAAATGAAGTGGCTATCATGTTCTTCTGCCTGGTTGCGACAATTTTACCGTCAACCTCCAGCATGACGTCTACCCCCTCACCTATACGGGTAATATAGGGTGCTCTGATGAAAACAAGGGGTATATTGCTGTGAGAAACTTCACTGATTCTCCCTTCTGTCACAAAGCTGTCCAGTTGGCTTCCATAGGCATTTCTTTTCACCGTTATATCCATAACATTCAGGTGGACCGTCGGACTGTTTTCTATCCTCTTTGCCAGGATAATCATCCCGGCACAGGTTCCCCAAACGGGCATTCCGTCTCTTATCATACCGGCCAGCGGGACGATCATGTCAAAATCCCTCAGGAGTTTGCCTATAGCCGTACTCTCCCCGCCGGGAATAATAAGCCTTTCTACACCAACAAGGTCTTTTTGGCTTTTCACGGACACCGGGGTAACTCCGTCAATCCTCTCAAGCTTTTCCATATGCTCCTGCACCGAACCCTGAAGAGCAAGAACCCCTACCCTCTTCATTCTACCAGCCCCTATCGGCGAACCTTTCTTCCTTATCCAAACGATCGATTTCAAGACCGTGCATAGGTTCCCCCAAATTCTCCGAGACATCGGCGAGGATTTCCGGGTCATTGAAATAAGTTGTTGCCTTTACAATTGCCTGTGCCCTTTTTTCCGGATTCGAGGATTTAAATATTCCCGACCCTACGAAGATGCCGTCACAACCAAGCTGCATCATAAGAGCTGCGTCGGCGGGGGTTGCTATTCCACCGGCCGCGAAATTGACAACGGGTAACCTCCCGTTCTCCGCAGCGAATTCAACCAGGTGGTAGGGAGCCCCCATTTCCTTGGCAGCCGTCATTAATTCCTCCCTGGGCATAACCTGAAGCCTTCTTATTTCGGACATGATCGTCCTCATATGCCGGACAGCTTCAACAACGTTTCCCGTCCCCGCTTCGCCCTTTGTCCTTATCATGGAAGCCCCTTCCCCTATCCTCCTCAGGGCTTCGCCCAGGTTCCTAGCGCCGCACACAAAGGGTATCCTGAAGGAAGTCTTATCGATATGGAACATCTCATCCGCAGGGGTCAGCACTTCGCTTTCATCTATGTAGTCAATTCCGATCGCCTCCAGTATCTGGGCCTCAACAAAGTGGCCTATTCTAACCTTCGCCATGACCGGTATTGAAACGGCCGACTTGATTTCTTTGATAAGACCGGGATCTGACATCCTGGCTACTCCCCCCTGCCGCCTTATATCCGCCGGAACCCTTTCGAGCGCCATTACCGCAACGGCGCCGGATTTTTCTGCGATGACGGCCTGGTCCACAGAAACCACATCCATTATTACTCCGCCCTTAAGCATTTGTGCAAGGTTCTTGTTAAGCTCGTACCTTTGATTCATAAAAAAGCCCCCTTTACAAATATTTTTTTACTGATATAATAGGTTTAGATATTGTATCGTTACAATTTGTTTATAACGATACAATATCTATTGTTATTAAACCATACGGGGTATTGTCCTGTCAATATCCGCAGGAGGAATGGGTTATGGAGAAAATTGTTACGATACATTTAGATAGGGGGCTGGATACACCCCTATACACTCAGCTCTTCTGGCAGCTTAAATCGCTTATAAAGGAAGGAGTATTTCAGCCCGATGAGAAGCTGCCCCCTATTAGGATGCTGGCATCCGAACTAGGGGTAAACAGCATAACGGTAGTTAACGCTTATAAACAGCTTGAAAAGGAAGGGCTGGCCTATTCGAAGGTTGGGAGCGGCACTTATATTTCTCCGGTGAACAGGGATGAACGCTCAACCTTTGCCTATGAGGAAGCGGATGACCTTAGGATGATGGAAAGGGGACAAATATCTGTGAAGGGCGATACGATAAACTTTGCAAGCGCTACCCCAACGCCCGATTTGTTCCCGGTAGAAAATTTCAAAACGCTTGTAAACAGAGTCCTGGACAGGGATAAGGGGGATGTCTTCGGTTATCAGCAAATCCAGGGGTTTCAGCCCCTTAGGCAGTCAATTTGCATGTATCTTGAAAAATACTCCATTACTTCCTCTGTGGACAGCATACAAGTAATATCGGGAGCCCAGCAAGGTATAGACATAGTGTCGAAGGCCCTTATCGAATTTGGAGATTGTATTTTTATCGAAAGCCCCACTTACAGGGGTGCGATAGAGGCGTTTAAATCCAGAGGGGCGAGGATAGTAGAGATTCCCATTGAAGAGGATGGTATTAACCTTGGGGAGCTGGAACAGAAGATTTCTTTGTATAATCCTAAGTTAGTCTACGTTATGCCTAACTTCCAAAACCCTACGGGTTATTCTTACTCGGATGAGAAAAAGCAGAGAATACTGCAGATAGCCAGGGCCCACAACACCTATATAGTTGAAGACGATTTTCTCAGCGAGCTGTCATATACCGGCAGCACCTCTCTCCCTTTGAAGGCGCTTGACCATAGTGAGAACGTGATATATATAAAGAGCTTTTCCAAGATATTCATGCCGGGTCTCAGGCTAGGTTTTATGGTGGTACCCGGACGTTTGTGGAACAGGGTGTTATCCGCCAAACACACCTCGGATATCTCCACATCCGGTCTTATCCAGAGAACCTTTGACCTATACCTGAGGGAAGATGTGTGGGTTGAGCATATTGAATATATGAAAGAGAAGTACAGAAAAAGATATGAGCTGTTTATGGGTGCATTGAGAGACAGCTTTCCGGGTGAAGTAAACTATAAGGACCCCGGCGGGGGACTTCACGTGTGGTTTCAACTGCCCCAGGGCTATTCGGACGAGGAAGTGTACGCAAGATGCCTGAAAAAAGGGGTGCTTATCACCCCCGGCTCCCTGTTTTACTCGGGCAGCAGCGGTAGAAGCCACTTCAGAATGAGCTTCGCTTCCGTGCATTCAGACAGGATAGTAAAAGGAGTAAAAATGGTGGGAAGTGTGCTTGAAGAATACCTGAAAGAGGGAGCCGCAGCCGGCAGTCAAACTGAGGGCTACAGCCCCTTCATGTAGGTAAAGAAGAAAACAGATTATCGATCAAATTATCATTGAGGGAGGAGTAAATATGTGTGATACCATGGTGGCTCTGGGCAACTCAACAAAGGACGGTTCGGTTCTGTTCGCCAAGAACAGCGACCGCCAGCCCAATGAGCCCCATATCGTCATCAGGGTTCCAAGGAAAGCCCATGAAAAGGGTTCACGGGTTAAGTGCACATATATAGAAATCGACCAGGCTCCCGTGACCTATGAGGTGCTCCTTTTAAAGCCCTTCTGGATATGGGGTTGTGAGATGGGCTGCAATGAGTTTGGCCTTAACATAGGAAATGAAGCGGTGTTTACCAGAGAAAAATACGGCAAAGACAGCCTTACAGGGATGGACATGGTCCGGATTGCCCTTGAAAGATGCAAAACCAGCGATGAAGCCCTTCATATGATTATCGACCTCCTTGGGCAATACGGCCAGGGAGGAAACTGCGGATTCGAGAAAAAATTTACTTACCACAATTCCTTTCTCATCGCCGACAAAACCTCCGCATGGGTATTGGAAACAGCGGGACAGTACTGGGCGGCGGAAAGGGTCGAGGATGTCAGGAGCATCTCCAATTGTCTCACCATAGGCAGCCGATTTGACCTCGGCCACCCCGAGCTTGTCAAACATGCCGTTGACAGAGGATGGTGCAGAGGAGAAAAGGACTTTCATTTTGCCAGGTGCTACAGCGATCGTCTTATCACCCGCTTCAGCGGGTCAAAACAAAGGCTTGCAGCAAGCACTGCCGGGCTGCAGCGTGAAAAGGGAAATATTACTGTAAATACTATGAAAAATATATTGAGAAGCCATGATAGCAGGCTTGAAGACAGGCTTTTTACAGGAAGTTCGCTGAAAAGCATTTGCATGCACGGCGGTTTTCTCTATGGAGACCACACAACCGGCAGTTATATAGCTTCTCTGAACCAAAAAAACTGTACATATTGGGTAACCGGAAGCTCTACACCCTGTATCTCAATCTTCAAACCGTTATGGCTGATTGAAAACGAAGACTTCACCTTTAGTGAAGATGAAGAGGCACAGGCAGTCGGATACTGGAAAGAAAGGGAGAGGTTCTTCCGAATGGTCCTGGAGAACAGGATTGCTGATCTTGATGCTTATCTTGAAGAACGGGATAAATTGGAAAGGGAGTTCCAGGAAAGAGTTGATACCTTGGATCTGAAGGGCAGTAAACACAGTGACCTTTTAGGAATAATGAGATATGCAATGGACCGGGAGAAAGAGTTAATAAACCGGACCGTTGAGAGCAATAAAAACAATCCGGCTTCAGTGAAAGGAAACCCCTATTTCAAACATTACTGGAAAAAGCAGAATAGCAGGCTGGGAGAATAGTGTCACGGGTATGGCGTGCGGCAGGAGGCGGTTCTAATCTGTCGCACGCCGCCTTGCAAACTGGACGGTATACAATGTGTTTCAACTGGCTGTTTATTAGTTCGTCCGATATGTTAAAATTAGGTCAAGCAGCATTAACGGAAAGAAGTGGTTTTATGCATATTACGGTCAGGCGCGACAGCACCGTACCGCTTTACACGCAAATATACGGCCAGATAAGGGATATGATTATATCCGGCAAACTGCCTGCCGGCTATTTGTTGCCTTCGGAGCGGAAGTTGGCCGGTTTGCTGGAGGTTAATAGAAGTACGGTTGTCAGAGCCTATGAAGAGTTGAAAGCAGATGCCCTGATTGCCTCCCGAGCAGGCAAAAGAGCCGCGGTGGTTGGTTCCGGGGGAGACGCAAGGAGAAAAAGGCCGGAAATAAGCCTAATCCCCTGGAACGAGTGTTTCAATGCGGAAATTGCCAAAATCGACAGAAGCATTACAACGCGAGCCGGCGCAGTGGTTCCCGGTGGGAGGAGAATATCCTTTTCCCTGGGTTTGCCGGCACCGGAACTGTTCCCCAGAACATCTATAAAGGATTTCGAAAAGAAGGCGCTCCAGGATGAAGAGTTTCAAAGGCTGCTGCATTCTTCGGATGAAGGTTATTATCCTCTGAAGGAAACCATTGGCAGAATAATGCTGGAACGGGGAGTTTCGGTGCTTCCCAAGGATATCCTGCTGACTTCCGGCTCCAGACAGGGTATTTATCTGGTATCCATGGCTTTTATAGAAAAGGGCGATACACTTATAGTGGAAGAACCTTCATATTTTAAGGCGATTGAGATATTCAGACTTCTCGGCGTGAAGCTTTTGGGGGTGCCGTTGGATGAGGAAGGCATCCGGACCGATATACTCGCCCGGCTGCTGATGCACTGTCGGCCCAAAATGATTTATACAATGCCCACCTTCCATAACCCAACCGGTACCGTTATGAGCGTTAAACGAAGATTGCAGCTTTTGGACCTGGCGTATAAATATCAGATACCGATTGTAGAGGATGACCCCTATGCGGACCTTCGGTATGCCGGGGAAGACTTGCCCACATTGAAAGCTTTGGATAGATACGGTATGGTCATCTATATCGGTACAATGTCCTATGTATTGTCACCCGGTTTTAAGGCCGGTTGGGTGATAGCTCCTCAGAGAGTATTAAAAAATCTGGATAATATCAAACGTACCATTGATATAAAGAACAACGTCCTGATGGAATATGTAATCGACCAGTTCATCAGAAGCGGCCTGTATAAAAACCATATTAACGTGGTCCGCGAACAATATACCAAAAGAAGGAATGCCATAATGAGGTCGATTGATGATACCCTGGCGGGTAAAGTCGCCTTCAGCAGCCCCGAGGGCGGCTGTTTTATCTGGTGTTCGCTGCCCGAAGAAATTCCCCAACACAGGCTTATACTTAATGCTGCAAAAAGAAATGTGGATTTTGCCTCTGGGAACATATTCTACAGCAGGCGGCAGGAACAAAACTATATCAGGCTGGGCTTTACATCACTTCCCCCCGATGTGATTGAAGAAGGCATAGGGAGGTTAAGTAAAGCGGCTGAAGACACTATAAACGGAAGATAGATTGTGTTTATGTTAACCAATCGACATAAGGAGGTGCGAAGATGAGTGATAAAAAACTCAATAACCTTGTTATCTTTTTTACTGCCTATCTCCTATCCGCCTTTGGGTATGAATTTATATTCTTTATCATGACCGTGCATGTATACGACCTGAGCAAAAGCGCATTGAATGTAAGCATTTTTACGGCACTGACATTTATTCCAAAGTTGTTTTCATCGGTTATGGGCGGCACGGCCGACAAATTCGGCAGGACCCGGTGTTTCGCTTTCTCCTCCGTCGCAGTGAGTGCTCTAGTTCTCATTATGACGGCTATGGAAAGCATTAACGGGATATATATTACCTGGTTTTTTATCTCCATTTTTTTAACCTTTATTATCAATGTAAGAAGCTCGCTGATGGCGGAAATAGTTTCCAAGGAGCGCTATGTCGCAGGAAATGCAGTTGTCCTGTCACTGTTAAACGGTGCAAAGCTTCTAGGACCCCTTCTTGGAGGGTTTATAGTTACCTATTACACTATAAGGCCATTGATGTATTTTATTTGCTCTGTCTATCTACTGGCAGCATTCTCTGCTTCTAATATTAGAGTTGCAAGGGAAGCGGCTGTCAACCGGGGCGGTCTCATAGACAATGCGAGGAATGGGTTTAGGTTCATGGTCCAAAACCGTACCTTTGGGTTTCTGACATCAGTCGCTTTTTTCTGGCGCCTGTTCTTAGGACTGCAGCTTTCACTATTTGTAATCTATATTAAAACACATCTAGAGGGCACCAGCAGCCAGTATGGGGTTTTTCTGGCGGTCATGGGTATCGGGAGCATTATTGGAAGCCTGACAGCACCATACGCTGCAAAGCGGTTCGGTATAATCCAGCGGGTTACCGTTGGACTTAGCCTGCATTATGCATCATTCATTGCCTTTGGTTTTTGCAACAGCTACTACTGGGCATTAGCAATCATTTTTATAAGCTATATGCTTTTTTACATGACAGTCGTTGGAATGCATTCCATACGGGACAGGGTAACCCGGACCGAAATTCGGGGCAGCGCCTACGGTGCGGTAACGGCAGTCTTAACGCCTGCCGCCATTATCTCTATGCTTGCCGGCGGTTACCTGACAAACCGGTTCGATGTGACCATCCTACTGGCCGGCGCCGGTATAATAGCCCTTGTAAGTTACTATATCCTTCTGCTGTTACCGGGCAAGAGGGGAAAAGCGCTGCTTGAAACGTACCGGGAAAGCGAAGCGGCAGCAGCTGTCTAGGTCAACATTGCATAGAGAGGTGTAAATGCTGAAATGTATAAAACAATAATGAAGGAAAAGAATGATTATTATTCGGTTGCAGCAGCGCTGCTCTGGGGCATTAACTATGTAGCAGTAAAGTCGGTGCTGAAAGAACTGCCGGAAAACGTATTCATGCTTACCAGGTTTGTTACCGCAACCGGGCTGCTGTTTCTATATCTTGCGGCAACGGGCGAAAGTCTTAAGATCTTCCGGGAGGATTTAGCCAGGGTCCTGCTCCTTGGTGTGTTAGGCGTTGGCCTTTACAATATCATCTGGACGGTTGGTATCCATAAAACAACGGCTTCAAATGCTGCATTGATAATTTCCTCCTCACCCTTCTTCGCTCAGCTTTACAGCCAGATCATTATCGGCCAAAGGATAAGCGTTAAACAGTGGGCTTTTACCGTCCTGGCTTTCTTTGGCATCTTTCTTATGGTTGGTAAAGCACCGGGAGCCAACCTCAGTTTCCATTCGCAGTATTTCGTAGGAAATATGCTGTTGCTTGCCGGAGCGCTCGTTTTCGCCCTATATACAACCTGTGCCAAACCCCTGCTGGAAAGGTATTCTCCTGTCAAATTGAATGCGCTTTCTATGGCGCTGGGTCTTATTGTGCTTATCCCATACTGTATTTCAACCGGCCCGCTGACAATAGACAGCATATCATGGACGGTCTATGCAAGAATGCTGTATATTATTGTTTTCGGTACCGCAGCGGCATATGTCTGCTGGTATGCCGGCGTACAGAAAACAGGACCGGTAAAGGTAATCCTCTTCCATTATATCGTACCCGTTTCCAGTATGGTATTAGGGGCGCTGTTTCTGAAAGAGCCTATCGGATTGGCCCAGATACTCGGCGGTGTATTGGTGCTGGGAGGCGTCATTGCAGCAAAGATAGCGGATTAATGGCATACTGGATTCCCTGCCGTCCGCGGGACAACCCGTTAGTAGCGAAGGAAACGGCTTATCTGTCCAAGAGTAAAGGTAATCCTTTTCCATTATATGGTCCCTATTCTCGCTTTGCCCACTTTATTCACCATCTCTTCACATCCTAAATATAGTAATAAGGACGGTCGTTGTTGTCGTATGGCAACAAGAACCATCCCTCCTGACACTATTTCTTCATAGGCCCTTTGGTCTCATATTTCAGTTGCAGAAGCTGTTTCACATTATCCAGGACAGCGTGACCATCCACCGGTATCATCAGCCACAGCGTACCGTTAAAGGGCTTCGCCGACCTCATGATCTCCAGAACAGCAGGCTGGTACTCGTCCGACATGGCTTCAATCAAGGGCGCCAGGTCAAGCGTAACGACAACGAGCGCAATGAAGCTCTCCTTCTCAGGATACAGCGTACATAAGGACTTGCCCGACTTATGGTATTTGACATTCCACCCCGGTTTCGCGGAGCATTTGCTGTATGTTATCCTGGGAAGAGCCTTGTACTCCTGCTGAATATAGGCATTCAAGTCCTGCCACAGTGTCCGTATGGGTTCATTCATGTAACCGGATATCTCATCATATGTGGGAGTATAGCTCCCGTCTAAAACCAGATCCCTTTCGGCCATTAAACCATCCCCTTTTGATCTCACTTAAGCGGAAATACTATCTTCGTCAGAAGCTCACTTTCCGGCACTTCCATGGGAGAGTTATAATAGAACTCATAGGCTACTCCGGTCGGCGTATGGCCATTTTCATTCATCCATTGCATCATTGCTTTATAAACCGGCTCCATCTGGCTGTACGGACCCTTATACAAGCAGGATACCTGTTTCCCTGCAGGGATTTCACCTGACTTAATATCACCTTTCCCGGCAATCGGCTTTGCAACGGGAAACCCCATCTCTACATCGAGGTCCTCCATATCCATGTTGTAATATGCGGCAAAAGCTGCATCCAGTGGTTTTTCGCCAATCTCATTCAGATACTCGATAATAGCTCCATATGCCTTGCCCAGCTCCTGCGGCAAATTGCCCACCGCCGTCCTTGTACGCATAGAAAGTACAGGTTGAGCCTGCTGCTCGGCTAATTCAAACTTGTAATCCATAGTATTTTGCCCCCTTTGGCTTTTTTCTTGATTATACCATTACAAATACGACAGCTGTGTGTCATGTTTCTTGAGAATATTTTTTGTGAATCCCTGCCCCGATTTCTGCGAGAATCGTTCTAATATGCGGAGGGCTTATGACCTCGACTCCCATCCCAAAGCTTAAAAGGAATCCATAAAGCCAGTTATTCTCGGGAAGCATAGCCCTAACCATAACCCTTCCGTCCTCCAGCCTCACCAAATCTTCCCCGAACCACTCCTCAGCAATACCCTCCATCTCTTTTTCAAAGGCCAGCTCAAGCTCAACCACGTTCTCGGGTTTTTGCCACTCATTGTCCCAAGGCAGCTCTTCCAGTGATACATCTCTGGGGTCGTAGCATACCTCCAGAACCGTCAGTTCCTTTATCCTGGATAGTTTGAAAAGGCGAAAATCCTGCCGCATCAAGCACCATGCATATAGATACCATTTTTGTCCCTTCAAGATTAATGAATACGGCTCCACCTTCCGGTTCGTCCTCAACCCGTTTGAATCTGTATATTCGAATTCAACCACTTTTAAGGTCTCTATTGCCTTGTTTATGACTGCTATCTTGTCTTTAAGATGCTCATTTCCCCCCCATGGGGAGAAGTCTATCACAAGCCGGTCTGTTTTTGATTTAAGCGTATCAAGCTGTGGTTTTGACATGATGTTTTTAAGTTTTTCCAACAAAACTTCATGCCTGCTGCCCGGTATGCTGCCCGCAACACCTTTCAGCATAGCAATGATTGCAGCCATCTCATCGGAGGTAAGAACGCTTCTGTCCAAACGGTACCCTTCTGCAATCCCAATGCCGCCGTTTACCCCTTGATATGTCACAATGGGTATTCCTGCCAGGTTAATTGCATCAACATCCCGGAGAATGGTCCTGACCGAAACGCCGAACATCTCGGCCAGCTCCTTTGCCTGCACGCGTTCCTTCCTGAGCAGCACAACCAATATGGAAATCAGCCTGTCCAGTTTCAACATAATCACCACCATGCCACGGGCTCGGTTCTTTTAATCTTTTCTCCATAGCCGCCGATTTCCCTCTTAACCGCACATAAAAACCATGTGCCTTTCCGGCTTTTTATAACCAATTTGAGTCTATGAATCACCAATGACCTGAAACTGCTGTTTTCAGGTCATTGGGGTATCAGTCAATGCCATACTTCTGCATCCTGTAGATAAGAGCCGAGCGGGTGATATTGAGAAGCTTCGCTGCTCTCGTTTGGTTTCCTTTGCTTTTTTCCAGGGCAGTCCTTATAAGCTCCTGCTCAATCTGTTCAAGGTCTACCCCCTCATCGGGGAAATTCACTATACTGCTTTTGTGCTCCTGTGCCTTTGCAGTATTTGAAAAGGGCAGGTGCTCGGGCAATATTTCATCTCCATCACATACTATCGTTGCCCTCTCAATGCAGTTTTCCAGCTCCCTTATGTTTCCCGGCCAATTATGACTCATCAATACTTCCATCGTTTTTGGCGGTACTTCGATTCGGCTGCTCTTGCGTTTATATTTGGCAGCAAACTGCTCAACCAGCCGGGGAATGTCCTCTTTCCTCTCCCTTAGCGGTGGTATATCTATATGAATTACATTAAGCCGGTAAAACAGGTCTTCTCTGAAACTCCCGTTCTCAATGGCCATCTGCAGGTTTTTGTTAGTCGCAGCGATGATTCGCACGTCAACCTTGATTGTGATTGTCCCGCCTATTCGCTCAAAGGATTTTTCCTGTATAACCCTTAACAGTTTTGCCTGCATCGATGGATCAAGCTCGCCTATTTCGTCCAAAAAAAGGGTTCCCCCATCTGCCTGTTCAAACTTACCGGGCTTCCTTGCCACAGCCCCGGTAAACGCTCCCTTCTCATGCCCGAAAAACTCGCTTTCAACAAGATTTGCCGGTATTGCAGCGCAGTTTACCGAAATAAAAGGTTTCCTTCTTCTACTGCTCTTATGGTGGATCATCCGGGCAATTATTTCCTTTCCTGTTCCGCTTTCCCCTGTAATCAATACACCGGCTTCGGTATCTGCCACCCTGTCTACCATGTCATATATCTCGCGCATTTTTAAATTTTTCGTGTATAGCTCTATATCGGAGAAACTGCTTTCAAGCTGGTCCCTTAGATACTTTACCTCATGCACAAGGTTGCTCATGTTCAACGCCCTTGACACCTGAATCTTCAATTCGTCGATATCAAAGGGCTTTGTGATATAATCATGGGCTCCCATCTTCATGGCTTCTATTGCTGTTTCTATTGTCCCGTGAGCAGTTATCATAATCACCGGCAGGTCCCTCTGCCGT
>Ga0067045_1003292_pt1 | contig 36828 bp, 47 predicted proteins | sample TerdegcTABiofilm_FD_59184 | JGI IMG/M metagenome (GOLD analysis project Ga0067045, IMG submission 59184) | Combined Assembly of (Gp0054472, Gp0054536) Wastewater bioreactor microbial communities from Singapore -Terephthalate degrading...
GTTCCGGGAATACCAGGCGGGCAGGACATAGGCCACGGAGATCGGCCGGGCGACGGGCTCCGATTCGGACGGTCGCGGACGCCATTCTCCGCGGGACACAGCGATGTTTCTCTGGTAATCGTCCCAGAGGAACCTGCAGGACTCGCACTCGTACCGGGCAGGGCGGGTGCGCTCCATGGTGCGGGGATCGCGGATATTCGCGGGCCAGTGGATGTGATCAAAGATCATGGTCTGCAGGTGGCCGCACACGGGACAGCGAGCATAGTATTCCATCACCACGTCGGCCTCGTTTTCCACGGCCCTGGTAATGACGCCGGTGTCTGATTCGGGCGTCGAAAAGTACATGATCTTCTTGGTGTGGGGGTATGCGGTGGTCCTGACCTCGCCGAGGCTGATGGGGTCTGATTCGCGGCCCGAGAAAACCTCATATTTGTCGGTCTCGTCGAAGAACAGGTATTCGATCGATTCCGCGGAGAGAGAGGAGGGGCTGTTGGCCCAGGCGACCATGAGGCGCATGCCGTGAATAAAGCGGATCTGGAGCGTGGTGGTGTCGTCGGATCGGGGGGAGAGCAGGGCTGCCAGGCGGGGCGTCTTGCGGACCAGATCGGCGAGTTTGCCGCCGCCGAAATCCTTAGCCTTTGCTTCAGTGGGCATGATGTACATTGCGGGGCCGGGGGCTATATCGATGGCGTAGCCGAGGCAGTTGAGGGCGATCTGTGTTTTGCCTGTCTGGGGCGCGAAACGGAGGATCACCTTGCGCACGTGGGGAAGGCACCAGGTATCCATCGGCTCCGTGAGATATGGGGCGTACTCGTTGGTCCAGGGGCCGAGGTGCTGGCCCTCGGTGACGACGCGGTAGCGGGCTGCCCACTGGGAGACGGTGATTTTCTCAGCCGGGCGCCAGACGCGGAGCTGCTGGGGGGACCAGAGGGAGACATCCGGGGCATGGTGGATTAGGGGTCCAGCGGAGTCGGCGGAAGAGCGAAGGGCCGCGGGGGAGCGAATCATGCGGATGCGGTCCTCCAGGAAAGGTCGTTGTGTTCGCGGGCGGCGAGACTCATACACATCTCCTTTCAATGGGGTCCATGGGCCCAGCCATTATCTCGGGTAGACCCGGTACCGCGCCCGCCGTGGTGTCCGCCTGTATATTCGCATATCTGGCGAGGTGATTATCAAATTGTTCATTGAGCCAAGCAATCAGGTTGGCGACCTTTTCCTGGTTGCCTTCGACGATCTCGCATATTTTCGGGGCGTGGGAATTGGCGAAGTTGCGCAGATCGGTCTTCAATACAATGGATTGCCGCGCGAGTCGCTGGTCGACAAGGGTATTTACCTCGGCGTCGAGATCACGGTTGCGCTTTTCCCAGTGTACGGCCTGGGCGTGGGCCTTTTTGACTTCTGCCTCCAGCTTTTGCCGCTGGAGATCTTCATAGACGGATGATTCATCCGCCTTCCGGGTCTGCGGTGTGGTGCCGTCGGCCCGTTTCAGATACATGGCGGCGTACTTGTCGACAGCCCTGCTCAAGAATGAGCCATCCTTGTTTGGCCGGAGGCGGCCTTCGGTTACATGTTTGTAGAGGGCTGACTTCCCGATCTTCCATCCATTTACTTTCAGATAACGAACCACGGCCAGGGGATTTTTAAATACCTGATCATTTTCTCCTGCCGCTGAGGATTTCTGCTTCTGCTCCAGCTCCGTCTGGAGGCTTTTCAATAATTTATGTTCGCTCTGGGTAGGCACTTCCCCCTGTGCGATCTTATTCAGGATGGTTAATAAGATTTTTTTGTCAGCGCTCTCGGCGGCAGCCAACAACTTAGCTATTTTATCTGATTCGGGAATGGTTTCTTTCTTTTCCTGGTCGCTCATGAGTTCACATTATCACGTTTCCATTTTTTATTATCTCAGATACTCTTCCCTGAGTGTTCCATTTTTCCATCCTGTTTTTTCCTCAAAAGTAGCCATTTCTCGCGCCCTTGGCAGCCGTATTTGAAAATGTTGCTGGAAGGACCCGCGATCATCGGATACGATCCAGTTGGTATTTTAGCTGGTGGCTAAATTCCTTTTCCCATTGTTCTTTTATGCGGCGTTTAACTGCAAGCATAATCCTCTGCGACCCAAAGAGCCCACCGACACCAGGCCCAAAAAGCTGTTCGATTGGTTTCCTGGCCTTACTCTGCCGGACAAATACACCTATGTGCCCCGACTTCATCTGGGCAAGGAAAGGGCGATTATTGTATTTCGGACCAACAACCTTACGACCGCTCAATTGCTTGACTCGCACCGTCACATCACCACGTTTGCGGCCGGTTCTAATTAATCCCTTTGTCTGTAATTTCCCCGCTCCTCCTCCAATGAACTTGTAGCCGGCCTGCTTAGCGTCGAAATAGGCGAGGGCTATACCCATGCCTCGCCCTGATATCACTGCTTCCATTTTGTAACCACTTGCCCTCACGGCAAGTTTCAGATATTGATTAATCCTGGAGGCCTTGATATTATAATCCTCGCGAATGAGCTTTGATGCCTCGGTCCGACCCGATGATGCCGTCCGGTTGAGCGCTGCGTTGGTTGCCTTGCGGACCAGATTTGGGTCATACATCTTTAATGCTTTTTCCATGCCTTCTAGTTTGATATCGATATTCATACTCACCTCACATTGCACCGGCCAGTGCGCCGATGTATCGCTGCACAGGATTGGACGGCGGTATCTTTGACCGTCGCTCTTCATCCATCTCGGCCTTCGTCATGCGGCGCTCCTCTCCGTTGGGATCCACGCGGGTCCAACTCCCGTCCCTGTTTTCTCGATAGTGAACTTTCAGTGCTGCCCTGGGCGGGGCACTTTCTGTCGGCTTCATTGCTGCACCGTTCACCCCATCCTCCTGCTTGCGCTTGATGATGGCCTTAATATATCCAATATTGCCCTTCTTGCGGGTGGTTGCCTCCAGGATTGCATATCGGAAAATATCCGGGGTTGTTGTTGCTGAGACGCCACTCAGCTCGCCTAGTAAAGACAACTCTCGTGATTGAGAGATTTTTTGCGTCTTGTTTAGACTGGCGACAACGGCCACAAAAGCCTGTACGGCAGTACGCATATCAGGGCTAAAAGCCTCAATGGCCTTTTGGATCTCAAAATCATAATCAACCAAAACCTTCACACGTTTTGGCTTTGGAGGTTTCAGGGGGGATTCAGGATTTTTGAATGAAGAAATTTCTAAGGGGGGTAGGGGGGTAATACTTTCTTTTACTTTACTTTGTTGATTATCGGTATCAGAAACCCCGCTTACTTCGCATTTCTGGCACAGAAACCCCTCAATAGCTGGCATTTCTGGCACAGAAACCCCTCTTTTGCTATATACATCTTTGATGCTATCGACGAAACTTTGCATCCAAATTACATCTATTTCCCATAATTTTTGGTCGATAATACACATATCTGAGAGTTTCTGGAGTATCCTGTGACAGAAATCCCACTGCAGGTGAGTTTCTGATGCCAGAAACTCCTTATCCTCTATTTTTCTGCATACATAATAATGGCCATGTGTTTTTCCTAATAATTCAAGAAGTTTGTAGAAAAATGTATAACCGTCATTACCGAAAAGATTCTGAATTATTTTTACAGTCTTTCCGTTGTTTACATAATGCGGGAAATAATCTACGGTATCTTTTTTAGGGCGTGCCATACTAACCTCGTTCCCAGATCGTCTCCTGACATCCAGGAAATCCTTGACAGTGGCTGGGAAAGGATTCTAATATAAAAGATTGCCAAATTGCAAACATAACGAAATTATTCATCATTTAGTCTGTCTTTCTCGTTCCTCGCCGTTCCTGATACGTTCCCGTTCCGTACCCGGGCGGGAGCGGATCTGGGTAACGGTGGCGCGCAGCTCCTCGCGGCGGCGTTTGAGCCGGTGGAGGTAACGCTGCGTTGTCTCAAAAGTGCGGTGGCGCATGAGTTCCTGAATGTTGCCGGCGGAAACGCCTGCCGCGTCAAGCTGCGATCCGAACGAGTGCCGGGCCGCTTCGTTGAGCGTGACCGTGCTCCCCGAGTATTTTTTCCAGCGGTACGACAGCATGAACGGCAGGATTGGCTGTCCGTCCAGGTCGAAGAGAAACGCCGTGGGGAGCTTGCCCCGGGCGTGATCGGTAAATATGCCCATCGCCGTATCGGACAGCGGGATGGTATCGGAGCGTTTTTGTTTTGTTTTTTCGTGGATTGTATCCCGGGAGAACGTGCGCCTGATCGTGGCCTCGCAGTTGTTCCGGTCGAAGTCCATCACCTTGAGGGCGCAGATCTCGGCAGGGCGCAGTCCCGTCTCCATGCCGAATAAAATCATGTCTTTCCATGGCTGGGGGATATTCGCGATCAATCGTTCCTGCTCGTCAAGCTCTAATGCCTGGCGCGGTTCCGATTCGTCGCCCTCGATGTCCGGGAAGGGCGGCAGCGATTTGATAATCTCGCGATCGTCGCGCACCCAGGCCAAAAAACTGTGGAGGATGATCTGGTGCGCCTGCCTGCTCGATTTCTTCACGATTCCCTTGTGGTGCAGATAGTCGTTGAAGTAATCCTTGAGCATGGGGCGTTTGATGTCCCGGATGTCGGAAGCCCCAAAAAATGGGATCATGTGGGCGCGCATGGTGGACTGATACGCGGCGAAGGTGGCCTTCGCAAACCGCCCGCGGGCAACATCGTCCGCCTTGGCGTCAAGCCAGGTCCAGGCCAGTTCATCGAACCGCTTCTTTTTGAGCTTTTCCGGCTGCCAGTCCGACGGGTCAAAGGTTTTTTCGTCGATTTCGTTACGGATCGCCTCCAGTTTCCGGCCGGCCTTTACATACGATAACGGATCGCCCTCCTTGTCCCGGCTGAATTTGTAGTGCTTCCCGCCCCAGTAGACCACGATCTTCGCCCGCACGGACCCGCAGTGCGTGCACTTCTCCGATGCCATTACCTTGCTGCACTTTGCGCAGATGATCGACCCCTTCATCGTCAGTCCCTCCTCACACGATTGATGAGAAAGATTACGCTGTAGGGTCGAAGATGTCAATATCAGTATCATTTTGGAAACGGCACCGTGATCATTCCTGCTTGCCCTCTTCCTTGATGCGGCGGATCTCGGAGGCGATGGCGCCCAGGAACATCCAGTCGTTATAGGTCGGCGGCTCGGATATATTGAGCACGCGGGCGGCTTTAAATTCGGGTGGTTCGCCGTGTTTATACCTGAAGGTGATTTCTCCGGCACGATGACCGGTATGGTTGCCGTCCTCGCTATCCTCCAGCGTGATGGTTTCCTCGCGGGACACACACGAAAGAGATTGCGCCGCTATCCGGGGGTTCCCCGCACTGACAGGACCGGAGGGGATACGGTGGAGCTTGCCGTCGGCGCCCATGACGACGCCTTCGCCATACTCCAGGAACGTGTCGGAGTCGAATACGTAGACGAAGGGCTTGCGGGCATCTGTGGGTGCAGGGGCCGGACTCGAACCGGCGTCGTTCAGGGTATGGGCCTGAGCTGGGACCGTCTCCAGTCCACCCTGCAGGGTATTCGGGTCGGGAAGGGGAGGGCAGTCGCCCCCGTCGCTGAGCCAGGATTTCACATCCCGGCCGAGGGTCTTTTGCACCGCCATGATCACCTTCTGAACATCCGACGGCCTGCCGTTCAGGGCGTACTGGATCTTCTTGCGGTCGATGCGGACGGCGGCGGCGAACCCGTCGAGCGTATGAAACTGCTCGACCAGTGCGGAGAGCCGGGCAGAGAACCCGCTGTCGATAATTTCTTTGAACAGGTGTTTATAGCATTTCATCCCCCCGGTTTTTGACTTGCCCCACGAGGGCGACGTGCACCCCGGGACGGAACAATTTTTATGATATGGCATAGGTACCTCCTGGGTATAAGCGGGAACAGCGTCCTCGCGCGGTGGATTGCCGGATATGAGCTGCTCGTGCTGCTCTTTTATCTCGCTCCGGCCGCAGGATCCGCACCGGTATCCGATGGTCCGGTGCAATTCCGGGTCGTAGTCCTCCACAAAATAATGACTTCCGCACCGGGCGCAGACTACTGCCATGTCGCGTACCCCGGTCCGTGATAGATGACGGTGGGTTTGCCGCCGGTGATCCGCGTGATCCTGCCCGTCATGCCGACGCCCCGGCGCCGCAGCTCCTGGTCGAAGAGGTACCACGCCCGGCAGTATTTCATGCCCTGGCAGGCCATGGTGCGCAGGATCTGGATGATGTGGTAGGGGTCCATGTCGGTAAGCCTCTCCATCTGCCCATTGTACTTGGCCCAGGTGTAGATCTTCTTTCCCCCGCTATCGTAGCGCCAGGTGAGCTGCCGCTCAACATTCACGGTAAATTCGGGCTTCACGCCCTTGGGGGCGGCGGCGAACTTAGGCATACGCACCCCCCAGGCGCGCGGTGCGTGGTGCGCGACAGGGGATAAAGTGCGGGGGCGCGGGTGCCGCCCCCTTTCGTTTTTCCGCTGTCCCGGATCCCGCTCCTTTCCCGGTCCGGTGACGGCGGGCCGGATCCCCGTTCAACATATAATATCCCCTGCTATCGCGCCTCGTCTGAGGTCGCGGAGTAGCCGTGAGAAAACTCGTGGTGCATGATCCCCGTTCCTGGCCTGGTTTCATACCGTCACCGCCAGGTTGAGGACAGCCGCCGCGGCCCAGTAGACCGCCCTCCGCCAGTCCCCGTGGCACGCGCAGACGATGGCCGCGCCGACCGACAGGCAGATGATTATGCCGGGGAACAATCGCGGCATCATTTCCTGCGCCCCAAAAGGATCACTGCGGGCGCCGCAAGAAGCATGATATACGTGCAGCACACGAGGAGTCTGATCTGATCATCGATAGAAATCATGGAATTCTCCTGATGCTCCACCGCGTCCACTGGAAGCGCGGGCTGCCGGGACCTTGCCAGTCCCACCGGAGGCACCGTCCTTCGTATTTTCCCGCCGCCGCTTCGGCAGGGGAGATGGTATTGAAGAAGGACAGCGTATACCTGTCGATATCAAAATACCCATACATCTGTCCGGTGGCGGTATTATGGGCGAGAAAATCACCCAAGTCCTCACATGATAATGCGCCTTCGGTTAAAATGTAATATTCGGCGGAGCCGTACGTAAAATCATAGCACAGGCGGATTTGCTTCGTGTGGAGGAGCTTTCCCGCGCCGTCGCGGACAGTGAACTTCCAGTTTCCGGCAAACTCTCCGTCAGCCATGGCCGTCGCTGCCAGCGATCCGGTCAGAAAAATAACACACAACAATATTTTCGAAAACATTTTCATAATTCCTCCTTTGATTTTTTTTTGAGTAGTACGATGATTCTCTGAATAGCAGCCGGCATCCTGCTCCGGCATCCGGGATGAATGGCAGCCGATGATGAAGAGGATCGCGAGCTGGCCGACTACATTGCCGGCAAAGAAGACAGCGAGGAGAGCAAGCCAGTGGATCTCGATCACTGCGCCCCTCCTGATTGCCGTTCGGCGTAGTGCTCGGCCAGGGCGCGTTCGTGCTGCCATTTGTACCAGCCGTCGGAGTATTTGAGCTCCCGCAGGTCGCATTCCGCCAGGATGCCGTACAGGAACCCGGCCAGCACCGCCGACATCATTGCGATGATGAGTGCTCCGTGCCCGATTGCCCGGAGACAGGATATACAGTAACTCTGCTTTCTCCCCGATTTCATGATCCCTCCTTTCTTTTGTCCCGCATGGCAAGGATGTAGCATCCCGTGTCGATGCGGACGGTCAGATCTGTGCCGAAGCGGGCGCAGAACGTTCTGGCCCGGTGAAGAAGATTGCCGCCGAGTTCGCGGGCCACGGCGATCCTGACAGGCCCGGCGAGGAGCATGGCCATGAAGCGGAGCATGGCTCCGTCTCCCCTGCGCCTGGGCTTGTAATCGAATGCGTTGATGATATCGGCAAGCCGGCTCTTTTCCCGCTCGATCTCCGTCATGGATTCACCCCGTATTTGCATCCTGCGCACCTGGCCGGTTCCCGTTCCGACCGGATGATGCAGATTGTGATATCGATGCGGTCGCCCCATGATCTGCACTCCCTGTCACCGTTGGCATAATCGGCCGGGCGGCGGGCGAAGAGGGGACCGTTGTCGGATTTTGCATTCCCTGCTGTGGCTTTATAGCAGGTGGACGGTTTGCGTCGCTTCATTTCTCCCTCCACGCTGATCCGCAGAAATCGCAGATGAAGAACTCGCCGGCTCTGGCAGCGTCGGCTCCTGAACAGCCCGGGCACATGACGGGCATTCCGCTACCGGGCCTATCAGGAGAGGAGACAGGCCCGGCGAGGAGGGTTGCATGCTGTCCGGCCGATCCGGACAGGAGAGAAGCCTGGGCCGGACCGTGGGAGGTTAGTTCACGGCCCGGAGGTGTAAGGGAGGTTACACGGCGCCGAGTGGGCGGCGCAACGTTAAAGTCGGAGGGAGAGCCGATATCCACGGCACGCCTGAGGAGTCCCCGGCCGGCAAGATCATACAGCTCCTTTACGTAGCTGGCGATGATGGTGGAGTGGGTCACAAGCGACCCGGCGACAAAGAAGGGCCTGCCCTCTATTGCGTCGTTTAAAACCTCCGACAGGCCGGGGCCGGTTGCGGCGTAAGGCTCGCCCGGCTGCCACCGGTGGAGCTTCCCGTTGCTGATAAAGATGTCTTTCGCGTCAATTATCGGCATGGATCACCTCCGGCGGGCGCAGAACTGATTTTAGGGGTTGACTTTTGTGAAATTTTGTGCTAAAGAGGAAGGCAGGGGAACCGTGTGTGTGAGGCACAAATGGACGTTGGGCAGGCGTCATGGTCCCCCTGCCTGTTTGGTATAATGGGAGTGGGAGGCGTCCGTTTCCATTCCGGTTTCCAGATATGTCCATCTTTACCCTCACGTGGAAAGAATAAACAAGAATGTTTACTCCTGTCAAGAAAAAAATACAATTTTTTTCTAAAAATAATTTTGCCCGTAAAATAAAGCAGTTGCGGAAGACGCAAAAGCTAACCCAGACAGCGTTCGGGCAGCTCATTGCAGTCAGCAAGCAAACCATCAACCGTTGGGAGACAGGTCTGAACGCGCCGGATATCGAGAATGTGGCGAAAATCATCGATGTCTTTCACCTCCAGCCTGATTATTTTACCGGAAGCTCACCGTCCCTCGGTGGGTGGCATGGTGAATCCACACTGTATACCCTGTCCGCGAAAGAGGACAAACTCCTCGCATATTTCCGGCGACTCACCGCGGAGCACCAGGAGGAACTGCTTGACCTGGCGGAGTTTCTGGAGGATCAGGAGAAGAAGGCAGAGAAGGCACTCAAGAAAACGAAAGGGGGTATCGGGGAATAATGCCAGGAGGGTGCGGTTTGTGGATGAGGAACAATGGGAAACGGAGGAACAATGGGAAACATTATACACAACCCTGGACTCTATACCAGGTGATTTTATCGTGCACAAGTATCACGGGGATATAGTGATTTTTCCGGTCATGCAGGACGACAGCGGTCCGGAGCTGTTCCTGCAGCTGCACAACAGGCATGAGGACATCATCCGAAAGATCATCAATTACGGCTGGGTGCTCCTGAGACGCAAGCAGCAGCGCCGCCTGCACCTGGTAGGCGCACGCGGCCGGAGGGAGAGAGGGGCAAAAGCCTGAATAGCAGCGGGCATACACCTTTTCCTTGACATTTTCCGCCGCCGGTGGTACTTCCATTCAGGACGAGAGAAAAACGCAGGAGGGGCGAAATATGAGAGTCAAATCAGGTGTGATTTTTTGTGGCATTCTTGTCCTGGCCATGGTCCAGGCCGGTGAGGCGCAGCAATTCTATGCCGTAAACTACCCCGCAGCAAGCTGACGGGGCATTGCAGTACCAGGAGAAGGAGCGATGGAAAGAGCTTTAAGGTGGACTGCGATAGGCCGGTTTACTTCGGCCCTTTTGGAAATGTTGATTGCCGCATTGAAATCGGCGTTGAAAGTGGAACCACAGTTCCCACAGGAGAATAGGCTTTGAGACTTTCGATTGGACTTGGCAATATGGCCGCAAACGTGGCACTCACGGGAAGTATTCCGTGGGTCAACAAAGATCACGGGGATGCCTTTAATTTTTGCTTTGTAGTTGATAAATGTGTCCAACTGAAAGAAAGCCCAATTTCCAAGGCGTTGTCTGTCTGCCTTTCTAAACCGTGTCCGAGAAGAAATACCTTTGAGTTGTTCCAAGGCAATCCCTCTGTTCGTGTCTTCGGCTATCGAGACAATTTCTTTGGAAATACAGTGGTTGACGTGTCGTTGAAACCTTGCTTGCCGTTTACCAATCTTCTTCAAATGGCGTTTGGCCGACTTGGAGCCGCATTTCTGGAGCGATTGCCTAAGTTTTACCGATCGTTCTCTGACAACATCAATCGTGGAACCAGAAAAAGTATCCCCGTCGCTAGTAGTGGCAAGATTCACAATGCCCTTATCAACTCCGAGAAAACCGTCATGGTCAATCGGCGTACCGTCTGGCAATTCTATTACGACGCAAAGAAAAAACTTGCGGTTTTGATAAACAAGATCGGCTTGACCTTTCAATTTCTTTTCTTCCAAAGCGGCGTACTTCCCGAACACGACGGGAATCTTATATCTGCCATCAACAGTATTGACACTGGCAGTAGAAAGGTTCGGGAAGGACAGAAGGCGGGGGTCATAGACCACGGCAGAGTATTTTTTAAACGTATGTTGTACCTTCCTGTCAAGCCGGTACGATTCTTCTACCTTTTTGAAAACTCTGACAACAAACTGCGAACTAAGGGATGGGAAAGCCGCACGAACTATTTTGTAAAGAGCATAGTGCATATTAAAGGCTCGGAAACATCTTTCCTTAAAAGCATACTCCGAGACATAGTTACAGGCAGCGTTGAATGTTTCAAAGGTCTTATGCAAGGAAGCCGTTTGCTTGTCGTCGGGAAGCAACTTCATTTTTACCGTGAGATTCACGAGAGTAGGATAACATATATCCTACTTATTGTCAAACACTTTTTAAGAGGAGGTAGGCGCTTCTCCCCGCAGCAAGCAACGGGGTATCCGCGCCAAAACAGACGAATGAAAGAAAACACCCCCATATTCCTGTATAAGCACCACGCCATGCATCTCTGGGACCTCGTGGCGTCAACCCCGAAGGGCAGTGATGTCCCAGAAAATTATTATGATTCACTGGTTGCAAAAAAGATGGCCTACCAGGTCAGGCGGGGGCGGATCGTGCGTATATCCGACAAGGATACGTCGGGATCGTATCCCGGCCTCGTGTGCGTCCGGGAAGAAGGTTCGGGGAAAGCTCTCGGATGGGTCTGGATGCACAGCCTGGTAAAGATTCATCAAAAGTAGTTTGGGGCCAGGTCCGCGGCCCCATCAGATCTCGAATCCGATGGCCACCAGGGTGCCCCCGGTGCCCCCGGTGAAATAGTACAGGGCCGGGGAATCGCCCATTACCTGGAGCACGCCGGTAATCCAGTTCGCCCGGCCGGAGGGCATGATATCGTAATCCTCGGCCGTATTGTTGCCCAAAAACCGGTAATAGAGCCCCCCGTGGCCCGTCGGCAGCGGCGACAGGCCGAGGCGCGCGTTGGGCGATCCGAAGGCCACGATCATACTGCATGCAATGGATGGAAAGACCGCGCTCACCGGCGCCGAGGTCCAGGAATTCTTGGTCATGGAGCCGTTGATGATGGTCTGCACCGTTGTAAAAACGACCCTGTTTTTTACCTGCACGTAGGGGACAAAGTCGCCTGATCCGTCGTTGTAGACCGCGCTGATCAGGCTCTTGTAGGTATAGCCGGAGGGCAGCGTGGGATTGGTGGATGATGCAGACAGCAGGATGGCCGCCGTCTCGGTTGTGGGATTATATATCGCCCATACGAAATACCACGTTGAGGAGGCCTCGCTGCCTGCGTCCAGGCCGTTTACGCCTGATGCGGTAATATCGGCGGTGATCCAGGTGCTTGATATGCCGCAGGCGCCGACGGCGGCCACCGTCAGGTTCGTAAACATCACATCTATCCGGGAGAGGGGGAAGGTGGGGTTCATGCGGACCCGCAGGTTTGTGAAGATGGATGTCGGCAGGCCCACGGCATCGGCCTTGATGATCAGCGATGTGCCGTCCCATTTCAGATAGTTGTTCGCGCCGCCGATCTCCAGTTTTGCCTTGTTCGCATCGGAGTCATCGATGCCGATGATAAATCCTGACGTGTTGTCTCCGAAATCGGTTTTCCCTGCCTGTATCTTTGCGTCTCCTCCGCCATCGACCACGGCCAGGGTGATGGCCTCGCTCGCGGCGTAGGTCGCCAACGGGGCTGCGCTGACCTCGGGTGCGTAGTCCGACGAGTACCCGCTCCAATTGTAGGCGCGCACGCGGAAATACCACGTGACCCCGGCTGACCCTGGCTGCACGTATAGGGTGGCCATGCCGCGATAGACCAGGTTTTCCGCGGCCGGTGTGAACCCCAGAGAGGTGGATGCGTATACCTCATATCCGGCAAGGTCATATTCGGCGTTCATCGCCCATGACACCGTGACCTGCTTCACCCCCGCGGTTGCGGTGACCGACGAGGGCGCAGCGGGAGCTATGGCGCCGGGGAGGACCTCGCGGACGCCGTACACGGTCATCGCCGTCGAGGGCAGCGCGGCGAGGGACTCTTCCTGTCCGGCCGTATTGAGGGATGCCACTTTGTAATAGAGTTCGCGTCCCAGATCATCCGGCGGCACCTGGAGCGTCAGCGGCCAGTTATGGAAGAAGAGGAGCCTGTCGCCGGCGGCGATGGCGCCGTAGCTGTCTGTCCTGGCGTCCCCGATAATCGTCCACCGAAGGCCCGTGAGCTTCCACTGCCTGCCGGAGACCAGGGTGGCCGTCAGGTATTGCCCGTAATCGTATCCGCTCCCCGGATTGACCGTAAACAGGTTTTGGGTGTTCGACGTCAGCTCCGGCAGGGATGCGAGGGTCGCGTCAAGGTCAAGGGTCACCAGGACATAGGCGTTCATGCTTCCCGGCCCGTCATACCCCACCGCGTCCACCGTCCCGATGATGGGGTTCGCGGTGGTGGAGCCGATGCGCACATAGTCTCCGTCGGCGGCATAGGCCTTCCAGATAGCTATTCCCGCCCAGGTGCTGTTGTGGGGCCGGGTATACCATACTCCCATGTGGTTGCTGTAGCTGCCCTGCACGGCAGGTGCGAGCTCTACGAGCGTAATGTTCGATACGGATCCGGGATCGGTGCTGGGCGGCCAGATCTCTTCGGGTGCGGGCAGGTCATCGTCGTATATGACCGGATCGTAGATGTTTTCCTCCCGCTCGGCTTCCACCTCGATGACGCCCTCTTCCGTTTCGTTCATGGACCGGATCCTCGCCGGCACATGGTCGAGTTCGACCGAGGGGTCTGTCAGCCAGCAGAGACCCCCTACCGTCAGCGCGGAGGACTGCCACCCCACGGCAAAGGTATAGATCTCTCCCATGACGAGGGCCTTGCGGAGCAGGAGCTTCGCCATAAATCGCGCCCGGGATTTCTTTCTGAGTCCCGGCAGCCGAACCGATTGCTGGTACAGGCCGTATTGCGCAATCTCCACGGGGTCTTCGTCCTGCGCGGTGCCTTCGCGGGAGGACATGCCGGGCTTCGTGTATTCCACCAGTATTTTGTTCGTGGCGTCGCGCTGGCCCCGGTAGGATATGGCGATGGGCGGGTCCTTCACGGATCCGTCTACCTCGTGTACGATGTGCTCCGGGTACAGGGCGTCCGCGCTCTCATAGTGGAGGTAGTTGTCGAACCGGACCGTGGCGGTGCAACCGGTGTCCGCCGAGGCATAGAGCCGCACAACCCCCCCGAGGGCTGAAAATCCTCTTTTGGCTCCGATGAGGGTCCAGGAGGACGCACCGTAATAGCCGTATATCGTCAGTCCCTTGCGCACGAGACGCAGCTTTCCCGATGAGTCCGACGATGTGACCAGCGTCTCCGATGGCGTTCCGTTCACCACGACGCCCAGAACGTACCAGTCGGTGGCCGAGGATTTTCTCCTGCCCACATAGGCGTAGGTGTTCGCGTCGATGTAGAACTGGAGCATGGCCCGGCCGTAGTTTGTCGCGCCGCCCGAGGAGATGGACAGGGACGCGAAATTCACCTGGAAGTCGAATGCGCCGTAGGTGAGGGATGCGCCGGCAATGTACGCCTCTTCGAGGGCCTCCGGAGAGAGGGTGAGGTACCCGGACGCCTCCACCTGATCGGCCGTGTTGGGCCCCGGTCTCCACTGGGGGCCGATCGATCCGTCCCCGAAAGAATCTGACTTGGACGTGACCTCAAAAAATGTGCAGTCATCCGCGGCGGGATTATACCGAGCCTGCCCGTGGGCGAGCTTGCCTGCCCGGTACGCGAAAAATCCGTTGTGGTGCATGGCGATCTCGGAGAAGTGCTCAAGCACCGTGGCCTGGCGGTCAAAGAGCATGGATATCTGCAGATCCTTCTGCAGGCACCAGGAGTTCGTTTTTGTCTCTTCGGCCCTGTCCCATTCATCGTCGGACATGCCCGCGCCCCAGGTTTTATTCACAAACATCTCGTGGCTGATTTCGCCGGGGAACATATTGCCTCTCCCCTCGATGATGCTGCCGCCATCCATGCCTCCGGTGGTATAGCAGAGCACCTTCGTGGCCCCTGCGCCGTCGCGCTTGTCGACCACGAAGATGAGCCCGTTGACCATGCACATGCAGGTCAGGTCTGAGATTCTGGCTGGGTCCTGGTATTGGGCCTGGACAGCGCCGTTTACGTCGCACCGGTAGATCATGGCGCCTTTTGCGGCCCAGATCTGCGGGTTATTTGGATCCCAGGCAACGTCCCGGATGGCATAGGTGTTCTGTATTCTCGTCCACAGGGCCGTTGTATGGCTGTAATGCCATATCTGGCGCTGTGTTCCCGACTCGGGGTCGCTGACGAGCAGCAATCCTCTTCCCTGCGTATCCCCGGTAAAGGCAAAGAGGGTCCTCTGGTGAGGAAGGTCAAAGCGCGCGGCGGCCGAAGCGCCGGACACCTGGCCGTTTGCAGGCAGGGTGAGCGACAGGACGCGCTTTTTCTCAGACGCGTTCTTGTAGATGATGAAGAGCTTTTTCGTGCCGTCGGCAAGCTCCGCGCAGGCGATGTATTTGAGGGTAGCGCAGGTGTCTCCGAGGCCGGCAATGTCCGTTGACACGTCCCGGGTGTTTGCCGATCCCTCGCCGTTCGCATAGAAGGAAACGGTGCTCGTCGAGGCGTTGATGGCGTACACGCCGAGCGCGTTCATGGCGATCTCGGACCATGTGCCGGCAATGGTATTGATTGCCTCCCCGGAGAGATCCGACACGTAGATGTCGTCCGATGGCTCTTCGATCAGGGCGATTCTCGCCCCGTTTGTAACGATCCGGCGCACGTCCGTTGTGGTTGCGGCCGGGGTCCACTTGATCTTCCTGTAGGAAAAATCCGTCTCCACCTGCGCGGCGAGGGTTCCCGTGGCGAGAACCACGAGCTTCCCCGCGGTTCCGGTATCGCTCTCCAGAACTGCCACGCGGTTCCACTCCGGCAGCAGTCTCACGCTTTGCGCAGCCGTAATGTCCGCATGGGTCACGTTGGCGATGTTCGTCCATGCGTTGGACGATTTTCCCACGTGGTCCCAGACGGATATGTTCGCGCCGCCCGAGGAGCACCACAGCAGCGAGACGTCGTCGTCCATTTCGTACATATCGATGCCGTTGACTCCTGAGAGGGTCTGGTACGATCCCACGGCAAGGGATGTGCGACCCACCTTCCAGATCCTCCCGTTCTGGGAATCAGCAAGGAATATCTGCTTCTCGCCGATGACAAAATCAGCGATGGTCCGGGGGCTCGTGATGCCGGTGAGATCGAGGGTGGAGAGCACCGACAGGCCGCCGGGCGCATATTTTCTGATGTTGACCCTGCCGGTGGAGGTAAGCTGGTAGCAGACAAAGAGGTTCTCGTTGCGGATCCGAATGGCGAATATCTTGTCCACCCCGGGGGACGAGGTCAGATCGAGGGTGGACACGTAGCTCATGTCGGAGCGGTTATACTTGTAGACCTTCTTCGGGGACGCGGCTGCCTCCACGAGGAACACGTACTTCCCTGACACGGCAATTTTCGAGGCCGCCGCGGGAATTGTGGCGGGCACCGCGGAATCCTGATAGGCAAAGGCATCGAAAATGAACACCCGCGGGGAGGTGGTCGTGTCTCCTCCGCCTGCATAGATGTAATCCAGGGGGTCGCTGTCGTCTCCGTCCTGCACCGGCGCTGCGTCGATTCCACCGATGACGGGGAAGGTTGCGCTGGTGAACCAGTGGTACCCCTGGGGCTTTAAGACGTTCGCCCGGCGCACTATGAACGTGAGATAGGGGAAGTTCGGGGACTCGCCGAGGTCGAACTGCTCGGCCACCACATAGCAGAGACCCGGCCAGACAGGCTTCCGTTCGAGGGAAGCAAATATGGAGTCCGGCGTTGTCTGGGTGCCGTCGTATATGCGGAATTTGTTCACGTCCACCGGGTCTTTCCCGCTCCATATGCCCTGAACCGTTGCGGGCCCCCAGCACAGCCCGACGGCAAAATCGACCGTATAGGTGTAATACTGCCTGCCCGGCTGGGAGACTCCTCCCTTGGACCCCGCGTCCTCTTCGTGGTAGTGACTCTGAAAATTTCCGTAATAGAGGATGTTCGGAGGCACCACGGCGGTGCCGAAGACCACGGGGATGGGCACCCCGTAGGATGCCTGGGGCAGAACGATGCCGGAAGGAGTCGGCTTCGTGCGATCCGATTCGGAATCGGGGAACATCATGCCCCCCACCATCATGCCCAGGGAAAAGCCCTTCACGGCCCCCATGGGTCCGCCGCCTATAAAAAAACCGGCGATGCCTCCCACAACTCCCGTCGCGATACCGGCCGCTCCTCCCATTAGGCCGGCCTCCACACGCTGTCGATATGGGCGGACACCTCGGACAGGCTCTGTTCCACCACGGCTCGCTTCTGCATGGACGCGTGGATGATGCGGCCGTTTCCCGCATAGAGCGCGGCGTGGCCCGGAGTTCTGGCCCAGTCGAAGACTATGATATCGCCGGGCTCCATGTCATGGCGCGGCACCTGGTGTGCAAAGCGGGCAAGCTCCTCTTTCAGGAGGCTCTCGTCGCGGTGCAGGGCATGCTGGCTGGTGTACACCGGCGGGCGGTAGTCGCAGGGGATGAGCCCCAGGCTTTTGCCGATGGACAGAATAAGGCCGACACAGTCGCACCCGGATCCGCGCACGGACTGTCCGTGTTTGAACGGCGTGCCGATCCACCGCCTGGCCTCTGCCACGAGCGCATCCGGTCTCACAGGACGGCCTCCGCACGGGGTATGTACTCGAATCCCATGAACCGGCTGTAATTGTTGAACCGGCCCGCACAGGTGGAGCCGTGCTTGTCGCAGCCCGGCCATGCGGTGAAGGCGTCGCCCACGGCAGGCGTGAACGGGAACGCCAGGGTGACGAGAACATGCCCGTCATAGTGGGCGGCGATAGACCGCGAGATGCCGGTATTGGCCCCGGCAGCGAAGGTTATCTTCCCTTTTTTCCAGTACCCCTCCGGCTTGGCGGAGAAGGCGAAGATGGCGTCGTAGATGGTCCAGGCGTCCGAACCTGCATCTGCCGATCCTGCCTGGTCGTAGGAATCGGCGGAAAGCCCGCAGTTTTCATCGAAGAGCTGCCAGTTGCAGTCGTGGCTGTATACGGGGCCGGGGACTTTCTTCGCGTTGAGGATGCCGGTTACGGAGCGGAAGCTGATGGAGATGGATCCCCGGTCGAAGGAGACCTCGTCCGTGGCATAGGCTATGAACCGGATGTCGTAGTTGGCGGGGGCGGCATAGTCCACGGCGTAGACGGTGAGCTTTGCCCCCCGGAGGAAACCGGCACGGATCACCTGGGGGATGGTATAGCTCTGCGCCCCCACGGTGAGTCCGATGATGCCGATCTGGAGCTCCATGTCGTCGGCCTGGAGGTCGGAATTAAACCGGATGGGTCCGCGCCGGATAGGTACGGCCTGATAGGTCTGGCCCAGAAAGGCGAGGTCTGCGGAATAGGTGGTAAAATATGCCGTGATCCCGCCCGCGCACTCGATCTTGAAGCATTCACACAGGGTGAGGCAGGTTGCCAGTCGGTCGATGCTCATGCGGGCACCTCGATGAGGGTGATCTCGCCGAGCGAGTAGAGATTCTTGTAGACCCCTTCCAGGTTGATCAGGTCTTCCTCAAAGCGCACGAGGTAGCTATTCTCGGTCCAGATGATGCCGTTGTCGTTGACCGTGCCGTGGTAGGTAGTGGGCCAGGTGGGCTGGACCGACCCGTGGGACGTCCCTGCGGTGGTGCACTTGTAGGATCGCCCGTTGGCTGCGGTTGGTCTGACAATGTCCCCGACGGCATAGGCCGTGGCGGGCGCCCACTGGCGGTCGCCGTAGGCCTCTTCGGAGTTTTGGAAGTAGAACGCCTCGTACCTGCCCTTCCGGGCGAGGAAGAAGGCGTAGATCTGATCTGCCACGGCAAGGGATCTGATTTGGACGCGGACAACGAATTTGTGGTAGGCGGCAGCCAGGTTCGCCCGGCGCTGCTCGGCGCGGCCTCCGTAGCCAACGACTGTGGTGTCGTACATGGGGATCCGCAGGCATCCATAGCGGGACTTGATGGCGGGGAAATTCTCGGGCATTATCGTCTCCTGACGGGGTGGTTGTCGCGTGAGGCGGCTACGGTCTGGTCGGCGAGGGTCCTCCGGTTGGCCCTGGCAAAGCGGGCGAAGGATGCGGCGTCCAGGGCGTTGATGTGGTAGTGGTTCACCACGGAGGGTTGCGCCGCCGCCCCGGCGCGGATGGCGGCAACCTGGTTTCGGGAGAGAACGTACTCCCCGGTCTGGAGGATGGCGGGCACCTCGTCGCCCATGAGTCCGCCGGCGTGCATACGTTTCACAGGTCCTCCGGAGTGGAACGAGAAGAGGTCGACCGTGTTGCCCAGGGCGAGGTTCTGCCCTCCCGGTCCGGCTCCTCCGAAGAGGCTGCCCAGGCTCTTGAAAAAGCCCGCGAAGCAGCTCTCGCCGCCCGATTGCATCTGGCCGAGGGATTTGATCCAGTTCATCACCATGTCGGACATGGCGCGGGCAGCGACTCGCTTCATGGTATTCCACAGATTTTCCCAGGAGAACTTCAGGGGATCGAAGAAAAACTCCTCCATGGCGGCGGACATGGTCTGGGCGAGGTCCTGGGCGAACCGCTCGCCGGTTTTGAATTCGGTATAATTATTCATGGCAGTGTTCCACCCGGCGGTCATCCCCTCTGCATAGCTGCCCTGGTGTTCTTTCAGGATGGCGGACCGGATCCCGAGGAGCTGGTTGATCTCCTCCTGAATAACTTTCTGCCTCAGGAGGAGTTCGAGGATTCCCGTATCTTCCTCTCCTGTTAAGGCACGGGAGTTTCTCAGGTCTATCTCCGCCTGGAGGGTTTGCCGGAGCGCTTCGAGCCGCTCCAGGTCGAGATCGAACGCCTTCTCGGCGCCCCGGCTGGCTGTTACCTGGCCATGCTGGACGGCAAGGTCGAGGGCCTGTCGGGCATAGCTCAGCCTGATCTCTCCGATCTGTGATTCCGCGGCGAGGTATAGGAGGGAAATGTCGAGCGCCTTTCGTTCTATCTCGACCTTTTGCTTCATGGCCTCCGAGAATTCCTCCTCGATATCCCTGATGCGCTTTGCCTGGGCGATATATTCCGCGCCGCGTGCGATCCCTTTGTCGATCCACGACGTATCCACGCCCTTTGCTTCCCACTTCTCCCGCAAAATGCCGGCGCGCTCGGTCAGCTGTTCGAGGCGCTTGTTTTCCTCGTCGAGGGTCGGGTTCATGGCATCGATGGCCTTTTTCCATTCCAGCTGGGCGATGGCGAGCTGGTCCATGAGATCCTTCGCACCGGCTGCGCCCTTGAGCGCACCGGTCTGTTTCTTGAGATCATCGAAGTATTGCTTCATGTCTGCCCGGGCCTTGTCGGCGGCTCCGGTTGACGGTGCGGGAGACACGCCGGGGGCCTCTCCGAAGAAGCCGGCCTCCATATCCTTCACTTTCTTGTACATGTCTTCCCAGGCGGTGCTCGTCGGGCCCCCTGCCAGGGACATGACCTTGTTGATCCCCTTTTCGATGAGGACGAACGGGAAGAGCACTTTCGCCGCCAGGTTCATCATGGCCCCCGCGGAAGCGGAAAAGGCGACGAGCAGGGCCTGGCCGATCTGCTCCATGAGGTTTTTGCTGGCGACCTTCATCTGCTGAAACCGTTCCGTGGTGGTCTCCGCGATCTCTCCCATGTGTTCCATCTGGACCGCGGCGTTCATCATGGCTATCTTCATGAGATCCACCTCGATGCCCACCTCCTTTGCACCGTCGGCAATCTTCTTCTGGTCGGCCGTTATGAGGTGATAGGCTTTCAGGGCCTTGGTCTTTCCCGTTTCAATGGCGTCGATAATGTTCGAAAATGCCGTTCCCACGTCCTCTCCGGCGCGGCGTGCCTCAAGGCGGGCAATCTGGGCGATATTGACGATATCGTCCCGCTTCATGCCCCCGGAAATGGCCTTGAATGCCTTTTGCATCATGTCGGAGTCGTCGACGGTGGCATTGGTCACCCGCTTCAGATCGGCGATAATGGCGTCTGCGTCCTCGCCAATGGACGCGGCGGCGTTCCGGAAGGCCTCCTCTGCCTGCAGGGCCTTCGCCCCCTCCTCCATCATGGAAAAGGATTTCTGCACGGCAACGGCTGCCGCGGCGAAAGCGGCGGTATACCCGAGCCAGTTGGCCTTCATCTTCCCCAGCATAGTGGAATGATCGGCCTCCATCTGGCGCATGGACCCCCGCATGCGATCCAAGCTGGCCACTGCCGCCGTTGCGTCCGTTGTTACCGTGAGCCGTATTTCACTGTCAGCCATCGTCTCCCCCTGATTTTCCTATTATCCTGATCAGGGCTCCTTCAAAGGCCCTGGTCATTCGAAAAAAACGGTCATTCACCGGTATCCCCTTCGCGTCGGCGACCCGGAAGAGAACGGACCAGTCAAGGGAAACCGGTCCGGCGGGACCTATCCGAACCTGGCTTTCGCAGGTGACGAGGCACTCCCAGATATCCCGCCCTGCAGCAGGCATGGCCGGCATTCTGTGTTCGCACCCGGTGCAATCCCGCTCTTCGTGATCGTCCGCTGCCATCTTCATGCATATTTCACAATACTCCCTGTCGGTGCCGTATCGCCACGATACGGCCTCGATCAGTTTTTTTCCAGGGCATCATCTTCTTCGGCAGCCGCAAAGGCAAGGCTTTTCGAAATTTCGAGCACCCGATCCCAGATAGGGTCAACGCCCTTCTCCACCGCCAGGGAGAGGAGCTGCTTCTTGTGATCGAGATCAACGGGCCAGGGCGTGCCATTTTCGTCCCCCACCCCTTCAAAACCGGCGACGATATGGTCGACCATGTCGTCGAAGAATCCGTCTTTGTCAAGAATCTCCACCTTCTCCCGGCGGTTCGTATCGGGGTTTACCACCCATTCAAAGCCTTTAATCCGGCGCGCCCTGATCCGTTTGGCCACCTCGGCGTCCCAGGGGCGCAGGTACAATGTTATGGAAACCCCGCGGATGTCGATGGAGCATTTCTCCGGAGGGGCACCGGCGGTCGCAGTTTTAATCCGTAGCATAGAGCCTCCTGTTGTCAATCATACGGTCTTACACCTCCACCATCTGGCCGCTGACCCGGCAGGTGAATTCGATGTCGGCCAGGCCGTCCTTTGCCACGCCGATTTTGAAGCTCTTGACCGTGACGTAGGAGAGGATCGTCTGATTCCCGGTCGTGGACGACGGGTTCAGATAGCCGGAGGTCTGGTTCGGGGTGTAGTAGCTCGCGTTGTTCTCGTAGAGGCGCAGCGTGGTGATATGGGTGCCGTTGACCTGAGCCTGCTTGAGGGCTTCCTGTCCAGTGGTATCGCCCACCTTGGCCCTGCCCTTGAATGTGACGGTGCCGAAGCCCATAATGCCGGGGAGCACCTTCTGGGCAGAGTCGCCGAACTCGGAGTCGTCGAGGTCAGCGGCTTCGCCGGGGGTATACTCCCAGTTGCCGATACCCAGCACCGATGTGTCGCCGAGGGTCACCTTGCAGTATCTTCCTTCAATCGTTGTTCCAGCCATGGTTATGTCCTCCTTTGTTGGTTTGCTTTTTCTACCGCTTTCCAGACGGTATGGAATGTCGTGTTTATGGAAAACCAGCACAGGTGATCGATGTCGATGGAGGTGTCCACGAGGATTCTCCATCCGGCTTTCCGTGCTGCACTGTAAAAGGCGATGTCCTCCCCGAGGGGCCTGCCTGCCGGGGTCACGCACGGCGACAGGGGGAACCAGGGTTCGGCGATGTCGTAAAAAACCGCCATGGGGATGAGCATGCACCCGCCGCCCGTGGCGTCCACCTCCACGACTGACCCGCAGTATTTCTCCTCGTCGGGGATGTCAACGAAGGCGTCCGGCAACCCCCGAAGCATGATCCGGTCATAGGGCGGATATCTGCGGTGGACCGCCGCGGCGGCGATGATCTTCTCCGTCGGTGCGGCCTGGATGATGCGGGTGAGCTTGACGAGGGTGTCCGTCTCGTAGACCTGGTCCGTGTCCAGGAAGAGGAGGTGGGAGATGCCCTGATCGAGGGCCTGGCGGACGATGTCGTTCCTGATGCTGCCAATGTCCCAGGCAAACTCGTAGATCGGGATCTTCGGGGTGATGAGCGTCCAGGTGGCCGGCTTGTCCATGGCGAGGAGCGATATCCAGAAGTAGTCGTGGCGGGAGAAGCCCGCGATGGGGAGGCCGATGCCAAGGTTATATCCGGCGGTGGCGGCCTTGCCGGCCCAGTAGGTGCGCTGGTCTTTGTCGGTGTTCTGGTGCATTATAGGTCGCTCCTGTCGATCGTTCTCTGGGTTGTAAAACTGAGGCTGTACGCCAGGGTGCCGGGGTCGGAATCGACCCTGCTCGTCCCTGTCCACCGGAAGGGCCACACGTCCTCCGTCCAGGTCTGGCCGTGGATGGTGTCGCGGACCACCTCGATGAGCTCCCAGATATCTTCTCCCGCGGGCTCGTTCCCTTTGTTCGTGAGGATGATGACTTCGTAGGTTTCCTCCGCAAGGCATCCGTTCTCTGCATCGCTGTTCGCGGCGGAGACAAATCCGACGATGGCCTGGGGGGTGATGAGGGGGCTCCTGCCCTGGGAGCGGGCCATGTCCGTCACCTCCTCGAAGACGCCGGTGGCGGCGAGCTTCTCAACCAAGAACGCTATGGTCTCTCTGGTCGTCATCTCGTCACCTCCACAAGCCGCAGCAACCCGGTGAGCCCGTCGTCCGACGGCTCCGCCGCGCCGGAGAGCATATAGGGCGTGCCGTTGATGGTGATGATCTCCTCCTGCGCCAGGGTGATAATGTCGGAGAGGGGCGCCTCAAGGGTAATGCTTTTGCTCTCGATCTCGCCGATGGCGGGGTTGATGGGGAGGTACCCGGTGGAGAGGGTCCCCGGGAAGGTGGATCCGTCGGACCGGGTAACCGTGTCGGCATACTCATCCGTGTTGAAGAACGCGGCGTGCAAATCGTTTATCATGGCGTCCTTGTGGGTCATAGCTCCTCCACGTTCAGATTGGCATCCATCTCGTACCTGCTGCCGTTGACGTCATCCGCCACGATCCTGCAGGTGATCCGGTAGGTGTGGCCGGAGGTGCCTCCCTTTACCCAGACCATGCAGGATTTTCCCGAGACAGACTGCTTCTCCTCGTCGGTGACGGCAGTCGTGGCGGACGAATTATCGGCTGTATCGATTGCCGAAACCGTTGCCGAGGCGATATTGCTATCTCCGAGCCAGGCCGCGAAATCAAACGTGATGTAATAGGCTTCGTATGGCTGCTTGTCTGAGAGTTTTCTTGTTATCATGGCGCCTCACATATACAGTTCGTAATCCGGCGGAGTGATCAACGCCCCGCCGTCGGATGATCTGACATAGAGACGGAAGCCATCGCACACGACACAGTGGAGGTATTCAGGAGTCTTCCCTCCCAGCACCCGGACAAATCCCCGGCCGAACCGCCGGTGCAAGGGAATGCCGATCACATCGTGGCGCGGAAGGCCCGCTGCCTGGGGAATCAGCGAAAACCGGACGCACCCGGCGAGGCTTTCCCCGCGGGTGATGATTGCGCCCGAGAGAGATGCCGTGGTGATCTTCGCCACCAGGGCATCAACGGAGAGTCCCGCGGTGAACCCTGCCTTCTCGACCAGGGCATCGAGGGAGGCTGTCCGTGTCGTCCCCTGCGTCTGCACCATGGCATCCAGCGAGGCGACGATGGTTTTCAGCGTCTGGATGAAGGCATCTGCGCCGGTCGTTGCCGCGTACCCCTTGGCGATGTATGAATCGAGGGAGGCCGACCGCGAAAGCGCGGTGCGCCTGATCAGGGCATCGAGGGCGGCCGTTTTCGTAAAGCCCTTCTGGATCAAGGCATTGAGCGATGTGCCGGAGGTGTAGGTCGCCGACCCGCTTGCCGTCTGGAATGATACCTCATCGCCGTAGGCATACCCCTGGGAGTTGTGGGCATAGGCCCGCATGTAGTAGATGGTGTCGGCGTCGAGACCGCTGATGTCCTTGGTGAACGCCCCTGTGCCGTAAGAGCCAGAGTCCTCGGCGTAGGAGTCATAGCCGGATGAGCCGGGGGCCACATTGCCGGGATTTGAGCTTGGTATGCTCCCAATGGCTGTATATTTCGCTAAGCAATCATCTACAATATACTCATACGAATTTCCGTTTTTGGTTGTGAACGCTATGGTATTTGTACCTCTATATACCATATCTCTGCTATTCGCATGATCGTACACGCTCTTGTTGGACCATTCAAGGGCGTTGGATTCCGGCATAGTTTCGGTCGTGCTGACCTTGCTGCGGATCGGATTCGATGTGTCAACGCCCTTGTAGAACGCAATGAAAATGTGGTTTCCTACGGGACTATTTGCGGTGCCCCCGAAGTTCCACGCGAAGGTTTTGTTTCCCGTGGCTGGTGAGGCTGCGTAAAAAACACCGGTCAGGATGTAGTTGTAATCGTTGTCGTCCATCCGGCCGTTCGAGAGGCTTGCCCCATCGAGGCTGAGGGATGCGCCATCCAAGAAGTTCGTGATTGTCTCGGATGTTGCTGCCACAACGCCCACGACCATGAGCGTAGCGTCTGCCGGGACAGTGACAGATTGGCTGCCGGTATTTGATGCGCTGTGGATCTCGAAAACCGATCCGGTTCGCTCTACGGACATTGGTCCTCCGGTACGGGTTTGAGCTCCGTGGATGCCACGGGCCAGTATTCCGGGGCTGCCTGGCCGGGGATGATCACCTTGTACCTGCCGTTGTTAATTTTCGGCTTCTCGGCCTGGTAGACCTGCTTCACCTTCAGCGATGGGGTCTCGGGTGTGCCGCAGATCTCCACCGCCTGGTAATTCGTAATGAGATGCAATCCAGGCGCGGCGGGAGTATGGTCGGCAGGGACGAAAGGGGTTGCTGCCGAGCAGAGCAGTCCCTGGCATGCCTTCACGGAGTATGTGATCGTGGCGTAGTTGTCGCCGGTTGTGGTGCACGTGCAGCGCACCCCGCCGGTGACGGCCTCCATGGGCGAGCAGGTCGTGTATGCCCCGCCGTTCCTGCTGATCTGGCAGTTGTCCGGCGTTGCGGGCTGGCCCGTCGGATAGGGATCGGACACGAGCCGGTCTGCGTGGGCCGGAGGCGCCATGAAGGCGATCGTGATCATCATGAGGATTATGATCAATAGCATGGTGTTGATGATGCGCAGGGTTTTCATAGCTTCCTCCATATAATGTTAGAATTCATAATTCAATATCCCAAGTGCCGACCCGACCGGGCGGCCCGTGCCGACGTCATATCCTCCGCCCAGGCCGAGTATGAGGTTCAGGTTGGGTATGAGGATGGTGATCTTGCTGCCGGTAAAAAGCTTGATGATATCGATTGTACCTGATACCGCAAATATGGCCGCCGCATCGCCGCCGCTGACTTTTGCCGCTATTGTTCCACGGGCCCTGATGTCAAGTTCACCACCGTACCCGAACCTTTTGACGTATTTTGCGAGATCTGTTCCGCCGCCGACCGCAACACCGTTGTGTCCCCTGAAATCGGTATAGATCAGGTTATCCTGTCCGATGGCAAGAAGTCCGAGCTTTGTTTTTGCCTCTTCAACGGTCGGGGTTGTTGGGATAGTTATCTGTTCCGCCGCATAGGACATGGTACATCCCGGCATCATGGGCGGGTGCACGCCAAAATTGAGGCTCATCATTATCAGCAGAATTACGGTGAGCAGAGCAGATTTACCGATCGAGGCTATTCGTAAATTTGTCCATGATTTCATCCTTGTACCGCTCTTTCTGTTCATCGTCTTTTCCTCCAAAAAGTTTTTTTATAAATCGTATCGCGCCGGTGACCGGTATGGTGAGCGTCCGGATCCCGGCGAGTTTGTCAAGGTGTTCCCGATCCATCCTGTTTTTCCCTGAATGCCTTGATGATCCGTTCGATGATGGCTTTCACGAACAGGAACGCGCCCCAGAGCTGCATGATGGCCGGGATGGAATTGACGATCGCGTCGGTGAGGCTGTCGAACGTCGCTTGCTCGATAGAGATCCCGAAGACGGACGACAGAATCTCTCCCACGAGCACCCAGAAGGGGCCCCAGACGAGGCGGGACCCTACCACGGCGACGAACTTTCCCGCGTCATATTCCTTTTTCACGGCCTCGACCACATTCTTGCCTTTCAGCATCCAGCCGATAATCTTTATCCAGATTGTCATTTGAGCCTCCCGCGAACAATATTGATGATTGTTTGCCATATGGCAGCCAGTTTCAGGATGAACGGTATGTGTCCCATGGGTACCTCCGCTAAAAGCAGATATATACGCATCTCACGGCATGCCTCGCGAGGATTCGTTCTGATGCGGTTTTCGACAATCATCCATAGATTATCCCTCCACCGCGACGCGGAACGCGTCCAGATCGAATTTATTGCCTGGACACGTTTTATTTGCAAAATTTCGGTGGCCATAGATACGGGCCACAGGGATGGCGTACAGGCGGCACAGCCATCGGACGAGGGCGACGCCTTTCTTCCACTGTTCCGGAGGGGGCGGGGCCTCATCAAAGTTGCCCACGAAGCAGATGCCCAGCGAATGATTGTTCTGGCCGGTTGTGTGGGCGCCCGGCATATCGGCCATCCGGCCGATGAGGATCTCGTACGATCCTTTCGGATCTCCGGGGTCGGTTACATACTCGATGCCGAAGTGGTAGCCGATGTCAGCCCACCCGCACTCAAGCATATGATATCGCCGGATGGCGTTCCAGGACACGGTGCCGGAGTCTTTCGTTGCGCTGTGGTGGAGGATAATCCGGTCAGGTTTCAGCATATTTTTTTCTCCTTGTCGCATGTCTGGCACGGGCAATGGCCGTTGTTCCGGATGATCGCACAGATCTGGACGCGGTAGACGATAGCCAGCCACTGCGCCATGTGGGCCCTGACTTTGACCGGCAGGGCCTTCCATATCTTCGCCGCGAGTCTGAGATTTTTCTCGCGGGCCAGCTCCGGGCTTTCCGGGTTGTCTTTTTCGTTCTGCATTTCGGGTGACGCGTTTCGCATTTCCGTCATCTCATCACCAGTTTCAGGATCGAGGTGCCGAGCGCCAGAATCGCCACGGCAATGGCGCCGTAGACGACCTTCTGAACCGTGGCGAATCCCTCGATCACCTTGGTCAGGTTCACGAGCATGCCGCTTTCGCTATTGTAGATGCAGTTATCAACTTTGTCCCGCCATTTGGTCATGTCCTCGTGGGAATGGCATACGGTGCTGCATTTTGTCTCGTGATCCATCCCTCGTCGCCTCCTGCTTGATCCGCGGGGCGACGGGTTTGCCTGGCCCGGCGCCCATTGAATCATCCTTTTAAATCATCGTGATCAGGCAGGCTTCCTGCCAGTATCCGTATCCCACGTTCCTGGACGCCTTCACCCCGTACTGATGCTTGTCCTGGTCGAATTCGAACTCGGACCCTTCCGCCTTGGCGGCGATGGTGACCGGAATCTCGTTCTGGAGGATGAAGGGCTTCACCATGGCATCGGTCCGGAAGACCGCAAACTGTTCCGTCCAGGTGAGCCGGGCGTTGGGAACCACCCTGAGTGAGAAATCGGTGGCCAGGAGCGTGTTGTTCACGTTGGCCGCGATGTTCGGCAACGCGGTGGCTGCCAGCGCGACATCCCACAGGGAGACGGGGACCATGACCAGGAAGCTCCGGGCGTCCTCATTCATAGGCTCGCCCTGGTCGTCCTTGAAGCCGACGATGGCCGCGATGGCCTGGAGGATGCTCTGCTGCATCTCCTCTATGCTCGGCCGAGTCGTGGTTCCATGGGTTGATGCAGGCAGTGCCGAGATGTCCACGGAGAGGGAATTGCTCTGGGCACCGCTCGACCCTTCCTCATGGTCGGTGTCGAAGAAATACTGGCCGTCGTAGCAGAGCCCGCTGGTTGAGCCTCCCCCATTGATGATGAGGGTGGAGAGGAGGCTGGCCCAGTGGGAATTTGTGCGCCGGGCGAGCTCCGCGATCCGGACATTGAGCTGGCCGGTCTTGTCCCGTTTGAGGTCATCGACGTTGACCTCCAGGGTGGCCTCGAATTTCTTGTTCACGATGGTGAGGCCGTTCTCCCGCAGTCCCTTGGCCTGGCGGCCGCCGATCCATTCCCGCATGGCCGGGACCATGCCGAGCCACTTGTACGTCTCCGACTCCTGATTGGAGTTGAACTCCATGCCGATCTGGGGTATCCAGCTCGCACCGTAATCCTGGGCGAGGGCAGCATAAAACTGGCCGATGATGGCCCGCGATGTGATTCCGCTATATTGTTGCATTGTCATTTCCTCCTGTATTTTCCGATTTGAGGCGTTTTGCCGGGCATCCGGCCCATGTCTCGCCGGCGGGGATATCCCTGGTGACCGTGCTTCCTGCACCGACCAGGGCATGTTCACCGATCGTGACGCCGCAGACGATGGTCACGCCGGCGCCTATGCTGGCGCCTTTTTGTACTCTCGTTTTTTCCCACTTCTCCTTTTGCGACGGGGGGAACCGGTCATTGGTGAATGTCACGTGGGGGCCGATGAATACATCGTCCTCGATGGTGACGCCTTCCGGGATGAAGCATCCCTTCCCGATCCGCACATTATTCCCGATTGTGACCCGGGGGCCGATCTCCGTGAATGCCCCGATATTGATGTTCCTCCCGAAGATGGCCGATTCATAGATGTTGCAGGGCGACCACGCGGTCACATTGTTCCGTTCCCAGTTCAGCGGGAGCCTCATTCTGGCAGATTTTGTCATAGGATCCTCCCGTAGATCGCAGCCATGGCTGATGCCGTTTCCGTAATGTCGGGCACCGGGGCGATATCCGCACGCGGCGGGATTGCGCCCGAGAGGATGAGGGCAAGCTGCCCCGCGATGACCCGCTGGTCGCCCTCATCGATCCAGTAATCGGCATAAGGATTGCCCCGGTAGGATATGAGGGGGCATCCGCAGGCCTTTGCTTCGAGGCCCATGCGGTTGTGATCGCCGTAGCGGACCAGGCCGGCGTAGTAATCCACGGAGGCAAACGCGTTCTTCAGGTCCGACGGTTCGAACCGCGTCACTGCCACATAGGACCGGTAGGCCGACCCGTTGGCAAAGAGGAGCGGTGACCACCACCGGATCTGATCCAGGGGCAGATTGAAGATGTGGAGCCTGGCCAGGGGCAAGGCCTCGAACACGTCAGGCATGGCAAAGATCAGATCGAGAGGCCACTTGCACGAGAAGCAGTTCTCGCCGGTGAGGAGCGCCGGTTTCCCGACGAACTTGCCCCGGGATTGAACGGGACCCCAGAGGGCCTTGTTGACGCCCATGGGGACGGTCTCCACGATGGTGCGCTTGTTGGCCATGCCCTTCCAGATCCACGCGTGGCGGTCCCAGAACGTGACGACCGCATCCGCAGACCCGATGAGGTGGTGGGCCTGCATGAAATAATCGGGCGACCCATGGACGTGGCGCGTGCCTTCGATGACCGAATTCGTGAACATGACCTCCGGCGTGCCGTGGGCAACCCAGACGACCTTTGCGGTGCGGAAAGAGACGATATCGGGGAGCCGGGTATGGACGACGTGGATGTCGGCGTCCAGGCCCTTCGGGATGTCGTCGGGGTTCTCGCCGTCGAGGATGACGGAATCAATGTCCATGGTTGCCTCGCACGCGGATATCTCCTCGGCCATGCGGTGCATCCCCGATCCGTTCTTCATTGCCCAGTGGACTACTTTCAATTCAACCTCCGGTGATTGGAAAAAGGCGCAAGGGGTAAAGTATAATCCCTGCCCCTTGCACCTTGTTTTTTAATGCGCCGAGCTCAACACGTGGGACGTGACGAAGCTCTTTGCGTAGCTGAGAATCTTCGAGAGGGTCGCGGATTCAAGCATGGTCTCCGTGACCTTGCCGTTGCCGATGGCGGTGACGCCCGCGTTGGTGATGGTAATGTCGCCGGAAACGGCGCAGGCTGCCGCCACGTTGGAGCCGTTGCCGACGAGTATCTGTCCTGATGCCAGGGTTGCCCCTGCCGCTATCTCGCCGGCAGGGAGGCCCTGGGCGATGAAGGCGAGGATGCAGGTGTTGGACCCCACATACCGGTAGACGTTGCCAACGAACGAATTGGACCCTTTAGTTTTCGTGAACGTGGCGTCGTCCGACATGTACACCGCGGCGCCGACGTCCGTGACCGCCACTCCGGTGAGGGTGATCTGGACGAGCCCCCGGGTGATGACGTTAATCTTTTTTGCGCCGTTGACCCCTGTCGTTTCCTTGGCATAGGCATCGGCGAAGCCCTGGAAGGCATCACCGGCGACGAGGGCCCTGGCATATCCGGAGGAAAGGCCGACGGCTGATCCGCGGAATATCTCCGCGTTGGCCAGCATGGGAAGCGTATTGATGTATCCCCCTTCAAAAGGGCGGGCGAGATCTGCTGATAGTGCCATGATTAGTTACCTCCTTTTCCTGTATAGATTTTTACCTGTCCCGCGGCGAGGGCCCTGGCGTATGCGAGATACGCCTCTTTATTGTTGGCGAACTCCGCACGGATTCGTGCATCCTCAGCCCAGGTCTTTTCCGCCTGCTCTTCAGGCGTCAGGGAAGTGTTCGATGCGTGTGCTTCCTGCTCTTTTGCCTGCCTGTCCGCGTCGTCCTTCGGTGCGGCAGGGGCAGCGACTGCGGTATGCTCGGAGACGAATCCGTCGAGTTTTGATTTCCTGAGCGCCTTTTCCGCGGCGAGAACCTTTATGGCCGCTTCCGGGCCGGTGGTCTTGCCGTCGTATTTCAGGTCTGCGATGAGGGCCTCGTGGCCGGGGATGAGCTGCTCCTCCACGGCCCTGATGCGGTCGCGCTCTGCGGCGGACCCTTCAGCCAGGCCGTCTGCCTTCCCTTTCGCGTACCCTTCTGCCGATCCAGTATCGAACCCCTCGCGGACGATCGACTCGTACATTTCGGGGTATGCTTCTTTAAATTCTGCGAGTGTGAGCTTCATTGAGTAAGCCTCCTTTCTTGCTGTGTTCTGCGGATGATTGCCGCCACGCGCTCCCTGCGTATCATGCCGGCTGCATCCTGAGCCATATCTGCGATGATGCGGTCCTTCGTTTCAACACCGTCCGCGAGCCCCGCGTCGATCGCCTGGATGCCGGTGAAGAGCTTTCCCTCGGCCCAGGGTATGGCCCCCTCTTCGGGGATGGTCAGTTTCTGTGGCCGAGCTGCGGCCACCGTGGTGACAAATATCGTGTACAGGTAATCCACCTGGTCCTGCAGGTACTGGCGGCCCTCTGCCGAGAGCGGTTTGTACTCCGACGCGATGCGCTTGTACTTGCCTGCATAGATCTCTGTGGTCTTGATGCCCATCTTGTCCTCATAGCCCGAATAATCGACGTGGGCGGTGACGACGCCGATGGATCCCACGGCCGGCGTCTCTCCGGAGATATAGATCATGTCCGCAGAGGATGCGATCCAGTAGGCGGCTGACGCCATGATGCCGTCCGTGTAGGCAACGACGGGCTTTACGGCCCGGGCCTCCCGGATGGCGCCTGCGAGCTCTTCGGTGCCGTCCACAGTGCCGCCGGGGGAATCGACATCGAGGAAGATGGATGCGACCTCCGGGTCTTTCACCGCATCAAGGATGTCGCGCTTTAAGAGCTGGGTTGACACGCCGCCGCTGATCCTCGTGAAGAGGTTCATCTTCTTGGCAATGATGCCCTGGATCGGGATAATGGCGACGTTCTGGTCGATGACGTAGTTTTTCTCAAATCCCCTGTCTGCTGCCGCGCCGATCTTTGCCTCGATGCCGGACAGATCGATCTTTTCGCCCCGCAGGTGCGTGAAATAGATCGCCTGGATCTCCAGCAGCTTTTCGGGCATGATGGCCCACGGCGAAGTGAGTATGTCCAGGAGCCTCGGCGCTATGGCTGACGGTGCCGGATGTCTGTGATTATCGCTCATCAGTATCTCCTTGGTCGGGATCGGCCGGAATAATCGTTCCTGCGGTGCGCCCGCCCTGCGGCGGCGGAACGGTTTCTGGCCGGTCAGGTCCTCCTCTGAGGCCTATTTCCCGCAGCAGGGCCAGTTCTTTCCTGATCTGGCGGGCATTGATCTCGAAATCGCCGCCTGTCAGGGATGCCGTTTCAGATGTTCTGGTCGACAGCCCGAGGCTCAGGCGTTTTTCCGCGGCGGACACCTCGTCGGTGGGATTGATCTGGCCGGGGGATGGCCCGATCCATTCCGCGCTCGTGTACGCCATGCGGATCAGCGGATCCGTGAAATACCCGGGAGCACTGATCCGTCCGGATGCCACGGCCTCATACATCCATATCTCGTAGACGGCCTGGTAGAAATTGCGGGCGAGCCAAGCCCTGCGGACGGAGAAGAATTTCCACGCATCGAGGAGCGCGGCCCGGGCGGCCGAATAGGATGACTGGAAGTGCTTGATGAGGACCTCGAAGGGCATTTCGAGAGCCACACCGATCTGGCGCATGAGGGCCAGGACGAAGGGGTCGAAGGCGGTATTCGGCCGCTTCGGATCCGCGATGGATACCTTTTCTCCGCGGGCGAGACCCAGAATGGCCCCGGGGGCGAGTTTGAGATCAGTTTCGGATGCAGACGTTCCGGTCTCTCCCGGGGATCCGGGCAGATCGAGAAACGTGCCGCCTGCTTCCGTCTCGATGAAGACGGTGAACATGGAGGCGATGACGGCGGCATCGAGCTCAGCCTCGGTATACCGGCCGAGCTGCTTGAGGGGTTCCATGACGGGCGCCAGGTAGGGAACGCCGCGGGACTGGCCTGGCCGGGTAGGCCGGTAGCAGTGGAGCATGGCGGGCAAGCCGGTCTTGACGCCGAAGGCGGGGATGATGTCCCACTGCCAGAACTTCTCGGTGGGGGCGATGGTGCCGGGATGCTGGCGGAGCACATGGTACTCGACGGGCGAGCCGGTGTTTTTGTCGCGTCGGATCCCGCCTGCCAGCTCGTCGGTGTCGGCAGCCCAGTCTTTGTTGCAGACCCGGTCAGCCTCGATGAGCTGAAGCTTGAGGGCATAGGGAGACCCTGGACGTGAGACGCGCGGGAGGTTGACGAAAACGTCGCCGTTGAGCAGGGTCTGGCGGAGCACCATCTCTGCCAGTTCGTGGCCGGAGAGCGTGCGGGCCGCGTCGATTTCGCGGGATTCGAAGAACAGCCTCCATTCTGCCTGGGTTTTTGCCTCCCAGGCGTCGGCGGCCTCTTCGGTCATGTTCAGGACATCGCGGTCAACGGACGCGTGGAGGCGCAGACCGGGGCCGATGATGTTGTTGCAGGCGGTGCAGATGGCGCCGGAGGCGATGGGGTTGTTCCGGTCCAGGTCGCGGGATCTTTGGCGGAGCTTGCCGAGGTCGAAGAGGATGTCCGCGTCGGCGGACCCGGTGAGGGGGTTCCACTCGGCCAGGGACCGGCGTGTGCTGGAGCCGCCGTACCACTGGCCGGCGATGGCCATGGTGAGGCGGGATTTAAGACGGCGCGCGGCGATGGTCGGGGCGATGCGGGAAATGGCGCGGTCCAGGAACGTCTCGGGGACGCGGATTGTGCGGGAGCCTATCCTGTATGATTTTTCAGCCATCAGTCGGTCTCCGGAGTTCCGTACCGCACGGGAATTGCTCCCCTGGTGCGGAGCTGCTCCTGTTCATACCGGGCGAGGAGCAGGGATTCGCGCTCGGTGAGGGCCTTCAGGTCGGCCCGGGTGAGGGCGCGGCCGGCAATGGAATACGCCTGGCCGGTCATGACGGCGGAAATGGCCGCCTGCACTTCTTCCAGTTGTTCAAGGGTGGTCTTTAAAGCCACTTTAAGCCTCCTTCTTTTGCGCGTCCGGCATAGCCGGAGGGGACGGCACGTCAAACGAGATGGATACGCGGATCCGTGGCCAGAAATGCCAGGATAACGGCTCCTGTTTCGAGCCTATGCGCTCATAGGTAGGGCATAATTTGACAGCAATATTTTTGAAGCCGGCCTCTTCGAGATCTTCGCGGACGCTTCTGATTTTGTCGGCCTGGGTTTCCGTGAGCCTAAGCATGTATTCTGCACCTTCCTGTGGTTAGTGGGCGGGTCATACCAAACAGGGTGCTCAATATCATGGGAAATTATACACGGGGTATTTTTTCTGAAAATGCGTTTTTGGGGGTTATTGGGGGGTTATTGGGGGGGTTATTGGGGGGTTATTGAGGGGTTATTTTTCTTGACAGGGTTTTGAGGCCCCCCTGGAAAGAGGGGCCGGAGTGAGCAGATCGGCCATATCGGGCGGCAGGGACAGTTCATCGAGGAGATCGGCCAGTTTGCCATCGTCCCATTTTCCGCTGATTTTATTGAGCGCCAGATTCAACAGTTTTTCTTTCCGTTTGGGCAGATCAACGATGCAACAGGGTACTTCTTTCCAGCCCAGCGCAGCGGCTGCCTGAACGCGCTGGTGGCCACCGATGATGGTGTAGTCCTTGTTTACCACCACGGGCTCGACCATGCCGAATTCGGCGAGGGAAGATTGGAGTTTTTTCATATCCGCGGTCGATATGGACCGCGGGTTGTAGGCGGCTGGTTTTAACTTGGATATAGGGATCATGCGTGTTTCCATTGTTAACCTCCGTTTTCCGGCATTTGATCGATATATTTCGCGAAGCTGACGCGGGTATAGATATCCCACCATTCGTCAATGTTCTTTGTCGACGCGCACCACCGGCCCGTGGGCCCGCTCTCTTCGTACCGCGCAGGCATGCCGGCCTTGATATATTTACGGAACATGTAGTCCGAGACGTTACCGAGATATATCTGGATCTCTTTTTTCGAGGTGAGCATACGGGGGGACGGCGTGATCATCCGTCATCTCCATGACTCATCTATCCATCCACGAGGGGCGCTTGAAGTCCTGGGCGCTGCGGGCATGGTCGCGGCCTCCCTGGGAGATGACGCGCCGGCCGCCGTACTGCACATCAGGGGATGACGGGGATGATCCAGGCTGGTACGCACGGGAGACGAGGTTGACGCCGCCGCCGGGCCACTGGTAGTGGGCGAGGCTCATGGCGAGGATCTCCGCGTCGAGCAGATGGTTGTCCTGGCGGATGCGGACCCATTCTTCAACCCCTTTGCGGTTCTTGCGCTTTTCTTCGGCGAGAATCTGGCGGACATAGTCCTTGCCGGTCTCGGCGTGGAGGTATGCGCCGCGGGGGTCGGCATTGGCGGCCTGGTTGAGGTGAAAATGGTACTGGTCTTTCATAAACTGCGTGTCGATGAGGACGAGCCGGAGCCAGTGGGGGAGCCGCTTGCCGGAGGGCGTCTTGAGCAGTTCTTCGCCGAGCTTGAAGGCCCCGGGGATGGTGTGGGAGGCTCCCTTGGTGCCCCAGATGCCCCTGCCCAGAGAGACGGCTTTCGGGATGTTGGCGACGAGCCACCAGTAGGCGGCCTCGGTCATACTGATGCCGAGCCCGGTGTCCGTGCCGCCGGTATCGACGGCGGACCGCCAGATGGGGAGTGCGGATCCAGGATCGGAGCGGCGGGGGTAGGTCTTCTGGAAGATCATCTCCTCGATCTCTGACCAGTCCTGAAGTTCGCCGTAGTGGATGAGCCAGGAGGTATAATCTCGCGCCCATGCGCGGACGACGAACCAAAAGCCGGACTTTTGCGCGTCCACCCCCATGGTGAGGGCGACGGCTTCGTCCGGGACGACCTGGGGAGGAAGGTCTGTTTTGGCCTTGAGGATCTCCACCTCTGAGGAGGTCTGGACCACCAGCTTCCAGGGCTCTGCCTTGTGCTGGGTGACGAAGGCCATCTTCTTGGACATGTCGTGGAGGCCTCGGAGGAACGCGGCGGCGGAATCGGAGAGCGACGTGTTCCGGGAATACCAGGCGGGCAGGACATAGGCCACGGAGATCGGCCGGGCGACGGGCTCCGATTCGGACGGTCCAGGATCTTTTCCCGATTTTTGGGCAGATCAACGAAAACGCATGGCACATATTTCCAGCCAAGGGCCTCTGCAGCCTTGACACGCTGGTGGCCACCGATGATGGTCAGGTCCTTATTAACCACTACCGGCTCGACATGCCGAATTCGGCGAGGGAAGATTGGAGTTTTTTCATATCCGCGGTCGATATGGACCGCGGGTTGTAGGCGGCTGGTTTTAACTTGGATATAGGGATCATGCGTGTTTCCATTGTTAACCTCCGTTTT
>Ga0067045_1028295_pt1 | contig 36780 bp, 30 predicted proteins | sample TerdegcTABiofilm_FD_59184 | JGI IMG/M metagenome (GOLD analysis project Ga0067045, IMG submission 59184) | Combined Assembly of (Gp0054472, Gp0054536) Wastewater bioreactor microbial communities from Singapore -Terephthalate degrading...
CTCTCGGCCCTAACCGAGCGGGAGCCCGGGACGGCTGCGGTGGAAATCTTCAAGGACGGCCTGTCCGAAGGGTTCGCGGGAGCGGAGTGGGCCCGGCTGGGAGACGTGCGATCCTCGTCCCCCGGACCCCTGTCCCGCATCGGCGCGGGGGATGCCGTGTACCTTCGCCACCTTGCCCGGGCGCCGGGACCCGGGGGCCGTTCGGTGGCGGTAAGCCTCGTGCTGCCTCCCCAGATCGACCGCGCCGCCGCGGCCCTGGGCAAGGCCCGGAGGACGGGGGCGGCTCCAGGATTCATGGACCGCAGGTTCTTTCCGTTCCTGGCCTTCTACTGGTTCCTCTTCGCCCTTCCCCCCCTCGCCATCGCCCTCCTCGCGGGGCTGGCGGCCGCGGAGTCCATCGTCCGTCCCGTGGCGGCCCTGGAGGAAGCGGCCCTCGCCGCGGCCCGGGGGGATCTCTCTCCTCGTCTCCTGCCCCGGCCCGGGGACGAGCTGGGGGGCCTCGTGTCCGCGTGGAACCGCATGCTCGCGGGGGTCGAGGCGGCCCGGTACGAGGCGGCGGCCGCGGAAAAGGTCGCGGCCTGGAGGGACATAGCCCAGCGCCTTGCCCACGAGCTCAAGAACCCCCTGACCCCCATCCGCCTGTCCGCGGAGCGCGTCCTGCGCAAATGGCAGGCGGATCCGGCCTCGATCGGAGACATCCTGGAGCCCTCCATGCTGGCGATTCTCCAGGAGACCCAGGTCATGAACACCCTGCTCTCGGACTTCCGGTCCTTCGCAAGCCTTCCGGAACCGGCGCCGGACTGGACGAACCTCCGGGCCTTGGTGGAGGAATCCTGCGCCCCCTACCGGGCTTCCTTCCCGGATGTCCGTTTCGACGCCGACAACGTGGATCCAAGCCTGGTCCTCCGGGTGGACCGGACCCGCATGCGCCAGGCCCTGGAAAACCTGATCGCCAACGCCCTGGACGCCATGGACGGCGGAGGTTCGGTCTCCTTCCGCTCCGACCTTGTCAAGGCCGCGGAATCCCGCTATTGTAGGCTCCAGATACGAGATACGGGCCGAGGGATCCCGCCGGAGATACGGGACCGGATCTTCGTCCCCTATTTCACGACAAAACGGGCCGGGACCGGGCTGGGCCTGTCCATCACCGAGCGAATCGTCCAGGACCACGGGGGGCGCGTTCGGTTCGAGTCCGAACCCGGATCGGGCACCGTCTTCTTCCTGGATCTTCCCTTCGACTCCTGAGGAAATCGATCGAATGAATACGATCCTGGTCATCGACGACGAACCCGCCATACGCTCCGCGGTGCGCGACATCCTGGCGGACGAAAAGTACCGGGTCCTCCTGGCGGAGGACGGCGTCGTGGGCCTGGAGATTATCCAGTCCGAACGGGTGGACCTGGTCGTCCTGGACGTGCGGCTTCCCCGCATGGGAGGCATGGACGTTCTCAAGGAGATTCGACGGCTCAAGCCGGAACTGGAAGTCCTGGTCGTGTCCGGCCACGGAACCATCGACATGGCCGTCCAGGCCGTCCGCCTGGGGGCCTTCGATTTCATCGAAAAGCCCCTTTCCATAGACCGCCTTTTGACCGCTGTCCGGAACGGCCTTTCCATGGCGTCCCTCCGGGCGGAAAACCGGAGGCTCCGCAGGGCGGTCCTTCGGGAGGACGAGATCATCGGAGACTCCGCGGCAATCCGGGAGGTACGGGACCTCGCGGACCAGGCGGCCAAGAGCGACGCCCGGGTCCTGATCACCGGGGAGAACGGAACCGGCAAGGAGCTGGTCGCGCGGCGGATCCACGCGGCGTCCGAACGTGCCCGGGGGCCCTTCGTGGCCGTGAACTGCGCCGCCATCCCGGATACCCTGATCGAGAGCGAGCTCTTCGGGCACGAGAAGGGAGCCTTCACGGACGCGGTTTCCCGGCGGATCGGCAAGTTCGAGGCCGCCGACGGGGGGACCCTTTTCCTGGACGAGATCGCCGACATGAGCCTGGCCGCCCAGGCCAAAGTCCTCCGGGCCATCCAGGACATGCGGTTCGAACGCATTGGCGGCCAGGAATCCCTAAGCGCCGACGTCCGTGTCATCGCGGCGACCAACAAGGACCTGGAAGCCCAGATCGCCGCCGGCCGATTCCGGGAGGACCTATACTTCCGGCTGGCCGTGGTCTTGATCCGGGTCCCCCCCCTCCGGGCCCGCCGGGAAGACATCCCCGAGCTCTGTCGCTTCTTCCTGGCCCAGAGGAACGGGGCGGACGGCCGGGGCCGCGAGCTGACCGAAGAGGCGCTCCGGTTCCTATCCGGGCACGACTGGCCGGGAAACGTCCGGGAGCTGCGGAACCTCATGGAGCGGGTCTCGGTCCTGTCCGACGAACCCCTGGTCTCCGAGGCTACGGTGCGCCGCCTCCTGGGGGCCGAGGACCGCCCTCCGACCGGCCCCGGCCTGATTCCGGAGGAGTATTCGGGCCTCAAGCTCCTTCCGGCCAAGGAGCTTTTTGAACGCAACTATCTTGTACAAAAACTGCGGGAAAGCGAGTATACTATCACCAAGGCCGCGCAGGCGGCGGGCATCTACCCCAGCGCCCTGCACGCCAAGATGAAGAAATACGGGATAGAGAGCGGGGAATGAAGGACCTGACGGACCGCCAGAAGGAAGTGCTGGCCTATATCTCCTCCTTCTCCGAGGAACACTCGTATCCTCCCACGATCCGGGAGATCGCGGAGCGCTTCGGCATCTCCGTCAAGGGAGCCTACGACCATGTGAAGGCTTTGGAACGCAAGGGCACCCTCAGGCTGGGAGAGAACCGGTCCCGTTCCATCGAGGTCCTGTCCAGGGAAAAACCCGGGGCCCGGTACGCGGAAGTTCCCCTTCTGGGAACCGTGGCCGCGGGAAGGCCCATATTGTCCGAGGAGAACCTGGAGGGAACGATCCGCATCCCCGCGGAGATGCTCCGATCCCGGCCGGGTTTCGCCCTGCGGGTGCGGGGGGATTCGATGCGGGACGCCGGAATCCTGGACGGGGATGTGGCGGTCATCGAGGAGCGGCCCGTGGCCGAGAACGGGGAGATCGTCGTGGCCATGATCGACGACGCGGTCACCCTCAAGCGCTTCCACCGGGAGACCGGCCGGATCCGCCTTTCCGCCGAGAACCCCGCCTACGCTCCCATCTACACCCAGGACGCCCGGATCCTGGGGCGGCTCCGCGGTATTCTCCGTACCTACTGATGCCTCCCCCGACCGTCGAGATCCTCGCCGGCCCCGAGACGGGGCGCCGGAACGACCGCATAGCCCAGATCCGGAAGGACTGCGCGGAGGCCTGGGGAGCCCCTCCGGAAGAACACCGCCTGTACGCCTTCGAGACGGGGGTCCAGGAACTCCTCGGTCTTCTACGGAACGGATCCCTCTTTTCCGAGGGCAAGCTGGTCCTCCTCTTCGGAGCCGAGGCCATAAAGGGTAAGGCCGACCTCGCCTCCCTGGCCCAGTACTTCCGGTCCCCCGCGGAAAAGACGACCCTGCTCTTGATCACGGAAAGCTACGGAATCGATACCTACTTGGAAGACGCCGCCGGCAAGGACCGCAAGAAGATCTTCTGGGAACTCGGGGCGGACGAAAAGGACCGGTGGGTCCGGGACTACTTCCGCCGGGAGGGACTGGAGATCGAGCCCGAGGCCGTGGAAGCCATCCTGGAACTGGTGGAGAACAACACCGAGGCGCTCCGGCTGGAATGCTCCCGGCTTGCCCTGTTCTTTCCCCGGGGCGGGACGGTCAGCGCGGAAGCCGTGGAATCCTACATCGCCCACAACCGGGATGAGGACGCCTTCAGCCTCTTCGATCGCCTGGCCTCGGGAGATTTGGAGCGGTCCCTGGAGACCCTGGGAGCCATCCTGGTCAGCCGGGAGGGCACGGGGATCGGCCTTTTGGGAGGGCTGCTTTGGAGTTTCCGCAGGCTCCGTGCCCTGGAAGAGGTGTTGGCCGAGGGCCGGACCTGGGAGCAGGCGACCCGCCTGCACCGGATAAGCAGCCGCAAGCTCCAGGCCGTCTACGACTCCGCGCGCCGGCTCTGGCCGCGGGCGGTTTGCGAATCCCTGATCGCCTTCGGGGTGGAGACGGACGCTCAGCTCCGCGCCCTGGGCTCCGGCTACGAGAGGCTCCTGCTGGAGCTCTTCGTCTACGCCTGCGCGGGGAAGAAGGGGCCGCTTCCCCTCGCGGTCCCGGACGGGGAACGCAGGCTCTAGGGTATCCGGGTCTCGGATTCCAGGATCAGCGCCTCGTAGGACGCGAGCCGGACCGGCCCCGCCGGGACGTCCGTTCCCTCGCCTCTATCCGTCCCCGCCAGAACCCGTCCCGCTTCGGGCAGGTCGAAAACCCTTCCACGGCCGGAAACGTTCAGCACCACGAGGATGCCGCTTTCACGGAGGTCCGGGTCCGCCCCGGGGGCGGGGCTCCGGGCCGCCGCCCGAGCTTCCGGACTGTGCCCTTCGGCCGGATCGGCCGGCGTCCTCCGATAGGCCAGGACGTCGGGATCCTCCCACAGGAATTCCAGGGCCCCGGAGCGAAGGGCCGGGACCCTCCGCCGCAGGGCCAGGAGGCGCTTGTAGAAGGAAAGCAAGGAGCCCGCGTCCGCTTCCTGGGCCGCGACGTTCCGGACCGGGTAGTCCGGGTTCACCGGAAGCCAGGGGGTCCCGGTGGTGAAGCCGGCCCGGGGGGAACCGTCCCACTGCATGGGGGTTCGCTCCGGGTCCCGGCCGAAGCCGGAGAGGGGCCAGGTCCGGATGCCCAGGGGATCCCGGAGGGCGTTCCGGGGCAGGCGAACACAACCCATCCCGATCTCCTCGCCGTAGTACAGGAAGGGCGTTCCCCGCAGGGTCAGCAGCATCGCCGCGGCTACCCGGCCCCGGGCCTCCGTTTCCGCGCCCCTGCGGTAGCGATGGATATGGCGGGGCTGGTCGTGGTTGCTCAGGGTGAAGTTGGGCCAGGCCCCAGCCGGAAGGGCTTCGTACCAGCGCCGGGCGGATTCCCGGAACGCCGCGGCCCCCCAGGGCCGGGTCAGGAACTCGAAATTGAAGGCCATGTGGAGTTCGTCACCGGCCTCTCCGTGGCAGGAGGCGGCCAGGGCCCGATCCTGGCCGTGGGGCTCGGCGATCAGGACCCGGTCCCCGTAGGAGTCCGCGATGCGGCGGAAATCCCGGAAGACCCCGTGGACTTCCGGCCGGTTCCGGTCGTAAAGGTGTTCCTGCAGGAGATCCGGCACCAGGCGAGGCTTGAAGGGGTTCGAGCGGAAGAGCTCGTCCTTGAAGTACCCCGTGGCCACGTCGAGGCGGAACCCGTCCACCCCCAGGTCCAGCCAGGCCCGCATCACCCCGTACATAGCCTCCCGAAGCTCGGGGTTTCGCCAGTTCACCTCCGGCTGGTTCCGGGTGAAGGTGGCCAGATACCACTCCCGGGTGGCCCGGTTTTCGTACCACGCGGACCGGAGCTCGAACAGGCTGATCCAGTTGTTCGGGGGGCGCCGGGGTCCCCGTTCCGGAAAGGGTTTCCATATATACCAGTCGTGCTTTGGGGAGTCCCGGGACGCCCGGGCCTCCCGGAACCAGGGGTGTTCGTCGGAGGTGTGGTTGAGTACCAGATCCACCACCACCCGAAGCCCCCGGTCATGGGCGCTGTCCAGGAGACGCCGGAAATCGTCCAGGGTTCCGAACAGGGGATCCACGGAAACATAGTCCGCCACGTCGTATCCGAAATCCTTCATGGGGGACTTGAAGAAGGGGGAGATCCACAGCGCGTCCACACCCAGGCCGGCCAGGTAGTCCAGCCGGGATTCGATGCCCCTCAGGTCCCCGACTCCGTCCCCGTTCGAGTCCTGGAAGGACCGGGGGTAAATTTGATAGAAAACGGCATCCTTCCACCAAGGCCTGCTCATCCCGCCCCTCCACGAGCCCCGGGGTCCGTGTTTTCCAGGGGCAGGACCGCCTCGATCTCGGCGTCCCGGGCCGCGTGGGCCTGGCAGGCCAGGCGCTCGTCCGAAGCCGCTCCTACGGCGGCAAGCCGGGTCCTCTCCCTGTCCGAGGGGGGGCTCAGGGCTCCGGCGCCGGACCGGACCCGGACGCGGCAGGTGCCGCAGAGGGCCTTGCCCCCGCAGTCGTGGCGGATGGGCAGGCCGGACTTGAGCAGGGAGGTGAGGATGGATTCCGCGAGATTCGTGGGGACTTCGGAGATTCCCGGGCGTGCGGGCCCGCGGTACCGGAGGACGGCCATGAAGGTTAGGGCGAAAGGGTCGTGCGGTTGCGGCCCTCCTGCTTGGACTGGTAGAGGGCCTTGTCGGCCCGGTCCAGGAGGGTCTTGGCGGATACGTCCCGGGCGGGGTCATATTCGGCGGCGCCGACGGAAAGGGTCACCCCCAGGACACGGCCCTCGTAGGTGATCCGGTTGGCCTCCACGCTCTTCCGGATCCGCTCGGCGATGAGGGCGGCGTGGGGTCCGTCGGTCTCCGGGAGGAGGAGGCAAAACTCCTCGCCCCCGTACCTTGCGGCCAAGTCGCCCGGGCGGACGCTCTCCTGAAGGACGACGGCGGTCTGCTTGAGGACCAGGTCGCCGCAGGAATGTCCGTAGGTGTCGTTGAAGCGCTTGAAGTGGTCGATGTCCAGCATGAGCACGGACAGGGGCCGCCGCTCGGTGCGGAAACGGTCCATCCGCTCGGAGAGCACCGTATAGAAGTAGTGCTTCATCTTGAGCTTGGTCATCATGTCCGTGGTCGTCATTTCAAAAAGGAAGGCGTTGCTGATCGCGATGGCCGCCAGGTTGGCGATATTGATGACGTACTCTCGTTCTGTGGCGGAAAACTCGCTTCCCTCGATCCGTTCCCCGATGACCAGGATCCCGTTGATGACCCCCTTCGCCTTGAGGGGAATCACCAGGCTGGGCTCCAGGGCCGCCAGCCCCTCCAGCCCGTTCAGGGAACCCAGGGTGCGGCGGATCTCGTCCAAGGTCAGGCAGCCGTAGGCCCGGGTGAAGTGGGCCACCAAGGGATGGTCCTCGGGTATGGAGTACTCCACGTCGCGCCGGAGGTCGAAGCCCTGGTGGTTCCGGTGCAGGCTGAAGGAGGGGGAGTCCAGGTTCTTCTTGGCGAAGAGTCCCGCCTTGAGGACCTTCATCTGTCCCAGGATCGTGAAGAGGATGGAATCGATCAGGATCGGGTAATCCAGGGTGGAGTTGAGGCTTTTCGAAATCTCCAGGAGCTGACGAAGGTCGAAGATCTGGCGCTCGTATTCCTCGATGGCCGCGGTCGATGCTTCCTTCATGTCCGTTGGTTCCCCGCTGGAATCTTGATCATTCTTCTCGATTCAGTATAGGCGCCGGATTCCGGAAAATCTATGCCCGGGATACGGCGTTCCGGAATATCGCCAGCCCCGTCTCCCGGGGTGGGCGGCGCCGACGGTCCGGATGGTTTTCCGGGACCAGGAAGGCCTCCGGATGGGGCATGAGGCCCAGGACGCGGCCGCTTCGATCACAGACTCCCGCTATGTCGTGGGCGGATCCGTTGGGGTTCCGCCCCTCGTACCGCAAGGCCACCAGGCGCTCCCGCTCCAGTCCCTCCAGGATACCCGGGCTCCGGGCCGTGAACCGCCCCTCCCCGTGGCGCACGGGGAGGTCCAGGGTCTCGAGGCCCTTCGTCCAGAGGCAGGGGCTTTCCGGCTCGACCCGGACCCGCACCCAGTCGTCCACGTAACCGGGCTTCTCGTTGTGGACCAGAGTGACCTCCCGCTCCCAGCCGCCCCCCATGTTCGTCAGGATCCCCGTCTTGGCCAGGACCTGGAAACCGTTGCAGATACCCAGGACGAGCCCCCCGTCCGCCAGGAAGGCCTCCAGCTCCGGGCGGAGCCGCCGACGGAGCAGGTTGGCCAGGACCATGCCGGAGCCCAGGTGGTCCCCGAAGGAGAAGCCCCCCGGGAAGGCCAGGATCCTATACCGGGACAGCATCCCCGGCTCGGCGAGGAGGTCCGTCAGGTGGACCCGTGAAGGCTCCGCCCCCGCCAGACGGAAGGCCTCGGCCAGCTCCTCGTCGGAGTTGATCCCGAAACCGCAGGCTACCAGGACCGGCACGCTCACGGGTACCTCCTTCCGGCGATCGGCGTCTTGTAGGCCGCCTCGATGCCCTCGAGCGAGGCCGAGAGGACCTCCCGACCCGCGTGCCGGAAGCGGAGCCGGGGTTCCGCCGTCGTGCCCCCCAGGAAGCGGTGGGGAAGCCCCGCGAAGCTCCGCTCGAAGCGCTCCCGGTCCTCGGCCCGCACGGACACCAGGAACCGGGAAGGGGATTCCGAGAAAAGCAGGCGGGCCGGCTCCGCGGTTTCGGCGCCCGGCAGGGCGTCCAGGACGAGGTCCGCCCCGACCCGGCCGCCCAGGCAGGATTCCGCGGCCGCGGCGGCCAGGCCCCCGTCGGACAGGTCGTGGCAGGAGAGCACCAGGCGGCCCGAGATCCCCCGGGCCAGGGCGCGGTAGAGGGGCATCGCCGCGGCGGGGTCGATTCCCGGAGGATTCCCGAACCGAGCGCCCTCGACGCGCTCCAGGATCGAGAGCCCCAGGGCGCCCTCGGTGCGGCCCAGAATGTAGACCAGGAGACCCGGGCCCGGAAAGTCCGTGGAGGGGACCTTGCGGACGTCCTGGACGAAGCCCGCCAGGGTCACGAGGAGGGTCGGACGGACGGATATGCGGCGGTCTCCGACGACCGCGTCGTTCTTCATGGAATCCTTGCCCGAGACCAGGGGCAAGCCGTAGACCCGGCAGGTATCCGTCAAGGCTCGGCAGGCCCGGACCAGCTGGGCCAGCTTGCGCTCGGCGTCTGGGTTCCCCGGGGAGGGCAGGGGGTCGGGCCAGCAGAAGTTGTCCAGGCCGGCGGCCCGCTCCGGGTCCCCCCCCAGGGCGATGTGGGCCCGGAAGGCCTCGTCCACCGCGCAGGCCGCCATGAGGCCCGCGTCGTAGTCCGAAAGGCGGGGGCAGATCCCGTGGGTCACCGTGATCCCCGCCCAGTCGTTGTACCGGGGCTTCAGGACCGCCCCGTCCGAGGGGGCGTCCCGTCGGACACCGGTGAAGGGCTTCTCGATGGACCGGCCCTGGACCTCGTGGTCGTACTCCCGGACCCAGGGCTCCTTGGAGGCGACGTTGGGCTCCGCCAAGACGCGATACAGGGTCTCCGTCCAGTCTTCCCGATCCGGGAGGGGGTCCGAGGGGAGGGACGCCGGGGACCATCGGGCGGAAAGCCGCAGGGGAGGAAGCCCGTCGTGCAGGAATCCCAGGGACAGAAGGCCCGCGGTCCGGCCCCCGGACCGGATCTCCACGTTCCCCGAATCGGTGAACTCCCCGACCACCGTGGCTTCGACCCCCCGACGGGCCGCCAAGGCCCGGAACTCCTCGATCCGCCCCGGCGGGACCGCAAGGCTCATCCGCTCCTGGCTCTCGGAGACCAGGATTTCCCAGGGGGACAGCCCCGGGTACTTCAGGGGACAGGCGTCCAGGTCGATCCGGACGCCCCCGGAGGACTGGGCCATCTCCCCCAGGCTGGAGGACAGGCCTCCGGCCCCGTTGTCCGTGATCCCCGCGTACAGGCCCCGGTCCCGGGCTTCCAGGAGGAAGTCCGTCATCCGCCTCTGGATGATGGGGTCCCCGATCTGGACCGCCGAGGAGGGGCTGGCCTCGTCCAGGGCCAGGCTGGAGAAGGTGGCCCCGTGTATCCCGTCCTTGCCGATCCGGCCTCCCAGCATGACCGCGAGGTCCCCGGGGCTCACGGTCTTCTCCCAGGCGGGCTTTCCGTTCACCGTCTCCGGAAGGATGCCCCCGGTGCCGCAGAAGACCAGGGGCTTGCCCAGGAAGCTCTCGTCGAAGAGGAAGGCCCCCGCGACCGTGGGGATCCCGGACTGGTTGCCCCCGTCCACGATGCCCTTGTGCACCCCCCCCAGGACCTCCCGGGGGTGCAGGAGTCCCTCGGGGACCTCGTCCTCCGGGGTGTCCGGCGGGGCGAAGCACAGGACGTCGGTGTTGAAGATCGGCTTGGCCCCCATGCCCGTGCCCAGGATGTCCCGGTTGACCCCCACGATCCCGGTGATCGCCCCGCCGTAGGGGTCCAGGGCGGAGGGGCTGTTGTGGGTCTCCGCCTTGACGCAGAGGGCCCAGCCGGGGCGGAACCGGACGACCCCCGCGTTGTCCGTGAACACCGAGCGGAGGAAGTCCTTGGAGGGAGCCAGCTCCTCCGTGAGGCCCCGAATGAAGGTCTTGAAGAGGGAGCGGATCGTCTCGGGAGGGCCCGAGGGACGGCCCGCCCCGTCGGTCTCGAAATACTCGATCTCGGCGTTGAAGATCTTGTGCTTGCAGTGCTCGCTCCAGGTCTGGGCTACCATCTCGAGCTCCACGTCCGTGGCCTCCGCGGGAAGGCCCGCGGCCTGGCGGGCCTCGACCGTGCGGGGATCCGCGAAGTGGTCCCGCAGGGCCCGCATCTCCGGCAAGGTCAGGGCCAGGAGGCGGTCCCGGGACAGGGCCTCGAGCTCCGGATCCGAGAAGGATCCCAGGTCGAAGGTCTCCCAGTCCGGGCGGTCGTGGACGGAGACTCCCGGGTAGGAGGCGGGGGGACGGAGCCCGGCGGCCCAGTCCCCGGCGGTCAGGATCCGGGCTTCCTGGATCAGGGGGTTGTGGAGGAGCCGGGCGGCCTCCTCGGCCTCCGGGCGGCCTAGGTCCCCGAAGAGGAGGTACTGTCGAGCGGTCCGCAGGCCGGCGGACTCGGATTCCGGAGGACCCCCGCAGATGGCCAGGGCCTCCCGGGCCGTCAAGGCCAGGGTGTCCGTTACCCCGGGCTTCCAGGCCGTCTCGACCAGGGCGGACCAGCCCGGAAGGAGGTCGGCGGCCGGCTCGTCCAGGGTCACCTGCTGGACCACCGGGTCCGAGAAGGCCTCCTCCGCCGTAGGCCGGAGTACCGGGACGCCGGGCAGGATCACGTCCACGATTCGGACCTGCACCGGTCTCCCGAGGACCCGGGAGAGTTTTTCGGAAATCCCCGAGCCCGGGCCGTCCAGGGCCGGGTCGGTGAAGAAGATCTCTATGCGCATGTATGGTCGGATAGTAACGGAAACGGGACGTATTTGAAAGACGGCGGAGCGGGAGCTCGGCGGCCTTCGAGCCGGCCCGCCGCCGGGCCTATTCCCCCTCCCCGTCCCCGCAGGCCGCCGGAGCCTTCTTGGTCAGCCCGGACAGCTTGTCGGCGAATCTCTTCGCGAAGGGGAACTGGGAGATCACCGTCAGCGAGATCAGGATCACCAGGATCAGCGACACCGGCCGGGTGAACATAGGCACGAAGCTGCCCTGGGAGACCATGAGGGCCCGGCGCAGGCTCTCGTCCGCCATGGGACCCAGGATCATCCCGATGACCAGGGGGGCGATGGGGTATCCCATCTCGCCCAGGAAGGACGCGACGATCCCGATGGGAACCATCAGGTAGAGATTGAAGATGTTGTTTCCCAGGGAGTAGGACCCGATGATGCACAGGAGCCCCACGATCGGCATCAGGACCGGCTGCGGTATGCGCAGGACTTTTACCACCTGCTTGGCCAGGAAGATCCCGATCACCCACATGGCCGCCGCGGCCAGCAGGAGGATGGCCCCCGTCTCGGGCAGGAACTTCGGGTTCTCGATCAAAAGGAGGGGCCCCGGGGTGAGTCCGTGGAGCATCAGGGCCCCCAGGAGCATGGCCGCCGGGGGGCTTCCCGGGATTCCCAGGGTATAGAGGGGGATCAGGGCTCCGCCGATGCAGGAGTTGTTGGCGGTCTCGCTGGCCACTATGGCGGAGTAGGAGCCCTTGCCGAACTCCTCGGGGTGTTTGGACGCCTTCTTGGCGGTGCCGTAGCTGGTCCAGGCGGCGATGTCCTCCCCCAGGCCCGGGACGGCGCCGATCCCCACGCCGATCAGGCTGGAGCGGACGATGTCCGGGAAGCGTCGGAGAACCGCGCCGAATTCCGGGACGATCCGGCCGATCTTCTGGACCTCCTTGATGGCGATCCGCTCCTTCAATGTGCTGATCATCTGGGGGATCCCGAAGGCTCCCAGGAGGATAGGAACCACGTCGATCCCCGAGTCCAGCTGGGGCAGGCCGAAGGTGAAGCGCGGGAAGGACTGGAGCCGGTCCCGGCCCACCAGGGCCAGGAAGAGCCCCAGGAAGCCCGCGATCCAGCCCTTGAGGACCAGGTCCGGGGTCACCAGGGAGCCCGAGATCAGGATGCCGAAGAAGGCCAGGAGGAAAAACTCGAAGCTGGTGAACTGTAGGGCCAATCGGGTGATGATGGGGGAGAAGGCGATCACCGCGATCATCCCGACCACGGTACCGATGGCGGAGGAGGTGGTCGTGACACCCAGGGCCTTTCCGGCCTCGCCGCGGCAGGCCAGGGGGTAGCCGTCCAGGGCCGTGGCCGCCGAGGCGGGGGTGCCCGGCACGTTGATCAGTACCGCCGAGTAGCTGCCCCCGTAGACGGCGCCCACGTAGATCCCCAGGAGGCTGACCATGGCCAGGGTGGAGTCCAGGCCGTAGGTCACCGTGGTCAGGAGGGCCACCCCCAGGGTGGCGGTCAGGCCGGGGAGGGCGCCGAAGACGATGCCCAGGAAGACGCTGGCGAAGAGGAGGGCGATCGCCAGGGGATTGATCAGCAGGGAACCCGCGGAGGCGGCCATATGGCCCAACAGGTTGAGGAATTCCATGGTCTACTCCTGGACGGGGTCGAGCAGGTCGAACCGCACGTAATCCATCAGGGCGACGACGCCGCCCTCCCGGGGGAAGGGTATGTACAGCAGGTACTTGAAGACGGGGACCAGGAGCAGGGGCACCGCGAAGGAGATCAGGACCAGGCGCAGGAAGCGCCCCCGGCGTTCCCGGCCTGCCGCACGGGATGCGAGAAGGATGAACAGGACCAGGAACAGCCCTCCCGGAATGTCCGAGGCGTAGTAGAAAGCATCCTCGAATCGAGCGCCTAGACCGCTTGCGAAGTAGGCGATCATCGGCGCCGCCAGGAGGACATATAGGACCAGGATCCGTTTAAGAAGGGCGTCGTCCTCGAAGGCGAACATCGACATGAGGGCGATGAGCAGGAAGGCGGCGGAAATCACGAAATCCACCCGGGGCATGTAGAGGAACACGGTCAGGACCACCGAGGCGGTGACCGCCAGGAATCGGAGCGACCCGGCTCCCGGAGCCTGCATGCGGGTGAACAGCCTCCCGATCGAGCCCAGGGCTTCCCGGAGTCCCTGGGTCCCCGCTTCCTTGAGGCCCGTAAAGAAGAGGGCGATACCCATAAGGATCAACCCCGTCCCGATGATGTAGGGCATGAGCGCCGGAGACACGTACCAGTCGTTCCGCACTCCCGAGAGCTCAGTACCCCGGGGGAAGCCCAGGGCGTTGAGGACGATGGCCGCCCCCGCCAGCACGACCAGGAACGAGAAGAGGATGTCGGCTTTCCGGAGCCGTTCTTTCGGCAGCATAGGTCCTCCCGGGGTCTGGAGTCCGTCCGATGGCCAAGGACGGCGCAATATTTTGTATACAAAACAGTGTACTACACTTCCCTGTCTTGTCAACGGGAAAGCGACCGTGTTTGTCGGACTCACCACGGAGGGCACCGAGCGCCCGGGGAAGATAAGCCCACAAGGATAGAAAAGACAGGAAGTACAGGATTTTTAAGGATGAACAGGATGGAAGATTGAAATGGAAGATCTGCTCTTGGACTCTATCCTGTCGATCCCTTTTTTAATCCCGTCTATCTTGTCCGATCCTCGCCCTTCTCTGTGTCCTCTGTGTCTCTGTGGTTTGTCCGGGTGAAAAAAGGCCGGCCCGAATGGGCCGGCCGCAGGAGGGAGATATCCCGGAATCGTCAGGGCTTGGGGATGCCGAGGGAAGCGGGATCGTTCTTGGCCTGGCCGAGGTCCCAGAGGGTCCAGCAGAAAAGGGACTCCAGCTTGGCGAAGATCGCCGCGGCGTCCTTTCCGGATTTGCCGATGGGCTCGTAGTAGTTGGCCGCCAGGAACTCGACGACTTTCTTGGACTTCATAGTCTTCTTGAAGGCGTCGTCCAGCTTCTTCTTGACGTCCGCGGGCACGTCGTCGGGGACTCCGAAACCGATGGCCTGCATGATGGGCAGGTGCTTCTTGAGATCCGGGTAGGACTTGAAGGAGGACGGTATCTCCCCGAAGCCCTCGACTTTGAAGGAGTTGGCGATCAGCATCCCGAGGGGCCGGAGCTGTCCCGCCTTGATCAGCTGCTGCTGTTCCGCGATGGAGGTGACCACCAGGTCGATTTCTCCGGTGACCGCCGCGGTCTGGGTCGGGCCGGAGCCGGTGTAGGGGATGTAGTTGAACTTGGCCCCCGTGCCCTGCTGGAAGGCTAGAAGGTTCAGGTGGTGCAGGCCGCCCACGTTACCGGCCCCGGCCTTGATGGACTCGGGCTTGGCCTTGGCGGCGTTGATGAGATCCGCCAGGGTCTTGTAGGGCGAGGAAGCGGGCACGGAGATCACGTCCGGGGATCCCGCGATCAGGAAGGGATACCAGGCGCTCATCCTCTTGTCGAAGCCGCCCATCGCGGGGCCGCTGACTACGGACTCGGAGAAGCCCGCAAGGTTGTAGCCGTCGTGGGGCAGGCCCCACACGTGGTACATGCCGTTCGAGGCGGAGACGCCCCCGGTGACGTTGGCCACGACGACATTGCGGCCGAGGAAGGCGCGCATTTCTCCCGCGAACAGACGGTTCAGGACGTCCGTCCCGCCGCCCGCGCCGAAGACCACGGTGATCGTGATGTCCTTGGCCGGGTACCTACCCTGGCCGAAGACCGCCGCCCCGAGGCACAGGAGAGCCAGGGCAAGCGTTAGAAAGCGTTTCATAGGTGCCTCCTTGAAGTGTATGGAAAGTTTTGAATACAAAATTAGAGTATCATGGTCTCGCGGGATGTCAAGAAAAATCCGGGGGAACAGCGGCTTTTTATACTCCCGGACTCCGAAAAGCTTGAGTTTTTTTCTCCAGAATGGCTGAAACGGGTTTATTCTATGGGGAATGTTCATACCCCGGAGGAACCGGACTGGCCCGGCCTTCGACCCGCTGTCGGGGGGCTTTCGATGTACCCTATTGTCATCTTTGGCTTTCTTTCATATACTACGGAAAGTTAATTATCGATATATTCTTATATATATTGTCGGAGGGATTCATGGCTGCAGTCCAGACGGAATTTTCCGCGGATCTCGTTCGGTACATCGAGGAATGGAAGCAGAAGCCCGGTAGCCTCATCATGATGCTACACCGCATCCAGGAGGAGTACGGGTACATTTCCCGGGAGTCCGCGGAGACCCTGGCGAAGATGATCGACCTACCTATGGCCAAGATCTACGGGGTCGTCACCTTCTACCATTTCTTCAAGACCACCAAGCCCGGCAAGAACCGCCTGGCGGTCTGCATGGGCACCGCATGCTACCTCAAGGGAGGCCAGGCCCTGATCGAGGAATGCGAGAGCATCCTCAACATCAAGGTAGGCGAGGTGACGGACGACGGGCAGTTCTCCATTGATTCCGTCCGCTGTGTTGGATGCTGCGGCCTGGCTCCGGTGCTGATGGTCGGGAACGACGTGTACGGCAAGCTGACCAAGGACCAGCTCCCGGAGATCATCGCCAAGTACCGGACCTGAACGGCGTGCACGCCAGCGTCTGCGACTATGTGCTGGACGCTGTCCAGAACTCCGTCGAGGCGGGGGCCCGGAACGTGGAGCTGGATCTGGTCGAGGCGGACGGCCGGATTTCGGTCCGGGTGGAGGACGACGGGCGGGGCATGACGGAGGAGGAGAGGGGCCGGGCCCTGGATCCCTTCCGCTCCGCCGGGGGCAAGCACCCCGGGCGGAGGGTGGGGCTGGGACTCCCCTTCCTGGAGCAGGCGGTCCGGGCCGTAGACGGGGAATTTTCCCTGGAGTCCCGGAAGGGGTGCGGTACGACGCTCCGGTTCTCCTTCCCCGCCGGACACCTGGACACGCCGCCCGTGGGGGATGTCCCGGGTCTGTTCCGATCCGCCCTAGCCTTCGAGGGGGACTACGAGCTAAGGATCCGGAGACGCCGGGAACCCCGGCCCGGAATGCCCGGGACGGAGTTCGAGGTGCTCCGGTCGGATCTGAAGGAAGCCGCTGGAGACTTGTCCGAGGCTTCCGCGCTGATCCTGGCGGGAAGGTACCTGGAGTCCCTGGAGTATCCGGGGACGAACGACTGACCGGGCGCACGCGAGCCGCGAGCCGGCGCCCCTGAACTACGATTCGAACCGTAAGGAGAGGGATATGGCAAAGATGACCCTGGAGGATCTCCGGAAGCTGCGGGACCAGAGGAAGAAGGACCTCGAACGCCGCGACGTGGATGGAAAGAACGTGCAGATCATCGTCGGTATGGGGACCTGCGGAATCGCCGCGGGGGCCAAGTCGACCTTCGACGCCATCCTCGCGGCCGTGGAGGAGTTCCACCTGGAAAAGGACGTGGTGATCCGCCAGACCGGCTGCATGGGACTCTGTTATGTGGAGCCCACCGTGGAAGTGGCCATGCCGGGCATGCCCGCCACCATCTACGGGAAAGTGGACGCCGACGTGGCCCGCCAGATCATCCAGAAGCACGTGGTGGAGAAGACCCTTGTGGATAACCACATCTTCGACCGTCCCGCTGCGGACATAATCAAGAAGTAAAGCGGAGGACCGATTCATGGCGTACAAGAACTTCATACTGGTCTGCGGAGGTACGGGCTGCGAGTCCTCCAAGGCGGACGAGATCTACAAGAACCTTTTGGCCGAGGCGGAAGCCCAGGGCGTCAAGGGCGAGGTCCAGATCGTCAAGACGGGGTGTTTCGGATTCTGCGAGAAGGGCCCCATCGTCAAGGTCCTCCCCTCGGAGTCCTTCTACGTCGAGGTGAAGCCCTCGGACGCGAAGGAGATCATCTCCGAACAGATCGTCAAGGGCCGGGAGGTCAAGCGGCTTCTATATAGGAAGGACCAGCAGAAGGACATCGTCAAGCTGGAGGACATCGAGTTCTACCAGAAGCAGTTCCGCATCGTCTTGCGGAACTGCGGCGTCATCAACCCCGAGAACATCGAGGAGTACATCGCCCGGGACGGCTACGCCGCCCTGGAGAAGGTCCTGTTCGGGATGAAACCCGACGAGGTCATCGCGGAGCTCAAGACCTCGGGTCTCCGGGGCCGGGGCGGCGCGGGTTTCCCCACCTGGATGAAGTGGGACCTGACCCGGAAGGCCCCCGGGGACGTCAAGTACGTTATCTGCAACGCCGACGAGGGGGACCCGGGCGCGTACATGGATCGGTCCACCATAGAAGGGGATCCCCACTCCGTACTGGAAGCCATGACGATCGCCGGATACACGATCGGATCCAATAAGGGATACGTGTACATCCGGGCCGAGTATCCCCTGGCCATCGAGCGCCTCCGGATCGCCATAGCCCAATCCAAGAGCATGGGTCTCCTGGGAACAGACATCCTCGGTTCGGGCTTCGATTTCGACGTGGAGATCCGCCTGGGCGCCGGAGCCTTCGTTTGCGGCGAGGAGACCGCCCTGATCCAGTCCCTGGAGGGCAAGCGCGGCATGCCCGTTCCCAAGCCGCCCTTCCCGGCGATCGCGGGTCTCTGGAAAAAGCCCACGGTGATCAACAACGTGGAAACCTTCGCCAACATCCCGGTGATCATCAACAAGGGCGGAGCCTGGTTCGCCAAGATCGGCACCGAGAAGAGCCCGGGGACCAAGGTCTTCGCCCTGACCGGAAAGATCAACAACTCCGGACTCGTGGAAGTCCCCATGGGCACCACCCTGCGGGAGATCGTCTTCGACATCGGCGGCGGGATCAAGGACGGCAAGAAGTTCAAGGGCGTGCAGACCGGCGGGCCTTCCGGCGGAATCATCACCGAGAAGGATCTGGACTCCCCCATCACCTACGAGAGCCTCACGGCCTTGGGGTCCATGATGGGATCCGGCGGCATGATCGTCATGGACGAGGACGACTGCGTGGTGGACGTCTCCCGGTTCTATATGGAGTTCTGCGTGGACGAATCCTGCGGCAAGTGCGCTCCCTGCCGGATCGGCACGAACCAGATGCACTCCCTCCTGACCAAGATATCCAAAGGCAACGGCGAGCTGGCCGACCTGGATAAGTTGGAGCGGATCGGGAAAGCCATGACCAAGGCTTCCCTGTGCATGCTCGGCGGCTCGGCGGCCAACCCGACTCTCTCCACCCTCAAGCACTTCCGGGACGAGTACCTGGAGCACATCCAGGACCGGAAGTGCCGGGCCGGCAAGTGCAAGGACCTGGTCGTCTACTCCATCGACCCGGTGAAGTGCATCGGCTGCGGCCTCTGCGCCCGGCGCTGCCCGGTCAACTGCATCTCCGGAGAGAAGAAGCAGGCCCACGTGATCGACCTTTCCAAGTGCATCAAGTGCGGCGAGTGCTTCAAGGTCTGCAAGTTCAACGCGGTCCTCAAGAAGTGAACCGGCAAGGAGACGAAGCGAAATGGTAAACGCGAAGATAAACGGAATACCGGTGCACGTCGCCAAGGGAACGACCATCCTCGAGGCCGCCCGGAAGGTGAACGTCAAGATACCCAAGCTCTGCCACAACAACGACCTGGAGCCCTGGGCCGCCTGCGGCATCTGCGTGGTGAAGAACGGCAAGAGCCCCAAGATGCTCCGGGCCTGCTGCACCCCCCTCGAGGAGGGGATGGACATCGTCACGAACGACGCGGAACTTGTGGCCACCCGCCGCACCGTGATCGAGCTGATCCTCTCCACCCACCCGGACGACTGCCTCCAGTGCCCCCGAAACGGGGACTGCGAGCTCCAGACCCTGGCGGCGGAGTTCGGCATCCGGGAGCAGTCCTTCCCCAAGCGCCTCCGGGGCCTGGCGACGGACGAGTCCACGGGGACCATCATCCTCAACCCCGAGAAGTGCGTGCGCTGCGGACGCTGCGTGAAGGTCTGCCAGGACATGCAGGGCGTCTGGGCCATCGAGTTCCTGGGACGCGGGGAGAAGACCCGCATCGCCCCGGCAGCGGACGTCGCCCTGGCGGAAGGTCCGTGCATCAAGTGCGGCCAGTGCTCCGCGCACTGCCCCGTGGGCGCCATCTACGAGAACGACCAGACCAAGGTCGTCTGGGACGCCCTCATGAAGGAAGGCCCCGACGCCAAGACCTGCGTGGTCCAGATCGCCCCGGCGGTCCGCGTGGCCCTGGGCGAGGAGTTCGGCCTGGAACCGGGGACGGTCATCACCAAGAAGATCTACGCCGCTCTCCGGCGCATGGGCTTCGACGTGGTATTCGATACCAACTTCTCCGCGGACCTCACGATCATGGAGGAGGGCACGGAGTTCGTGAAGCGGTTCGTGGGCAAGGAAGGACCCCTTCCCCTGATCACCTCCTGCTGCCCCGCCTGGGTGGACTACATGGAGAAGTACTACCCCGACATGATCCCCAATTTCTCCACCGCCAAGAGTCCCCAGCAGATGATGGGCGCCATGATCAAGACCTACTGGGCCGGGAAGGCCTCCGTGGACCCGGCGAAGATCTTCTCCGTGTCCATCATGCCCTGCACGGCCAAGAAGTACGAGAACTCCCGGAGCGACGACATGTACTCCTCCGGCCAGAAGGACGTGGACGTCACCCTGACCACCCGGGAGCTGGCCCGGATGATCAAGCAGGCGGGGATCGACATCCTGAACCTTCCGGAGGAGGAGCCGGATTCCCCCATGGGCCCCTATACCGGCGCGGGCGTCATTTTCGGCGCCACCGGCGGCGTCATGGAGGCGGCCCTCCGTTCCGCCTACTACCTGATCACCGACGAGGACCTCAAGGACGTGAACTTCACGGGCGTCCGGGGTATTTCCGGGGTCAAGGAAGCCCGGATCCACATCAAGGGCACGGACGTACGCGTTGCGGTGGCACACCAGATGGGGAACATCGCCCTTGTCTTGGACGAGGTACGCAAGGCCAAGGCGGAGGGCAAGGAGGTTCCCTGGCACTTCATCGAGGTGATGGCCTGCCGAGGCGGCTGCATCGGCGGCGGCGGACAGCCCTACGGCTGCACCGACGAGGTTCGCCAGAAGCGCATGGCGGGGATCTACGCCGACGACGAGCACAGCGAGTACCGGTGTTCCCACCGGAACCCCTATATCGGACAGGTGTACAAGGAGTTCCTGGAGAAGCCGGGCTCCCACAAGGCCCACAAGCTCCTGCATACCCACTACACCCAGAAGCCCGTGTACAAGTGACATCCGCGCCGAGGGGCGCGCGATGAGAAGCGGGGCGTCCCACGGGGCGCCCCGCTTCGCAATTTGGAGGCGGATTCCGGACCGCCGCCGGAGCCCACCGGCCGGGCCGCATCACGACCCGGCCGCGTTGCGAAGAGAGGCCGCATGCGGATGATCGATTTCGACAGCCTCGCCCAGAAGGTCCTCGAGGAGACGGACCGCCTGGTCCGTCGGTACGGTTCCCGGCTGGCCGGGTCGGAGGCGGGCCGGGCCGTCGCCCGGGAGCTCGCGGACCGTATGGAAGGTTTCTGCGACCGGGTCCGGATGGAGGAATTCGAGGCCCGCCCCGCCTCGTTCTATGCGTACACGAAGATCCTACCCTGCGCGTACGTCCTCGGGCTGGGCGCACTATTCCTGGACCGCGGCCTCTACCTTCTTCCCGCCCTGGGGATCGCCTTCGGGATCGCGCTCATGGTCTCCCAGTTCGCGTTGTACGGGAGGCTGGGAGACGGGCTGTTTCCGGCCCGGACCTGCGTCAACGTGGAAGGCGTGGTGGAGCCCGAGGGGGAGGCGGAGTACGAGCTCCTCCTGTCCGGCCATCACGACAGCGCCCCGGTAGCCCGGATCTATTCCGGACCCTTCCAGAAATTCTACGCCCTCGCCATTTTCGCGCCGTATCCGTTCTTCCTCCTGGAGCTCGGGCTCCTGATCGCCCGGGCGGCGGGCGGGGTCCCGGAAATCCCCGGCGGGTGGACCGCGGCCCTGCTTGCGGGTCTTCCCTTCGCGGCGGCGTACTTCCTCATGATCGACACCCGTCGCGGGAGCCCCGGGGCGGGGGACAACCTGGCGGCGTCGGTGCTCTGCGTGGAGATCGCCCGGGAGCTGGCCGCCCGGAAGCGGGACCTCCTGCGGCGCACCCGCGTCCGGGTGCTGAGCTTCGACGCCGAGGAGGCGGGTCTCCGGGGCTCCGCCGCCTATATGCGGTCCCGGGCCGGGGAGATCCGGGAACGGCCGGCCTACATGCTGAATTTCGATTCCCTCTACGACGCGGCGCACCTGCAGGCGCTGGATCGGGACGTGAACGGATTCGTCCGGCTTTCCCGGGAAGTCGCCCGGGACGCGGCCGAGTGCCTCCGGGTGGAGGGATACGAGGCCCGGGTCTACTCCATGGTGTTCGGGGGCGGGGGCACCGACGCTGCGGAGGCCGCCCGGGCCGGGATCGCGGCGACTTCCGTGATCGCCATGTCGACGGCGGTGGTCCGGGAAGGCCTGGTGTACCATACCCCCCGGGACACCGTGTCCGCCGTCGGAAGCGACGCGGTGGAGGCCTGTCTCCGCCTGGCGGCCCGGTACGCTGAGCGGGTGGAGTCCGGCGGGGCCCTGGGCGGCTCGGCGCCGTGAGCGCGGCGAAGCCGCGCTCACGCTATTTCGGGGCCGCGATCCGAATCACGATCTCCTCCCCCTCCTCGACCTTCTTCAGTGAGTTGACCACCGCCAGGCTGACGTCCCGGACGATGGTCTTAACGAAGGGGTTCATGGGCACGTTCTTGCCCCCGCAGGTCACGGTCACGTCTCGTTCCATGCGTTCCTCCAACAGCTTGATGAATCCGACGATATCATCCGGAGCCAGGCCCCGGACCCCCGCCTCGGCGGCCCGGGCGCGTAGGCTCGGGTCCGAGGCGATGAGGACATCGATGCCGTCCAGGGGTATCTTGAGTTCCGCTTCCGACGCGGCCGTCCCGGCCGCCAGGACCCGCAGGGCCCCCTCGACCATCCCCCCCTCGACCAGGACCACCCGGGCCTCCGGGAAGAGCCGGTCCAGGAAGGCGCGGTCCAGGGTTCCGGGGCTCCGCAGGGTCAGGACCGTTTCCGGTCCTCCCACCAGGGCCGTCTCCGCCCCGGCCTCGAAGAACCGGGTCGAATCCTTCCCGGGCAGGAGAAAACTACCGGGATGCTTGGTGACTTTCAGGGCAGCGCAGGGGATGTCGCGGGCGTTTAAGGCCCGGATCACGCCTTCGATGAAGGTGGTCTTTCCCGTGTTGGACCAGCCGAAAAAGCAGGCGACGACCTTGGAGCGCATACGGCAGAAATCATAGGGGATTGCGGCCTCCTGGGCAAGGCGCTAGGATGTTCCCATGCGTACCCGAAGCCCCGATCCCGGCCGTCCCTCCGCGGTCGTCCGGACTTGTGTCCTTGCCGCGGCGTTGGTTCTTCTTCTGGCCGCCTGCGCTTCCTCGGGAACCGTGAAATCGGGACTCTCGGCGGGATACGCCCCGGGCCTGACGGTGACGTTGGTCTCCTGGAAGGACGGGCTTTCGGAGTATGCCGGCACGGCTCCGGCGGGGCGCTGGCTGACCGCGGACATCCGGATCGACTACGACGGGAACGCCCCCTTCGCGGAGGTGCCGACCTATGCCCTGCGGGTCCGGTGGGAAGCCCCGGACGGAAACCGCAGCGAGTCGGCCCCCCTCCTGGTCTACGACCCCACGCCGGGGGCCGGGGGTGCCGCCGAGCGGGCGGCCCTCCGGGTCAAGATCTCGAACCGATTTACCCTGGCCTTCGACCTGCCCGCCGACGCCGTTCCCCTGTCCTTCGCGGTCGGCGCGGCGGACCTGCCGCTTCTCGCCCCCTCGCCCTGAACCCTTCCTTACCCGCAGGGCAGGACCTCGATCCGGGTTTCCGGTCCAAGGCCCCACCCGCTCTCGCGGATCTCGGGGTTTTCCACCCGGATAACGTCCCCCCGACGCAGGTATGCGAATCCGGACTTGAGGGCCCGGGGGTCCTCCGCGGACGCGGAGAAGGGAAACCTCCCGGAGCCACCGCACAGCAGGTACCGGCTGCGCCCCGCCTTGTTCAGCAGGGGATCCGATACGACCCGAAAGGCGTCTTCGGGGTAGGCGGACCGGGGCAGGCAGGCCGGAGCCTTCGGCGGGCGGGCAAGGAACCAGGTCGCCTTTAGGGAATCCTTGTCCAAGCCGGTGCGCCGGGCGAGGATCCGGACCGTCTCGGGCGTATCCCAGCGAAGCTCGTCGTGGCAGGTATGGCCGGGTCCGGCGGCCAGGGCCGGGCAGGTCTTGCGGTCCCGCCCCGGGCAGGGGGCGAAGATGGTCCAACCCAGCGCGGTCAGTCCGTCCCTCAGGGCCAAGGCGTCCCGGCTGGTGGCCAGGAGGGCGGGCTCCACGACCATTAGGAAACCCTCCGGGGAGAGGCGGCCCGCGGCCGCGGCCGCCAGGGAAAGGATCCGATCCGCCCGATCCGGGGTCTCGATCCACAGTTCGTTCAGGGAATGCCCGAATACCACGCAGTCGAAGGGCTCCGACTCGGCGGCCTCCCGATAGGGCTCCTCGCCCTCGAGGTCCGCGGTGACATAGCGGAGCCGCTCGGTATGCGTCCCTCCCTGGGCCAATACTCGGCGTGCCAGGTCCAGGGCGGAGGAGCTGGAGTCCACGAGGACCGCGGATTCCGCCCCCGCGTCCAGGAGGGCGGCCGCGGCGGGACCCGGCCCGGCGCCCATGTCCAGGATACGGCTCGGCCGCAATCCCGATTGAGTCAGGACTCCCGCGACCTGGGCGTAGGAGACGGGCCAGTAGAAGAAGAGATAGGCGGCCAGTATGTCCGGGTCGTCCATGTACCGGGCCCCGATCAGGGACCGATTGCCCGTTAACCCCCTCTGGAGCCGGAAGAGGGCGTCCGAGATCCGGGCGTATTCCGAGTGGGTCAGCCCCTCGGACGAGACCTCCGCTCCCGGGCGCCCCCGGGGCAGCCCGACCAGCTCGTGGCGTCTCCGCAGGAGGGCCTCGATACGGGCGGCCAAGGGGTTTTCCGGGGACCTGGGATCCTGCATGACTTGAGGATATCCCCGCGCCCGCGGCGCGGCAAGGGCCGTCAGGAAGCGCGCGGCAGAGGGGGCAGAACCGGATCGGTTCCGTCCCGGTTCGGATCGCCCCGGCCGCCCAGCCCGGATAAGAAAACAATCTGGCGGATCGCGGGGGGCAAGGCTTTGGTGAGGGGCGCCCGCCGGGAGCCGTCCCCGGGGACGATCCCCTCGAGCTCCGCCCCGAAGTCGGACATTAGGGGCGGGGGGCCGAAGAGGGTTGCCAGCTCCGGGCCCTCCCAGGTCCGGGCGCCGGATCGGGGAGGGGGAAGGTCGGGCATTTGGCGACAGAGGGCGAAGGAGGCCTGTCCGCCCTTGGTGCGGACTCCGGAAAACGCGAAGAGGCGGCAGATGAGGGGGCGGCCGGGATAGACGGTACAGTGCGCTTCGGGTTTGTTCGGGTCGTAGAGGGGGCAACCGGGCCCCGTCGGAATCACGGCGTCCGATTCGGCCATTCCCAGGGCGCGCTCCGGCCGATTTCGGACCAGCCAGGCGGCCAGGTAGGAGGCTTCCAGGGGCAGGATGTCGGGGATGAAGCCTTCACAGCAGGTACCGCAGCCGGCCGGGCAGGAAAGTCCGTTACGGGCGCGGAAGGAGGCCAAGGCCTCCTCCGCGCGGGTGTAGATGCTGTGAACCGAGGTTAGGCGGTCGAAGAGGACGCCGAAACGGAGCCCCTCGGGCAGGATGGTGTGGAGCACGTTGTTGTTCCCCGTGGGGCCCCCGCATTCTGCCGGAAATGGAGGTTTTAGTCAATCCTCCGGGTCGCAAGTTCCGAGCGTGCGGCGTCCCGGGCGGCCTCCGCCGTCTTTATCGGTACCCGGGCTTTCTCCGCGATGTACTCGGGCTCCGCCTCGGCTACGGCCCGGAGGGAACCCAGGGCGGTCAGGATCCGCGCCGCCCGGACGGGGCCCACCCCTTCCGCGGCCTCGAGGCCCGCGAGGCTCAGGGACTTCCCCCGGAGCCTCTGGTTCAGGCCCGTGGCGAAGCGGTGGGTTTCGTCCCGGACGGCCGCCAGGACCCGGAGGGCCGGAGAGTCCTTGGGCAGGACGAGAGGACCCTCCGCGCCGGGCAGCCAGATCTCTTCGTTCTCCTTGGCCAGACCTGCGACGGGGATATCCGCTTCCAGGGCGTCCAGGATCTCCTGGACGGCGTTCACCTGGCCGATCCCCCCGTCCACCAGGATGAGGTCCGGGAGCTCCTCCCCCTCGTTCAACCGGCCCGTATAGCGGCGGCCCACGGCCTCCCGGAGGGCGGCGAAGTCGTCCACCTTCCCTTCCAGGCTGCGGATTCGGAAGTGGCGGTAGTTCTTTTTGTCCGGGACCCCGTTCGAGAAGGATACCAGGGAGGCCACGGTGTACTTGCCCGCCAAGTGGGCGATGTCGAATCCCTCGATCCGGGCGGGCAGGGCCTCCAGATCCAGGGCCCGGCGGAGCTCCTCCAGGGCCTCCACGTCCCCGGTCTCCCGCCGGCGCTTGGCCAGGTCCTCCCGGGCGTTGTGCTCCGCCATGGCCAGAGCCGCCTCGTGGCGACGATCATCCGGGGCGGCCAGCTCGGTCTCCGCGCCCAGTTCCCGGAGGAAATACTCCCGAGCCAGGTCCAGTCCCCGGGGATCCCGGAGGTAGATCCGGGGCGGGGGGAGCCGTTCCGGGGTGTAATAGGTGGTTAGGAAGTCCAGGACCGCCTCCTCGGGGGTGCCGAAGGCCCGGGCCCGGAAGAGGTCCCGCCCGGCCAGCCGGCCGCCCCGCATGGCGAAGACCGTGAAGGTCGCCAGGCTCCCGTCCAGGGCCGCGGCCACGTAGTCCCGGCTCTCGGGGTCGAAGTCCACCACCCGGCTCTCGCCCCGGAAGGCTTCGATGGCCTGGAGGGTGTCCCGGGCCCGGGCGGCCTCCTCGAAGTGGAGCGAGGCCGAGGCCTCCTCCATTTGGGTCTTCAAAGAGGCCAGGAGTTCGTCCGTCTCCCCGGCCAGGAGCTTGCGGACCTTTTCCACGATCGCGAGGTAGTCCTCCCGCCCGATCCGGCCGGCGCAGGGGGCGGAGCAGCGGCCGATGTGGTAGTACATGCAGGGAGAGTCCCGCTTCCGCATCCGACGGCAGCGCCGCAGAGGGAAGAGTCGGCGGATAAGATCGAGGTAGGCGTCGATGATCTCCGCGCTGGGGAAAGGGCCGAAGTAGAGGCTCCCGTCGTCCACGATCCTGCGGGTCCGGAAGACCCGCGGCCACTCCTCCGCGGTGATTCGGATCACGGGGTAGGACTTTCCGTCCTTGAGGTTGATGTTGTACTTGGGGGCGTTCCGCTTGATCAGCTCGTTCTCGAGCAGGAGGGCCTCGTACTCGGTCTCGGTGAGGATCCACTCCAGGCTCGCGATGCGGGAGACCAGGAGCCGGGTCTTGGGATCCTTTCGGCCCGTAAAGTACGAGGATAGGCGGTTTTTCAGGATTTTGGCCTTGCCGACGTATATAATTAGCCCCGCGGAGTCGCGCATGAGGTATACTCCCGGGGATTCCGGGGCGCTTCGGGCGATTCTTCGGAGATCCTGCGAAGCGGGGGCTATACTTTGGTCCATATCGTTCGATACTAGAATACAGAGAAATGACGACCAAGAGAATACTCGCCTTGTCCCTCGCCAGCGTGGCCGCGGTATACGCCGCGGTCGGGATTGAAACATCCCTGCGCCTGGACGCCTCCACGCGGCCCGCATCCTCGCCTCACCCCTGGATCCTATCGGGAGTCTCCGCGGTTCCGACCGCGGCCGCGGTATCCGGCGCGGCGGTTCCCGCGTCCCCGGCGGCCGGGACCGAGGCTCCCCGGGTCCTGGTCCTGGATCCCGCCCGGTACCGGACCGCGGAGGATACGGACCTTCTGATCCACTTCGACGCCGATTCCGGCCGGGACGAGACGGGACGCTGGAGGATCGAACCCCAGGGCTCATTCAAGCGCGCTCCCGGCGACCTTGCCTATATGGGATCCGGCGCCGCCTCGTTCCGGGCTCCGGGTTCCCAGCTGACCCTCCACCCCGAGAAGAGCGGAGTCTTCGGGACCGGTTCGGTATCCGGGGACTTTTCCCTGGAATTTTGGCTCTATCCGGCCAACGTCGAGTCCGGGGAGATCCTCTTGCTCTGGAAGGGCGCGCGGCGGGACGGTAGCCGCACCACCACCCAGCAGATTTCCGCGATCTTTTCCCGCAACCGGATGCTCTTCGCCTTTACGAACTTCTTCGCCCCCCCCGGAGGAGGGGCGTTCCAGCTGAACCTCACGGGGGCCTCCCTCCTGGTTCCCCGGACCTGGAGCCACCACCTTGTGCGCTTCGATTCCTCCACGGGGCTCGTGGAGTACCTGATGAACGGGCTTCCCGAGGCGGCCGCCTACGCCACGAGCACGGGCCGGGAGGGGGGGGCGATTTTCCTGCCCTCGGTGGGCACGGCGTCTCCGGTGACCCTGGGACCCAATTACACGGGGCTCCTGGACGAGCTGCGCCTATCGTCCCGCTGGGTGGAACGTCCGAACCTGAGCAGGTACGGAACCGAGCCGGGGTACGCTGTATCCCCCCTTCTGGATCTGGGTTGGAACAACACAAGGTTGAAGTCCGTCGACGCCGAGATCCGAACCCCCGGAGATTCCGGGGCCGCTTTCTTCTTCCGCGCCGGCGACGCCCCCGAAGCCTGGAGGGAGAACAGTCCCGAGTGGATTCCCTTCCGGCCGGGCGAACCCCTGCCGGAGACCGCCCGGGGCCGGTACGCGCAAGTCCGGGTCGAGCTGTACCCGGACCCCCGGGGCTCCGAGGGCCCGGTCCTCTCCTCGATCACCCTCCGATACCTGCCCGATCCTCCCCCTCCTCCCCCGGGGGAGGTCCTGGCCGTACCGGGGGACGGAAGGATCACCGTACGCTGGAGCCGTGTGCCCGAGGCGGACCTGGCGGGGTACCTGGTCTACTATGGACTTGCGCCCGGTGATTATTACGGGACGGAAGCGGTCCAAGGACCTTCCCCGGTAGACGCGGGGGGCGCCGTATCCGTCACCCTGACGGGCCTGGTCAACGGCCGTCTCTACTATTTCGCCGTGGCCTCCTACGACTCGGTCCTGCCCCGCAGGCCCGGGGAATTCTCGCGGGAGGTTTCCGCCCGTCCCGCAAAGAAGGTTCCGTGACGGCCCCCCATTCCCCCACGGACGCCCTGGAGCGGGCGCGGAACGCCCTGCGGCTCCGGGATTTCGAGGCGGCGGAACGCCTGGCCCGCAATTACCTGGTCCAGAAACCCGAGTCCCGGGACGCCCGCTTCGTCCTGGGCACGGTCTACCTGCGCACCAACCGCTTTGAGCCCGCCCTGGGGGCCTTCGCCGCCATCGTGGAGCGGGATCCCAAGGATGTGCGGGCCCTGGAAAACCTGGGCACCGTCTACCTGCGTCTGGGACGGCTGGACGACGCCCTGGCCGCCTTGGCCCGGGGACTCGAGCTGGCCCCGGAGGATTCGGAACTCTTGTTCACCGAGGGCAGTGTCTACCGCCAGATGGGCAACCTCAAGGCCGCGGAGATGTCCTTCGCCCGGGCGGTGGAGCAGGATCCTCGCCATGTCCTGGCCATCAATTCCTTGGGAACCGTACACATGGCCCGGGGGGACTACGAGAAGGCCGTCAAGGTCTTTTGGAAGGGCCTGGCGGTGGACCAGAACTACCCGTCCTTCCATTTCAACCTGGGCATCTCCTACGAGGCCCTGGGCAAGGCGGAGGACGCCCTCCAGGAATACGAGCAGGCGGTGAAGGCCCGGCCGGGCTGGACGGAGGCCATGAACCGCTACGGTCTGGCCCTGGGGCGGATCGGGAAAACCAAGCAGGCCGTGGACATCTTCCACCAAGTGCTGACCGTGTCCCCCCGGAACGCGGAAGCCCGGAACGGCCTCGGTATCGCCTACGCGGCGGCCGGAAAGGTCGACGAGGCCATCCGGGAATACCGGGCGGCCTTGGAAGCCGATCCGAGCTTCCTGAAGGCGGCGGAGAACATCGAGTGCCTCCTTGAGCAGAGCGGCCGACAGGCCGAGGCGCTCCAGGAAATCCAGGCCATCCTGGAAGTGATGCCCGACAACCTTGGACTCCGGCTCCGGCTGGCCCGCTTGTACCGAACCCTGGGCTACAACGACAAGGCTCGGGACGCGGTCGTGGACATACTCCGACGCAGCCCCGACAACCTGGAAGCCCTGAAACTTTACGGACTCTTGCTGAAAGCCTTGGGCGAGGAGGAAAAGGCCGAGAAGGTCTTCCGCAAGGTGGTTTCCCTGGATCCCAAGGAACTCGGATTCCGGATCGAGCTTGCCAGGATCTATCGGGAGGAAGGCCGGCCGGACGAAGCCGTCAAGGAGCTGGAACTCTTCCTGAAGGCCCGGCCGGGTAATCCCGAAGCCCGCCTGGAGCTGGCCCGCGCCCGGGCGGCCCGGGGGGACCGGACCCACGCCAAGTCCATCCTGGAGGAGCTGACCCGGGAGCGCCCGGAGGATGCGGAAGCCTGGCTGGAGCTCTCCGGGATCTACCGAGCCCTGGGGGAAAAGGAGAAGGCGGTGGCCGCCGCGGACCGCCTGGTGAACCTCCGGGGCCGCCGGGGCAAACCCGAGGACATGGACGACCTGGAAGGATCCCTGGACCTCTACGAGAAAGCCGTCGGGGCGTACTCGCAGGACGTCCGGGACGCCTGGGACCGGAATATTCGGATCCTCAAGGAGAATTTCCTTGCCCAGGAAGCCGGGCCGTCCGGCGAGCCTGGCCCGGAAGAGCGCATGGAGGCCATGCTCGCCCTCGCCTCGGCGGAGCCCATACCGGTGGACGAGGCGGAGGAGCTCATCTTCCTGGAGGAGTACGAGGAGCCCCTGCCCGAGGAGGAGGTTCCCCTGGACTCCGTGGAGCTCGGGGAGGAAGAAGAGGAGCCCCTGGGCGAGGACGAGCGGCTCCTCGCGGGCCAGGAGCTCTACCCGGATTCTCCCCTGGGAAGCGGTGGAGGCGGAGACGGCCGGGGGGACGAAGGATCCGGTCGGGACCAAGGTCCCCTTCCGCCCGAAGGCCCGGGTCCCTTCGCTCCGGAGGCCCGAAATCCGGAGCCCCCCGCCCCTCCCCCGTACCAGCCCGCTCCGTATCCGCCTCCTTCCTATCCGCCTTCTCAGCAGGCGGCTCCGTACTTTGCGCCTCCCCAGGCCCAGCCGCCCGTCCAGGCGCCGCCGCCGCAGACCCAGGGGCCGCTTACTCAGGCCCAGCCGCCCGTCCAGGCGCCGCCGCCGCAGACCCAAGCGCCATACGCTCCTCCGGCGGCGTACGCGCCTCCGCCCCCGTCCTATCCTCCCCCTCGGGAGGAGCCCCGCCCTCGGCGACCCGCCGCCCCCGAGCCGGAGGATGTTCCGGAGGAGCCGCCCGAGACCCCGGCCGCGGAGGCGGCGGAGGGGCCGGAAGAGGCCCGGGAGGCGGAACTGCAAGCTTCGGAACAGGAGCCGGAGTACGAGGAGTTCGACGAGGACCTCGGAGAGGAAGAGCCCGAGATCGTCCTCGAGGAGGGCGAGGAACCCGACGTGGAGCCCCCGGAGCGCCCCCCCCTGGAACCGGAACCGGAACCCGAACCTGGGCTCGAACCGACGTCGGAGGAGGCCCCGCGAACGGAACCGGTCGAAGCCGGGGCCGGGACGGGAGAAGCGGAGCCTCCGGGCGAGGAATTAGGAGGCGCGGCCCCGGAATCCTCCGCGTGCGGAACGGAATGCCAGGGCGACGAGATCGCGGACCTCCTTTCCTACCTCAAGGGCCTTACGGATTCCCTTCCCGAGGAGCAGCGCAAGGAGCTGGAGGAAAGCGGGATCGCCCGGAAGATGGACGAGCTCATCAAGGCCCTGGGGGACGGGGACCTGGATTCCGAGGACGAGGGCGCCCGCAGGGCCGCGGAGGACAAGCTGGACAGGGCGGCAGCAGCCCTGGACGGCTCGGTGCCCGGGGCCTCGTCCCTCCTGAAGGAAGCCCAGAAGCGGGGAGAGCGCCGTGGGCAGGACCGCAGGACCGGGGCGGATCGACGGTCCGCGCCCAAGGAGCGCCGGTCCTGGCTGGACCGTCGGGATGGGGGGGATCGACGCCGCGAGGCCCGCCGCGTCCGGGCGGATCGGCGGCAGGACGAGAGGCTTCCCGCCGCCGGCGAGGCGGTCCCGGATTCAGGCCGGGTGCCGGACCCGAAGGCGGAGGCCCCCGTGGTCTTCGACCCCCAGGGCAGGCCCACGGAGGTCTGCGGGATTCCGGTTTCCCCGAAGTTAGCCAAGCTGATCGAAATCATGCGACGGGAGAAGGGTCATGGCAGGAACTAGCAACCTCCTGAAGGTCCGGGACTACATCGGCTCCATGCCGAGCCTCCCGACGACCGTCTCCAAGGTCCTGGAAGTCTGCAACAACCCCAAGACCAGCCCTATAGACCTGGACCGGGTGATCGCCCTGGATCCCGTGCTCATGGGCAAGGTGCTCAAGCTCATCAATTCCGCGTACTACGGCCTGGGGACCCAGGTTACCAGCTTGGTTCGGGCCATCATCATGCTGGGGGTCAACACGGTGAAGAACCTGGCCCTCTCGACGGCGATCCTGGACAAATTCACCTCGAACAAGGATTTCCGGGCCCTGAACATGGAGGGCTTCTGGAGGCATTCCCTGTGCGCGGGGGTGACCGCCAAGCTGATCGCCAAGAAGCGGGGGGTGGATCCCAAGTCCCTGGAGGAGTACTTCGCGGCGGGTCTCCTGCACGACATAGGCAAGATTCCCTTGAACAACGCTTTGGCGGAGGACTATGTCCGAACCATGGCCGTCGCGGATCGGGATAGAATTTCCCTCCATATCGCGGAAAAGCGGACCTTGGAGCTGGACCACGCGGACGCGGGGGCCCTGATCGCGGCGGCCTGGCACCTGGACGGGGCCATCTCCGACGCCGCCCGGTACCACCACGCCTTCGACGAGTACAAGGGGGAGAACCGGGAAGTGGTCCTGACCGTGGCGGTGGCCAACTACTACGCCAGCCGGGAGGGGATCGGCTTCTCGGGCAACCTATACCCGGACAAGCTCCCACCCTCGGTCTTCGAGGAGCTCAAGTTCCGGAAGGAAGCCCTGGAGGAGCTGGAGGGCCCCGTGAACGCCGAGATCGACAAGGCCAAGGTCTTCCTGCGTCTGGCTCAATAGCCCCGGTTCCGCTATATTCTTCCTAGGAGAGACACCCATGTTCACCGTCAAGATCTGGGGGGACCGGGGTTCCATGCCCACCCCCGGCCCGGACACCGTCGAGTTCGGCGGCAACACCTCCTGCATCGAAGTCCGGTGCGGGAAACGGCTCATCATCATCGACGCCGGGTCCGGGATACGCCAGCTGGGCGACTCGCTCATGCGCACCGACTTCCCCAAGGGGCCGATCTCCGCGGACATTTTCATAACCCACACCCACTGGGACCACATCATGGGCTTCCCTATGTTCACTCCCATCTATGTGCCCGGCACGGAGCTTAGAATCCGGGGGCCCATCACCTACGAGGAGGATCCCCTCGAGAAGGTCATCGGCTCCCAGCTGTCCTATCGGTACTGGCCCGTGCGCCAGGAGGAGCTGGCCGCCAAGATCACCTACGAGCAGATCAAGGAGGCCACCTTCGACCTGGGGGACGGGATCTGGGTCACCACCAAGTACTTGAACCATCCCATCCTCTGCCTGGGCTACCGCTTCGAGTACCGGGGACGGAGTTTCGTCACCCTCTACGACAACGAGCCCTTCCGGAACGTCTTTCCCACGGACCCCTCGGATCCGCAGTACGACGAGGCCTACGCCCGGGAGGGGGAGGAGGCCGCCCGGGAGCAGAACGAAAAGATCCTGGGCTTCATGGCCGGAGCGGACCTCTTGGTCCACGATACCCAGTACACCGCCAAGGAGTACGTTTCCGGGAAGGTCGGTTGGGGCCACTCGTCCTTCGAGCACGCCATCAACGCGGGCCATAAGGCCGGGGTAAAGCGCCTGCTCCTCTTCCACCATGATCCGAACCGCACGGACACGGAGCTCCAGGAGTTGGAGATCTTCTACCAGGCCCGCCTTCGCGGACGCACGTCGATGAGGGTGGAGATGTCCCGGGAAGGGACCCTCTACACCATCGATCCCTCGGAATAGCCGGAACACCTCGGGGCGCCGGGATGAAGGCCCTTGTCGCGGACGACGACCTCGAAAACCGGGATATCCTGGTCCGCATGCTGGCCCATGCGGGCTGGGACGCCGACTCGGTGGGCGGGGGCGGGGAAGCCGTTGCCCGCATCCTTGCGGGGGGCTACGACGCGGCCCTCCTGGACCTGGCCATGCCCGGGGTCGACGGATTCGAGGCGGCCCGGCGGATCCGGGCGGCGGGGACCCGGATCCCCCTGGTGGCCGTATCCGGGGCGGAGGCGGAGGAGCGCGCCCGGGAGAGCGGATTCGAGTACTGCCTGGAAAAGCCCTACACCCTGGAGGATCTCCGCAGGGTTCTTCGGGAGATCCGGAAGAACGCCGGCCTGAGGGAATAGGCCTCAGTGGAAGCGGTCCCGGCCATAAAAGGACCGCTGCGACCTGTACAAGACTACGCCGGCCGGATACTGTTTCCCCGTGGGAACCCTCCTCGTCACAGCCGCTTTGTTCCTTTTCTACCTTGCCGCCCTCGCCCTGGAAGCCGAGGGGGTGCGCCGCGACCGCGGCTCCGTACCCCTCAGGATCGGGGTGACCGGCACCCGGGGCAAGTCCAGCGTCGTCCGCCTGATCGCCGCGGCCCTCCGCGGAAGCGGCCGACGCGTCCTGGCCAAGACCACGGGGTCCCGGCCTCGCTTGATCCTCCCGGACGGCTCGGAGCGGGATTTCCCTCGCTTCGGTCCGCCGAGCATCCTGGAGCAGAAGCTCCTCCTCCGTACGGCCCGGGCGGAAGGCGCGGACGCTCTGGTCGCCGAGATCATGAGCGTCCGGCCGGAGAACCAGGCGGTCGAGTCCTCCGGGATCCTGGGGATCGGTGTCTGCGTGGTCACGAACGCCCGGGTAGACCACGAGGACGAGCAGGGATCCACCCGGGCCGAGGTCGCCGGGGCCCTGGCCCGCTCCGTTCCCCGGGGGGGCCTCGCGGTCTGCTCCGCCGGGGAGGATTCGCCGGAGCTTCGGGAAGCCGCGGCTCGGTCGGGGGCGAGGCTCCGGGTCGCCCCCCCGAGGGTGCCCGATGGGCTTCGCCGGTACATCCCGGTCCTGGGGTACGCGGAGTTCGAGGAGAACCTCTGCGTCGCCCTGGAGACCTGCCGAGCCTTGGGCCTGGACGGCCCGGGGGCCCTCCGGGGCATGGCCGCGGCGGCCCCGGACCTGGGCGCCCTCCGAACCTGGCGCTGGGAGGAGGACGGGAGCCCCCGGGTTTTCGTGAACGCCTTCGCGGCCAACGACGTGGACTCCACCCGGGCGGTGTTGGCGCGGGCGCTCGCGGGAAAGCCTTCCGAAGCCCGGGCGGTGGGCCTGCTCAGCCTCCGGGAGGATCGGGCCGAGCGGACCCGGCAGTGGCTTCAAGCCCTGGAGAAGGGGCTTCCGGAGCCTCTGGAGGAACTCAACGCGGTCGGGACCGCCGCCGGAATCGTCCGGCGCCGCCTTTCGGCCCGGGGAATACCCTGCCGGGCGATACGGGCCCGGGACCCCGGGGTCATCCTGCGCGCCGCGGCCGGGGGCCGACCCGAGGAACTTTGGATCGTCGGGATCGGGAACATCGTCGGGCCCGGGGCCCGGATCGTGGAATACTGTTCGGTGAGGGGGAGCCTCAATGAACCATGAAACCCTGCTGATCGGATTCCTGGTGGCCATGGTCTTCCACGAGCTGACCGGGATCTACCCCGGGGGCATCGTGGTGCCCGCCTACCTGGCCCTCTACGCCGGGGAGCCCGCGCGCCTGGCGGGCACCGCCGCCGCGGCCGCGGTCGGGCTGGGGGCGTACCGCCTGCTGTCGACCCGGCTGCTCCTCTTCGGCCGACGGCGCTTCTTCGTGTTGGTCACGGTATCCGGCTTGGCCGCCCTGGCCTCGGGCCTCTTCTTCCCCTCCTTCCTGCCCGAAGCCGCGGGATGGCGGGCCGTCGGGATCGTGGTCCCCGGCCTCCTGGCCGATTCCTGCCGGAAGCAGGGGGCCTTGGTGACGGGGGCCGCGGCGTGTACCGCCATGACCGCGACGTACCTTTTGTCCCGGCTGGTTTTGTCCTGGTAGGGGAACGGCCGTGAAACCCGTCCGCGCCGCCCTGTGGATTCTCGCGGTCCTCGCATCCGCCGCCGCCCTCCTGGCGGAACGGCGGATCTCCTCGTACTCCCGCTCCCCCTACTACGAGGAGATGGTCCGCGCCGCCCGGCTCATGGAGGAGGCCGAAGCCCGGGTCCGGGACGCCCGGACGGCCGCGGGAATCGGGATCGATCCGCTCCGGGACCCGAACAGCACGGGCCTGGTCGGCGTCGAATACTCCGAGACGACCACGAGCCTGGGGGATCTGGAATCCAAACGGACCTCCGCCGGCCCCGACATGGCGGCCTTGTCCGTGCTCCTGCTCCGGGAGGCCGGGGTGAAATCCGGGGACGCCATAGCCGTGGGGGCCTCGGGGTCCTTTCCGGGCCTCGTCCTGGCGGTCCTTTCCGCGGCCCGGGCCCTGGACCTGGACGTCGCCCTGGTCGCGTCCCTGGGGGCCTCATCCTGGGGGGCCAACATCCCGGAGTTCTCCTACCTCCGCATCCACGAGGCGGCCCTGCCCGCCCTGGGTTACCCCATAAGGGCAGTCTCCCTGGGGGGCGGCGGGGACTCCGGGCTGGACATGCAGCCCGAGGGGCGGCGCCTCCTTTCCAGGGAAATCTCCCGGTCGGGGCTCCGGTTCATCGACCCCCGATCACTTGCGGACAGCGTGGACGAGCGCATGGCCCTGTACGACGCCTTCCTGGACGGACGGCCCTGCGCGGCCTTCGTGAACATCGGGGGTGCCTCCGTAAACGTCGGGGAAGAGGCGGAGGCCCTGGAACTCGCCCCGGGGATCAACCTCCCGGAACGCCTGCCCTCCGGCGGGACGGGGATCGCCTTCGGGATGGCCGCCCGGGGAGTGCCCGTGATCCACCTCCTGAACCTCCGGGCCCTGGCCCGGGACTACGGTCTTCCCTGGGATCCCGTCCCCTTCCCCGGAATCGGGAAATCCCGGGTTTACACGGTCTACGACCGGTCCCTGTACCGCAGGCGCCTGGGGATCCTGTCGGCTCTCTACTTCGCGGCGCTGGCCGCCCTGGGGGCGGCGGGGACGGCGCTGAGAAGGAGCCCGCGGGTTTAGGTGACCGCGGTCAACGACCGAGGTCGAATCGGAGTTGCGCGTTTTTTCATATCGGATTATCATCCCCTTCGTGGAAACTCCAGACGTATCGACGCGCCGTTCCGCGCGTCCGGGATTCATCGTATCGACCTCTCTGGGGGCCGGCGCCTGCCTGGCCTGGGCGGCCGCGGCCATCCTCGGGGCGCCTGCCGGGACCGGCCTTCCGGCCGCCTCCGGGGCGATCCTGCTTGCGGCCGGGACGATCCTGCTCGCGGCCGCGGCGCTTCTTGCCCGCGGCCTAGCCCGTCTCCCGGACCGGATCCGGGCCCGGACCCTCGCGGAGATCGGCG